>OKUN01001008.1_pt1 | contig 12089 bp, 8 predicted proteins | sample 1606581 | NCBI WGS metagenome assembly OKUN01 (sample SAMEA3882509, study PRJEB24775) | human gut metagenome | biome: human-associated habitat; feature: intestine environment; material: feces | place: Netherlands | collected 2009/2010
GTTGCCTATGTTATTATGGGACAGAAGGAAATTGCCAAAAAAGATATCACATAAAAGCCCACAGGCAAACCCGATCAGAAGTCCCGCCTTCTCCCCTCTCATGAATCCGAAAGAAGAAGTCAGAATGATCATCAGATTGGGAATGATCCCTCCCAGCGCAAGGCTGTTAAATACACTGCATTGTAAAATGAAGCACAGGACAACAAACAGAGTCACAATCACTTTTCGCAGGATACTGCTATTATTTTCCATCCGTGTTTCCTCCGCTTGGAATCTGTTGCTTTTTATCTGTGATCACCAGGACTTCACTCAGATGTTCAAAATCCACCACCGGAGTTAAATATCCCGACTTGGTCAGATTGTTGGTATCCTTATTGATCGTGCTGATATAACCGATCAGGATATTGGGCAGATATTTGTCACTGATATCGGAAGTGACTACCTTATCTCCCTCCACAACCGCATCCTGACTGTCCACCAGTTTGCTAAAGGAAATGACTCCCTGCGCCATAAGCTGCAGGTCTCCCGATACGATCAGGTTATCCCCGGTAGCCAGTGTCATGCCGCTGACGTTGGAATTATCGGAGATGATCGAAGTCACTCTGGACCAGTTCGGGCCCACAGAAGTAATGCGGCCTACCAGGCCTCCCCCCGCTATAACATTCATATCGTCAGCCAATCCGTCATTGGATCCCTTATCAATAACAAAGGAAGAATACCAGTTGCCGGAATCTCTGCTGATGATCCGGGCTCCGATCTTATTATAATCTCCGTATTCCTCATCCAGCTCCAATAAGCCTCTTAATTCATTCAGTTCATATTTGTCCTGCTGCAGCAGGGTGTTTTCCTCCGTGAGCGATGCCACCTGCTCCTTCAGGGCACTGTTCTCCGCTAAAAGTGTGCGGATCTGCACCAGTTCATCTGAACGGTTTGATAGCCATTCTCCCGCCTTAGCGATGCCCTGTTCAAAGGGAACGATCACATATCCCACCACACGGTTAAACGGGCGGTTAAACACATTGGTCCCGAAGGTCACCAACATCATTACAGTACACAGGATAGTTAAAATAAAAAGGAGATATTTACTCGGTAAAGTAAACCTCTCCCCTTTTCTTTTTACGACTGGGCTCATTTACTCATCCCTTCAATTGCGTAAGCTACAGATTTATAGTTATCATCCTTGATGATCTTGGCAAGTCCCATTGCCACGCTGGTCAGAGGATTCTCTGCTACATTAACATGCAGTCCGGTGCCGGTTGCCAGTCTCTCAGCTAAATGGTTCACCTGGGATGCGCCGCCGGTCAGATAAATGCCGTGACGATAAATATCCGCTGCCAGTTCGGGCGGAGTTCTCTCCAAAATCACCTTTACATTATCGATAATCGTATTGAAATGCTCTTCCAGGGACTCATCCACCATTTTTGTGGGGATCTCACGTTCTACCGGAAGACCGGTCACAATATCTCTGCCGTATACGATGGCACCCTTGCCCTCTTCTTCCAGTTCTTTCAGGGCAATCTTTACATTTTCCGCTGTCTTGCCACCGATGATCAGTGAGAATTCTCTTCTGACCGCGGCACGGATGGCATCGTCAAATTTCATACCACCCACCTTGATCAGACGGCTTAATACGATACCACCCAAAGACAGAATGGAGATCTCCGTGGTCTCGTAACCGACATTTACCACCAGCACACCCTGGGAATTTTTCACATCGATATCCAGTCCCAGGCCGTCGGCTACCGCCTTTTCCACTACCATGATCTTCTTCGCCTTCACATTGGCACCCTTGATCAGATCGTAGAAAGCTCTCTTCTCCACCTCGGTAACATCCGTCGGCACCGCAATGAAGAAATCGGAAGGCTTGGTATTGCCTTTTTGCAGATCTCCGATAAAATACTTCACCAAAGTCTCCATATTTTTAATATCCGCGATCACACCGTTGGAAAGCGGATAAGAAATATGAATATTACTGGGCGCTTTTTCATACATTTCAAATGCAGAGTTTCCGTAAGCAAATAAAGTATTTTTGTTCTCGATGGCAATCATATTCTTCTCGATCATAATGTTGTCATCATTGCGATTATAGATCTTTATATTGTTGGTACCGAGGTCGATACCGAATGCGTTGTTTGCCACTGTCGTTTTCCTTTCTTATATCATCTCAATAATTTTTGTTCTTTAAAGCTAGTATACCTGTTATCCCCGATAATAATGTGGTCTAACAGTGGAATATCCATCTGTTCTCCCGCTCCGGCCACGTTGTCGGTAAGTTCTCTGTCCGCTCTGCTGGGCGTCGGATCACCGCTGGGATGGTTATGCACAAGGATGATATTCACCGCTTTGTCTTTCAATGCTTCTAAAAATATCTCTCTGGGAGAGATCAGAGCCATGTTCACACAGCCGTCCGACAGCTTTTTCTCCCGGATCAACTGTCCCTTGGCATCCAGGCAGAGCAGATACACACATTCTGTATCCTTATGTCGCAGCTTCTCCATGAAATATTCCGCCACCATATCCGCACGGGTAAAACAGATCCCGGTGCTTGCTCTCGCCCGGCTCATACGATTGGATAATTCAGCGATGCATTTTAATTTCACTGCTTTCACTATGCCGATCCCACGGATCTGTGTCAATTCCTCCACGCTTACATCGTGCAGACCCAAAAGTCCTTCCCTGGGATATTTTGCCAGTGCCAGGACCTTTTCTGCCAGCTCCACTGCGGAAGTATCTTTGGTTCCTGTCCGCAGGATGACTGCCAGAAGTTCCGCCTCCGTAAGGTTCTCCGGTCCGAATTGTTGGAATCGTTCATAGGGCAGCTGTGCGTTAATGTTACTTTGTTGTGTCAATTTAACAGGCATAAGTCTCCTTCTGCCTTCTCCGACGTATGATATCTAACGGATAAAACGATATACCACAAACGAAATGATCACACCGATCACACTCGCTATGGTAATATTGAACTCCAGCCCGAACGTAAGAATGATAAAACCAAGATTCAGTTCTACCGGACTGCTGAGTCCGAAATTTTGTCCGTAATTCAGAAAGGTACCGTCAAAGTAAGTTCCTATAAATCTGCCGATCACAAATCCGATCAGCACCAGTACAACCAAAACCCAATTAATTCTCTTCAAACTACTTCCTCTTCTTTCTTTCGTGTACACTTTCCGGATCCGATGGGTGCTCCCCGCGAGCCTCCATCTTCCATACGCCTTTTAATACTATCACAAAAAGCTTCTTCTGTACACAAATTTAGTGGATTTTATTTTGCGCTTTTTCTACAGGATTCGTATTCCCTGGCAGGTTCTACATTGCCTGCCTTATCTGTTCTTCTGTCACGATTCCCTTCTGCAGCAACGCCTGCAGGGATTTCAAAATACCGAACTTGGCATGCTGCCAGGTCAGTCCACCCTGAAAATATACGGCATAGGGAGGCTTAATGGGACCGTCTGCGGACAGTTCAATGGAGGATCCGGATACAAATGCCCCTGCCGCCATGATGACCTGTGCATCATATCCCGGCATATCCCAGGGTTCCGGTGTCACATGGCTGTCTACCGGAGCCGCTGCCTGAATTCCCTGGCAGAAGCCGATGACGCCTTCCGGCTGTCCAAACGTTACCGCCTGGATAATATCATGTCTGCTCTCCGTACCGTTCGGCACTACCGCAAAACCTAATTTTTCATAGACATTAGCTGCAAAGATCGCTCCCTTTAATGCACCCGCCGTCACAGTAGGCGCCAGGAAAAATCCCTGATAAAAATCCTTCAGAATACCAAGAGATGCTCCTACTTCCTTACCGAGTCCCGGGGAGGTCAGACGGTATGCGGCATTTTCCACGCATTCCTTTTTACCGGCGATATAGCCACCAATAGGTGCCAGTCCGCCGCCGGGATTTTTAATGAGGGATCCCACGATCATGTCCGCACCCACATCGGAGGGTTCCATCGTCTCCACGAATTCTCCGTAGCAGTTATCCACCATGCAGATCACATCCGGCTTGATGCCTTTGATAAAGGCGATCAGCTCACCGATCCGCTGTACGGACAGGGTCGGTCTGGTCTGATATCCCTTGGATCTCTGGATGGTTACCAGATGTGTCTTCTCATTAATGTTTTCACGGATCTTATCATAGTCAAAGCTTCCGTCCGGCAGCAGGTCTACCTGGCGATAAGTTACACCGTATTCTGCAAGAGACCCTTTGGAAGGACGGATACCGATGACTTCTTCCAATGTATCATAAGGCTTGCCTACGGGGGACAACAGTTCGTCTCCGGGTCTTAAGTTGCTCATCAGAGCCAGTGCCAGTGCATGGGTACCGCAGGTGATCTGGGGACGCACCAGGGCATCCTCTGTGTGGAACGTTGCCGCATAGACCGCCTCTAAAGTATCTCTGCCAAGATCATTATAACCATAGCCGGTAGTACCCAGCAGGCAGGCTTCACTTACCTGATGCTGCTGCATGGCTTTTACCACCTTTAACTGATTATACTCCGCATTCCGGTCCACCTCATCAAAACGCTCCCGCAGACTTTTCTCTATGGCACATCCATAGTCATATACCGTCTTGCTGATCCCCATGGAAAGATACATTTCTTCATTACTGTTATTGCTGTTTTTCATAGATCCCTTTTTCTCCTAATTCCTTTATCATATATTCTAAAATTTTCTCTTCGTCATAGTCAAATTGCTGTTTATCCAGCCAGGTAACTGCGTTCTCCCTGCGAAACCAGGTTATCTGTCTCTTGGCAAAATGCCTGGTGTCCCGCTTCAGAGTATACACCGCTTCCTCCAGACTGCACTCACCGTCCAGATATTCCAGGATCTCTTTGTATCCCAGTCCCTGCATGGATACCATTCCTCTGTGACAGCCCATTTTTTTCAGGCTTCTGACTTCCTCCACCAGTCCTTCCGACAGCATTTCATCGATGCGGGTTTCGATCCGCGCATACAGCTTTTCTCTGTCATCCGTCAGGACAAAATAGCTGAAATTATAAGGACTCGTCCGTTCTTTTTCCCTTTCATTATGCGCAGAAATGGGTTCTCCGGTCAATTCATAATATTCCAATGCACGGATGGTTCGCTTGATATTGTTTGCATGAATGTTATCTGCTGAAACCGGATCAATTTTTCTGAGCATGTCATGTAGTACTTCCGGTCCCCTTTCTTTCGCAAGCTGTTCCATTTTTTCCCGGTATTCAGTATTCTCTTCGTTCTCCGTAAAATCAATACCCCGAAGTACCGCCTGAATATAGAACCCGGTGCCTCCCACCAGGATTGGAATATGCCCTCTGTCATAGATCTGTTCCATGCATTCCAGACACCGTTTCTGGAATACCACCACATTAAATTCTTCCCACGGCTCCAATATATCGATCAGATGATGGGGAACCCCCTGCATTTCCTCCGGGCGGATCTTGGCGGAACCGATATCCATATGTTTATATACCTGCATGGAATCTGCCGACAGGATCTCACCGCCTATAGCTTTCGCCAGCGCAATGGACAATTTTGTCTTGCCTGCTGCGGTGGGACCGGTCAGTACGACCAGCGGTCTTTTTATAGATTGTGTTACCGACATAATTCTTCTTCCTTACACATTATCCATTATTATTCTGGGTGCAGTTTGCCGCATCAATGGCAATGACTAACATCAACCCTTCCAGTTCGTCCTGCGGATCAGCAAAGTTAATCGTGTAGGTATCTCCCCAACGGAACAATTCCTTCGAGATATGAATGATACTGCTGCATCCGCTGTACACATCGTAATCCCATCCCAGAAAATCTCCTTCCACACGCCAGCCATTGTAATCGATCTCGTACCTTGGCTTGAAAAAGGAGAACTGCTTGCGGATCTCGCCCTTTATCTGTCCGTTGATTTCGATTTCAAATGCCGGAAGCAGGGTAAACAGCCGCTGTCTGATCACACCCAGTTCACGATCATTTCTGTCATATACGTGTAACTGGTGTCCCAGGGAGAAAAATTCCGCCTTTACAAAATATTTTGCATTTTCATTTTCGTCATAGACGTCATAAGAATCTGTCCAGGAAAATACTCGTTGTTTGATCAGTAAACGCATTATACGATCCTCTTAAATTTCTTCTCCAGGTCAGTCTCCGTCATAGTAATGATGGTGGGTCTGCCGTGGGGACAATTATAGGGGTTATCCAGTGTCAGAAGTTCATCGATCAGCTGATCCGCCTCCTGAAGGCTTAATCGGTTGTTACCTTTAACAGCTGCCTTACAGGACATGGATGCGATCTTCTCCTCAATGACCTGGAAGCTGCCGCGGTTGCCGGTCTCCTGGGACAGTTCATCAAGCACCGCTAAAAACAGTTCTCTCTCACTGCATCCATAGAGATCTACCGGGACACTGCGCAGGGCATATTCGTTGCCGCCGAAGGCTTCGATCTCGAATCCGAGCTGTGTAAAAGCATCCTCATAAGTATGAAGAATACTTTCCTCCTGCCCCGTCAGGCTGACAATGATGGGAGGCATCAGGCGCTGGGAGACCACACTCTTTTCGTAGAACTGTTTCATCAGGCGCTCGTATTTCACCTTCTCATGGGCGGCATGCTGGTCAATGATGAACAGCTTATCCTCGAACTGGATCAGCCAGTAGGTATCGAAGACCTGTCCGATGATACGGTAGCGGCTGCGGTTCTGCACAGATAAAAGTTTCTCTTCAAACAGATTCATCTGCTGTACAGCCTTCACCATCACCTCAGCGGTCTCCGGGCAGATAACAGGCTCTGATGAAGTCTCATCCCTTGGCTCCAGCGGTGCTGCCTCCACGAAAAAATCGTCCTCTTTCGATTCCGGTGTTGCCGCAGGTGCAATAGATTGTACCTCTGTCTGCTCCCTTACCGGTTCCGGTTTACGGAGACTCGTCTGTATACCTGCATGTGTCTCCTGCCAGATCGGCTTCTGTATAAATTCCCTCCGGTCTTTCGGTACCGCCTCATATTTGGCAGCCTCCATGACGCGGTAGCTTTCTTCTCTTTTTTTCTCGAACACCTCCGGCGTGTGTTCCTTCCAGGAAGCTTTTCTGTCTTCCTGCTCCTTTTTCTGAATGGATTTTTCATCCTCTAAGGAAGCATCCGGGATCATTTCCCGGGTTCGCAGGGTTATTGCTATCTTCTCGCTCAGCATTCTGGCAAATGCCATGCCGTCAGAGAACCGCACATCCATTTTGGAGGGATGTACGTTCACATCCACGGTCTCCGTATCCATCGTAATATGCAGCACGCACAACGGAAATTTATGCTGCATCAGATACTGCTTATAACCTTCTTCAATGGCTTTGGCAATCACACCGCTGCGGATAAAACGACCGTTGATAAAATAGATCTCAAAATTGCGGTTGGAACGCACCAGTACCGGTTTGCCCAGATACCCCTCTACCTTAATGCCGTTTTCTTCCATCTGGATCGGTACCAGCTCCGCGGCGATCTCTCTGCCGTAGATCCGGTAGATGACTTCCCGCAGGTCACCGTTTCCGGAGGTATGGAATCTGGTCTGATTCCCCAGTACGAATTTGAAGGAGATATCCGGTCTGGACAGTGCCAGATGTTCCATCAGATCCGTGATATAACTGCCCTCCGTAGCAGGCTGTTTTAAAAATTTCCGGCGTACCGGCGTGTTGAAGAACAGATTCCTCATGAGGAATGTGGTACCGTCCGGCGCACCGATCTCATCGATGGACTGTTCCTTTGCCCCCTCTAACACCATGCGGGTTCCGGTGAGGTTCTCTTTTCTCTTGGTGATGATCTCCACACGGGATACCGCAGCGATACTGGACAGAGCCTCACCGCGGAAGCCAAGGCTTGCAATATGGTTCAAGTCATCCGCATCTTCGATTTTGCTCGTGGCATGCCGCAGAAACGCTGTGGGCAGCTGTTCCCGTTCAATGCCGCAACCGTTATCCGTCACACGGATGAACTCAATACCGCCTTCTTTTGCCTCTACCGTAATCGCCGTGGAACCGGCATCTATGGCATTTTCCACCAGCTCCTTCACCACGCTGGCAGGTCGTTCTACCACCTCACCGGCAGCGATCCTGTCGATCGTCCGGGAGTCCAGTACATGTATTCCCATATATCTACCTATGCCTTTCCCTTATATCTAACCGTTCCAGCGGTTCTTCAGCTTATTCTGTAACCGGTACAGAGTGTTCAGTGCATCTAACGGGGTCAGAGTCGTCACCTCAATCTCCATCAGTTCCTTCAGAATATCCTCATCCGTCACAGTGTCGAACAGAGACATCTGTGCCAGATCCACCTCATCGTATTTGGGCTGTTTTTTTGCCTTACCATCGTTTTTATTATCGATAGCAATGCTCTGCACCTTTTCCGTAATATCATTGTCCGACAGTTGTTCCACGATCTCCTTGGCACGGTCGATGACCATGTCCGGCACACCTGCCAGCTTCGCTACCTGGATGCCGTAGCTCTTGTCCGCACCTCCTTTTACGATCTTACGCAAGAACACGATATCGTCGCCACATTCTTTCACAGCAATGCAATAGTTGTTCACATTGTTCATTTTGCCTTCCAGCTCGGTCAGCTCATGGTAATGGGTAGCGAATAGTGTCTTGGCTCCTAAAAGTTTGCGGTTGCTGATATGTTCGATCACTGCCCAGGCAATGCTCAATCCGTCAAAAGTGGAAGTACCTCTTCCGATCTCGTCTAAGATCAGAAGGCTCTTGGATGTGGCATTTCGTAAGATATTCGCCACTTCATTCATCTCCACCATAAAAGTGGACTGACCGCTGGCCAGATCATCCGAAGCTCCCACACGGGTAAAGATCCGGTCTACAATACCGATATTAGCGGTTCTGGCAGGGACGAAGCACCCGATCTGCGCCATCAGTACGATCAGTGCCGTCTGACGCATGTAAGTGGACTTACCTGCCATGTTCGGTCCCGTGATGATGGAAATGCGGTTGTTGCCGTTGTCTAAATATGTATCATTTGCGATAAACATATCGTTGTTCATCATCTTTTCAACAACCGGATGTCTGCCGTCTTTGATGTCGATCACACCATTTTCGTTAATTTTCGGGCGGCAGTAATTATTCTGGTCTGCCACCACGGCAAGAGAAACGAAGGTATCAAGCTTTGCTACCGCTTTTGCTGTTTTCTGGATGCGGACCACTTCCGCTGCGATCCTGTTGCGCACTTCACAGAACAGATCGTATTCCAAATTGATCAGCTTGTCCTCTGCTCCTAAAATCATATCCTCAAGCTCTTTTAACTCCGGTGTGATATAACGCTCTGCATTGGCGAGTGTCTGCTTTCTCGTAAAGTAATCCGGCACAAGATCCCGGTAGGAATTTGTCACTTCCAGATAATATCCGAATACTTTGTTAAACTTAATTTTGAGGTTTTTAATACCGGTCTTTTCACGCTCTTTTGCCTCTAACTCTGCAAGCCATGTTTTTCCTTCGGTCTTTGCGTGACGGTACTTGTCTACATTTTCGTTATAGCCGTCTTTGATAAGTCCTCCCTCGCGCACGGAGATCGGCGGTTCTTCCAGAATCGCTGCATCGATCAACCGGTAAAGTTCTTCTAACGGATCCATATCTGTCTGAAGTTCTTTTAAAAGTTCCGTATCAAAATCTTCCAGTAATGTTTTGATCGGCGGAAGCATTCCGATTGAATTTTTAAATGCAATCAGATCCCTCGGATTTGCAGACATATAAGTCACACGGGTGATGAGACGCTCAAGATCGTAGATTGGGTTTAAGTACTCACGCAGTTCCTCTCTGGTGATCATATGTTTGTTGATGTCTGCGATCGCATCCTGTCTTTTTTCTATCTCTGCCTTATCAATCAACGGCTGTTCGACATAAGAACGCAGCAGTCTTGCGCCCATGGCAGTTTTGGTCTTGTCCAATACCCAGAGCAGCGAACCACGTTTCTGTTTTTCACGCATTGTCTCTACCAGTTCCAGATTTCGTCTTGTGGAACTGTCAATGATCATAAATTTGCCGGTAGAATATGGATGGATGGCAGAAATATGATCCAGATTGTTTTTCTGTGTCTCATAGAGATATTTTAACAATGCCCCTGCCGCGATCGTTCCATAGGCATAATCATTTAAGCCAAGCCCCTCCAGACTGTTGACATGAAAATGTCCTTTTAAGGTTGTCTCCGCCGTCTCGTCACTGAAGTACCATGCATCCAGAGAATAAATGGTAATTCCAATACGATGACGCATGTCTTCCAGATCCACGCCACTCATATAAAAGCTCTCATTGCAGACAATCTCGGAAGGTGCGAATTTATTGATCTCATCGATCAGCTTCCGCTCGGAGTCCACTTCCGTGACATAATAGTCGCCGGTGGAAACATCCGCAAGGGAAATCCCATATTTATCTGCCAGGTAGACAATACACATAATGTAATTGTTTTTGGATTCATCCAGTGCCTGGATATCCATATTTGTTCCGGGCGTTACAACACGGATGACCTCTCTTTTTACAATTCCTTTTGCAAGCTTTGGATCTTCCACCTGCTCACAGATCGCCACTTTATGTCCATTGGCTACCAGACGGTTTAAATATCCTTCCACTGCATGATATGGGATACCGCACATCGGCGCACGTTCCTCCATACCGCAGCTTTTTCCGGTTAATGTCAGCTCTAACTCTTTTGACACTAACACGGCATCATCAAAAAACATCTCATAAAAATCACCGAGACGGTAAAATAAAATACAATCTTTATATTCTTCTTTGGTCTGCAGATAATGCTGCATCATTGGTGTAAATTCTGCCACTTATGTTACTTCCTTCCATTGCGCCTGTTTATCATGCGCAATTATCTGATTCTTCTGACTGCGATCCCCTTATTTGAAAGGCTGATATTTTCGAATGACCGCCTCTGCCACTTTCATGCCGTCCATTGCCGCAGAAGTGATCCCTCCGGCATATCCGGCTCCCTCTCCGCATGGATAAATGCCTCTGATATTTGCCTCAAACACCTCATCCCTGCGGATGCGTACCGGTGAGGACGTCCGGCTCTCCACACCGGACAGGATCGCATCGTTCCGGTCAAATTCCGGAATGTGTTTTGCAAAGGAATGCATTCCCTCGATAAAAGACTGCTCCATCTCATCTGAAAACAGGTCTCTTAAATTTGCAAAAGTAGTTTCGCCTCTTGTCTCCGAAGAAAAGGTTCCATATGCTGTACTTTTTTTATTTTCACAGTAATCGCCAAAAAGCTGCTGCGGGATTTTCCCGTTTCCAAGTGCAAACGCTTTTTCTTCGAGTCTGCGCTGGAATTCTACACCGGAAAGTGCGTCCGTTCCGTCAAAATCGTCCGGTGTCACAGAGACGATGATCGCGCTGTTTGCATTCTTGCTTCCACGGTCGGAATAACTCATTCCGTTGACCGCAAGACGTTTTTCCTCCGAGGAGGCATACACAACATAACCACCCGGACACATACAGAAAGAATACACGCCACGGCCATTCTCGCAGGTATGTGTCACCTTGTAGCTCGCCGCCCCCAGGATCTCATTTTCTTCCTCACCATAGAGGTCTTTGTTGATCATGCTCTGTGGGTGCTCCACACGTAGTCCGACAGCAAACGACTTCGGTTCCATATAAACGCCGCGGCGGTTCAGCATCTCAAAAGTATCCCGTGCGCTGTGGCCGAGAGCCAGCACGCAGACCTCTGCCGGGATCTTTTCTCCGTGGTTGACCTCAACGGCTTCCAGTCTGCCATCCTTAAGGATCAGGTCCGTCATTGTCGTTTCAAAGCGGAAACTTCCACCCATTGCCTCGATCTGATGGCGAAGTGTTTCTACGATCCCGATCAGTACATCGGTTCCGAGATGTGGTTTCTGCTGATAGACGATCTCCTTCGGGGCTCCGGCTTTTACAAATCGTTCCAGGACTTCATGGTTACGTCCGTTTGGATCCTTGACCAGAGTGTTCAGCTTTCCATCAGAAAAAGTTCCTGCTCCGCCCTCGCCGAACTGCACATTGCACTCCGGATCCAGTGTTCCATCTGTCCAATAGCGTGCAACCGCCTTTGCACGGCTGTCCGCATCCAGCCCCCGTTCCAGAATAAGCGGACGA
>OKUN01001019.1_pt1 | contig 11870 bp, 3 predicted proteins | sample 1606581 | NCBI WGS metagenome assembly OKUN01 (sample SAMEA3882509, study PRJEB24775) | human gut metagenome | biome: human-associated habitat; feature: intestine environment; material: feces | place: Netherlands | collected 2009/2010
CTCCGTTCCCACCGGCAGAGTTAAAACGGGGGACTACCGTATCGTCTGCATCATCTTCCGTTGTCTGATAGATGACTGTCATAGGCTCTGTTTCTTCTTCGGTAAAGGGGAGAGGTTCTCCCTTTGAGAGCAGGGCGGCTATGGAAAGCATTAACTTGCTTTTCCCATCGCCAGGATCGCCCTGCAAGAGCGTAACCTTGCCGAACGGAATATACGGATACCACAGCCATTTCACTTCTTTCGGTTCAATCTCACTTGCCTTGATAATTTCAAGCGGTACATTTACATTCATCTCATTTTCCATTTTCATCATTGTTCTTCGTTCTCCTTTTCGATAAATACTTCGGGCAGAGCACCACGATACAGCGGAAACTCTGCTTACAGTCATTACTGCATTTTCTGCAAAGTTCGTTGTAGGTAATGCGATTTCTTTCATTCAGAAACAATGCCCACTCTTGTTTCCGTTTCTTACTCATTCTCGGCATATCAATCCTCCTTTCCGCCTGAAAACAAAAAACCACAGGGAAGATACTTACTGCCTTGTTTCTGTCATTTCTCGGGGCGAAAATCGGGCAAAATTGCCTTTCTAAGCCTTTCAAAAAATCACACAAGGTATTTGTACTAACCTGTGGTTATGTATAAAATTGTAGGGTTTGGGGTAACAAAAAACACCGTATTTCTACGATGTTTTTCGTACTTCAACTATTGTTGTTTCACCAAACTAATCTTTATCTTGTCCACGACACTTTAACGCTTTAATTAAAAGATATTTCGACATCATTTAATAATTGTATTTATAGCGGACTGCACTGCTTTATATCTTCCTTCATCTGATAATGATGCCAAGCAGGTAATCAAATATTCCTTGCCATCTTTTTTATAAAGAACAACAATATTATAGGAAGATGCCATAGTTCCTGTTTTTATTCCTTTTACATTTTCATTATAGTACGGTGACTTTTTATCTAAAAACTTATTGGTATTTTTCCAAGTAAATTCACCTTGTGGAGTTTGAATTGAGAAAGTGCTTTTCCCTACACATTCTTTAACAAAATCATAATTATAAAGCTTCAAGGCTACACGATTAATATCATCCAAATGTGTATCGGCTGACATAGCTGCCCCGCTCGGATCATTATACAAATTTGTTTTAGAATAGCCTTCTTCAATTAAATACTCACTTAGCTCTGTCATAAAATAATTTATATATTCCGTTGCTGTATAGCCCTCTCCTAATTCATTTTTAGCAATATAATATGCCAACGAATAGGCAGCATCGTTTCCCGAAGGAACAAGCATAGCTTCCATTATTTCTTTTACTGTGTACTTCCCAACTTTTAGATTTGCTAAAGATGACCCAGCCGGCACAAGATCCAATACCTCTTGATTTACTTCAATAACATCTTCCAAGTTAACTTTTGTCAAAGCATAGTCAATGACAAATAGTTTTGCCAAACTTGCTACTGTGGGCAATTGGCTATCTCCCTCGTAAAATAAATATTCACCCTGTTCAATATCATAAACAGAAAACGAAAGAGCGTCCTGAGGAATGTTAAGCTCATTTGTACTCAGTTGAAAATCGATTTTTTTATACACATCCTTAAAAAAATCAAAACGATAAATCCCTGTTTTATATAATCCAACTACTGCTACAAACGCTATAAGCAAGACTGTTGTAAAAACCATTATTATCTTTATCTTTTTGTATTTTCTATTCTTCTTCATACTCTCACCTACAAATTCATTTCGTTATTCCTAATAAAATACAACCTTCCATTAAACATTATAACAAAAGTCATCATTTTTTTCAATACTTCAAACTACTTCGACTACACTCACAACTTAATGACTTCTTGAATACTTCCCGAAAAAGAAAACTGCCATCAATTAAGACAGCAGTTCCTTTTCGGCTGGTATGCTATTAGGAATACACAATATCGTTCAATACAATCTCATCTGCACAGGCTCGGATATTATTCATCAATCCGACCCATCTCATCATATCCTCCGCTTTCAGTTGTTCCGTCACACCTTGTTTTCTTGCCATTTCCTTTATCAGATACTCCGCCATATTACACGCCGAAGTATCAATTTCAGCAAGGTGTTCATATAACTTTCCGCTTGTAAGCAGATTGAAATATAAGACTTTCTTGTGTTCCCTTAAATATTTTTCCCTCGTTCTTCCGTATTTTATGAGCGTAGACGGTTCTTCGTTTTCTATCGTCAAGCAGGGATAGTAATAATCTCCGATGAGTTCGTACTGGATACCAGTTCTTTCGTCTGTAATAAATCTTTGCATTCTGATTTCTCCTTTTGCTTCTTGTGATAAAATTCCAAAGATTTCTCGTTGTGGTTTTGCTTTTGACATTCCTCGGAACAGAATTTCTGCTGACTGTGTGTAGGCCAGTAGGTACTGCCACACACAGCACAGACACGCTGACGATAATAATGATTTCCTCTTTCTGCTTCTCTGTCGGCTTTCTTTTGGTCCTGCCTTGCCTGATAGCAGCAATCCTTTGAACAGAATATCTGTCGGTTACTTGTAGGCACAAACTCTTTTTGACAGTGAGGACATATCTTTGTCTTGACGATTTCTCCACCGTTTTCAGCGAGTTTTTTCGCCTTTCGCTTCTCTCGGTAGGCTTTTTCACGCTCACGCTGTTTTGCCAAGCGTTCCATCTCAATCTGTTCTTCCTGTGCCTTTATTTCAGCAAGTTCTTCTTCTGTATAGGCAATATCGACCCGCCCGACATAGTTGAAGTAAATATCAACCTTTTGTGTCCTTGCTTTTCCCACACCCTCTGCTTCATAAACCACAATCTTGTCAATGAGTTCAGCAAACATCAAATCGGAAATTTCTGTCGGCTCTTTGCACTTGCGAATTAAAGAAATGAAATGCTTAATATCAACAGCATTTACTTTTTCTTCGGTAAGTTCCTTTTCCATTTCCTCAATCTTCGTTTCCAGCTCAGCCTGTTCGTCATCGTACTGCTTCATCAGTTGCTTATACTGTCTTTCGGGCAGTAATCCCGAAACAAGATTTTCATACAAGCCACGAATAAGTTTAGATAATTCATCGTATCGCTTCTGAAAACGGTGCAATTCCGATTTATTGTGCTTTGGCTTTTCTGTCTGCTTTTCATTCCAAAGTGCTTGAAGTTCCTTTGCAAAGGCTTCTTCGTCATTCAGAACAAATCTTGATAATCGTTTGACAGCCGATAATATCAAGGCTTCAACATTATCAGCACTAATTGAATGGGCAGAGCAGGAGTTTACTTTGCTTGCATATCCGCCGCAACGGTAAGAATACTGCACCGAACGGTCTTTTTTACTGTAATGCGTTTGCAGGGTCATTCTTCTGCCACAATCCGCACAGTACAGATAACCGCTTAAACGGTTGCTATGCGTTCCTCTTGCCGCTGTCCTGTTCGCTCGTTTCTTTCGCTTCTGAACGCTGTCCCAAAGTTCCTGCGAGATGATAGGCTCGTGCGTATTATAAAATACATACTGTTCATCTTCATCGGTATTCTTTCTTTTGTGCAGTTTGAAATTGGTGCTGACCGATTTACGCAAAACAGTATGACCGAGATATTCCTGTCTGCTTAAAATCGCTCTTATGGTTGACATTCCCCAAAGATACGGGTCTGAAAACTTTGTTCCGTTATACTGTTCGGGGTGATATTCCTTTGCGTGTGCAGCCGGAATTAAAACCTTTTCTTCGGTAAGCAATTCAGCGATTGCTCTCGGACTTTTGCCCTCGTTGGCAAGCAAAAAGATACGCTTTACCACCGCAGAAGCCACAGGGTCAACGACAAGCGTTTGTTTGTCGGTTGCTAATCGGTTATATCCATAGGGAATTGAACCGCTACAACGCTTTCCGTCTTTCATACGGGCGTCAAACACAGCCTTGATTTTATTGCTTGTGTCTTTTGCGTACCATTCGTTCATTATATTCAAAAATGGGGCAAAGTCATTGTCAGAAGCATTATTGCTGTCGATACTGTTATTTATCGCAAGGAAACGGACATCTTTCTGTGGGAACAGAACTTCCGTATAAAAACCGACTTGCAGATAGTTTCGCCCTAATCGGCTCATATCCTTAACAATAATCGTTGCGACATTTCCTGCTTCTACTTCCTTAATCAACTCCTGAAAACTCGGACGATTGAAATTTACACCCGAAAAACCATCGTCAGTAAAATGACGGATATTCGTAAAACCATTTCTTCGGGCGTAATCTTCCAAGTATTGCTTTTGATTGGTGATTGAATTTGACTCACCATTAAGATCATCATCTCTCGACAAACGCTCATAGAGTGCTGTAATCTTTGAACTCCTTGACATTCTCTTATCCTCCTTTCCTTATGTAATCCGATTTAGCATTACAGGGATTACTCCCTCTGCTAATAGGAGAAAATAGGGGTACAAAGCGGAACTGTTTTTCAAGAAAATCAAAATATTTTTTTGAAGTTCCAAGACCGATTTTGATAGCCTATTTTCAATTTAGAAACGCATTATTTATCGTCCTACTAAAGTATAGCCCTCCGGTGCCAGCTCCAATGCTGTGACGGTCTCCCCAAATCGGGAAGCCCAGCAGTCGAAGTGGGTCATGTTCAGTTCTTGCAGGCGTTCATACTGAAGATAACGCTGCATGGTGTAAAGCTCGGTCATGGAGTTGCTGACCGGTGTGCCGGTGGCAAAAATCACGCCACGGTTTCCGGTGATCTCATCCATATAGCGGCACTTGGCAAACATATCGGAGGATTTCTGCGCGTCCGATGTGGAAAGACCAGCCACATTCCGCATTTTTGTGTATAGAAACAGGTTTTTATAGTTGTGGGCCTCGTCCACAAACAAACGGTCCACACCCAGCTGCTCGAAGGTTACCACATCGTCTTTTCGCCCCTCGGCTTGCAGCTTTTCCAGTCTGGCTTCCAGAGACTTTCTGGTACGCTCCAGCTGCTTGACGGTAAAACGCTCGCCGCCGCTGGCCTGCACCTCTGCGATGCCCTCGGTGATCTCGTCGATCTGCTCATAGAGAAGCCGTTCCTGACGCTCCCGGCTGATGGGGATACGCTCAAACTGGCTGTGTCCCATGATGATGGCATCATAATCACCCGTCGCAATACGAGCGCAGAACTTCTTTCGGTTATGGGTCTCAAAGTCCTTTTTGGTGGTGACTAAGATATTGGCGGAAGGATAGAGACGCAGAAACTCCGACGCCCACTGCTCGGTCAGATGGTTTGGAACCACAAAGAGAGATTTCTGGCACAGTCCCAGGCGTTTGGCTTCCATCGAAGCAGCTACCATCTCAAAAGTTTTGCCTGCGCCTACTTCATGTGCCAACAGGGTATTTCCTCCATACAGCACATGGGCGATGGCGCTTTTCTGGTGTTCCCGCAGGGTAATGGCCGGGTTCATCCCTCCAAAAGTGATGTGGCTGCCATCATATTCACGGGGACGGGTAGAGTTCATTTCTTCGTTGTACTGGCGCACCAAAGTCTGGCGGCGCTCCGGGTCTCTCCAGATCCAGTCCCTAAAGGCTTCCCGGATCGCCTGCTGTTTTTGGGCAGCCAGGGTGGTCTCCTTGGCGTTCAGCACGCGGCGCTCTTTTCCGTCTGCGTCCTCTATGGTGTCATAGATACGGACATCTCGCAGGTTCAGGCTGTCCTCTAAAATCTTGTAGGCATTGGCACGGCTGGTTCCGTAGGTGGTGTAGGCTGCCACATCGTTGTAGGATACGGAAGATTTCCCCTTGATCTGCCATTCAGCGGTAAAGGACGAATAGTTGACCTCGATACTGCGCTGGAGATAAAACGGGGTGTTGAAGGTCTCGTACATAAACTGCTGGATGTACTCTTTGTCGATCCAGGTAGCGCCCAGACGCACCTCGATCTCCGACGCATCCAGGTCTTTGGGCTGGGCGGCGGTAAGAGCTTCCACATTGACTGCATAAACCGGGTCCTGCTGTGCCGCCCGCTGCGCCTGACGCAGTTTGCGGCGTACATTGCCGGAAAGGTATTCATCAGCAGTCACATAATGGGGTGTGCTGTCTTTCTCCAACTGTCCCGGTACACGGAAGATCACGCCTTGCAGTTCTCCGGCCAGTTCTTCTTTTGTTTTTCCGGTAAGCTGGCTCATATAGCCCATATCCACGCAGGCTTTTTCCGAGATAGACACCGCCAGTGCTTCACTTGCCGTATCCACCACAGCCACCGCCTGATGGGGCTTGATGGTCCGCTTGGTGAACATATCTGCCTTACGTTCCAGTTTCCCGTCCTCGTCGATGACTTCCAGCGCACAGAGCAGGTAATAGGAAGAATCATCTGCATAGGCCAGTCGGTTTGCACGGTCATTGATAAGGCCATATTTTTCAGAAAAGCTGTCATATAGGCTGTTCAGTTCCGCCTGCTTTTGGGTAATGGTGCTGTCCGAAACCGCTGCATCCATCTGAAGGTCGATCAGTTCCTGCACACAATCACGCAGTCCCACAAGACCTTTTACGCGGGCTTCTGCGGTGGTGTTGAGATCCGGGCGCACCATGCGGCTGTTTTCCCGGTAGTACACCTGCCCGTCTACAATGGCATAGGAATAGTTCTTCACATTGGGGTCGGCAGGAATGGAGGTGTCAATGGCTTCGCCTTCGCCCAGCTCCGGCAGCTCTGCCTCCTGATAAGTGCCATGAATATACTTCACCGCATCATGCAGCTGGTCGGAAAGCTCCAGTCCCTCGATAGGGTTCACGGTGTAGTCCATACCATGAGCAGTGCTTACCGGCTCCTGTCTGCCCAGCACCATTTCCGGGTGGTCGATAAAATACCGGTTGATGGCAAATCCGTCCTCCGTCTGTCCGGTTTGAGTCCATTCCGGCACGATGTCCAGCGGGCGGTCCCGCTTTTGGAGGAAGATGATGTCCGATACCACCTCGGCACCGGCATTCTTTTTGAACGCGTCATTAGGCAGACGGATAGCTCCCAGCAGCTCAGCACGCTGGGCAAGATAGCGGCGCACGGTGGAATCCTTGGCGTCCATGGTATAGCGGGAGGTTACAAAAGCCACCACGCCGCCGGGACGCACCTGGTCCAGTGCTTTGGCGAAAAAGTAGTTGTGAATACTGAAATTCAGCTTGTTGTAGGCTTTGTCATTGACCTGATACTGACCGAAAGGTACATTGCCGATGGCAAGGTCAAAGAAGTCACGCCTATCGGTGGTCTCAAAGCCGCCTACTGTGATGTCCGCCTTGGGATAGAGCTGCTTTGCGATGCGCCCGGAAACAGGGTCCAGCTCCACGCCGTACAGACGGCTGTTTCGCATTTTCTCCGGCAGCATACCAAAGAAATTGCCCACACCCATAGACGGCTCCAGAATATTTCCGGTCTCAAATCCCATACGGTCCACCGCTTCATAGATGGCCTGAATGACCGTAGGGCTGGTGTAATGGGCGTTGAGGGTAGAGCTTCTGGCGGCGGCATATTCCTCCGGGGTCAGCAGTTCTTTTAGCTGGGCATACTCTAAAGCCCATGCCGGTTTCTCCGGGTCAAACGCATCAGAGAGACCGCCCCAGCCCACATATCGAGAAAGAACCTCCTGCTGTTCGGGGCTTGCCTGCTGTCCGGCAGCTTCCAGCTCTTTCAGCAAACGAATCGCATTGACATTTGCCTGGAACTTGGCTTTCGGACCGCCTTCACCCAAATGCTCATCGGTAATGCGGAAGTTTTTTGCATTGCGGCGCAGGTTAGCCTTGTATTCCTCATAGGAGGCTTCCTCGGCAGCTTTGGCATTGGGGAAGGTCTGCCACTGGCCATTGACCTGAATGGAAACCGGGTGTTCGTCCAGCACTTCCTCAAAGGTTTTCTCCGGCTCAGTCACAGGGGCTGGCGGCTCCGGCTCCTCGATATGCAGCCGTTCCACCACCACATCATAAGGCAGATTGTTCTTATCGCCCGGATAGACGGCCACGGTCTCGGAATGAAAGATCGGGGATTCGGCAGCCGGTTGGGGCTGTTCCTGTCCAAAGCCATCCAGCTGACGGGCATACATCCCGCGCAGCAAAGGCGCAACTTCATCCCAGCGGAAATACAGCACAGCCAGACGCTTTTCCTCTGCGTCCAGGACTTCCAGCTCCATGCCCTGTGCCGTGGTACGGTAATCGGCAATATCGCCGGTCTCCAGATTCAGGGTCTCGATCTCACCGGAATAGGCTCTGCTCAGCCAGTAGGCGATCTCGCTGTTGCTCCTGCCGGATTGCAGCAGCGTGGAAATCTGCTTTTTATCCGCTTCATCCATCAGTCCATGAGCCAATACATCCCGCAAGTCCTGATCTGCCTTGTCCGGGTCAATAGGAAGAAACTCGGTATAGTAAGCATTGCGGCGGTCTGCCCGAAGCAGCTGCTCGAACTGTTCTTTGCGCTCTGCCCGGTAGATGGGATATACCATCCCGGTGGGCAGAAGCTGTACGGTGTCCTCCCGCAGCTCGGTGATCTGATAGGCGTCATCCTCGATATACACGGTATCGCCCACGGCATAGACCGGGGCGGCTGGGTCATAGGAGGTTCTTTGCGGAATTGGGCGGCGAACTGCGTCATATTCCTCATCGGAAATGGAAACTTCGGAAGTCTGCTCTGTCTCGGCATCTGACATCACCTGTTGGATAAACGGGGCATTGTCCAGTTTTTCCGGGTCTGTCACCTGTCCGTTGACGATCCCTCTTTCTTCCAGAGCTTCCCGGATGGCGATTGGGTCGATGTCGTCAAAACGGTTCTGTTCTTCTTCGGTATAGAACCGGTCCTCCTGAATGAGCTGGGCAATCCGGCGCTGTACCTTCGGCCAGGGCAGCTGCGTTTCCTCCGGGCTGCCGGCACGGACAACGAACAGGCTGTTGCTGTTACTGCCGCCGTATTCCTGAGCCAGCCATGCGGCGGTATCTTTTTCTCTTGCATGGTCTTTCATATAGCGGACAACAGCGTGTTTACTCTCGATATTGCCGTTCCATGCACAAAGGGCAGTATCAATATCTTCCTGAGAAAGAGGGCGCAGAAGCTCATGGAGCTTTGGATAGGTTTCGTCGATCACTTCCCGGTGCAGACGCTGGCGGAACTCCGGCACATCCGAATAAAGGCGGATCAGCTCCATATCCTTAGAGCCAAGAACCGCACGGCGCACAGCGGCATTGCCCTCGATGACAGCATTTTCACGGTCAGAATGCCCGCAGGCATTGCGGTATGCGGCATCCTCGGAAATGGCGGCAGTCACCACAGTCTTATACTGCTCAAACTGCTCCCGAAGGGTAGGCTTTGGCGTTTCTTCCTCCACCTCCGGCTGCTGTGCTTGAATGGCATCTTCTTCTGCCAGTTTCTTTTCAGCCTGGATTTTGTCATACTGCGCCTGTTCCTGTTCGGTAAGATAGCGGTCTTTCTGGACAAGTGAGGTAATGCGCTTGGCAACCTTTTCCCAGTTCAAGTGAACATCCGGGCAGTCCTGCTTTTTATAGTGCAGTCCTTTCCCATCGTGATCTTCGCCGCTGTGTGTTGCACCGGACAAGGCATGAGAGCGTCCGCCAATGCCATACTCGTCTTTGAGGAATCTCACTTTCTCCTTATCCGTATGGTTTTCCATGAAGAACGCATAGATACGGCCTTTTCCTCCGGCGAAACTGCTTCCGCCGGTCATGGCGGCGTCGATCTCATCCTCGGTAATAAAGTGCTGGACGGTTGGCACTTGGGAAAGCTCTGAAGAAAAGGTCCTGCGGGGCAGGTCAAGGTCCTTCAGGTTCTCCCAGATCTCCCTCGGTCTATGATAGTGAAAACGCAACAGGTCACGGTCCTGCTGATAGGCAGTCCAGAAGGCGGCGTATTCTTCCTTGAGGGTCTGGCGGAAAGCCGGGTCACTCAGCTGCTCCGTCAGGCGGCGAGTCTCCTCCGGGAAACCATTGCCTTTGATCTCTGACAGGCAGGACAAATATCCGGCTTCTCTGGCACCCTCACTGAGATCGTGATACAGATACCAGAGCTTTTCTGCAAGGAGGGAGCGTTCATAGCCTGCCGCTTCTGCAAGCTCCACATTGGAGGCAAACTGACCACTTTCCAAAAGCTCCCCGATACGCTCTGCGGCGCTCTCCCAGGAAATGACCTGGGCAGACCTGTCATAACGGACAGACTTCCCATGGGAAAGATGGATACCATCCTCGGCATACCATGCGCTCACACTGCCAAGGCCATTGCCGCCGTGGTACAGCGTTTTCAGTATCTCGGTAATCTCAGCGGTGGTTTTCTGCTTTTCAAAGGCTGCAACCACACGCTCCCTTTGACGGTCTGTATTGCCGCCCAAACGCAGCACATGGTCGATGTCATTTTGGGCAAAAGAAAAAGCAGAGGATGTATGCGCTACATTCTCTGCTTCATCTATGGATTGGATCTGTTCCGCTTCGGAGAGGAACAGGTTTAGGGTCAGCTGTTGATAAGCTCCGCCATCAGGATTTCCTCGGCCTGGGCTTTGCAGGTGTTCATCAGCCCCACCCACTTCATGGGATCGCTGGCTTTCAGTTCCTCGGTGGCTCCCGCTTCCTTCGCCAGCTGGGGCATCATCTGCTCCAGTCTGCTCTGGGCGGTCTCGTCGATCTCCAGAAGGTGCGGGTACAGCTTCTCGCTCAGCAACATCTGGTTGTAGAGGATGGGACGGTGTTCCTTCAGGTAGGTTTTCCTCATCCTGCCGTACTTGCCCAGGGGTTTCTCCGGCTGCTGGCTCAGCTTCAGGTCGGGAATCAGATAGTCTCCGTTCTGGATATAGGTCATGGGATTGTTCATCTTGTTTGCTCCTTTCTTGGTTGGCTTCGCGCTCTGCATTTCGGACGGTAACGCCGATCTGCCGCAGCACCTGCTGGTTGATCTGGCTGACCGCTGTTCCCAGCGCCCCGATGGTGGACGGGGTGTTGAAATCAAAGATCGCCATGAAATCTTCGTGGTCGAAGTAGCGTTCCGGCTCCAGTCCACAGCGGGACATCAAAGCGTAAGTGATGCTGACGGTGGCTGCTGCCTTGAACTGTACTCCGATGTTAAACTCATCATATTCCTCCAAAAAGGAACCGTCAACGATATAGAAGAAGTCCTGCTGATGCTCCGTCCAGTATTCCTCGGCCAGTTTTCCGGCTACCTCCGTGAGCTGTCCGGCAAGGTCATCACCGGAAACATCATAGGTGCGCTCCAGCATGGCCTGCACGGAATCCAGATGGCGCTCCTCCAACTGCCACAACCAGGGAGTTCGGGAATGTTCACGGGTTCCGGTATCGGAAATGTCAAAGACATAACGCAGGCGAGGTCTGTCCCCGGAATCGTCCACCAGAGCGATCCCTTTGGAACCGCGCCTTACATACCGGCCCATCTTTTCATTCCACAAATCGTACTCCGCACAGGCGGTGGCGTCCGGTCGCTGGGCGTAGATCATCAGCTGCTCATGGAACGGGTACTTGTAAAGGCGGGAAGCAGTGGTGAGAAACCCTGCCCATTCCTGCCAGCTCCCCGTGAGCTGCGTTGCCACCTTGTCCGCCATCTGTGCATATAGTTCAGCTTTGGTTGGCATAGTGTTCTGTCCTCCTTTCAGTTTTGGGGTAAAAAGGTGGGGTGGCAGATCGCCACCCCATCCCTGCGGTTATGTTGTTTACTGGTCAAAATCCGGGTACAGCTCCAGTTTGGCAAACTTCTCATCGGTCATCGCACAGAGCTTCGTAAGGGCGCTGTCGGTCAACTCTCTCAGCTCCGTTTCCTCCGGCGAAAGCTCGCCGCGCATCTCACGCAGACTGTCAATCAGCCCGGTGCGGCTGCCGGTATTGTAAATGCACATCAGGTTCATTTCCTCAAAAGTAAAGTTTCCCATAT
>OKUN01001031.1_pt1 | contig 11742 bp, 8 predicted proteins | sample 1606581 | NCBI WGS metagenome assembly OKUN01 (sample SAMEA3882509, study PRJEB24775) | human gut metagenome | biome: human-associated habitat; feature: intestine environment; material: feces | place: Netherlands | collected 2009/2010
TCACGGAATCGGACGATAACCAGTCGCACCGTAAAAAGTCACACGAAGCCGCGCACCGGCTGCACGACTCCGTGAATCGCGGAACGGTGCAATCCATACGCACAGATGGCAGATACTTCACGAATCCGGCAAACATTGATTTTTGACGCCTGATTTCAAGCCATTTTTGCCCGAAATACTCTGCGAATCCGGTCTGCTCGCAAAGTGTTTACAGTTTCATTTGAAAAACCGTCTTGACAATATTCATCGGACATGGACACATGGATATTCTTCAAGTGGGCGTTCAAGTCCGCTGCCGCTGTCCTGATCGTAACAAACACATGGACGATTGTGATGGGCGTGTTCGATGCCGCCCAAAGCGTCGTTGCCAGCGCCTCCGGGATGGAGTTGATGAGCTTTCGGTCGGCCTGGGTAAAGCCCTTCTGCACCAGGGCAGAGAAGCCGCCGATGAAGTTGACCCCCACGGCCTTGGCCGCGCGGTCCAGCGTTTTGGCGTACTGCACGGGGTCGGCGTCGGGCGCGGCGCCCAGCAGCATCGCAATGGGCGTGACGCTGATGCGCTTGTTGACGATGGGAATGCCGTATTCGGCGCTGATGCCGTCCACGACGGAGACCAAATTGCCCGCCAGACGGGTGATCTTGTTGTAGATTTTCTCGCACGCCTTGTCCGCATCCGGGTCGATGCAGTCCAGCAGGCTGATGCCCATTGTGACGGTGCGCACGTCGAGGTTCTCGGCGGTCAGCATCTCAATGGTCTCCATAATGTCGCGGCTGTTGATGATTCTCATGTGGCAGCCCCCTTAAATGGTGTGCATGGCATCAAAGACTTCCTGCCGGGTCACGGTGACCTGCATCTTCATCTCTTTGCCCAATGCCGCAAAGCGGTCCCGGACCTCGGCGGCCCCGGCGTTCGCCTTGCTCAGATCGACCAGCATGATCATGCAGAACATATCCTGCATGATGGACTGGGAAACGTCCTCAATGTTGATGTTCAGCTCGGCGCACACCGCGCTGACCTTGGCAACGACACCCACCGTGTCCCGCCCGATGACCGTGATGACTGCTTTCATAAAATGACCCCCTCAAAATGTCCGATGATAAACGGAATACTGCCATTATAACAAAATTCCGCAAAAGAGTAAAGAATATAATGAGAAGTAATACTTTTTAGCGGGCAGCTGCCTGCGGGGCGTCGGGGACGCCGCCCCCTACCGTAGTTCCGTAGGGGCGGATTCCATATCCGCCCGTGGGACTTGACGGCGGCGGTCACGTCCGCGGCTTTTAGGCGAACAGCCAATAAGCTGCCGCTTTGTAGGGGCCGCACATGTGCGGCCCGCAACTGTACGGCGGACGAACGCTTGCCTTTCACGCGCGGGCCGGGCATGCCCGGCCCCTACAGGGCATCGTGAACATCAAAACTCCGCCGAATGCTCCTCAGCCCGCACATCATCCCGCTGCAATTCCGCCAGCAGCTCATCCTCGCCGCCGTGGAGAAGCAGCTTCTCGCTGTACTGCTCAAACCGCTCGCAGTCGTTTTCGGCCAGAAACGGCGCGGAGTCGGGGCCGAGTGCCAGCTCGTTGACGAAGACGACCATCTCCTGCCCGTCCTCGAACGCCTGCTCCATAAAGTCAAAGGCAAATTCCAGCGCGTTGCTGGCGGCGGAGACCGCTTCCTCGCGGCGCTGCACCTGGGTGTTGAACGCGCCGCGCACCGTGTCAAACGCCTCGTCGGCGTCCAGACTGTTGTCAAGGCTACGGCTCCACGCGGTCAGCAGCGCCAGCGTGCGGGTGCGGGCCGCGGCCTCGTCGGGCAGCAGCGCTCCAGCGGTCTTGTCGGACTCCAGCTTGGCGCGGTAGGCGTCGCACCGCTCGGCAAACAGGTCGGCAGGGTCGGCGTCGGGCTGCTGGGACAGCGTCCGCTTGAAGCTGCGCAGCTGCTGGTAGCAGGCATCCGTCACCGCACCCATGGCGCGGGCGTCGGCAAAGCGGGTGTTCAGGCCCGCCAGCAGCAAGCTGACCAGACTGATGCGCTCGTCAAAGCTCGCGTCCATCGCCCGTGCAATGACGGCGTCATAGGGCTTGCCCTGCAAAATATCCTCGACGCCGTAATCCTCGTGGTACTTGCGGTAGAGCACCCAGTAGGCCGCAAAATCCCGCGCGACCTCGGGGTGGCGCAGGTACTGCCCGATGACCCCCTCGTCCACGGGCAGCGCCAGCCTGTCCGCAGCCTGTAAATAGGCAGACAGATCCTCCCACCCGCGGGCGGTCACGAACTGCACGCCGTCCACATCGTTTTCGATTTTGTAAAAATGCTGCGGGCGCAGCTCCAAGTAGGCCGTCACGGCGGGGTGCAGCCTGTGGGCGCGGGCGTAGTCCTGCCAGACGCTCAGCTTCGGCTCAATGTCGATACGCCGCACGCGGTCCAGCGTGACAAGGTCAAACTCCCGCACGCTCTTGTTGTACTCCGGCGGATTGCCCGCGGCCACAATGACCCAGCCGCCCGGCACAGCCTGATTGCCGAAGGTCTTGCACTGCAAAAATTGCAGCATCGTGGGGGCCAGCGTCTCGCTGACGCAGTTGATCTCGTCGATGAACAGGATGCCGTTTTTCTTGCCGGTGCGCTCCATGGCGGCGTAGACGCTGGCGATGATCTCGCTCATCGTGTACTCGGTCACGCTGCGGGTGCGCCCGCCGTAGTTCCGCTCCCGGATGAACGGCAGGCCGACGGCGCTCTGGCGGGTGTGGTGGGTGATGGTGTAGGCCACCAGCGCAATGTCGCACTCCTGCGCGATCTGCTCCATGATCTGGGTCTTGCCGACGCCCGGCGGGCCCATCAGCAGAATGGGGCGCTGCCGCACGGCGGGGATCAGCGGGCGGCCAATGTCGTCCGTGGCAAGGTACGCCTGCACGGCGCGCTTGATTTCCTCTTTGGCACGTTGAATATCCATGGTTCATCGTCCTTTCGGGTCAAATTCTTCGGGCTGCAAGACCAGGCGCATGGCCCAGGGCGGCACGTCGGGCGGCGGGGTGCCGTCCTCCAAAAACAGGAACGCCGTCTCAAACGGCGGGCGTTTGGCGGGGTAGATGCCCTTGCCGTCGGTAAAATACAGCACGCCCTGCAGGTCCCGCAGCACACCGTCCTGCCGCAGCTGCGCAATGCGGGCGAACGCGGGGCGGAAGTCCGTTCCGCCGCCGCCCACCAGCGTGAACTGCGCCGTATAGCGGTCCAGCGCGTCCAGATCGTTCAGCCAGACCTCATCCCGCACAGCGTTGTCCGCCTGCATGACCAAAATGCGGCACTGCCGGAAAAAGCTGTCCTGACTTTTTAATAAGGTGAACGTCTCTTTTAAGAACGCCTTGACCAGCTCGCCCGCCGTGGATTCGCTGGTGTCCACCACAATGACGAAGTCGCGTACTTTCTTCACCTCGCGGCTTTCCAGCGGCTCTATCAGCGGCAGGTTGCCGTAGGTGCGCAGGCCGTAGCTGTAAAAGCCGAGGTCGAATTCTTCGGGGTCGAGGTGCGGCTCCTCATGCCAGACGGCGAACCGGCGCAGGAAATCCCGGTAGGTGCGGCGGCTGCGCCCGGCCTGCACCTGCGCCTGCAGAGCTTGCGCGGCAGTGTCCTGCCCGGCGCGTCGGCCGCTTTCCTCCATGCTCAGCTCCGTCTGGCGGCCCAGGTTCTCCCACTGTTTGCCGCGCATCTGGGCGGCGGGGCTGTCCGGGTCAGCGGGCCAGAGGCGGTGGCTGTCGGTGTAAAATTCCCGCTGCCACTTGTTTAAGGTCTCCGCGTCGGTCTGTGCTAAGACGCGGTAGATGGGGCCTGCCGCTAAAAATTTGCACTTTTCGCGCAGCTGTGTGTAGCATTGCTGCCGCACCCAGCCGACGGGGCGCTTCGTGGCGGGGGTGTTCAGGGTGTCCAGCGTGGCCTCCACGGCAATGTCACAGGCAAGCCCCCACAGGTCGGGGTCGCGCCTGTCCCGCAGCCAGAGATGCCGGAAGATGCAGTGGAACAGGCTGTGCAGGTAGGCCCGGGGCAGGTACCGCCGGTTCCTGCGGTAGGTGTCCAGCAGCCATGCGGTGGGGTAGTAGAGTGCCCCGCCGTCGGTGGCAAAGCTGCCGCCGCTTTCCCGCGGGGCCGCGGGCAGTGCACCGAGCGCTGCCGTTAAGTAGCGCTGGTCAAGGTACAGCTCCCCCCGCAGCTGCTCCATGACCCGGCGGGCCATCGTCTGTTCCCATTCCGATTGGGTTTGGATGTGTTTGGCTATAGTGGACACCTTCTTCCATGACTGTATGTAAGGGCCGGGCATGCCCGGCCAGCGGGCTTACGTGGCTGCCCGGCAACGGGCTGAACCCCTCCGGCCTGCTTCGCGGCCACCTCCCCTGATGGGGAGGCTTTACTCGCGGGCTTCGCCCGCGCAAATGGCTCCCTTTTCCAACAAGTTCGCAGGGAGGGGTCTTGCCTCCTACAAACGTTACCGCTTACTTCCCGGCTGGCTTTTTCGTTTCCTTATAATCACCAGCAAATACACCCCGTACACCGCAATCGCCGCTGCGCTCACGCAGGCGGACACCTTCAATCCGGGCGTATGGTAGGTAAATTCTATCTCGTTCTCCCCTGCGGGCACGTACACGGCCATCAGGCCGTCGTCCACCTTCTCAATCGCGGCGGGCTCACCGTTGACCGTGGCACTGAACCCGTCGTCATAAGGTACACTGAAAAACACCAGCTCGTCCGCGTCATAGGCGGTCTTTGCGGTAAAGCCAGTGTCCGTCGCAGTAAATGCTGCCACACCGGCGGCACGGCGGGCGGCACAGTCTGCAGCGTAGGCATCCTCACCGCGGTTGGTCAGCTCCTCGTCGGGCAAGGGTTCCAGCAGGCTGCCAAAGGCGGAGATCTGGTCGTCGTCCAGCAAAATCGCGCGGCACAAAATCTGGGCGCGTTCTTCCTCGCTTACCCGCTCCAGCTGGTCCGCTGTCACGTAGCAGTCGTAGGTAAAGCCCATCGGCACCCAGTTTTCGTTCTCGTAGAGGGCGTAGGCGTCGGTCTCGCCGGTGCGCTGCCAGCCGGGCAGATCCTTGTCGGTCCACTCGGTCTCCTTGTCCTTGGCGACCAGCGTGTACCGCACGCTCAACAGGCCGCGCAGGGCGTAGTTCTCGGCGTCAGGCTTGGAGTTCACGTCCCGCTTGACGCCGACCTCGGGGTAAAACGCCATGATACTCGGCGCAACCGTCGAGTTGAAGAATTGCAGGCAGCTCCTGTTGAACCACAGCCCCAGATTGTTGTGCGCACCGTAGGCGTCAATGCGGTAAAACGCATCGTCCGGCAGCGCGGCGGCGACGTCCTCGACAGAATCATAGGTTTCGGCAATCAGATTGCTGTCCACGTCCCACTGGGCGTACTTCGTCAGAGACAGATGCAAACTGCCGTACAGCAGGCTGAATCCCAGCACGGCGGCGGTCAGAATCGCGCCCCACCGCCGCTTACGGCGGCAAAAATGCCACAGCAGCGCAAAAATCACGATACCCAGCATCGTCATGCCGAAGATAGCCCAGAACCGCGCGGGCTCGTCCAGCACGCCAAAGACCGTGTTGCCGTCATCGTCCTTGCCCGGCACAACGGCAAACACCACCGCCGTCAGCGTCAGGAAGGTCGTCAGCCGCAGCGCCCGCGGCAGACGCTGCTCGGCCAGCGCCGGGCGGGAGAACAGATAGCACGTTGCACCGCACAAAACCAGAATTGGCATATAGTACCACCGCGCGTAGTAGCTCGAGTTGAGCGCATAGAACGCGCTGTTCAGCACCGGCACAAACGCACAGGCGACACAGACCTTTAAAACGTAGGTGAACGGGTGGCGCTCCCTTGCGCGGCAGAACGCCAGCCCGCCCGCGACACCGACCAGCGGCAGATAGGCCGTCAGGCTCGTGTGCTTGAGGATGCCCTCCTGAAACAGGTCCTTGAAATAGGGCGCGTCGGGCATGAGCAGGGTGCTGTAAAAAATCGCGCCGTACTGCTGGGATTTGCCGTAGAACAGATACCCGTACCCGCTGAACGGGTCGATGGTACGCGGATTTTGCAGCAGCGACAGCCCCGCCGGGAGCAGCAGCACGCACCCGCAGGCACAGCCCAGAGCTGTCTCCCACGCCAGGCGCACGAACTTGCGCAGGCCCAGCTCATACCGCCGCCCGGCGGCCATGCAGAAGAAATAGATGATAAGAAAGACCGCCTGCCCGGCGAAGAAGAAGTAGTTATCGACAAGGTTCAGCGCGACCCAGAACGGGAACGCACCCTTTTTATCGTCGATGACCGCGTCGTCCAGCGCGGCCAGCATGTACGGAAACAGCGCCACAACGTCCAGAAAGTGGTTGAAAAAGATGTTGTAGATGCTGAACCCGGAAAACGCATACAGGCAGCCCGCCAGCATGCTCCAGGTCTCGTCCCGCACCCAGCGGCGCGCCCAGAGATACCCGCCGCCGCCCGCAACGGCCATTTTCAGGCAGAGCAGCGGCACCATGGCCCACGGCATGAGCCGCGCGGGCACGACTATGGACAGCCAGAAGAACGGACTGCCCAGCAGGTAGAACGAGTAGGAATTGACAAATCCGCTGCCCAGGTCGGTGGCCCAGCTGAACGACCCGCCGTTTTTGACAAAGGCGTTGGCGTACTGGTAAAAGTTGATCTGCTGGTCGTTGAAGTCCCCCGCGTAGTGGAAGTACCCGCCGCCCGCGACGGCATCCACGATGCAGTGGGGCGCAAACAGCAGCACCGCCGTGAAAAAGCAGAGTGCAAAGACGCGCCAATAGTTCGATTTTTGTTTAAAAAATGTGGTTTGCATATTGATAGTCCCCTTTATGGGGCCTCACTTTGAGGAAAGTTGTGGTATACTTACCGTAGAGCTGTAGGGGGCGGCGTCCCCGACGCCCCCCGGGCCGATGCAACGCACCGGACACCTGCACGGGCGGATATGGAATCCGCCCCTACGGTGAATCGGCGCAATCGTAGGGGCGCATTCTATATGCGCCCGGGGAGCCTTGCGGCAGCGGGAACGTGCCCGGGAGGGATAAATTCCTCCCCTACGATTTGATTATTATACCACAAACCGGAGGTCGCGTGAAGATGAAAACCTATCCGTTCAGTGCGCTGTTCAGCCGCATGAAGTACATCACCCGCTGGTGCCTGATGCGCAGCACCCGCCCCGAGTCCCTGAGCGAGCACACCGCCGACACGGCCATGCTGGCGCACACGCTCTGCCTGATCGGCAGGCACTGCACGGGCACCGGCGCGGCCCTGCGGCCCGAGGTCGTAGCCACAGCGGCCATTTACCACGATGCACCGGAGATTCTGACCGGTGATATGCCGACGCCCGTCAAGTACAAGAACGACGCCCTGCGCACAGCGTACAAGGCCGTGGAGCACGAGAGCGCCCGCGTGATGGCGAGCCTGCAGCCCGAAGAATTACAGGCCGAGACCCAGGTCTGGCTGACCGGCAGCGTGCTGAACGACGCCGAGCGCAAAATTTTAAAGGCCGCGGACCGGCTTTCCGCCGTCATCAAGTGCATTGAGGAGGACCGCGGCGGCAACCGCGAGTTTGAGGCTGCCTACGCCCAGCAGATGGCCGCCCTGCACGCCATGCACAGCCCCGAGGCGGAGTATTTCATCGAGCACATGCTGCCCTGCTACGAGCAGAATCTGGACGAATTGACGAGGGGACGGTTTTGAAGCCCCACGGTAGGGGCCGGGCAGGTCCGGCCCGTGGCATACCGGTTATTGCGCTTTTACGGGAAGGTTGCGGGCCGGGCATGCCCGGCCCCTACGTTATTGCAACCTATACACCGCCTCGATCAGCGTATCCACATCGCTGAAGTGCTCGAGCATCGAGCAGTAGCGGCGCAGGGCTGCAGCGCCGTGCAGGCCCTTCATATAGTGCATGGCCTGGCTGCGTGCCTGGGGCATGGCGGCCCACTCGCCCTTTTCCTCGCACATTTCGTAGATTTGGTCGCGCAAAGCGGTCATCCGCTGGTTCAGCGTCGGCTCGGGCGGGCGTTCCTCGCCCAACAGCGCCGCACGCACCTGCGCAAACAGCCACGGGTCGCCCAGCGCGCCGCGCCCGATCATAACGCCGTCGCAGCCGGTTGCTTCTAATAAGGTAAGAGCTTCGTCGGCGGTGGTCACGTCGCCGTTGGCCAGCACCGGGACGGACACGGCCTGCTTGATGGCCGCGATGGCCGCCGTGTCGATGGGCGGGATGTACATCTGCTCCCGCGTGCGGCCATGGACGGCGATCAAGTCCGCGCCGTTGGCCTCAAGCTGTTTGGCGACCTCGACGCCGGTCAGGTGGTCGGCGTCCCAACCAATGCGCATCTTGACGGTCAGCGGCGTATCATCGCCCAGCGCTTTGCGCGCGGCGGCGACCATCTGCCCGCAGAGCGGCGGGTCCAGCAGCAGCCTGCTGCCCGCGCCGCTGCCGGTGATCTTGGGCGCGGGGCAGCCCATGTTGATGTCGAGAATGTCAAATTGGATGCCCTGCTCCCTTACAAACAGAATTGCCTTGGCCATCGACTCCGGCTCCGCGCCGAACAGCTGGATGGCGTACAGGCCGTGGGGGTGCTTGTCCCGCAGCAGAGCCAGGGATTTTTCATCGTGGAAGTTCAGCGCCTTGGCGCTGGCCATCTCGCTGACGGTCCAGGCCGCGCCGTGGTCGGCCATCAGATGGCGGCACGCCGCGTCGGTCAGGCCGGCCATCGGCGCAAACACCGCGCCGGTGGGGATGGATAGGTTGCGTAGCTGCATAAGTTTCCTTTCCAAAAGGCTTCCCCCTCGGGGGGAAGCTGCCGCCCGCAGGCGGCTGATGAGGGCAAAGTCCGCGCAGCCGCCCGTGACCGGGTCCCGGCCGTAAGGCCGCCCCCTCATCCGGCGCTGCGTGCCACCTTCCCCCGCCCGCGGGGGAAGGCTTTAGACTTTTCGATTTTTACATTCTATTCTACCATATTTTCCGCAAATGTGGTATACTGAAATGTAGATTGTTTATAAGGAGTATTGCGCATGAAACTCATGGTCCTGGACGGCAACAGCCTGGTCAACCGCGCGTTTTTCGGCATCAAGCTGCTGACGACGAAGGATGGCCGCTACACCAACGCCATCTACGGCTTCCAAAATATACTGCTCAACCTGCTGGCGGCGCACAAGCCCGACGCCGTCGCCATCGCGTGGGATGAGCGCGCGCCGACGTTCCGCCACACCGCCTACGACGGCTACAAGGCCACCCGCCACGGCATGCCCGAGGAGCTGGCCCAGCAGATGCCGGTTTTGAAGGAGCTGCTGACCGACCTTGGCTTTGTGCAGGTCAGCAAGGCAGGCTGGGAGGCCGACGATATTCTCGGCACGCTGGCCGCAGCGTGCGAGGCCGCGGGCGGCACGACGCTGCTGGCTACCGGTGACCGCGACAGCTTGCAGCTTGTGGACGATGCAACCACCGTGTTGCTGGCAACCAACAAAGAGACCATCCCCATGGACCCTGCCGCCATCCGCGAGAAGTACGGCATCGAGCCGCCGCAGCTCATCGACGTCAAGAGCCTGATGGGCGATGCGTCGGACAACATCCCCGGCGTGCCCGGCATCGGCGAAAAAACCGCGCTGGCGCTGATTTCGAAGTTCGGCAGTTTGCAGGGCGTCTATGACAACATCGACGACAAGGCCGTCAAGCCGGGGCAGCGCGCCAAGCTGACCGCCAACCGCGACAAGGCCGACCTGTCCTATATGCTGGGCACGATCCGCAAGGACGCGCCCATCGAGACCGACCCTGCCGCCTACCTGCGCCAGCCCGGTGACCCCGCTGCCGCCGCACAGCTGCTGGCCGCGCTGGAAATGCACAAGCTGGTGGACCGCTGGGGCCTGAACGGCGGCACCGCGCCCGCCCCATCCGAGAATGCCGCACCGCTCGAAACCGTCGAGCCGTCCCCCCTGCCGCTGCTGTTGGAGGGCCGCTTCTACGCCGCCCGGAATGCCGACGGCGATTGGTACCTTGTGCAGGGGCAGGACGTCTACCTGCCCGACACGGACCGGCTGGCCGCGATTCTGGACAGCGGCGCCGAGCTTTGGGCCTTCGACGCAAAGCCGCTCTACCGCCTGGCGCTGGAGCACGGCGGCATCGGCAGTGCGCTGCGCTTTGACGGCAAGCTGGCCGCGTATCTTTTAAACCCGTCGGCCAGCGGCTATGAGGTACACTCCCTGGCCGCCGAGTACGGCGTACACGCCGCCTTTGCCTGTGAGGCCGCGCCCGATGCGGGCGTGCTGGCGGGCCTGTGCGACACGCTGGCCGCCGCGCTGGACGAGAGCGGCCAGCGCAAGCTGCTGGACGAGATGGAGCTGCCGCTGGCCCGGGTGCTGGCCGACATGGAGCGCATCGGCTTTGCGATTGACGCCGACGGCATCCGCGCGTTCGGCGACAGCCTGCGCAGCGAACTGGACGGGATCTTAAACAATATTTATACAGCCGTCGGTTATCCGTTCAACGTAAACAGTCCGAAGCAGCTGGGCGAGGCGCTGTTTGACAAGCTGGGCCTGCCGCCGCGCAAGAAAAACGCCCGCGGCTACTCCACCGACGCCGAGACGCTGGAAAGCCTGCGCCCCTACAGCCCGGTCATTGACGAGATTCTGAAATACCGCACCTACGCCAAGCTGCTGTCCACCTACGTGGACGGCCTGCTGAACGCCGAAGCCGCGGACGGACGGGTACACTCGACCTTCATCCAGACCGAGGCGCGCACCGGGCGCATCTCCTCCACCGAGCCGAACCTGCAGAACATTCCCATCCGTACCGAGCTGGGCAGCCGCCTGCGCGGCTACTTTGTGGCGGGTGAGGGCGAGACCCTCGTGGACGCCGACTACTCGCAGATCGAGCTGCGCATTCTGGCGCACATCACAGGCGACGAGCACATGCAGCAGGCGTTTTTGAACGGTGCGGACATCCACCGCTCCACCGCCGCCAAAATCTACCACATCCCCGAGAGCGAGGTCACGCCGCAGCTGCGTTCGGCCAGCAAGGCCATCAACTTCGGCATCATGTACGGCAAGGGCGCGTACTCCCTGAGCAAGGATCTGGGCATCCCGGTCAAGGAGGCGGACACTTTCTTAAAGACCTACCTCGACACCTTCCCGAAGGTGGACGGGTATATGAAGGACTGCATCGCCCACGCGAAGGACAAGGGCTACGTCGAGACGCTGTTTGGCCGCCGCCGCGCCCTGCCGGAGCTGGCCAGCTCGAACTTTCAGGTGCGCGCCAGCGGCGAGCGGATGGCCCGCAACACCCCCATTCAGGGCACTGCCGCCGACGTCATCAAGCTGGCGATGGTGCGGGTCTGGCGGCGTCTGCGGGACGAGAAGATGGAGAGCCGCCTCATCCTGACCGTCCACGACGAACTCATCGTGGAGGCCCCGGAGGCGGAGGCCGCAAAGGCCGCTTCTATCTTACAAGAAGAGATGGAAGGCTGTGTCAATTACGCTGTACCCCTGAGCACCGAGGTGCATCAGGGCAAAAACTGGCTGGAGGCCCACTAAGACCATGATCATTCTAGGAATCGAATCCACCTGCGACGAGACCGCCGCATCTCTGGTGGAGGATGGCCGGCATCTGCTGAGCAACGTCATCTCCACCAGCGTCAAGGAGCAGGCGCTGTACGGCGGCGTTGTGCCGGAGATCGCCAGCCGCCGCCACTGCGAATTTATCAGTGCTACGGTCAAAAAAG
>OKUN01001049.1_pt1 | contig 11527 bp, 10 predicted proteins | sample 1606581 | NCBI WGS metagenome assembly OKUN01 (sample SAMEA3882509, study PRJEB24775) | human gut metagenome | biome: human-associated habitat; feature: intestine environment; material: feces | place: Netherlands | collected 2009/2010
AGCTGCCGGAGCGGTGCTTAAGCCGCAAGGCGGGAATTGTGCGGTGTTGCCTTAAATTAGTGTCAGTATAACACCCTGCGGGGCAGAAATACAAGTCAAATTTGTTAAAAGTTACACAAAATCAAAAAACGCGAACTCGCTGCCTTACATCTTGTGGTCAGCAAACAGCGGGTCATCCTGCCATAGTACGGTGTGCCCGGCGGCGCGGGTGGCGTTCAGGTCAATGATGCGCTGGTTGCCGGAGCCGCGGAACCGCAGCGAAATATCGTGCTGCGCGGGGATGAATTCGCCGTCCACCAGCACATCAATCAGGCTCAGCATCTCGTCCGTCACTTCGCAGCGGGCGTGGCTGGGCTGCAAAAGTTCGGTTTCGTATACATTGCCGGTGTAGCACCAGATGGTTTTGTGGGGGTACAACACCCGTACTTCGTGCAGGAACGGCACCAGCGCACGCTGGTTTTCCGGCTCAAAGGGTTCGCCGCCCAAAAGGGAAAGCCCATCAATATAATCCGGGGCAAGGCTGCCCAAAATTTCATTGCGCACGGCTTTATCAAAGGGCAGGCCATAACCAAAATCCCAGGCAACGGCGTTAAAACATTCCGGGCAGTGGCGGCGGCAGCCGGAAACAAACAGACTGGTACGCACGCCCGTGCCGTTGGCAATATCACAGTATTTTATGGTTGCGTAGTTCACGCGGGGAGCCTCCTTATAACATGCAACACTATATCTTGTATGGTGCTGCGGCAAATCATCACAATAGGCAGGTGCCTTGCACCAGTATACCAGCCGTGCCGGGCAAAAGCAAGCGGCCAGGGAACAATAAAATCACATATCATCGCAGTTTTGAAAAAAGTGCCTATTTTACCCAAAAAGCCAGCGCTTTTTTCGGCGTTTTGTTTTGCAATCTTTTTGAACGTCCCATCGCGCTATATGGCATATATGGGTGCTATTATCAAATTACATACAATATATTGTGGTACATTGGCTTGACTTTGCCGGGTCGATGCGGTAAAATAAATACGCTCGCCAAAATCATGGAGCGATTTTGGTGTGGGGGATCAACCCGGCAGCTTTTATTGAGGTAAGGAGATAACAGTTCATGAAGATCATCAAGCGCAACGGCAGCGAGGCCGTTTTCGATATATCCAAAATTATTGCAGCGGTGACCAAAGCCAACAACGTTGTTGCCTCCAACCAGCGCTTGACCAAGGAACAGATCACGGCCATTGCCGACGATGTGGCGCAGGAATGCCAGAGCCGCAACCACGCCATGAACGTGGAGGAGATCCAGGATCTGGTGGAAGATGCCATCATGCAGACCAAAGCGTATGAGGTGGCCCGCAAATATATCACCTACCGCTATGTGCAGAGCCTGCGCCGTACCCATAACACCACCGACGACCGCATTCTGTCCCTCATCGAGTGCAATAATGAGGAAGTCAAGCAGGAAAACGCCAATAAAAACCCGACCGTCAACAGCGTTCAGCGCGATTATATGGCCGGCGAGGTCAGCAAGGACCTGACCATGCGTATGCTGCTGCCTGCCGAGATTGTAAAGGCACATGAGGATGGCATCATTCATTTCCATGATGCTGACTATTACGCCCAACATATGCACAACTGCGACCTGGTCAACCTGGACGACATGCTGCAGAACGGCACGGTTATTTCTGGTACCCTCATCGAAAAACCGCATTCTTTCTCCACGGCCTGCAACATTGCCACCCAGATCATTGCGCAGGTGGCATCCAACCAGTACGGCGGCCAGAGCATCAGCCTGACCCACCTGGCACCGTTTGTGGATATCAGCCGCAAAAAGATCCGCCGCGATACCGAAGCGGAGATGAAGGAACTGGGCATTGATCCCGGTGAAGAAAAGCTCTCCCAGATCGTTGAAGCCCGTCTGCGCGAGGAAATCAAGCGCGGTGTGCAGACCATCCAGTACCAGGTCGTTACCCTGATGACCACCAACGGCCAGGCACCGTTCATCACGGTATTCATGTACCTGAACGAAGCGGGCGAAAACCAGCGCCTGAAATCTGACCTTGCCATTATCGTGGAAGAAATGCTCCGCCAGCGCTACCAGGGTGTTAAGAATGAAAAGGGCGTCTGGATCACCCCCGCGTTCCCCAAGCTGATCTATGTGCTGGAAGACGATAATATCCGCGAAGGCACCCCCTATTTCTACCTGACCAAGCTGGCCGCCAAATGCACCGCAAAGCGCATGGTGCCGGACTATATCAGCGAAAAGAAGATGAAGGAATACAAGCTGTCTAAGGGTGAGACCGAGGGCAACGGCGATGTATTTACCTGCATGGGCTGCCGCAGCTTTTTGACCCCCGACCGTTCCGGCAATGGCTGGAACAATGTGGCCAACGCCCAGAACTATGTGCCGGGCAAGCCGAAGTACTATGGCCGCTTCAATCAGGGTGTTGTTACCATCAACCTGCCGGATGTGGCCCTGTCCTCCGGCGGTGAGCCGGATAAATTCTGGAAAATTTTTGATGAGCGTCTGGAACTGTGCCACCGCGCCTTGCAGTACCGCCATAACCGCCTTAAGGGTACCCTGTCCGATGCGGCACCCATTCTGTGGCAGTACGGCGCTCTGGCCCGCCTGAAAAAGGGCGAGCCCATTGATAAGCTGCTGTATGGCGGCTACTCCACCATCAGCCTGGGCTATGCGGGCCTGTATGAATGCTGCAAATATATGACCGGCAAGAGCCATACCGATCCCGCCGCAAAGCCCTTTGCCCTGAGTGTGATGCAGCACATGAATGATAAGTGCAACGAGTGGAAAAACGCTGAAAATATTGATTACTCGCTGTACGGCACCCCGCTGGAATCCACCACCTACAAGTTTGCCAAGTGCCTGCAAAAGCGGTTTGGCATTGTGCCGGGCATTACGGACCGCAACTATATCACCAACAGCTACCATGTGCATGTGACCGAGCAGATCGATGCGTTCACCAAGCTGAAGTTTGAAAGCGAGTTTCAGCGCCTGTCTCCGGGCGGCGCCATCAGCTATGTGGAAGTGCCCAATATGCAGGATAACCTGGAAGCTGTCATCAAAGTGATGCAGTTCATCTATGATAACATCATGTACGCAGAGCTGAACACCAAGAGCGACTACTGCCAGGTGTGCGGCTATGACGGCGAGATCAAGATCGTGGAGGACGACGGCAAGCTGGTGTGGGAGTGCCCGCACTGCCATAACCGCGACCAGAGCAAGCTGAACGTTGCCCGCCGCACCTGCGGCTACATCGGTACCCAGTTCTGGAACCAGGGCCGCACCGCCGAAATCAAGGACCGCGTGCTGCATCTGTAAAACGTATAAAGATAATAGAATAAACAAAATGAGGCGTATCCACGATATATGGATACGCCTCATTTTGTTGCTAAGATAAATGAAACGGTTGAATTATAGAGGGGGTATTCTGATGTATTTGAGGGGAACTTATTTTGGTTGTAATTTATTTATTGCTTTTGGAAATAACTTTGTAATAATATGAATAAACGGAATAGCTCTAAGCGATTGAAAAAACTCGATTTTTGGAATATAATAAATTGCACTTACAGTGAAATATATTTCAAACAGATAAGGTGGAAGTATGCTGAAAAATAATATAGAGGTCGATGTAAAGGTAAAATGTATAGAAGCTGCGACCACGCAGGCAAAGCTGGCTGAAGAAGTTGGAACTACGCCGTCCTATGTAAATCGCCTGATAAAGAAGAAAGACGGAATTGTAAATAACACATTTTTGCAGATGTTAGAAAAGCTTGGTTATGATGTAGAACTGACCTATGTGAAAAGGGAAATATAAGGCGAGGAGGATACAGTGATGCGAGGCAAAAGTATAAATCTGTTTCTGATGGATGGTGAGGCCGGTGGCAGAATAAAATGTACACTGGCGAATTGGACAGGTATTGCATATAAAATTCCTCGGACAGAGCTTGACCGCTGCAAGGAACGAGAGGATTTAAAACAGAGTGGTGTTTATTTCCTCTTTGGTACTTCAGACACTACTGGAAAAGGTGTTGTTTATATTGGACAGGCTGGAGCAAGGAAAAACGGTGAAGGTATTCTGAATCGCCTGCAGGAGCATAAGAGAAATCCAGAAAAAGATTACTGGACAGAAGCCATCGTATTTACTACATCCAATAATTCATTTGGACCCACTGAGATAAGCTATCTTGAAAACCGTTTCTGTAATTTGGCACTGCAAGCGAATCGCTATGAGGTCAAAAATGGAAATGATCCTACGCCGGGTAATATTACAGAAGAAAAAGAATGCGAACTGGAGGAGTTCATTGATTATGCAAAAGTAATCATGGGAACCTTGGGACATAAGCTGTTTGAACCTATTACCAAGCCAGTTGAAGTAAAAACGGAAGTTGAAGAAAAACAGGCGGATGATATCGGGAAGTTGTATCTGAAAAGAACCATTAAAACAATCGGTACGGTCGAAGCCGTTGGAATGCAGACTGCAGAAGGCTTTGTGGTTTTGGCGGGAAGCCACATCTCTCCATCGGACGATAATACGATTCCGGAAGTTATCAAAGAAAAAAGAAAAAAGACTACTTTTGATGCTGACGGGAAACTGATAGAGAATTTGCTGTTTACCAGTCCTTCCTATGCTGCAATGTTTGTGATTGGCAAGAGTGCGAATGGACTGACAAGCTGGAAGGATGCTGATGGACATACACTTAAGAGCTTGGAATCTAAAATTGATGAATAAATGTTGCGGATGAAGCAATGTTGAAGTTTATAATCCTAAGACTTGTATAAAGCGAATATAGAAAAGAAAAATCTATACCGTAAAGCAACCGCCCGGTACAAATCCTGTACCGGGCGGCTGCTTTATGATGAAATAGCAGAGAATGGCAGAAAGTTACAGCTGATCGATGGTGGGGTAGCTGTCAATGGCACCGTAGCGCTGCACACTGTAACCGCAGAACCGGTTGGAAAAATCCAGCCAATGGTTCAGCTGGTCCGCCTGCAGAGCAGGCAGGGCGGCGCGGTCCACCCCGTTTTTGTGCAGCTGCCACAAGAACGAGCCGATGAACCCGTCCCCGGCGCCGGTGGTATCCACGGCCTTTACCGGCTTGCTGGCGGAAAAGCCGTGGGCGGTGCGGGTGTAAGCGTGGGCACCGGCGCTGCCGCAGGTGTAGAGCACCAGCTGTACATGGCCCACAAACAGGCTGGGCAGGGCGGCTTCAATATCACTGGTGCCGGTCAGAAATTCCAGCTCTTCGTCCGAGATTTTGACCACATCGGCCAGCGGCAGGAACTCCAGCACCGTGCGGCGCAAAGCATCACGGTCCGGCCACAGCGGAAAGCGCAGATTGGGGTCAAAGTCAATGATAGTCCCGGCGCTGCGGGCTGCGGCAATGGCAGTTTTGTGGGCTTCCCGCATGGGGCTTTCCACCAGGGCAACGCTGCAAAAATGCAGGGCATAGGCGTTGGCAAACAGGCTGATATCCACCTGCTCCGGGGCGTACAGCAAATCGGCTGAGGGCTTGCGGTAAAAACTGAACGTCCGGTTGCCGTCTGCTTCCAGTGAAACAAAGGCCAGGGCGGTGTTGGCTTTGTCCGTCAAACAGATGTGGCTGGTATCAATGCCGCAGGCAGCCAGTTCATCAATGATCTTGTGGCCGAACGGGTCATCTCCCAGCTGGGTCAGCAGGGCAGAATCCCCACCCAGGCGGGCATAAGCACCGCACACGTTGGCGGGCGCGCCGCCCACACGGGGGCTGAAAGAGGGGACCTCGGCAAAGGAACAGCCGGTTTTGGACGGAATCATATCGATCAGCGCTTCGCCGATCGCATACAAGGTATCATGTGCCATGGAATGTCCTCCGTTAAATCGAAAGGGAATACAGGGTGCTGCCTGCGCCGCAAAGCTGCACGGCAACCTTGCCCGCTGCCGGGTAATACCGGGTGGAAAGCACCGCGGCACCGTCGTTCAGGAATATTTCCAGCGAGGAAGCATCCCCCACAACACGCAGGCTGCGGCAGGGGGCATCCAGCACAGCCTTGCGCTCGGTGCGCCCGGCGGCAATCGCTGCATCGGTAAAGCGCAAGGTACAGGTGCGGTCCGCTTCGGTGTAAGTCAGGGTCAGGCCGTTGGCAATGGTCAGGACAAAATCCCCGGCGGGGGAGGCGGTCAGGTCAAAGCAGGGGTCCGTTTCAACCGTTTCGCCGTCTGCCGGCTGGCGGACTTCGCCGCGCAGGGCGTTCAGCTCGGCGGCGGGGGCTTGCAACAGGCGGCCAGTGCCGTCCTGGGTCAACACGCGGGGCAGGGTCAGGCAGTGTTGCCAGCCATACTCCACGGTGGGGTTGGTATAATCGGCATCCGGCATGCCCATCCAGCCAAACTGGATGCGGCGGCCATCCGCGGCGGCAAAGCTTTGGGGCGCGTAATAGTCAAAGCCATCGTCCAGGGCGTGGAATTCGCTCAATGTGCAATCGGTGCGCCAGTCACCCTGCAGGGCAAAGTAACCGCAGCCGTACACGTTCTGGCAGGCAATGCCCTGGGGCGACACCGCCAAAAACCACTGGCCGTCCAGCTCAAACAGGTCGGGGCATTCCCACATGTAGCCAAAGGCTTTGGGGGTAGTGATGGTGTTGATGTGGTTCCAGTGCAGCTTGTCGGCGCTTTCAAACACCAGCACTTCGCCATGGTCGTCCAGTGTTCGGGCACCCAGCACCATATAGTAGCACCCATCCAGTGCAAACACTTTGGGATCGCGCACATGGCAGGTCAGCCCGGCGGGATAATCCTGGTTGTACATCAGGCAGCGCTTGTTGTCCAGATGGATGGCATCGCGGCTAGTGGCAAGGCAGACATTGTGCCCGCGCCCCTGCTTGATGTAGTCATATTCGCCGGGGTGCTTGACATTGCCGGTATAGTACAGGTACAGCATGCCGTCCTCCACCAGAGCGGAGCCTGAATAAACGCCGTGGCAGTCAAACGGTTCGTCCGGGTACAGCATTACGGGCAGGCGTTCCCAGTGGAACAAATCGCGGCTGCGCACGTGCCCCCAGTGCTTGACCCCTCCCGTGGGGTCAAACGGGCCGTACTGATAAAATACATGGTATTCATCGCCAATCTGGCACAGCCCGTTGGGGTCGTTCAGCCAGCCAACCGGGGGCTGAACATGCAGCTTTTGCCGGTGGGGATCCGCCGCCGCGCGGGCGGCCCCAGCGGCTTCCACCATGGGGACAAGACGCTTCAAATCACGCTGCAAGGCATTCATAACAGGTAGCTCCTTATTGATTGAGAGGGGAAAACATCAGGCTTTGGCTTCCTCGGCTTCGGGGGTCCAGATCACCCAGGTCACAGCGAAGGAAACGCCGAAGGAAATTGCCATCATGATGAGGTACTGCAGCGGCATGTGCAGATGCAGCAGGATGCCGAAGATGCCGGTCACGCCAGTGCCGGTGGCACCCAGGCCGGTCACGCTGGCATACAAAGCACCACAGGCACCGCCGACCAGACCGCCGATAAAGGGCTTAAAGTAGCGCAGGTTGACGCCGAAGATGGCGGGCTCGGTAATGCCCATGCAGGCAGAAAGGGCGGAGGGCAGGGCCATAGACTTAACTTTGGCGTTCTTGCTCTTGAGGGCAACGGCAAAAGCGGCACCGCCCTGGGCAACGTTGGCGGCACTGGCCAGGGGCAGCCAGTAGGTGAAGCCAAACTTGGCCAGCTGGCCAAGGTCGATCAGGGTGTACATATGGTGGATACCGGCCACAACGGTGACGGCGTACAAACCGCCCATGATGAAGGAACCGATGCCGAACGGCAGCTGGATCAGGGTCTGAACGCCGTTGATGATGCCGTCCTCCAGCGTGGTGAAGATTGGGCCGATGACAGCGAGGGTGAGATAACCGGTAACGAAAACGGAGACCAGCGGGGTAACAAACAGGTCGATCATGGCAGGCACAACTTTGTGCAGCCGCTTTTCAATCTGGCACATCAGCCACACGGCAATAATAACGGGGATAACGTGGCCCTGGTAGCCGACCAGCGGAATTTTGTACAGCCCGCCAAACACCGATTGGTAGGTCTGCACGCCCTCAGAAGCAACGGTCCAGGCGTTCTGCAGGTTGGGGTGAATCATGATCATGCCGATGACAGCACCCAGGAACTGGTTGCCACCAAACACCTTTGCGGCGGAGAAGGCGATCAGGATAGGCAGGAAGGTGTACGCCGTGTTGGAGAACAGCTGGGCAAACACATAGATGGAACCGCTGGTATCAATGTTCAGGAAGCCGTTGTTGACCATAAAGTTCAGCGCTTCCATAATGCCCATCAAAAAGCCGGAAGCCACGATGGCCGGAATGATGGGAACAAAGATATCGCCCAGCGTCTTGATGGCCCGCTGGTACCACGGCGCTTTGGAAGCGGCAGCCTGTTTGACTTCCTCCTTGCTGGCACCGGTGATTCCGGCCAGGGCGGTGAACTCGTCATACACCTTGTTCACAATGCCGGTGCCGAAGATGATCTGCAGCTGGCCCTGGGCTTCAAATACGCCCTTGGCGCCCTCAGCATTTTCAAGCTCTTTTTTGTTCACCTTGGAATTATCCGCAATCACCAGGCGCAGGCGGGTTGCGCAGTGTGCGGCCGATACAATGTTGGAAGCACCGCCGATGTTGTCCAGTACCTGCTGGGCTGCTTTCTTGTAATCCATGTTGCACGCTCCTTCTTTTATCTGTTGGCCCGGTAGGAGGTTCCGGGGCCTGTTTCATTTGACAGCTTTATTATATACGAAGGTGAGTGCTTTTTCTATTGACCAAACGACCCAACTTGCAAAGAATCTGTTATCGATTTCACACAGTTTCACACCGTTCTTTGGTAAAATGCACAAAAAACAGGGGGCTGCATGGAAAGGGTGCACAAAACAAAAACTTCCCCGCAGTGATGCAGGGAAGTGTGGCGCAAAGGATGCCTGTTATAGCGACCAGACATTTTCATCTGAGTTGTCATCCCCGGTGGAGGCCCGGCATTTTAACTCATAATCCAGCTTAATCATCTGCGGCTCGGCATGGGGGTCCGCCAGCATGTCCAGCAGCAGGCGGGCGGCTTTGTCCCCGGCGGTGCGGTAATGCAGATGGGCGCTGGTCAGCGGCACATAGGCAACGCGGCCAATGCGGTTGTCGCCCACAGCGGCAATCATGATGTCCTCCGGCACCCGCAGACTGTGGCTGCGGCAGTATTGCAGCGCACCCAGGGCGATGGAGTCGGTCGCGCAGAACAGGCAGTCCAGCCCCGGCGCACGGCCAAACAGCTGGTCCGCCTGGTGGTAGCCGGATTCCATGTTGAACTTGGCAATGCTCATTCGCTGCGGCTGGGGCACGAGACCTGCATCCCGCAGCGCACTGTCAAAGCCTTCGCGCCGGGCAAGGCCGACGGCTTTGTCCAGCAGGGTCACGCCCAGGTAGCCCGGCTTGCGCCGCCCCTTTTGCAGCATGTGGGCGGTGGCTGCCTGCGCCGCGCCGAAATCATCGTGGAACACGCAGCTGAACCCGGGATACTGCTGCCCCACGATTACCACCGGCACATGCAGGCTTTGCAGCACCGCATGGTGTTCCGGGGTAAACATGGTGGCAATCAGGATAATGCCGTCCACCGTATCATGCCGCAGGGTATCCAGCGCGCGCACTTCGCGGGTGTTGTCGTTGGCGGTGTTGATCAGCAGCAGCTGGTAGTTCTGGTCGTCCAGTACCCGGCTGATGCCCTCCACCATGCGGGCGCAGCTTTCGCTGCTCAGCCGCGGCATGATCACCCCAATCTGCCGCGTGCGGCGGGTGCGCAGCATCTGGGCCTGCATACTGGGGCGGTAGCCGGTGGCTTCCACCGCAGCGGCAATCTGGGCGCGCTTTTCGGCGCTTAAGTACCCGCCGTTAAAATAGCGGCTGACTGCTGCCTTGGATACCCCGGCATATTGGGCAAACGCGGTAATGTTCATAGGCCGCACTCCTGTCCGGCTGCCGGCGGGGGAAACCTGCCGGTGCACTTTTTTATCAGTATAATGCAGAAACTGGCAGGGTGCAACGGGAAAGAGCGGAGGAAAGAAAAATAAGAATGAATGGCATGAGGCAAAGAGTAAAATAGACAAAAAACGGGGATTGAATTTGTGCTTTTGACGGAGAAAAAAGAATGAAAGCTGAATACAAAAAAGCACACAGCTAAAAAGATTTACCAGAATGAATTTGGTGTAAAAGTTATCTTCCACGCTGGCACAGGATGAAAAGGTATGCTATAATATAATATTAGTTACACGATGAAAAAGTAAGATGCCCCTGATGCCGATGCGGATGTGCGCGGGGCAATGATATGTGTTTAGTGAGGAAAAAGAATGGGACTGCTGCAAAAAATTCAGGCAAAAACCGAGGAAGCCCGCGCGAAGGAAAAGATCCGCCCGCTGCTGGAAAGCCGCATGATGCGGGACATCCTGCTGGAGATCGGCCAGCGCGGCAACGCAGTCCGTTCCATTGGCTATGCGTCGCCGCGCCACCCAACTTGCCAGCGAAAGCGGCCTGAGCGGCCTGAAGCAGTGCGCTGTGGATGAACTGCATCTGGACGAATCGGGAATCACGCTGGTCTGCAAGGGGGAGCACACGGCATTTTTGTATGCAGACTATAACTATGAAAACATTGAGGATACCGACTGTTTGCCCGCTGTGGCCGAATACCTGGTGCAGCACATGCGCGGCTATTATAACATTACCCGCAGCTTTTACAGTGTGCCCAAAGCCAACGGCCATGTGGAGGAAAAGACCCGCGAGGTGACCGTGGTGCGCCACCACGAGGATACCCCCTTTGCCCCCGGCCCGGTGCAGAAACAGCATTTGTTCTGATGTACATGAGATATCCCCCAGCATACAGGAATTATGCCGCCCCGCATCTTGACGCGGGACGGCATTTTTGCTATACTAATTTAGTATCCGGCAGGAACCCAGAACATGGAGCATTCCCCAAGAGGTCGTAAGAGGGAGCACTCGAAATCACACCCTGCGGGAAGCTCCTTGCAACAAAATTAAATAGGCAGATGTACTCAAGAGGTCGTAAGAGGGAGCACTCGAAAGTTTGCATCCGGCAGGTCACCTTGTCCGCAGGAAATCCTATAACGGCGGGCTTTATCGGGTGTCGCGTACCCAACTTTTCATCGTTATCTTGCATCGAAATCTCGCATTTTTCCAAACGCTGTGCGAGGCGGTGCGATAAAAACTAAATAAGCAGACGTATCGAAGCGGTCGTAACGAGATTGACTCGAAATCGGAATCGCTTCGTGGAACGCTCCACCCGAAAAAGTCTTGATTTATGCAGGTTTTCGAGGGTTCGAAAACGAAAAAATCTTTGAGTTCTCCCCATCAGTTCTCCCCATTTTCCAAAGCGGATTGGGTGAAGATACAACTTGGAGGGTTGTCCGAGTGGTCGAAGGTGCGACTCTCGAAAAGTCGTGTGCCGCAAGGCACCTAGGGTTCGAATCCCTAACCCTCCGCCAACCTGAGAAGCCGGTTTTG
>OKUN01001056.1_pt1 | contig 11456 bp, 10 predicted proteins | sample 1606581 | NCBI WGS metagenome assembly OKUN01 (sample SAMEA3882509, study PRJEB24775) | human gut metagenome | biome: human-associated habitat; feature: intestine environment; material: feces | place: Netherlands | collected 2009/2010
TTCGAATAATTTTTCGAATTCTGTTCTTCCAATCTTCTCTTTTTCCAGAAGAAGCTGTGCACAATGTTCCAGAACATAACTGTGTGCCTGGATACTTGCTTTCGCTTTTACATAACACTCATCGATAATTTCTTTTACTTCCCGGTCAATCGCTGCCGCTGTCGTCTCGCTGAATCCACGGCTGTGCGCCAGATCTCTGCCGATAAAGACTTCGTCCCATATTGGCAGACATACCATATTTTGTCACCATTGCTTTGGCGATGCCTGTGGCACGGCGGATATCTTCGGATGCACCGGTGGTGATATCGTCAAAGATCAGTTCCTCTGCGATTCTTCCACCAAGGCATACTTCAATATTTTCCAGCATCTTTCCTCTGGTATTAAACATCTCATCCCGGTTCGGAAGTGGCATCGTATAACCCGCTGCACCGGCTCCCGTCGGAATAATGGAGATTGTATACACCGGATCCATCTTTTCGAGCACATGGAACAGGATTGCGTGACCTGCTTCATGGTACGCTGTGATCTTTTTCTCTTTTTCCGAGATCACGCGGCTGTGTTTTTCCGTTCCGATACCGACTTTGATAAATGCTTTCTGGATGTCTTCCTGCTTTAAGAAGAGGCGTCCTGCTTTTGCTGCCAGAATTGCCGCTTCATTTAATAAGTTCTCAAGATCTGCTCCTGCAAATCCTGCAGTTGTCTGCGCGATCTGTTTCAGATTGATCTCCTCACTGAGCGGTTTCCCCTTTGCGTGAACTTTTAAAATTTCTTCTCTTCCCTGTACATCCGGTCTTCCGACTACGACTTTACGGTCAAAACGTCCCGGACGAAGGATTGCAGGATCCAGAATATCCACACGGTTGGTAGCGGCCATTACGATGATTCCTTCATTTACGCCGAATCCGTCCATCTCTACCAGCAGCTGGTTCAGTGTCTGCTCACGCTCATCGTTGCCCCCTACCTGGCCATCACGTTTTTTACCGATGGCATCGATCTCATCAATGAATACGATACATGGGGCTTTCTCTTTCGCCTGCTTAAAAAGATCACGAACTTTGGAGGCACCCATACCTACAAACATTTCTACGAATTCAGAGCCGGACATGGAAAAGAATGGGACATTCGCTTCTCCGGCAACGGCTTTGGCAAGCATTGTTTTACCGGTACCTGGAGGGCCTACAAGGAGAACGCCTTTCGGCATGGAGGCTCCCACGTCTGTGTATTTCTTTGGGTTATGAAGGTAATCTACAATCTCTGCAAGGTTTTCCTTGGCTTCATCCTCTCCGGCTACATCTGAGAAACGGATTCCTTCACTGGACTGAACGTAAACCTTGGCATTGCTTTTTCCCATGCCAAATGCCATGGAGTTTTTGCCTCCAGCCTGTTCCATCAGCTTCTTCGCCATATAATTTCCAAGAACTATGAAAATGATCAGCGGCAGTAGTCCGGTTACCAGGAAGCTGAGAATCGGGGAGGTCTGCTGGTCGATGTCCTTAGTAAAGGTGGCACCGCACTCATACAGGCGGTCAGTGAGATCCGGGTCATTCATAAGACCGGTTTTGTAAATTTTTTCATTGTTCTTGTCGGTAAAGACGATCTGGTTATCTTCCACTTCTACTTTACCGATGTTTTTGTCATTGATCATGCTCATGAAGGTACCGTAATCGGTTTCTTCTACCTGATGCTCCATCAAGATTGGGGAAACCACCAGATTAAAGACGATCAGCACCAGAAGCACAATGCCGTAATAGTAGATCAACGGCTTTTTTGGGGTTTTTACTTCTTTCATGGTTGTAGTCCTTTCTTATGTAAACTAACTTTGTATTGACTTTTTTGTCAAAGCTTTTTCGCATCATTGCTTTGTCTGACAGACTATTGTCCACTTGCTTACGAAACGGACATGTCACCTATAATCGACTGCCAACAATACAGTATATAAAAAATCAGACACGCCATTATGCCTGTTACTGCTCTTCTGCCTCTTTCTTCTCTTCCAGACGCTGGGCTTCAATAGCCTGCAGCGATACCAGAAGTGCCCGGTTTACTGCCTGCATTGCAAAATCAAGGGCGTATTCTGCGGTGAGGATTTTCTTCTCCGTTCCCGGGAGCACATTTCCAAATATTGGCTCCTTATTTTTCAAATTAATGTTTTCTGCCTCCAGCACTTTTCCAACTGCTGCCTCCACCTGGTCGTAGACGCCTGCCAGCTTCATTACACAGTCTGTCTTGGAATGGCGAAGTCTGTTTTCCAAAGTGATACGGCTTTCCTGACATTCCTGTCGAAGATTCTGGATCTGTTGGTGGAGTCTTTCCGTATCCATACTCTCCGCCAGCTGAATCCGACTGTGGGTCTGTTCCAGTTTTTTATCCAGCTCGTACATTTTTACGGATAAAATTTCATGTGCCATATATGGTTCCCTCCTCTCCTTGCGAATTACGTTATCATTTCTAGTACATCGAAAATTAAGTTTCTGCTATATTGGCGCAGGATGATTTCTTCATATGCAAGGCGGAGGAAGGAGGCGTAGCGGTGGCTACGGCGACTGACGACAACGCAGCAGATGAAAAATCAGACAAGTCAATATGGCAGTTACTTAATATTCGATGTACTAGCCTTCCTCAAACAGGCTCTAGAACATGTTTGAAAAAGGCTTTCTGCAAGATGTGCGTCACAATCACGCTCCGTAATCCTGATAATTTCATTCTAGTACAAGCAAAAGAAAGTGTCGATAGTCAGAAATTTCACCGTGTATAGACAAAACGGGCAAAGTGTAAAAAATACACCTCGCCCGTTTGATCTCTTATTTAGTTTCCTCCATGTATTTGCATCCGGCCTCTGGATTCTATTTCCAGTCAGTCTCCACCATATACCGCTATATCTATATCGCTTCTTTCTGTATTGTTTCCCCTTGCACGCGATCCAAACAATATAACTTTCCTGACAGAATACCTCTTAGCAAACGTTACAATATCTTTTACAACCCTTTCCGGAAGATCATAGCCCATACTTTGCCGCCTCCACTTCCTGTAAATACAGTCAAACGATATTTTATAGTTCTTCTGGAGCATTCTTTCCCATCATAATCAAATAGACTTCGTGTACGATCATATCCAGATTCTTCGTATCCTCCGGTGTCCAGTCCTGGAAAATACCAAAGATAGCATGGCTGTGGTAACGGAGGATCAGTTTCAGCTCCTGGCGGCTATAATTCTGGTACAGATTTTCTTCTTCCACAATGCTCTCAAACAACTCGTAGGTTCCTTGCATAAGGGTTTGTTCCAGTTCTTTTCCATAATTACTTTCTATTCCTTTTCGCACTTCGGGTATAGCATTGATGGCAAAAACAAACAGATACTTCAGCGCTGCTTCTGCGCCACCCTGCTCTTTGCACGCCTCCAGCAGCCGCCTGGTTCCCTGCTTTATGCTCCACTGAATCATATCCGGTATTCCTTCGAAATGGTAGTAAAATGCCTGCCTGGTGATCTGGCACTCTTCCACAATATCCTTTACTGTAAGCTTCTTTACTTTTTTCTCCAGAACCAGCTTACGGGCTGCTTCTGTGATGATTTCTTTCATGTCCATATACTGTGGTTCTCTTTCCTTTATCCGGTGTTGAATCATAAACAGTCTCTAATTCTTATACCTTAATAGCTACATGCAAATCATATTATCGGCAACAACGACTAACTACAGCTCATACAATTTCACAGGTTATATATCTTTAACAATTTTCCCACTGCATTTTCCTATGACGCTTATACCCACTGCATTTTCCTATGATGCTTATATTCATACTTTGAGTTTCTAATTTGACTCTTCTGAATCTGCAATATTTTCCTCATCTACAGTATCTTGTTTCTCTGGTACCACTGCATCTTCTCGCGCCTGCATAGCGGCTCTCTCACGAATGCTCTTCTTCGGGGCGGCCGGTTGAGATTGCTGGGAGGATTTCTTCCTGGCTGGGTCTACTGCAAATTTGCGTTCCGGATCAGCCTTGGCAACTTTGCCTAAACGGGTGGCTCCCCAAAGTAAAAACAGCGGAAGCACAATGGCTGTAAAAAGAAGCCCCAGATTCATCAATCCGGTAAAAAACAGAATTACCTGTATGACAATCTCAGTTATAAGAAGAGATATGGCCAGTTTTACAGAAAATCTGCTCTTATCTACTCTGTTGGAGTTCCTTACAGATAGAAATCCAACTACAGCTTCCCAGATTCCTACTGCAATAAAACAAATACCAATCCCTTTCAGAAGTCCACTTCCCACTCCGGCATTCTTAAGAAGTTCTACATACTCTGCAGTTCCCTTGTCTGCTTCCAGAGCTGTCATAAAGAAATTGATTCCATACATGATCGTGGAGGTAATGGCTGAAAACATCAGGAAAATACCACCAAACATCAGACACATCCTGCCATTCATCGCCTGCCGTGTCACCTTCATCCTCTCAAATTGATCCATAATCAAACCTTCCTCTCTTTTTTGTAAACCAACAAAAACACAATTTTAATATTAGTCTAACATATCACTTTTCGTTATTCAATGTACAGATTCCTGTTCGTGTAACAAACATTATGGGTTACGATTCTCGATCTTCGCCGAAACAGGCTCTAGCTTAATAATTACCTTTACTTTCCAGATTCAGCTTTATATAATGTATTAGAGTGTGTTTGACGCACAAGTTACATGTGAAAGGCAGGTTTTACCAATGAACTGCAATAAAAAAGATCTTTTACTTTATGCCGTTACTGACCGCAGCTGGTTAAATGGCAGAACTTTATATGACCAGGTCGAAGAAGCCTTAAAAGGTGGGGCTACCTTCATTCAGCTACGCGAAAAAAATCTGGATACAGATAGTTTTCTCAAAGAAGCTGCGGAAATCAAAGAGTTATGTGCGCGCTATCATGTACCATTCGTGATCAATGACAATGTAGAAATTGCAAAAGAAATCAATGCCGATGGCGTTCATGTAGGGCAGGAGGATATGGCTGCTGGTAATGCCAGAGCCATCCTCGGTTCTGACAAAATCATCGGCGTTTCTGCGCATACAGTTGAAGAGGCTGTTCTTGCTGAAAAAAATGGCGCAGATTATCTGGGAGTAGGTGCCGCATTCCAAACCGGAACCAAAAAAGATGCCGGCAATATCAGCCATGAAACTATAAAACAAATATGTGAGGCTGTAAATATTCCCGTTATTGCTATCGGTGGAATTACACATGACAATGTAATGGAGCTGGCTGGAAGCGGTATCTGCGGAATTGCAGTTGTAAGTGCCATCTTTGCAGCTGAAGATATTACAAAAGCAACCAGAGAGCTTAAAGAGCTTACTCTCAAAATGAAAGATTCTACTTGTATTTCCAAAGACAATGCATCTTCCAGGAAAGGAATTTCATGTTAAGGGGTGCCATCTGGGATCTGGATGGTACGATTCTGGATTCTATGTCAGCCTGGGATCATGTAGGCGAAAATTACCTGCGAAGCCAGGGAATTGAACCTGAACCGAATCTGGATGAAGCAATCGCCACTATGAGTCTCCACCAGGCAGCTGACTATTTTATTGAGCACTATGGTGTAAAACAGACCCGAGATGAATTGATCAAGAGTGCTGTAGCAATTGTAGATGATTTCTACCGCTATGAAGCTCAGCTGAAGCCTCATCTGAAAGAATTTCTGGCTCAGCTTCATGAGACCGGAGTCAAAATGTGTATTGCCACTGCTACAGAGCGCTCCCTCGTGGAAGCTGCCCTGGCACGTTGCGGAGTGCTTGATTATTTCAGCGAAATCTTTACCTGCTCTTCTGTGGGTGCCGGAAAGGACGAACCAACCATTTATCGGGAAGCCTTGAACTTTCTTGGCACTGACCGAACCAATACCATGGTCTTTGAAGATTCTCTTCATGCCCTTACTACAGCTAAGAAAGATGGCTTCTATACCACTGCTGTGTACGACTCTCATGAAGAAAATCAAGAGGAAATACAGCGTCTGGCAAACTGTCGGATTCATGATTACGGTGAGCCGGAAGAGTTTATTGATTTTACAAAAAATCTATAGAACTTTTTATTTGTCGGGAAGCTTAATTGCTTCCCGATATTCTTTATTCAACCAAGTATCTACTACATTAACGCAGGATGATTTCTTCATATGCAAGATGGAGGAAGGAGCCGTAGCGTGCTACGGCAACTGAATTCGGGCAAAATATACCGCAAAGTGGAGCGTACAGATTGCGGGAATGATTTTTCAAACAGATTCTAGCTTATCTGCCACTTCACATGACTTCCCTTCTCGTCTTTGCTGACGAGCAGCTGATCTTCAATCTCCTGCTTCAGCTCGGTCACATGAGAAATAATTCCAATCAGCTTGCTTCCTCCCGCCAGTTCCTGAAGAACCTTTACCGCCTGTTCTCTGGAATGCTCATCAAGGGAACCGAAGCCTTCATCCACAAACATTACATCAAGATGTATCGCTGCAGAGCTCTCCTGAATCTGATCTGCCATTCCAAGTGCCAATGCCAGGGCTGCCATAAAGGATTCTCCTCCGGAAAGGGTACGGACTTCACGCTCTTTGCCGGTAACATTGGAATATACCATAAGATCCAGACCACGATTCTTGCCTTTCCCCGCATTCTCCTCGTCTACCATACGAAGTTCAAACTGTCCTGCAGACATATTCGCAAAGCGGCGATTGGCCGCATAAAGAATCTTCTCCAGGTAATATCTCTGCACATAGGTTTCAAGATCCATACGGTTTCCGGACATATTTCCAGACAACAGCTTATAAAGAGTTTCCAGCTTGGTATGCTTTTCAATGATTTTACCTCGCTTCTCCATCTGAGGGCTAAGAATATCATATGCCTCTTTATTAGCTTTATACTGTTCTTTATAAAGTTCCAGTTTCGTCTGAGTCTGAAGCCGTACTTTCTCAGCTTCCTCCATCTGGGACTTGGCAGCTTCCATATCCGGCTTGCTCCTGCCATCTATGGCTTTTCCAGCTGTTTCTGCAGTGGTCTGTGCGGCTAGTTTTTTTCGCTGCCAGCTATCTGCTTCTTTTTGCAAAATCTCCGCTGTTTCACGGGTATAGTTCTCTGCTATATCCGCCCATTCTGCCTCTGTTATATTCTTCTCATTCATCAAAGTCTGATAAAAGGCCTGCCGCTCCTGGTAAAGCTTCTGGTGATCTGGAAGTTCCCCTTCAAATCGTTTAATCAAGCTGGTACAGTTAACCAGCTCTTCAGAAGACGCTTTTTCTTTCTTTTCAGCTTCCTTGGAAGCAGCTTCTGCTGCTTTCCATTTTCCTTTTGCCTGATTAAACTCTGTCATAGCCGCCTCTTCTGATGGATATTCCCGGGAATCATTCAGCTGCTTCAGAAGAGCTTCTGCGCTCTTGGCTGACGCTGCTGCCGCAGTCAGCTTTTGTCCGCATTCCTCTACGGCAGTTTTTCCTGATTTCTTCTGCTCTTCTACCTGTCCCAGAGCATCCTGAAGATTACGCAATGTTTTCTGGGCTGTATTAAGTCTTGCACCCTCTTCCTGTAATAAAGTTTTCCAGGTTCCAAGAAGTGTCTGTATCTGCTTCAGCAATACATTCCAATTACACTCGTTATCCGCCATCTGATCCTGGGCTGCACCAGGGGCTTCTAAATTTCTGCTCTCCTGGAAATTTTTTATATTATCTCCTAAAGAATCAAATACTTCCAGCATTCCTGCTTCCGGAAACTGCTCATGATCATTTAAAATACGCGTGCACAGCTTCCTTCCTGTCTCTTCCAAAAGTCGTTCTTTTTCTACAACTATATCCATGGCTGACCTTGCTTCACCGGCAGACTGTTCCTGCCTGTTTCGAAGCTCAGAAACTTCTTTTTCTGCCAATTCCAATTGCTCACGAGTGAGATCTCTATGAAGGGTAGAAGCTATGCATGGATTCGGATGTTCTATTGCACCGCATACAGGACATGGTTTCCCTGGCTGAAGCTCGCGCGCCAGAAAACCAGCCTGCTCATCCAGAAAAATTCTCCGCATAGACTCATATTCCTGGCTCTTTGCGTCATATCTGGTTCTATTCTTCTGGTATGTCTCTCGTGCTTTCTTCGCCAGTTTTTTCTGTGTTTCTACACCTTTAAGAAGATCTTCCGTTTCTTGTACTTCAATGCCAAGTACTTCCAGTTCCTGATTTTTCCCTTTCCAGACAGCAATTTTCTCATTAGTGTCGGTCAGCTTCTCTGACTGAGCCCTCCAGTCTGCTTCCTGCTTCTCCATTTTCTCCAGATCTTCTCTGGCTTTGCGGTCTGCGGCCTGCGCTGCGGTCAGATTTTGCTGGCTAGTCTTTACACTTTTTTCTGCTTCCTTGATCTGCTTAAGGAGCTTCACTTCTTTATTCACGCGCTCATAAATAGTGGTGTACGCCTTAAGCTCCTTCTCTGCCGTTTCTTTCACCGCCTTCGCTGTCTGAATGGCAGATTGTGACTGTTCTTTTAATAAAGGAGCTCGTTCCTGCTGCTCCTTTAAGGCACTCTCACATGTCTGCATATTACGCAAGGCATCCTGACAGCGTGCGTATTCGCCTTTTATTTCGTATGCTTTCTTAATTTTCTCTGACAGAATGGTCTTTTCCCCTATTTGTGCTTCCACTTTCCCACATTCAGAAAGCTGAACCTCAGCGCTTTCCAGCTGCGCATATAAATTCGTCAGCTGAATGGAACTGTTGTAGATATCCCTTTTTTCATCGCGGAGTTTTGATGCGGATTGTAATTCTTTCGAGGTAAAATTCACACTTTTCTCCAGTGTTCTGCATAACTCGCCCAGATGATCCAGAAAGCAATCCATCACTACAATTTCCCCATTCAAAACCTGCTTTTTTAGCCCTTCTATTTCCTGCCACTGGTCATATTCCTGGGGAATTACCACATGGGCAGCTTCAGTCTGACATGCAGTTTTGATCTGAGCAATCTCTTTTTCCAGGGAACGCTTGCGATTCATCAGCTCGTCCACAATATTCTGGTATAATTCAGTGTTAAACAGCTTCCGGAAGATGACTTTCTTATCATCAGATTTTGCACGAAGAAGCTCCATAAATTCTCCCTGAGCGATCATGGCAACCTGCATAAACTGGCTTTTGGTAAGACCGAGGATCTCCCCCAGCTTGCTGTCAGCTTCCTTCTGTGGATATTCGGTACCATCTGGCATGATCAGGCTGACAGACCCCGGTACTTCACGGCTTCCTGTATTTTTCCCCGCCCCTCTTGTCAGAAGCTTCAGATGTCTGGGAACACGGCGGACAGTATACAGCAGGCTATTTTCTCCTGTCCCTTCGGAAAAAACAAGCTCTACAAATGGTTCAACGTTCAACTCTGCATATTGGCTTTGCAGTACAACACCATCTTTCTTGTTTGTACTGGAGCTGGCTTCACCGTAAAGAGCAAATACAAGGGCATCAAATATAGTTGTTTTTCCTGCTCCGGTGTCTCCGGTCACAAGAAACAGATTCTGATTCGGCTCCTGAAAATCGATCTGTGTCAGTTTTCCGTAGGAACCAAACGCCTGCATGGTAAGTTTCACAGGTCTCATTTCGTCACCTCCTGTACTGTATTGATAACCTCCTGAAGAATTTCCTGCTCTTCCGCATCTGCATTTCCGAGGAACTGGCAGCAAAGTTCAAATGGATTCAATTCACGCTCACTGTCTGCATGTCTGGTATAATCAGCCTGCCGCACAGTCTCACGGCGTATCTCTAAAAGCCCTGGAAAAGCCAGGCGCAGACGATCCTGCATATCAATTACGTCCAGATCCACCTTATCCGTAAGAATTACTGTCACATAATCTTTACAGCGCTGTGCCAGAACACTCTCTAAATCTCCCTTGATCACTTTTATCTGGTGCAGCGGTTCCAGTGGAATTACTTCTGTAGTAATTTCGCCCTTTTGTTTTATGTCAACCATTATAATTCCTTTATTCTGACCTGCTTCACTTACAGAGCATGCCAGCGGCGTTCCACAATAGCGATAAAACTCGCCGCCTGCTTTCATTGGCTTATGAATATGTCCCAATGCCGCATAGTCAAATTTCTGCAGAATATCGGCTGACACCTGGTCAATATTTCCTACTGTCCGGATCTCAGAGTCCATTCGTTCAATTTCTTCTGCATTCTCCCCCATAGGCAGATAGAATTGATGGCTGACCAGAATGTTTCTCTGGTTTATGTCAATCTGTTCACGTTCTATCAGTCTGTGGATCGTATCATTGTAAGAAAGATTATTTCCATTCTCGTCTGTGCCAGTGATCAGCTTCACCATGGAAGGCTTCACAAAGGGAAGCAAATAAAAATTCACCGGACCATATTCATCCTGGAGTACCACTTTCTCAATATGATCTTCTTCTGTCTGAGGCGGCATTCCGATCATATAAATTTTCTGACGGTCAAGCACGCTCCGAAAACAGTTCACACGAGGTGCACTGTCGTGATTTCCACTGATCATCATAATTACAGAATCCGGAACTGCATTTCGCAGCTTTCCGATAAAATGATCAAACACCTCCACTGCTTCTGCAGACGGAACTGCTTTGTCATAGATGTCCCCTGCGATCACGATCGCATCAGGCACTTTCTCTGCGGCCTTCTGAATTATTTGATCCAGTATATATTCCTGATCTTCTCTGAGATCACGATTGATTAATTTCAAGCCAATGTGTAAATCTGATAAGTGAAATATTCTCATAAACCGTTCCCCATTCTTATCTTCTCAAAATTCCAGTTAAACTATATATTTCATATACCTTAATATTACCGATTGCATATATAAAACCAACTTCATAGCCCTATACATTTCTGTTATATTCTCTCTCAATCCATGCCATCAACACATCTACTATGTATTCCTGCTGCTCTTCTGTGAGCCGCACTCCTGCTGGAATTCTATGCCACTTATACAAGCATCCCCGACAGCAGCAGCCAGTAGCATGCTGAGCCAGGAATACAGGGTGCCCGCGCATTGGAGTTTGTTTGCCATCATTGGGAATCTGAGCCAGAGCCAAACGTGTTCGCACAAAATCTGAGGCATGACTGCGGATGGTATCCATTCCTTTCTCCCGGATATACTGTATATCCTTATCCTTCAGATGAAAACGACTGCGAAAATTCGAGCGGGACAGGCGGGCAAACAGATCACAAAACTGGTCCTGTTCCGGATCATATTTTCGCAAATACTTCTCATATCCATTCAATATTTCTGCAATTTTCAAATTAAGCTCTGAACTATTATAAGTATAGTTCTCATCCTCTAACCGAAAATAGAAATCAATATTAACTTTCAGCTTATTGTTTCCACGCTTTATTCCTCTGCCGCTATTTCTGAAGTTACTACTATTCGTCGTATTATTAATTCCTTCATTTTTTTCATTTGTTCCACCGCCTTCTTCCTGCACCAGAAATTTCACCTGCGCTGCATGCCTCTTCAGAAGAGGAATAA
>OKUN01001057.1_pt1 | contig 11427 bp, 10 predicted proteins | sample 1606581 | NCBI WGS metagenome assembly OKUN01 (sample SAMEA3882509, study PRJEB24775) | human gut metagenome | biome: human-associated habitat; feature: intestine environment; material: feces | place: Netherlands | collected 2009/2010
AGATCATGGACTGGAAGGGTTTGTTCAGTGGTCGGACGGCGTGGGCGGCGAAGTACTTACCTGTCCGGGAAGAAAAATGGAGAATCCATGGAAAGAGAATGCTTCTGAAACTGAATATATTCAGATGAACGGACAGGAAGTCTTTCGATTTGCAGTGAAAAAGGTCCCGGAATGTATCCGACAGGTAACAGAAAAGACCGAAACTCAGATAGAAACAATCGACTGGTTTATTCTTCATCAGGCTAACAGCAGAATCATTCAGTCCGTGGCAAAGCGGCTTGGGGTGCCGGAAGAAAAGTTCCCGATGAATATGGAGCAGTACGGCAACACTTCCGCAGCCAGTATCCCGATTCTTCTCGATGAGATGAACAAAAAGGGAATGCTGCAGCCAGGACAGAAGATCATTCTCTCCGGATTTGGTGCGGGGCTGACCTGGGGTGCGGCGCAGATAGAGTGGTAGAAGGAAAGCAAAAGAAAAAAATACAGGAGCAACGGAAACTTGGATAAGAAGAGTTCCGTTGCTCTTTTTTATATTGCGTGGGTAACAGGTGAAAGTTTGTAGTTGCTTCAGAATGCTGAAAAATAAAATCAGAAAAATGAGAAATACTACACAATAAGTACCTTGACAAAATACCCACAGGGGGTATATAGTAAAGATACTCCCCGTGGGTATATGAAAAATAAATGAGGTGATCAATTGAAAGAACAGAATCCTACACGAAAGGATGAATCTATAAAAACAGATAACGAAATATGTGAGATGTGTGCAAAAGAAAGTGAAGAACCGGAAAAAATATTGAACAGGAAGAAACCGGATGCTGCTGCCACTGCAAGACCACAGCCCGTTCCCAGGATGAGCGAAAGAAGTTGATGAACCGTCTGAGCCGAATCGAAGGACAGATTCGCGGCATCAAGGGGATGCTTGAAAAAGATGCCTACTGCAACGATATCCTGATTCAGTCCGCAGCGGTCAGCGCTGCAATGAATGCGTTTAACCGGGAGTTGTTGTCCAGCCATATTCATTCCTGTGTTGTCCGGGATATTCGTGAAGGAAAAGACGAAGTAGTGGATGAGCTGATGGCAACACTGCAGAAATTGATGAAATGAGGAGTGCGAGAGTACGAAGTACGGAGCAATCCGGTATCGATAAAAAAGCTATTATACAAATTTATGTACAGAAAGGGTGAAGCAAGACATGAGACAATACAACGTAACCGGAATGAGCTGCGCCGCCTGCAGTGCCAGAGTGGAAAAAGCAGTGGGCAAAGTTCCGGGAGTTACCTCCTGCTCCGTCAGCCTTCTGACCAATTCGATGGGCGTGGAAGGAGATGTACCGCCGGAGCAGATCATTGCGGCGGTGGAACAGGCAGGATACGGCGCCTCCGAAAAAGGAGCCGGAGAAAAGAAACAGTCCGGAGCCGATGCAACTGCACTGGAAGACAAAGAGACACCGGTTTTAAAACGCAGACTGATCGCATCTGTAGGATTTTTACTGTTATTCCAATGCCTTTTTTATTTCAGTATCAGGAGCATCAATAATCATTGTAATTTCTTTGATTGAAAATCCCAATTGCTGATAAAATTTGATTTGTGCAATTCTCATTTCAGCATCCTTGTCATACAGTAAATGTCCATACTTATTTCGACCTGACGCTGTTACAAGTCCTGCCTTTTCATACCCTTGCAGTGCCCTTCTGGATACCCCAAGGGGTTCACAGATTTCCCGTAATGTCATGCCATTTTTTACCTTCCCTTTCTAGCCTAAAGCTGCACGTAATGTGCAGTCAAAGGCTTTATTTGGAAGAACCGGATATATTTCCTTTCTTCCCTTTAAGGGAATGTTTTTTTCGCGAATTTTACGCTCCTGCCTGGCTGACACGCATGCCAAAGAATCTCTTGCATTCTCTGTTTAAAATACGTATAATATTAGCAAAATAGTACGCTTGTCGGTCAAATGACTGTATAAGAAAAGGAGGAACATTTCATGAAATTAACAAAAATCGAACAGGTAAATGAGTTTCTTTCTATTGTCGACAGTTGTAAGGGGGACGTAACTTTAAGATCCTTAGACGGTGATATTTTTAATCTAAAGAGTAAGCTTTCCCAGTACATTGCCATTGCTGCATTGCTCGGACAGCATGGGGATGAGCTTGAATTGTTCTGTTCTGACAGGGAAGATGAAGGCAAGTTCATGCAATTTTTAATGGAAAATCCCAGTATATAATAAATCTTTATAGCCAAAACTGCCCGGATACTTCGTTCTCAGAAATATCCGGGCAGTTTTTAGTTGATAGCATGGAATTTTTATTTTCTATCACAGGTCAATTTTATAGCAGCTGCAGCAGTCTCCGGTTCCTGCGATAGCAGAATACTCTGTCCGACAACATCTCCTCTTCTCCATAAATGGCATTGATGTGTTGCACAGATGTTCTGATTTCCTCTGCATTGACGCAGGCTACCGGATGAATCATTGCCTCATGCAGACTTGGGAATACTACATAATAATCGCCACGCATTTTTTCCGCAAGAATATCTTTAACCCCAGGATAAAAAAAAGCTGCTGCTCCGTTGATCCGTCCTGTTGTGGTCAGGAGGTATCCAGTCCTTCCCTCCATAGGATTCCATGGAGCAATCTTTGTCGGCCGCCCCTTCTCATCTGGGAGGAACACACCCTCATAATAAGGGAACTCGGGGCGTCTGTCACTACCCAGGTACAGTCTCGGCGGCATTTTACGGCTACTATTCATAAAAGCTTCCATGATCAGTTGATCCTCTGTCCGTTCCCACGTCATTATCCTGTTGCGGGATAATTGCATTGTCAGATTGTCTGGGTTCCCTTCGCAGATAATCAGCTGAAGTACCAGTGCAATATCTCCAATCTTACGATGGATTGCATTTTCAAGCGTGTGCCTGTGTCTTTCAAAATTTACTGGTTGTATCCTCATATGACCTCTGCAGACAGCATAACTCAGACTTTCCTCTGTAAACGACACATCTTTTTTCTTATCTGATTCTTCAAGACCTGCTGAGATCTCCGGCAGAATACTTTGCCACCCTTCCTGTCTGTATCTTTCGTATAACGGTCGTACCGGCCAGTACTGTATCTGCTCTTCCCTTTTTAAACTCCACATGGCACATAACATATCTTCCCGGATGAGAATATTCTCTCTTCCATACATATGGCGATTCATAACACTCATGATATGCACTGCCATGGGATCCGAGCAAATCATTTGCCGCTCCAAAAGGCGTATTGTTTTATTCTGCGCCGTCTCCATATTCTGCACGTTCCGGCACAATGCTTTTTTAAATTCTTCGTATGTCATTTAACCCCCATATTCAAAATTAGTCTGTTCTGCAAATTCTCCTGAATTTGCGTACAAAAATAAAAAGAATCGTTCAAAAAATTGGAAATTCCGACCGAATGGTCTGTTAAGAATGCTTATTTTTCTGAAATGAAAACATATAGCTCTGAATAACTACAGACTATCATAGCGTTCCCGCTTTGTCTATATGCGTTTTTACCAATGATATCTTTTGTTTATTTTCACTAACGGGTGGGCTCAGAAACGTGCGCCGCAAGGCGCACATAGAAAAAAAGCCTTGCTTTCCATGAAAACAAGGCTTTTTAATGTCAAATATTCAAATATATCCGACTGTCTGCTACACAACCCGTCTCACTGCAAGAATGGGACGATAATTTGCATTGCTGACCTTAATGCCGGTACGCTGGGTGCTGGCATGTACGATCAATCCTCCGCCGATATACATTGCCACATGTCCATCATAACAGATCAGATCTCCCGGCTGTGCACTGCTATAATCCACACCGGTACCGCAGCTTCTCTGCTCATAGGAAGTACGGGGAATACTGTAGCCGAAGTCACTGTATATCCGGAAGGTAAATCCGGAGCAGTCTGCACCATTGGTCAGGCTGGTGCCTCCCGCCACATAAGGGTTGCCTATGTACTGGCAGGCATATTTTGCCAGCCGCTTACCCATATCGCTGCCGGATGCATTTTCGATCACAGAAGTATAATTCGTGGTCGTATAGCTTCCGGTGGCTGCTGCGGTGTTGCCGCGCTGTGCCTGTGCCTGCAGCTGTTTTAACTGTTTCTGTTCCTGCTGCAGCAGTGCCTTGGCCACGGAAGCCTCCTGCCTTGCCTTTTTGATCTCCGCATCGTAATTGGCAGATTCCTGCTTCTTCTTCGCCAGCATGACATCCAACTCTGACTTCTGGCTTTCCAGATCTGCCTTATCCGCCTCCAGCTGGTCCTTATCAGTCTGCAATTGAGTCTTCTCTTCCTCTAACTGATTCCACAGTGCCAACACCTGCTCCTTAGTCTCTTCGTACTCCTGAAGCTTCTGACGGTCGTATTCGTAGACACTCTCCACGAAATCCATGCGGTTCAGCATTCCGCTTAAGCCGCCGCCCTGAAATAACAGGTTTACATAATTTTCGGAAGAATCATTTTCATACATCATGCGCATGCGTGTGATCATATCGTCATGTTGTTTCTCTTCCTGTGCCTTGGCGATATTGTACTCTTCCTGAGTCTGATTGATCTGAACCTGTTTATCCGCAAGCTCCGTCTCCTTTGCGGCAATCTCATCCTCCTTCATACCGATACTGGTCATGGTGTTGATGATCTCCGCATTCAGGTCATCAATCTTCTCCTGCACCAGATCCTGCTCATCCTGCAAGGAATGGATCTGGCTGTTGATGTTATTCAGCTGGTTCTGATGATTGTTGATGTTGTTCTGCAGTTCACTCATGGAAGGTGCCGCCTGTACCGTCTCCGCAGGGGATTCCCAGACGGAGCCGGTGGCAGTCAGCGTTACCGCTGCCAGAAGAAGAGCACTCACAAGTCTTCTCTTCACGTTATTCACTTTTCTGCCGGCGGTTGTTTTTTTCATAGGTCACTCCATCTATTGATGCCTACGGATTGTTCCGTGCTACGCACTCTCACGTCTCCGCTCCGCTTCGGTCCGTGCTAACCATGTGCCGCTGGCACATAGCACCCTACCCAATATTCGCATATCGTGGGATTGGCATCATACATTACAGGTCGCAGTTATTTACAGTACGAGGGAACGGGATAACATCTCTGATGTTGCCCATTCCGGTGATATACATTACGCAACGCTCGAAGCCCAGTCCAAAGCCTGCATGGCGTGCAGAGCCGTAACGGCGCAGATCCAGATAGAACTGATAATCTTCCTTGTTCAGTCCCAGCTCTTCCATACGCTTCTCCAGGATCTCCAGATTGTCCTCACGTTGGCTGCCGCCGATGATCTCGCCGATACCGGGTACGAGGCAGTCCATAGCTGCTACGGTCTTGCCGTCTTCGTTCAACTTCATATAGAACGCCTTGATCTCCTTCGGATAATCGGTTACGAATACCGGTCTCTTGAATTCTTTCTCCGTCAGGTATCTCTCATGCTCGGTCTGCAGATCACATCCCCAGAATACCTTGTAATCGAATTCATCGTTGTGCTTCTCCAGGATCTTGATCGCCTCAGTGTAGGTTACATGACCGAAATCAGAATTTACCACATGCTGTAATCTCTCGATCAGTCCCTTATCTACAAACTGGTTGAAAAATGCCATCTCTTCGGGAGCATTTTCCAATACGTAACGAATGACATACTTTAACATGCTCTCTGCCAGGATCATATCATCCTTCAGATCCGCAAAACAGATCTCCGGCTCGATCATCCAGAACTCAGCCGCATGACGGGTGGTGTTGGAATTCTCCGCACGGAAGGTGGGACCGAAAGTATATACGTTCTTAAATGCAAAAGCATAAGTCTCTACATCCAGCTGTCCGCTTACGGTAAGGTTTACCGGTTTGCCGAAGAAATCCTGTGTGTAATCTACTTTTCCGTCCTCGGTCTTAGGCACATTGTTCATGTCCAGAGTCGTTACCTGGAACATCTCACCGGCACCCTCACAGTCACTGCTGGTGATCAGAGGAGTATGCACATAGACAAATCCTCTCTCCATGAAGAAGGTATGGATCGCATAAGCGATCAGGGATCTGACACGAAACACTGCCTGGAAAGTATTGGTACGTGCTCTTAAGTGAGAAATGGTACGCAGATACTCGAAGGAGTGTCTCTTTTTCTGTAAAGGATAATCTGCAGTAGAAGGTCCTTCCACGATCACTTCTGCTGCCTGCATCTCAAATGCCTGTTTTGCCTCGGGGGTAGCCACGATGGTACCGCGGATCACAACAGCTGCACCGACATTGATCTTGCAGATCTCCTGGAAATTTTCCAGTCCGTCGCCATATACTACCTGTAACGGCTCAAAAAAGGTTCCGTCGTTGATCACCAGGAAACCGAAGTTCTTGGAGTCCCGATTGTTCCTTACCCAGCCGCCTACGGTGATCTCCTTGCCGATATAGACGTCCTTTTCCCGATGAAGTTCTCTGATGTCTGTTAATTCCATAATTTTTCCTATCCGCACGCTGCGACGTGCTCTATCTGAACCGGCCCGCATCCTATTCGCCGGTCGCATACTGTTCGTATCAATAAAATTTAGTTATTGGTGATCTGTGCATTTTCTACCAGATAATCCAACACCTTGTCGTAGAGGAAGTACTCTCTGTAATCTTCCCTGGAGGTCTCTCCGATATACTCCTCAATAGTGTCATAACCGGCTGCTGTTGCGCGATCCTGAAGCATCTGATCCAGTTCTTCGTCACTAATGTTCAGATTCTCTTTGTTCGCCACTGCCTGCAGGGCAATATCCTGCTTTGCGGTCTGCTCAGCATAGGTAGACAGGAAGGTTGCCAGATCCTGTCCATAATAATACTGGGTAAATGTGTCTGCGTCCACGCCGTAAGCAGACGCCATGGAGGTGATGCTGCTCTCTGCGGCATCGGAATATTTCTGTACCAGTGCTTCCGGTACGGAGGTAAAAGTGTTGTTTGCCATAAACGCATCCATCACTGCCTGCTGTACATTGGTCTCATAATTCTGCTGTGCATTCTCATTCAGATAATCATAAGCGTACTGACGGAGTTCTTCCTCGTTCGTCACACCATCGATACCGAAATTGCTGATGACTTCATCACTGAATTCCCCATCCTGTGCGGGCTGAATATAATTTACCGTCACCGTAAATACCACAGCCTGTCCTGCCAGATCAGAATTTCCATAGTTCTCCGGGAATGTAAGATCCAGATCCACTGTCTCGCCGGGCATCACGCCGATCAGTCCATCTTCGAATCCGGCAATAAAGCTTCCGGAACCGATGGTCAAATCGTATCCCTGTGCGGTACCGCCGTCAAATGCCACATCATCCTTTTTGCCTTCGTAATCAATGTTTACGGTGTCTCCGGTCTCCACAGCACGATCCATGATACCGCCGTTCTCCGCGGTAATATTTCCATAATATACATTATTGACCAGAGTGTCCCACTCATCCTCATCTACTTCCACAGTGTCTACGGATACTGCCAGTCCCTTGTACTCGCCCAAGGTCACATATTTGTCCACATCCATATCCTTCAATGCGGTGCTTTCCGTTCCGGCGTCGGTCGCTGCACCAGTGCCATCTCCTGTATCCTTTGCTCCGCAGCCTGCCAGCATACATACACTTAAAATTGCTGCCAGAAGTCCTAATGTCTTTTTCTTCATTGTGTTACTTCCTATACCTTTCTGTTACTGCCATTTGTGCATAAATGCATCATAGCACCGCCCATTATAGCACATCCTCCGGACTATAACAAGGGTGACAATAACCGGCAGATCTGCTCTTTGATACGGATTTTCAACCTTCTGGCCACATAATAATCCCGGGTGATCTGGCGGCAGACTTCCAGGTCTTTTTGAAAGATATCCACCATTTCCTGTGCTTTTTTCTCATCGTAGATCACTGCATTTACTTCAAAATTCAACGCAAAGCTGCGGATATCCATGTTCGCCGTCCCATAGCAGAGCACCTTTCCATCCACGATCATGCCCTTGCTGTGGAGAAAACCGTTATTGTAAGTATAGCAGTTCGCTCCCGCCATGACCATATCGCCGATATAGGAATAGGTCGCCCAGTACACAAACGGGTGATCCGGCATACACGGGATCATGATATTTACTTCAATTCCGGATTTCACCGCGATCATCAGCGCATTCAGGATCGCCTCATCCGGGATAAAATACGGTGTCTGGATATAGATGCTTTTTTGTGCCTTATTGATCAGGCGCAGATAATTGTCATGGATCTGCTGGGTCGTCTTATCCGGTCCACTGCTGATGATCTGCATATCACAGAAATCCCTCGTACCGGCTTCGATCCCCCGGAACAGTTCCGGGCGCAAAAACAGGTTCTCTCCTGCCGCATAATTCCAGTCTAAAATAAATCGCACCTGGAGCCCCAGTACCGCACTGCCGCAAATCCGCAGGTGGGTATCTCTCCAGTGTCCGAACCTTTCATCCAGATCAATATATTCCTTTCCGACATTAAATCCGCCCACGTAAGCCACTTTATTGTCAATGACCACAATTTTCCTGTGGTTGCGGTAATTGATACGAAGCTGAAGCCTCCGCAGGATCGCCGGGAAAAATTCCGCGGTCTGCACGCCCTTTTCGTTCAGCCATTTCCAGTAGCTGTGACGCACAGACCGACAGCCCATGGCATCGAACAGCACCCGGACCTCCACGCCCTGTGCCGCCTTCTCGATCAGAATATCCTTGATCTGATTGAATAATACGTCGTTTTTAATAATGTAGTATTGAATATGGATAAAATGCTCCGCATTCCGCAGATCTTCCATCAGTGCCCGGAACTTCTCATTGCCGTCGATGAAGATATCCACATCGTTGTCCTTCGTCAGCATGGCTTCTCCGGCCTCCAGATTATACATGACCAGATCCTCATACCCCCGGATATTTTCATCCAGTTCCTGGACATCCCGGGATCTCAGCCGGTACTCCTGCTGTCTTATATCTTTACTGATGTGGTCCTCCACCTCTTTGATCCGGAACATTTTCCGCTTGTGCATATCCTGCCCCAGTAACAGATAGAACACGAATCCCAGTACCGGTATAAAATACAACAAAAGCAGCCATGCCCACACGCTCTTCGGATCCCGTCGCTGGAAAAACACGATCGCGATGGCAAATAACATATTAAAAAATACCAGGTGGCTGCAAAAAAAATCTATTCCTGTCTTTACGATCTCAAATACTTCACTCATAATACTGCCCCTTCAGATGAAAAACATCCCTTTTCCTCAATATATCATAATGCAAACCTTCTTTCCAGCAAAAGAGACTGACAAATGCCGAAAAAATCAACATTCTCAGTCTCTTCTTATCTTTTGTATTCAAGCCGGCGGTCTCCGGCCGTGATATTTTATCCCTCTGTGATGAGTGTTCTCTTTCTATCCTGATCGCAGAATTCAATCACATAGGAACAATCCTGCAGATCTGCCTTCAGCTGTGCAGTACAGCCCTGATGTTCCCATACAAAGCAGATTCTGGATCCTTCACTGCTTACTTTGATCCGGCTTTCTTCCGAGAACGCCGGGCAGGAATTTCGGAATCGCAACAACTCCAGTTGCTGCTTTACAATCGGCTTACTCAAACCGCTGCATGCCTGTGCTGTCGTCAGATTTGTCCGATTGATCTCCTTATGTCCTCCGGGACCTGCCATCTTCACCGCTTCGTAGTCGTTCTTTCCGGCGAACAGATCCAGATACCAGATCTGCGGTTTGCCCGGCATAAATATCTGCAAGGCTCTCGCAAGGAGCATCTTTCTCTCATCTTCGCCCAATGCACTGAAGTAGGTTGCATTCACCTGATAGTAAATGTTTTTCTGACCGTGAAGATCCTTCACATATCCCCCACGGGAGACAATAATGTCGATCAGTTTCTGAATCCGGTCCTCCGCCAGAATTCCTTTGAGATCCAACAGTGGAATCCCATCGTGACAGCCAAGCATATTCACGGTTCTGATATTTTTATCGATCAGCTCCTGTGCCCATCCGGCCAGATGTTCTCCGTTTCCCGATTCCAGGGCATCTATAATGAGTCCCGGCAGAAAGAAGTCATAGGTGACATATCCCTGCTCTGCTATCTTCTCATATATTTTTTCACTATAGCTTTCATGGATCTCCGGCAGAAGTTCCATACCGTACGGTTCCGCAATCTGTTTTATTTTGTCCAGCAGCTCCCAGGTGTCCGGCTGATTCAAAAAATTCCGTTCTCCCGGTTTCTTCGGTGCATAGGCAAATGCATCCAGTCTCACAATTTTGGCACCATACCCTGCCAGTGTCTTTAATACTTCACGGTAGTACTCCCACACCTTTGGCGACTGGATATTCAGATCCATCTGACCAAGATAATACCGGTGCTGCTCCATGTAATTCCAGATCGTTGTAATCTGTTCTTTTGTCAGCCTTCCTGCTTTTCGCTCCAGAACGATTTCCTGCAAAATATCCGCCGGCTTTTTCCCTTCCGGACAGCCCATGGACAGTTCCTGTGCAATGATCTCTGCCTGCATGTATTGCAGATCGGCAGCTTTCATAAGTTCCTGAGCACTGACTTTGGGATAGTTCACTTCCTGATAAAAAGTATTCCAGTAAGGGATCTCTCTCCCATCCGGGAAACGCACCATAAGAATGGGGAGTCCCGGTTTCCGGAAAAACATCTTTTTCAGATACTTTTCTTCCGGAAGGATATATCCCTGCTCCGTCATTTCTCCGCAGTCCTTCCAAAATTCATTCCAATTAATGAAGAAATCCTTGTACTCCGATTCTTCCCCTTTTGCAATGATATCCTGGAATTGCTTCGACAACACCGAAGAATGATTCAGAATAAAATCCAGCTTCAATTCAATCCCAAGCTTTTTTATTGCTTCCAATGTCTCGCCGGAAGCATACATCTTGTTCAGAGAATAATCAATCACGGAAAAACCTCTGTCCGTATGGTACAGACTGGGCAGAATATAGCAGGAAGAAAATGCTCCCTCTGCCTCTTCCGTTTTCAAAAAATCTACAACATCATCCAGGGTTCCGCCCAGACTATCCGGGTAGAGATTCAACATCGGTCCTATGTTCATAACATCTTTCCTTTTTATTTCTGAAGCTTCGGAACAAATTGCGCATATTCCTTCCGGTCTAACACCGTTCCGTCCCGGGTAACAATAAGTTTTGCTTTCTCAGCCTGCTTTTTCAGCATTTTCTGCTCAATATCCAGTACCATCATCGTAAATGGGTTGTCTATCCATTGATCACGGTTTCTTTCCAGACGGCTCTGCAATGTCTCCTGGGGGGTACTGTCAAGGTAGATGGAAATATCCACACCGCTGTAGTATTGACTGTTGCTGTGTGTCCACTCCACCAACAGCACTTTTATTCCGGTGAAATCCTTCTCTTCATACCACAGTTCTGTCTCTTCGCGTCCCATATGTCTGACCCA
>OKUN01001072.1_pt1 | contig 11358 bp, 8 predicted proteins | sample 1606581 | NCBI WGS metagenome assembly OKUN01 (sample SAMEA3882509, study PRJEB24775) | human gut metagenome | biome: human-associated habitat; feature: intestine environment; material: feces | place: Netherlands | collected 2009/2010
CCGCACGCCGCGCTCCAACCCGGCCACCTACACAGGCGTGTTTGGCGACATCCGCACGCTGTTTTCCAACACGCAGGATGCCAAAATGCGCGGCTACGGCCCCGGGCGGTTCAGCTTCAATGTCAAGGGCGGACGCTGCGAGGCCTGCGAAGGCGGCGGCATCCTGACGATTGAAATGCACTTTCTGCCGGATATTTACGTGCCCTGTGACGTCTGCAAGGGCAAGCGCTACAACCGTGAAACGCTCGAGGTCAAGTACAAGGACAAGACCATCTCCGACGTGCTGGACATGACGGTAGAGGAGGCCTGCGTATTTTTCGCCAACATTCCGAAGATCGCGCGCAAGCTGCAAACGCTGCAGGAGGTCGGCCTTGGCTACATCCAGCTGGGTCAGGCAGCCACGACGCTTTCGGGCGGTGAGGCGCAGCGCGTCAAGCTGGCCAATGAGTTGGCCCGCCGCGATACCGGGCAGACCGTCTATATCCTTGACGAGCCTACCACCGGCTTGCATGTGGCCGATGTCCACCGCCTGGTCAAGGTGCTGGATAAGCTCGTTGATGCGGGCAATACGGTCATCGTCATTGAGCACAATCTCGACGTCATCAAACGCGCCGACTATATCATCGACCTCGGCCCCGAGGGCGGCAGCGGCGGCGGCACCATCGTCGCCACCGGCACCCCGGAGGAGGTCGCGCAGAACCCGCACTCCTTCACGGGGCAGTATCTCCGGCCCGTGCTGGAGCGCGCCGCGGAGCTGCAATCACAGAAATAACACAAACGGCTCTCCTCCGGGAGGGCCGTTTGCTGTTGCAGCGTACCTTTCTGCCAGACATTGGGGTTTGCATCACAGGGCGTTTTGTGGTATAATACCCTCATATAGGCTTTAAGGAGGGCGGTACTGTGACCGTTTTGCGTTATACCGTGCCGCCGGAAAACGAGGGCTGCAAGCTGGGGCTGTTCCTGCGCATGCAGGGTGTTACGGCAGGACTGATCAAGTCTGTCAAATATGACGGTGACGGCTTTTACGCTGACGATCAGCCCATCCGCACGAATGAGCCTGTACACGCCGGGCAGTGCATCCGCTTTGCGCTCCCTCCCGAGCAGGAGACGAGTGTGACCCCGCAGCCCGTGCCGTTTTCCATCGCCTATGAGGACGATTTTGCTGCGGTACTCAACAAGCCCGCGGGCATTGCCGTGCACCCCACGCTGAACTACCCTGACGGCACACTGGCCAACGGCTGGCTGTACCACCTGCGGCAGCGGGGGAAAAGCGGCATCTTCCGCCCGGTAAACCGCATTGACAAAAACACAAGCGGCCTGGTGCTGTGCGCGAAAAACGCCTTTGCCGCACCGCTGCTGGCCGGGTCTGCCCACAAGTGCTACCTTGCGATTGTGCAGGGTACAATGCCGCTGGGGCCGGGCCGGGTCGAAGCGCCCATCGCGCGGCGCGGTGACTCCATCATTGGCCGTTGCGTGTGCGCGGACGGCAAGTACAGCCTGACCGAGTACGCGGTGCTGGCCGCGGGGCCGGGCCACAGTCTGCTGGCCTGCTGGCCGCGCACCGGGCGCACCCATCAGATTCGCGTACACATGTCCTATATCGGCCATCCGCTGGCGGGGGATACGCTGTACGGCGGGTCGGACATCCTTCTGCGCCGTCACGCACTGCACTGCGGCATCCTTGCGTTTGCGCATCCGCTGACAGGGGAGCCCCTCCGTGTGGAGTGTCCGCTGCCCGAGGATATGGCCGCCCTGGCCCGGCAGGAAAAGCTGCTGACGGGCTGGCAGCTGCACGGTCTGCCCTGCGGTGCAGACTCCACGTAAATTTGCTTCACACGGAAAGGAGCTTCCGTATTTTGAATCCCATCCAAACTGATCCCAATCCGAAAAACGATAGCATCACCGAACCCCCGGAGATGACCTCTGTAACGCGCTTTTCTCACTCATCGCAGGAAAAAAAGCGCAGCGATAACCGCCGCAAGGCAGCCCGTTACATGCAGGATCTGCACCGCCGCAACACTGTCGGCGATATGCTGTACATGGTCGGCTTCTGGGTTGAGTATGTTTTTGTCTGCGTAGGCCGCAGAGTGGGGGCTGTTGTGCGCGGCATCGGTGATACCGTGCTGAATCTGCTGCTCATTGTTCTGCGCCCGATTCTGATCGGTATTATCACGCTGATTGAGGACCTGACCAGCCCGTTCGTGCGGATGGCCTCGGGCATCCGTCATATCCGCGACATCCCCGATACCCTCGTGGAGAGCGAGGATGGCGATGTGCGCCGTGCCAAGAAAAAATACCTTGCCAGCGGCATCCGAAAATACTCCATCGTTGTCTGGAACGCCATCACTTACATACTCCCGGCAGTTGCCGCAGCGGGGCTTGTGGTCCTGGTGCGCAGCGGGCTGGGGCTGCGCTTTGTGCTGAATGTGCAGGTGAACGGCGAGAACGTCGGTTACGTGGAGAGCGAGCAGGTGTTTGAAAACGCCCGTGAGGACGTGCAGTCCCGTATCAACACGGCCAAGCGTATGCTGCAGGCCTCCGGCTCTGCGGTGGAGGACACAAGCTGGGATGTCTACCCGACCTACTCGCTTTCCATCGGCAACCAGACGATGACCGAGAGCGAAATTGCCAACGCCATCCTGCGCACGGCCAGTGATGAGATCATCAACGGCACGGCTGTCTACGTCGACGATCAGCTGCTCTACGTCACCACCGAGGGCGACCACCTGCGCAGCTATCTGGAAAACATCAAGGCACCGTTTGAAAATGCGATGGACAGCAGCGTCTACACGGCGTTTGCCCACAACATCCGCCTCGTGGACGGTGTTTATCTGCAGGAGTCTGTCAGCTCCTACGCGGACGTCATCAACGCCCTGACCGAGGGCGGCGGCATCCACACCTATACAGCCGTCGACGGCGACACCGTCGAGAGCGTCGTCAACGCTACCGGCGTTTCGTTTGACTCTCTGGCACAGATGAACCCCGAACTGCTGACGCTCGACCAGGAGATTCCTGAGGGCACGGTCATTACCACCGGTGCGTCCTCGGCAGAGCTCATCAAGGTCAAGGTCGTCCGCCGCGACACAGAAACTGTCGCCATCCCGTTCGACACCCAGAACACCGAGTCCGACCAGTATGATTTCGGCAAGGTCGTGACCCTGCAGGAGGGTGCAGACGGCTCCGAGGAGATCACCTACGAGACTACGATGATCGACGGCGCGGTCACGGACCGTCAGGCCGTGGCCTACAATGTGCTACAGGCCCCGACCCCGGAAATCACCGTCACCGGCACGAAGCTGAAGAATGGCATGATTGCCAAGGTCGGCTCCGGCTCCTTCATCTGGCCTGTGCCGAATTATAAGTATGTCAGCCGCTGGATGGGCAACGGCCACCGCGGCGCGGACATCTGTGCTGCCTACGGCACGCCGATTTTGGCCTCCGACTCCGGCACGATCATTGCTGCAGGCTGGCATTATTCCTACGGAAACTATGTGGAGATCGACCACGGCAACGGCTACAAGACGCTGTACGGTCACATGTCCAGCATCGCTGTTTCTCAGGGGCAGGCTGTCACGCAGGGGCAGGTCATCGGCTATGTCGGCTCCACGGGCAACTCCACCGGCAACCACTGCCATTTTGAGATGTCCTATAACGGTGCGCTGTTCAGCGCCTATACGCTGTTCTCGGGTATGTGATTTCCGGCGAAATTACGGTGCATGGTCAACATATCTTGTGCTGTTTCACAAAAATTTTGCAATTGCAGGGGACAGGCCTTTTCAATTATCGCAAAATGTTGTATAATCTTAGAAAGTGTGTACTATAGGTCGGCCCTGTACAGAGGGTATACGAGCCGATTACCGCACAAAGGAGAGCTACACTTGGAAAAATACGTTATTCGCGGAGGTAAGCCGCTTGTTGGCGATGTCAACATTGGCGGCGCAAAGAACGCCGCGGTTGCCATACTCCCGGCCACGATCCTGGCCGGCGGGAAGTGCCTGATTGAAAACCTGCCCTGTATCAGTGATGTCATGGCATCGCTGCAGATTTTGAGCGAGCTGGGTGCGAGCATCCGCATGGTCAGCCGCAGCACCTATGAAATTGACACGTCGCATTTGGACAGTACCGAGGTATCCAATGAACTGTCACGCCAGATGCGCGCAAGCTACTACTTTCTCGGCGCATTGCTGGGCCGCTTTGGTTCCGGTCAGGTCGCCATGCCGGGCGGCTGCAATCTGGGCCCGCGCCCGATTGACCAACACCTGAAAGCCTTCACCGCCTTTGGTGCAGAGGATTCCGTGGAGTACGGCCAGATCCACGTCAGGTCGGAGCATCTGGTCGGCGGGCACGTCTTTTTTGACACGGTCTCCGTCGGTGCCACGATGAACGCCATGCTGGCCGCTGTCCTGGCCGAGGGCACGACGATTCTTGAAAACGTGGCCCGTGAGCCGCACATTGTCGATTTGGCCAATTTCCTGAATATGATGGGTGCAGACGTACACGGTGCCGGTACCGACGTCATCAAGATCCACGGCGTCAAGGAGATGCACGGCTGCAACTACTCCATCATTCCCGACCAGATCGAGGCCGGCAGCTATATGGTGGCCGCCGCTATCACGAAGGGGGACATAACGCTGCACAACGTTATCCCGAAGCACATGGAGCCCATCACCGCCAAGCTGCGCGCGGCCGGCTGCGAGGTGGAGGAATTCGACGACGCGCTGCGTATCCGGCGCACCGGCGAGTTGAAGCCGCTCAAGCTCAAGACTATGCCGCACCCCGGCTTCCCCACGGATATGCAGCCGCTGATGACTGCACTGCTGACGCTGGCGAAGGGAACCTCCATCGTGACGGAGGGCATCTGGGAGAACCGCTTCCGCTATGTGGATGAGCTGATCCACATGGGCGCAAACATCCAGGTCGACGGCCAGGTCGCTGTCATTGAAGGCGTGAAGGAGCTGCATCCCGCGCCGCTGCGCGCTACCGACCTGCGCGCCGGTGCCGCCATGGTCATGGCTGCTCTGGCCGCCAACGGCGTGAGCGAGGTCGACGAGACCATCCACATTGAGCGCGGCTACGAGAACATCGTAGAAAAGCTGCAGGCTCTGGGCGCGGACATCCGCCGCGTCGAGATTCCGGCCAATGCAGTGAGCCGGGCAATCTAAAAGGACCCTTGGGCCGCTGACCGGGCGGCCCAATTTTTATGGAAAGCGTTAGGACAAACGAATGGCATATTTTACCACCCTGTATTCCGGCTCCTCCGGCAACTGCGCGCTGATCCGCAGCGAGGACAAGTATCTGCTGATCGACATGGGCAAGAGCTGCCGCACGACTCTGACCGCGCTGAAATCCCTGGGTCTGGCGGTCAGCGACTGCGTCGGCATCCTCGTCACGCACGAGCACTCCGACCACGTCTCGGGACTGGATACCTTTTTGAAAAAGCACCCCGTCCCGCTGTACGGATGTGCCGATACGCTGGATACGCTGGCCTCCCGCGGCACGATTCCGCCCGCGGTGGAGGCAATCCCTGTGGATGGTCAGACGCTGGAAATCGGCAGCTTCACGGTGACGAGCTTTCCCACCAGCCATGATGTGCCCTGCTGCGGCTACCGCATCCGCACACCGGAAGGCCGCGTCATGGCGTTCGCCACCGACCTCGGCTACCTGACGCCCGTCGTACAGGACAACCTGATGGGCTGCGATCTCGTCGCGCTGGAGGCCAACTATGACGCATTCAGCCTGCACGGCGGGCCGTACCCGTATTATTTGAAGGTGCGCATTGCCAGTGACCGCGGCCATCTGGACAACAAGGCCTGCGCGGCGGAGATTCTGGACCTGATCCAGGACGGCTGCAAAAAGTTTGCGCTCTGCCATTTGAGCCAGACAAACAACTCGCCGGAGCTGGTCATGACCACCGTCTATAATGTGCTGCTGGCCGCGGGCATCCAGCCCGGACGGGACGTGCTGATCCAGACCCAGTCCCGCAGTAAGGTCAGCCCGTATATTGAATTTTGAGCGGGGGAGCCTATGCAGAATATTGATTTGATTGCCATTGGCAAGATGAACGCCGCCTACTTTGCGCAGGGCGTGGCCGAATACCAGAAGCGCCTCGGCGGCTTCTGCAATTTTCGTATTATCGAATTGCCCGAGGTGCAGATTGCCGACAAGAACGCCAGCGACAGGCAGATTGCCAAAGCGCTGCAAAAGGAGGGGGAGGCTATCCTGGCCAGCGTGCGCAGGGGGGCGTATCTCGTTGCGCTCTGCGTCGAGGGCAAGCAGGTATCCAGTGAGGATCTGGCGGCTATGATTGCAGACCGCGCTATGAGCGGCGCAGGGGATATAGCGTTTGTCATCGGCTCCTCCCACGGGCTGGACGACAGCGTCAAGCGTGCCGCACAAGCCCGCATCAGCCTGGGACGCATCACGCTGCCGCACCAGCTGGCGCGTCTTGTTTTGACCGAGCAGCTCTACCGCGCCTGCACGATCAACGCGGGAATGAAGTACCACAAGTAAGAAACGCTTTGCCGAATCGGTAGGGGCGGATTCCATATCCGCCCGCAGGCGTTTTCGCCGCTGCAAGCGGAAAGTTTGCGCCCCTGTAGGGGCCGATGCTCGCATCGGCCCGCAAATCACCGCAAAAAACAGCCCCGCATGGAATTTTCATCTCCATGCGGGGCTGTTCAGTTACATATCAATAGTGCAGCAGATCCAGAGAATCCTGATACGGGGTCTCGGTGGCGACCTTCATGGTGGCCTCGTTCTTGTACTTGTTCAGCATAGCAACGCTCTTGGCGGGGTCAGCCAGCGTACCGGCACCGGCAATACAGCCGCCCGGGCAGGCCATGCCTTCCAGCAGGTAGCCGTTGTACTTGCCGGCCTTGGCCATCATCATCATCTTCTTGCAATCGGCCAGACCCTGGGCGCTCATGACCTTGACCTCGCGGTCCGGGTCCATCTTCTTGATGGCGTTGACAACCGCCTGTGCGACACCGCCGGAGGCAGCAAAGCCGCGGGCGTCGGCACTGGCGCTGTTGAAGGCATCCTCCGGGTTGTCCGGCAGGTCGGCAAAGTTGACAGCCTTGGCCTCAAACAGACCCATCAGCTCCTCGAAGGTCAGGACGAAGTCGACCTCACTGCGGACGGAACGGCGGCTGGCCTCCAGCTTCTTGGCGGCGCAGGGGCCGATAAAGCAGATACGGGCGTTGGGCTTTTCCTTTTTGATGAGGCGGGCGGTCAGGACCATGGGGGTCATGGCCATGCTGATGCACTCGGCCTGCTGGGGGAACAGCTTCTTAGCCATCACGCTCCATGCGGGGCAGCAGGACGTACCCATGAACGGGATCTTGGCGGGAACCTCTTCCATGAAGTCCTTCGCCTCGTCGATGGTGCACAGGTCGGCACCGATGGCAACCTCGGCCACATCGGCAAAGCCCAGCAGACGCATGGCCTCCTTCAGCTTGGAGGGGGTCATGCCGGGGAACTGGTTGATGAAGGCGGGGGCCACGATGGCAACGACCTCATCACCGCGCTTGATGGACTGGATCAGCTGGAAGATCTGGCCCTTGTCAACGATAGCGCCGAACGGGCAGTTGACCAGGCACATGCCGCAGGAAACGCACTTATCGTAATCGATCTCGGCACGGCCATGCTCGTCGGAGTGGATGGCACCCATGCCGCAGGCAGCGGCGCAGGGGCGCTCGGTCTTGACGATGGCGCTGTAAGGGCAGCTGTTGACGCAGCGGCCACACTTGACGCAGAGGCTCTGGTCAATGTGGCTCTTGCCGTTGCGGAAGCTGATGGCGTGCTTCGGGCAGACCTCCTGGCAGGGGTGCGCCAGGCAGCCCTGGCACATGGCCGTGACCTTGATGACCTTCTCCGGGCAGGCGTTGCAGGCAAACTTGATAACATTGATCAGCGGCGGCTCATAGTACTTGTCCGCAATAACGCTGTGCTCCAGACCCTCGCTGGCGGGCACGCTCTCATCCAGCGGACGCAGGGACATGCCCATGGCCAGACGGACGCGCTCGGAGATGATGGCTCTCTCCAGGAAGATGCTGCTGCGCAGAGATTTTTCCTCACCGGGAATGATCTTGAAGGGCAGCTCACGCATCAGCTTTTCGTAGTCGGAAAGCTCGTTGACCTCATAGGCCATGCGGGCAACCTCAGTGAACACCTTGCGACGGATATCCGTTACGGGGGTGTAAATGCCTCTCATTATAATTGCTCCTTTGTTTTGCTCTGTTTGCTCCAAAAGTGACGTATCAGCGGGTACACCCGCTCCTGTTAAAATTTTACCAAAAATCCATACTTTTTGCAAGAGGGCAGGCAACAAAAAACAGGAAAATCTCTGTAAAATCCAGAGATTTCCCTGCAGTATGGATGCAATATCTCTTGCGGCGCGGCGGCATCCCCGGCTTGCAGGGGCGGATGCCTGCATCCGCCCGCGGGTCGATGCAAGCATTGCCCCTACATCGAGCATGGATAACGGCGTTGCAACAATCAATATAAATCAAACGATCTCCGCCCTGCACCGTTTCCCGTCCCAGGCCCCCAGCGTGACCTCCACAATGTCACCAGTCTTGTGCCCGGGTGCGCTGACCAGCACAGGCAGGTACTGCTTCGTGTAGCCGGTGAACATTGTGGCGGACAGCGGCGTTTCCAGCAGCACGCTGGCCTTGCGGCCCTGCATAGTGGCTGCTTCGGCAGCGCGTACCTCCTCCACGGCGGCGGTCATGCGGCGGCTGCGGGCCTCTTTCTCGTGCTCGGGCAGCTGGTCGGCAAAGTCGTAGGCTGCCGTGCCTTCACGGCGGGAGTAGGGGAACACATGCACCTTCAAAAACCTCATTCCCGTCACAAAGGCCGTGCTGGCTTCAAAGTCATCCTCCGTCTCGCCGGGGAAGCCTACGATGACATCGGTGGTAAAGCTGACGTTGTCCGCACCGAATGCCGCGCGCAGCTTGGCTGCAATATCGGCGTACTGGGCCGTCGTGTAGGGGCGGCGCATGGCGCGCAGCGTCTTGTCACAGCCGCTCTGCAGGCTTAAATGGAACTGCGGGCAGAGCTTCTTTACGGCGGCCATGCGGCGGATGTCGTCATCGTGCAGCATGTCGGGGTCAAGGCTGCCCAGCCGGATGCGCTCGATGCCCTCCACCCGGGCGCACTTCTCCACCAGCTCCACGAGGTCGGTGCCGGTGTCGAGGCCGTAGCTGGGCAGGGAAATGGCGCTGAGCACCACCTCCCGGTAGCCGGAGGCGGCCAGCTGGCGCAGCTCGGCGAGGATGCTCTCCTCCGAGCGGCTGCGCACCGGGCCGCGGGCACGGGGGATGACGCAGTAGGCGCACTGGCGGTTGCAGCCGTCCTCTACCTTGATAAAGGCGCGGGTGTGGGTCTCGAACCGCTCCACCGGCAGCTCCTCGAACTGCTCGCCCTTGGCGTGGGGGGCGATGGCGACGATGCGCTCGTGGCCGTCCAGCAGCTTTTGTACGTTCTCCAGAATGGCCTTGCGGTCGCCGTTGCCGCACACAAGGTCGGCTTCCATGAACTGTGCGGCCTCCTCCGGGAAGGCCTGCGGGTAGCAGCCGGTCAGTACCGTCACAGCACCGGGGTTTTCCCGCTTTTTGCGGCGCAGCCACTTGCGGCTCTTTTGGTCGCCGAAGTTGGTCACGGTGCAGCTGTTCACAATGAACACGTCCGCTGCTTCGCCTTCCTGCGCAATGGTAAAGCCGTTGGCGCGGAACAGCTGTTCCAGCGCGCCGGTCTCGTTCAGGTTGACCTTGCAGCCCAAGGTATAAAAACAAACTCGCATGAGAGGGGTTCCTTTCCACAAAATGGGATAAAAATAGGGTCTACTCTTCATTATATAACAAAACAACGGCAGTACGCAAGACCGGAATTGCACCGCCCGGCGGCAGCGGGTGGAAAAACGGCAGCAAAAAGGGGATGGACAAACGTCCATCCCCGAAAAGCGGTGGAGAAAATACTTACTTACTTTGCCTTTATGTCAACATAAATGTCAACGTTGAAGGACTTGCCATCAGGTTCCTTGACGACCTTGCAGTTGTCGGCGCGGTCGGCAAGAGTAATGGTGTAATTGGGCTGCTTTGCGGCCTCTTCATCCAGCAGCTTCTGAACATATTCCTTGGGCAGCTCGGTCAGGGTATCGGGCAGGGAAACATCGGTGATAAACTTCGTGTAGCGGCCATCGGTACTGCGGATGGCGATGGTGCCTTCGATCACGTTGCACTTCACGGCCAGATACATCATATCCTTGCCAGTCTCGGAATCAGTGAAAACGCGGCAAGCGGGGATGTTGTTCGCATCGCGGAAGGTTTTATCCAACTCGAACTGAACCTCGTTGAAGCCGGGAATGTTGGCGTACTTCTTTTTTACAATAGGAATCACCATATCGAATGCCCAATCGTAATTTTTAATGAAGCCGGGCAGCGGAACCGAAGGGGTCTCCCCCTGAACGACTTCACCGTTGAGAACGGGGATGATGGTGACATACTTGACGAGAGAGCAGCCAGTCAGCATAGAAGCACCGGCGGTGGCAACCGCAGTAGCGCCAGCCAGTTTCAGGAAAGAACGGCGAGAAATCGTGCTCATAAAAATCCCTCCAAAATAAAATCAATACATCCAAAGCACAGGAGATCTCCTGTTAAGCATAGCATACAGCAAAATAAAGTGTTTTGCAACGGACGTGTTCACACTTTGTATATAAACACGGAATTTATGCGCCAAAACTGAACAAAATGCCCAGCGGCATACCGGCGCGGGCGGCGGCATACACTGCAAAAAGAGAGTTTGCGCGGGGAGGTATGCGGAATGGAACGGAGAAATCTGGCACTGCTGTGCGCGGGGGTGGTCTGCTTCTGGCTGTTTGCACTGGCCTTTGGCACGGCACAGGGCAAGGGGCTGCGCATCCAACCGGCGGTGCAAACGCAGGCGGAACCGGCAGTGCAGACCCTGACAGTCACCCCGCCGCAGCTTACCCTGCCCTGCCGCGCGGCGATGCTCATCGACCAGAACAGCGGCACGGTGCTTTACGAGATGAACGCCGACCAGACTATGCCCATCGCCTCCATTACCAAGGTAATGACCCTGCTGCTCACCTTTGAGGCGGTGCACGCCGGGCGGCTGACTATGGACACCGCCGTGCCGGTCAGTGAGCACGCCTACCACATGGGCGGCAGTCAGATCTGGCTGGAGCCCGGGGAGCAGTTCACGCTGGACGAGATGCTCAAGGCCATCTGTGTGTCCTCGGCCAATGACGCAGCGGTGGCGGTGGCAGAGCTGGTGGGCGGCAGCGAGCCTGCCTTTGTGCAGCAGATGAACGCCCGCGCCGCAGAGCTGGGCATGGAG
>OKUN01001078.1_pt1 | contig 11309 bp, 9 predicted proteins | sample 1606581 | NCBI WGS metagenome assembly OKUN01 (sample SAMEA3882509, study PRJEB24775) | human gut metagenome | biome: human-associated habitat; feature: intestine environment; material: feces | place: Netherlands | collected 2009/2010
TCAAGAAATTGCTCGGCAGATAATCGTCCGGGTTCCCTGCGCCGTAGAATGCGGGGAGCCGGATAAATACGTAATGAACAAGGCCCCGAAATCATATTCGGGGCCTTGTTTGCAAGGCCTTGCCATGTCCGGATACCGTGGGCCGGAACCTCCCGCAGCAGGAATTGCACCTGCCGTTCCGTAAAAACGCTCCCCGGATTCAGCAAGGATCCGGGGAGCATTATATATATAATTAGGTGCCGCTGTATTACTGCATGTAGAGCGTGATCCGGTCGTAGTATTGCCCGTCGATGAAAAGTTCGCCTGTCAGCCTGCCCCGGCGGATGTATACGTTGCGCAGTTCGCGCGGGTAATCGGCCCGCCCGTAGCTGATGTAGATTTTGTCGTCGTAGGCGTCCCACTGGATGTTGAGCGTGTCGAGGTAACGCCCCGTGTCGGCGTAGCGGAGCTCGTCGGTACCGAAGCCGTCCGCCCCGAAATAGACATAGCTGTCCAGAGGGATGCGTCCGTCCTGGTAGAATCCCAGGTCGCCCGCCCAGACTCTCCCCGAGAGCGTGTCGTACAGGTCGTCGTCATCGTTGTCGCAGCCCGTGAAGGCCACGGCGGCGAACAGGAGCAGTGCGGCGAGGAAAAATCTTTTCATATACGGTGTGTTAAGAATTGTCGGATGCAAAGGTATGTTTTTTTTGCATATTGTGAAAATCCTGCGTATCTTTGCAGTCCCGCCTGTCAAGCGGGGAGATGTGGAAAGATTTGACTGATTGCAACCACAATAAAAAATCGCTAAAACAGCTTATTTTTTATTCCAACAGCCAATTTTTCCCATTTTATACGTTTTTATTTATTTACCGGGTAATTGCATGCCCACGTCAGCCGTTTGTCGGTACCGGTTATTCGCCAAGTCCCCTCCGGGGAGGGGATTCAGGGAGCGTAGCCTTTTCAGCACGGCTGTAAGCCGTGGGTGCGGCCGCTCCGGGCTATCGGCCGGGGGAAGTATGCGATACCATAAAACAATGTATACAATGGGCTTTTTGTTTACATCGGAATCGGTGTCCGAGGGGCACCCCGATAAAGTTTCAGACCAGATTTCCGACGCCATCCTCGACGAATTCCTGCGCCGCGATGCCAATTCGAAGGTCGCCTGCGAAACGCTGTGCACCACCGGGCTGGTGGTCGTGGCGGGTGAAGTGCGTTCGGATGCCTATGTCGACGTGCAGGGCGTGGCGCGCCGCGTCATCAACCGCATCGGATATACGAAGAGCGAGTACCAGTTCGACTGCAATTCGTGCGGTATCCTGTCGGCCATCCACGAGCAGTCGTCCGACATCAACCAGGGCGTCGTGCGTGCCGCCGAGGAAGACCAGGGCGCCGGCGACCAGGGCATCATGTTCGGCTATGCCTGCAACGAAACCCGCGAGATGATGCCTGCGACGCTGATCCTCTCGCACGTCATCCTCAAGGAGCTGGCCGTCATCCGCCGTGAAGGCGAGGCGATGACCTACCTGCGTCCCGATTCCAAGTCGCAGGTGACGATCGAGTATGACGAACAGACGAACAAACCGCTGCGTGTGCATACCATCGTGGTGTCGACGCAGCACGACGAGTTCATCCTGCCCGGCAACGGCCTCACGGAGAAAGAGGCCGAGGAGCGGATGCAGGAGCGCATCCGCGAGGATGTGCGCACGATCCTCATCCCGCGCGTCAAGGCGCGCCTGGAGCGTGCCGGCGACAAGCTGGCCGGTCTGATCGGCGACGACTACATCCTGCACGTCAATCCCACGGGCAAGTTCGTGATCGGCGGCCCCCACGGCGACACCGGCCTCACGGGGCGCAAGATCATCGTCGATACCTACGGTGGCCGCGGCGCACACGGCGGCGGGGCATTTTCGGGCAAGGACTCGTCGAAGGTAGACCGCTCGGCGGCCTATGCCGCCCGGCACATCGCCAAGAACCTGGTGGCGGCAGGCGTCGCCGACGAAGTGCTCGTCGAGTTATCCTATGCCATCGGCATCGCCCAGCCGCTGTCGATCTACGTAGACACCTATCGTTCGCCCCGCCCCGCGGCGCTGGAGGGGATGACCGACGGCGAAATCGCCCGCCGCATCGGCAGGCTTTTCGACCTGCGCCCCGCCGCGATCGTGAAACGCTTCGGGCTGAAGAACCCGATCTTCGAGGCTACGGCTTCCTACGGGCATTTCGGCAACCGTCCTTATAAGCAGGTCGAGAAGGTCTGGGAGAACGGCCGCGAAGTGGAACGCGAGATCGAGTATTTCGGATGGGAGAAGCTCGACGCGGTGGATTGCATCCGTAAAGAGTTCGGGCTGTAACGCTCCGGGACACGGCAGATCGGGACATTCGGCGCGGATGTCCCGATTTTTGCCTATATCCGCATACTAACCGGACGTTTTAGTTCGTTTGTCCTACGAAATAAAAAATTAATAGCCTATGGCGGAAGTTGCCTCTGATTAATTTATTGAACCAATTAGTGATTATGAAAAAGGCATTTTTAATTTTAGGAGTAGTTGCCGTGTCGGCCGCAGCAGGCGGATTTACCGCTTGGAAAGTTGCCGCGCCCCGCGAGGGTTCGGTGCAATATATCGAGCGTGAGGTGGAACGTACGCCCGCGCTGGGAACACATTTTACGTCATACCAGGCCGAGCAGTACCCCGACCTGACGTACGCCGCCGAGAACGCGGTGAAAGCCGTCGTCAACATCGAGGCCGTGCAGCAGGTGGAGATGCCCCGGCGCCGGGGTTACGACCCGTTCCTGGAGTTCTTCGGTATCCCGCAGGGGTATGACGAAGGGCCGCAGTTCCGCGAGCAGCGTGCCGGCGGTTCGGGTGTCATCATCTCCGAGGACGGCTATGTCGTCACCAACAACCACGTCGTGGACGGGGCCTCGAAGCTCAAAGTGAAGCTCAACGACGGCCGCACGTTCGAGGCCAAGCTCATCGGCAAGGACTCGGCGACCGACCTTGCGCTGCTGAAAATCGAGGCCGCCGACCTGCCGACCGTGCCGTTCGGTTCGTCGGACGCACTGCGCCTGGGCGAGTGGGTGCTGGCGATCGGTTCGCCTTTCGACCTGCAATCGACCATCACGGCCGGCATCGTGAGCGCCAAGGCGCGTAACCTGGGCGTGATTCCCAACGATTTCAGCATCGAGGCTTTCATCCAGACCGATGCCGCGGTGAACCCGGGCAATTCGGGCGGTGCGCTGGTCAATACGCACGGCGAACTGGTGGGTATCAACACGCTGATCAAATCGCAGACGGGCAGCTACGTGGGTTATTCGTTCGCCATCCCCGAGTCGATCGTCCGCAAGGTGGTCGTCGACCTGAAGGAGTACGGCATCGTGCAGCGTGCGCTGCTGGGAATCCGCTATGGCATCGTCGACCAGGACTTCATCGACAACATGGGTGAGGAGACCGGCATCAAGGAACTGGGCGGCGCCTATGTCAGCAGCGTCGTCGAAGGCGGTTCGGCTTCGGAGGCCGGTATCCGCAAGGGCGACGTCATCCTGGACATCGACGGCGTGAAGATCAACGACAATGCGACGCTCTCCGAGCAGATCGGTCGCCGCCGACCCAACGATAAGGTTAAATTATCGGTAAAAAGAGACGGCAAGGTGAAACAAATTGACGTTACATTGCGTAATAAAGCAGGTAAAACGGAATTAATTACCAAAGAAGACGTCGATATGGTCGAGGTTCTCGGAGGTAAGTTCGCCGATGCGGGCGCCAAACTCTGCCGTGAGCTCGATATCAAGGGCGGCGTGCAGGTGGTCGGCATCAAGGCCGACGGAATTCTGGCCCGCGCCCGCGTTAAGCAGGGATTTGTGATTACCCACATCAACGACCGTCCGGTCTACTCGCTCTCCGACATGGAGCGCATGACCGACAAGGTGCGTTCGATCGACGGTATCTATCCCAACGGCCGTGCTGCAAGCTACGTGCTTGTGGAATAGCAGGACGACCCGGGCGGGTTTTGTTTGAGAAGCTAATTTTTTAGGAAGTTAAATAAGAACATGCGTCAATTAAAGATTACAAAGTCCATCACCAACCGCGAGAGCGCTTCGCTGGACAAGTACTTGCAGGAGATCGGCAAGGAGGAGCTCATCACGGTCGAAGAGGAGGTGGAACTCGCCCAACGAATCAAGAAGGGAGACCAGGAAGCCCTGGAGAAACTGACCAAAGCCAATCTGCGCTTCGTGGTCTCCGTAGCCAAGCAATACCAGAACCAGGGACTGAGCCTTCCCGACCTGATCAACGAAGGTAACCTGGGCCTTATCAAGGCTGCCGAGAAGTTCGACGAAACCCGGGGTTTCAAGTTTATTTCGTATGCCGTGTGGTGGATTCGTCAGTCGATTCTCCAGGCTTTGGCCGAGCAGTCGCGCATCGTGCGCCTGCCGCTCAACCAGGTGGGGTCGCTCAACAAGATCAACAAGGCATTCGCCCGCTTCGAGCAGGAGCATGAGCGCACCCCGTCGCCCGAGGAACTGGCCACGGAGTTGGAACTCCCCAAGGAGAAGGTCACCGACACGCTGCGTGTCGCCGGCCGCCACGTCTCGGTCGATGCCCCGTTCGCCGACGACGTGCTGGTGAACCCCGATTCGCCCAATGCCGACAGGGGGCTGATCAACGAGTCGCTTTCGACCGAGGTCGACCGTGCGCTCGAGACCCTTACGGAACGTGAACGCGACATCATCAAGTATTTCTTCGGTATCGGGACGTCGGAGATGACCCTCGAGGAGATCGGCGAGAAATTCGACCTGACGCGCGAACGCGTGCGCCAGATCAAGGAGAAGGCGATCCGCCGCCTGCGCCACTCGTCGCGGTCGAAACTGCTGAAATCCTATCTTGGGTAAACGGTATTGTCGTCGTAAAATCCCGGACTAAATCAGTTAGTCCGGGATTTTTTTGTGCCTTTCGCTTCCCCTTACAGCAACAATCCGAGTGTGAGCAGCAGGCCGAACAACAGGATATTGCGTGACGTGGCGCCCAGGACGGCGTTCAGTTCGCGGCCGCGGCCGATCCGTATCATGCGGCGCCATGCAGCGACATGCGGCGGCAGGTAGAGCAGCGGCAGGAGTGCCGCCCATGTCCGCCCGTCGCCCCAAAGCCCGAGGCAGAGCGCTGCGGCGGCGAATCCCGACAGCAGGTAGAGCCGTTGTCCTGCCCGTTCGCCCAGGCGGACGACGAGCGTCCGTTTGCCGCTGCGGGCATCCTGCTCGCGGTCACGGTAGTTGTTGACCATCAGCAGTGTGTCGATCACCAGGCCGCAGGCTGCCGCGACGACCGCCACCTGCCATGTCCAGCCGCCGCAGAGGACGTAGTACGTGCAGCCGACGGGGACGAATCCGAAGAAAAGCAATACGAGCATGTCGCCCCAGCCGTGGTAGGCCAGCGGATAGGGCCCGGCCGTGTAGAGGAATGCGAAGAGGACGCAGGCGGCGCCGACGGCGATGAGCCACCAGCCTCCGTAGGCGATGAGCCCGCAGCCCGCGGCGCAGGCGGCGAGAGTAGTGGCGATGCCCCGCCGCATGGACTTCGGGGTGATCCACCCCTGGGCGCAGGCGCGTTCAGGCCCCAGGCGGTCTTCTCCGTCGGAGCCTTTCAGGTAATCCCACAGGTCGTTTATCAGGTTGGCGTCGATCTGCATCAGCAAGGCGAATGCGAGGCAGAGTACCGCGGGCAAGAGGACGAACCCGCCGTCCGCCGCCGCAAGGCCGCAGCCCAGCATCACCGGGACGGCGGCTCCGGTCAGAGTCTTGGGACGTGCCGCAAGCAGCCATGCCCGCAGGGAATCGGTGCGTATCTCTTTTGTAGTCATCGTTTCGGTTTGTGGGCGCGGGGCTATCCCGGATTTACCACACGATGGGTTCCTGCCCCACGCTGCGGAGGTATTCGTTGGCGCGCGAGAAATGGCGGCAGCCGAAGAACCCGCGGTAGACCGACAGCGGCGAGGGATGCACGGCCTTGAGTATGCAGTTGCGCTGCGGGTCGGCGATGGCGCCTTTCTTCTGGGCGTAACTGCCCCAAAGCATGTAGACGATGCCCTGTTTGCGTTCGGAGATCGTGCGTACCACGGCGTCGGTGAAGGTTTCCCACCCATGCCCGGCGTGCGAGGCTGCCTCGTGGGCGCGGACGGTCAGCACGGCGTTCAGGAGCAGTACTCCCTGCTCGGCCCAGCGGTCGAGGTTGCCCGTCGGGGGGATGGGTGTCCCGGTGTCGTCGGAAACCTCCTTGAAGATGTTTTGCAACGAGGGTGGGAACGGCACGCCGTCGCCTACCGAGAAGCAGAGCCCGTTGGCTTGTCCGGGGCCGTGGTAGGGATCCTGGCCGATGATGACGACCTTCAGTTTGTCGAAGGGGCATTTGTCGAAGGCCCGGAAGATATTGCTGCCGCGCGGATAGATGCGCCGCGTGGCGTATTCCTGCCGTACGAACTGCGTGAGGTCGGCGAAGTAGGGTTTTTCGAATTCGGGAGCGAGCAGCTCTTTCCAGTCGGGGGCGATCTTTACATCCATGTTGCAAGGTGGTTAAAGTGGTGTAAATGTAGTAAAAAGTTGGCAGATTCCTGTTATCTTTGCACAGGGATATGAAGAAAGCATTTTTGTTTCTGGCGTTGTGCCTGCTCGGTGCAGGCCGCGCAGCGGCTGCGGAACCCGTCGACAGTGTTCGCAATGTGATTTATATGATCGGCGACGGCATGGGCCTGGCGCATGTTTCGATGCTCGCCGTCGAAGGCGGCTATGCCCCGACGGCTTTCGACCGGGCACAGGGTATTGCCCTGATCTCGACCTATTCGGCCAACAACCGGGTGACGGATTCCGCGGCTGCGGGGACGGCGCTGGCATGTGGGAGCAAGACGAATAACGGTACGTTGGGGCTGGATCCCCGGGGCGGGCGTCTGCAGTCGGTCATCGAGTGGGCCGTGGCCGAAGGGATGCCTGCGGGGATTGCCGTGAAATGCCATCTCCAGCATGCCACCCCTGCGGCGTTTTATGCGCATGTCCCGGATCGTGGCGACGAAAAGGCCATTACGCGCGACCTGCTGGCGAGCAATATCGACGTGCTCATAGGTGCTGGCAGGCGGCTCGAAAAGGAGTCCTCCGAGGGCGGTTCGTATCGAGATGCGTTCGGCCGCCGCGGCTATGCGGTCGCCGGTTCGCTCGAAGAGGCGGAGCCGGTTCGTGCGGGACGGTTGCTGTGTGCCGTGACCGATGAAAATATCCCGAAGACGATCCGGCGCGAAGATTACCTACGCTGCGCCACGCAGAAGGCACTGGAAATACTCTCCCACAATGCCGACTCGGTCGGCCGCGGTTTTGTGCTGATGGTCGAAGGGTCACTTATTGATGGGGCGTCGCATGGTAACGATGCGGAGAAGATACTGGCCGAAATGCGCGATTTCGAGCGTGCCGTGGCTGCGGCGATGGACTTTGCCGACCGCACGCCGGGGACGCTGGTCGTAGTGACGGCCGACCATGAAACCGGGGGGCTCGCCATCCCGAGCTGCGACGGTGATTTTACCCGCTCCGAGAGCGGTATCCGATATGTTTTCGGATCCAAAAGCCACACGGCGACCTACGTCCCCGTTTACCTTTATGGTACGGGTGCGGGGCGTATTGCTGGGATAATGGACAACACGCAACTTGCCCGGCGGGTCATGGCGCTGCTCGGGAAGGAGTAGCCATTTTTGTGCAGCGCGTCCGGTGCGGCCCCACCGGAAGGTCATGCCATTGTCCGGTGAACGGGGGCCGGGAATTACGCCCTGCCTGCACGGGTGATGCTGTTTCGGAGAATTGCTGCGCCGCCCGGCGGCAAACGGCTCCGGTTCCGCCCCGTATTAAATACAAACGGCGTCCACTGAACTCGGGGTGGACGCCGTTTGCTGCTTATGGTTGGTGCGATGCTTCGGAAAGCCTACTTTTTTTGGGTGCCATAGCCGACTACTAAAATCTCTTCCATGTCCCCTTCCCGCTGTGCGGTGTCCTTGTCGTGGAGGATGCCTTCGGATGTCTGGACAGCGAAGTCTACCGGCATGCCGAATTTTACGCGTACGGCCTCTCCGCGCTGTTTGCCGGGCGTCCATTTCGGGGATTTGCCGATGACGCGCAGTACCTCGTCCGCAAGGGATTTATCGGGCGATTTGAATATTTCGGCATTGCCCACCGAGCCGTCCTTCTCGATGACGAACGTGACCAGGACTTTCCCGTAAATGTTTTTGCCGAGGGCTTCCGCCGGGTATTTCACGTTCATTTGTACCCACCGGCGAAACTCGCCGATGTCGCCGCCGTTGAATTGCGGCGGGGTATCCACCACCAGGAACGGCTCTTCCCCGGAGCCTTTGTTTTCACTGGTCTTAGTGTCCTGTGCCGTAGCAGTTATTCTGAAATCAACGGGCAGCGTATATCTCACACGCACCTTTTCGCCGCGCTGTTCGCCCGGTTTCCATTTGGGCGAAGCTGCGACGACGCGCCGCGTCTCTTCCGAGAATGCCTTGCCCGGCGTCTGAAGTATCTGGATATTGCTTACCGAGCCGTCCTTTTCGACGACGAACGACAGTACGACACGCCCCTGTTCCCCGTTCCTGAATGCCTCGGCGGGGTATTTTATGTTTTTCTGCACCCATGCGCGAAAAGTGTTGAGGTCACCGTATCCCGGGTTGCCGCCCTCTTGCATCGGGAACAAGGGCATGGTCTCGGCGATCAGGAACGGCTGGTCGTCCTCCGTTTCCCCGGTTTCGCGGATCGCTTCGTCGTGTGCCTCAGCCTGTGTTGTGGCTTTTCCATGCTCCTGGCGGGCGTTCTCCGGTCTGGCGGGCAGGGCCGTATCACCTTTGGTCGTTATGATTACCACGCCGTTGCGGGCTTCCTGCCCGTAGGTCGCTACGGCGGATTGGTCTTTGAGTACCGTTATGTTTTCGATGCGGTTCGGATCGAGCTTGTTTATGAAATCGGGGGCCACCTCGATCCCGTCGACCACCCAGAGCGGTTTGCCGATCTCGGCCGAAAGCACCGGTGTCCCCGGGGTTTCGGATTCCAGCGGGATCCCGGCAAACTGACGGGCTGCCTCTCCGACCTCCAGCAGGTAGGGTTTGCAACCGACGTAGGTGACTGTGAGTATTGATCCCTGCGGAGCGTAGATTTCCGCATGTCCCGATTTATCGGTGACAACGCCCTTTTGCGTATCCTTTATCGTTATCACTGCTCCGGGCAGGGGTTCGCCGTCCTTAAGTACCGTTACGGCGACCTGTTTTTCGGTGGTTGCCGCTCCTTGGTTTGACGAGCTTGCGGCCTTGTTTTCAGTTCGGAGCAACACGACGACGCTGGCCTCCTTTTGGCTATGCTGCTTCGTATCGACCGTCGCCGGTTCGTAGCCGGGATAGCTTATCATGAGTTTGCTGCCGCCCGGGACGGCGATCTCGGCATGCCCGTCCGTATCGGTCACGGTGCCCTGCGTCGTGCCTATGACCTGTACGATGGCCCCGGAGAGCGCTCCTTTGTCCTTGCTCCGAACCTCTATCGACACGCTGCGTGTCTTGTCTTTTTTTTCATCTCCGGCATTCTGTGTTTCCTGCCCGGGAGCGGTTTCGATACCGGTGCCGGTTGCCGGGGCGACGATCACTGCGGCGCGCGTAGTGAAAGAGAATGCGCACAGGAGCCCGATCAGGGCTGGCAGTATACCTGCCAGCCGGAGCAGGCTGTGCCTGCTTTTTGTCTGCGTAGTCATCATTTTAAAGCGTTTTTTAGTAAGTGAGTTACGCAGCCCGTTGGCTATTTCCGGACTATAACCGAAAAGCTGCTTGAAGATCGTTTGCATGTATTCGGCCCTGTCGTAGCCGCTCGTGAGCACGTCGCTGTCGGCCTCGAATTCCTCGGCCTCGGTCAGCCGCCGTGCGGCTATCCATACGAAGGGGTTCCACCACAGGGCGGCTTTCATGGTTTCCATGACGATCCGCTCGAGGGAGTGGCGGTGGGCTATGTGGCTCGATTCGTGGGCCAGGATCGCCCCCATTTCCGCGGCGGGGGTTGCGGCCCATATGTAGATTGTGCGGAAGAACGAGAACGAAGCGATCTCCTGCTGCGTGCGCACGATCCTGTATTTGCCCGTGCGGGTGACCTCCGCGCCGCGCCGCAGGCGCCGGATACGGAATATCTGCCACAACATGATGCCGAGGATCAGGGTTGCGCCTGCCAGGTAAAGCCCCAGGCACAGATGCCCGGGCGTGATGGCGTGCGCCTCGGCGTCGGGCAGCACTTCGGCCGTCCAGTCAGCGAGGTCGGGCGCAGTTACGGTCGGGGTCGCCACGATGACCTGCCCCGGCCATACGGGGATGCGTAGCAGGGGGATCAGTGCGGCTGCGGCCGTCGAGGCAAGCAGGTACAGGCGGCACCAGCGGAATTTCACCCTGCGGTCGAGCAGGATGGTGTAGGCCGCTAACAGCACGCCGCTGCATGCGAGGACTTCGAGGGCATATATGGCCAGCGTTTTCATGGTCGTAAGGGCTTGGGGCGGAGCGGGCGATTATTTGCGGGCGTTCTGCATGATTTGGAGAATCTCCTCCATCTCCGTGACCGAGATGTCCTCATGGCGCGAGAAGAACGAAACCATCTGTGCCAGCGAGCCGTCGAAATAGGACGACAGTACCGACGACATGACCCCGCGTGCGTACTCTTCGCGGCTTACGGCCGGATAGTAGCGGTGGCTTTTGCCCTCGGGCGTGTGGTTGACGAAACCTTTGTTTTCGAGGATTTTGAGGAAGGTTGCGACCGTGGTGTATTTCGGGCGGGGTTCTTTTGTCTGGGCGATGATTTCGTTGACCACCACATCGCCCAGCCTCCAGAGTATCTGCATGATCTCCTCTTCGCCGCGTGTGAGTTCCGTTAATTTCTTATCCATATCAAAAAAGCGCTTTTTTAGTTCCTGTTGCAAGTTTACTACTAAATTTTTAGATATGCAAATTTTCCTTCTAAAAAATTAGTAGAATGGTGCGGGAGGGGATCGTACCTATGTTTATAAGATAAGCATTTGATTGCGGAGTATGCAGCACTGGGTCGGGACGAGGCGTCGGGAGAGCCGAGGCGGGCGGAGAAAGGGGCGGAGATAGGGATGGGGCAGGCCTGATCCGGGGCGTCGCAGGGAGGTGGCTGCGAAGGTAAGGGCGAAATAGACACCGGAGGCAGGACGGAGGAGCAGGCCGTGACCGTATGTCGGCATGGCGGATCGGGCTGCTGGATCCGCAGGTGCGGGCCCTGCCGAATGGCGGGAGGGCGTGATAGGGAGTCGCGGGAACTCGGAAGCCTG
>OKUN01001087.1_pt1 | contig 11220 bp, 8 predicted proteins | sample 1606581 | NCBI WGS metagenome assembly OKUN01 (sample SAMEA3882509, study PRJEB24775) | human gut metagenome | biome: human-associated habitat; feature: intestine environment; material: feces | place: Netherlands | collected 2009/2010
GAGCACTTGACTTTTAATCAAGTTGTCCGGGGTTCGAATCCCCGATGTCTCATTAGAAAAAGAAAACCATCACTCGTAAGAGTGGTGGTTTTCTTTTTCTATTGATATATTGTGAATTGAATTCCGGACAACGTAGTTGGTCGGGGCGCTAGACGTCCGGGGGACGTCTGTTCAGCGCGGACCGAAGCGGAGCGTAGACTGAATCCCCGATGTCTCATTATAAATGAACACTGTTTTTTTGATGTTCAAAAAATCAATTACTCCTAAATAGTGGACAACATATTTTAATTAGTAAAACTGCACAAAAAATAATTGAAAATTTGTGCATGTTTGTTAACACTTTCAAAGAGCAAGGTGATACTATAATAATCGTAAAAACCCCCAATACATTATATATTTTTTACTATCCCCATAGTAAAATACCTTCTCCTAAAAGACAGCAGAACGATGGCTGTCTTTTTTTTGCTCTAATTTAAGAAAAGACAGCCATACATTTATTATCAATTATTCTTTTGCAAAGTCGAAATTCTACAGTTCAAATGCTAAAATTACATTATAAAAAAACACCGTTAGATTTATATTGCTTCCTGCCCGCAGTGATGTGTAGTAATCATCATACGACGAGCTCTGTAATACTATATTCTTTGCGTTTGGATGATTTCATAGCATCGCGGTTGTTTGAATAATAATTTCTCATAAAATATGTTGCTGAAAGATTTGTTGCTGAACTTACTCATGTACTCATGTTAATCCTCTTATTATTTTTAATTATAACTATGCAGTTACTATTATTTTAGGTTTTATTTTGAACGTATAATCGCACTTAAATAATTGTTATAAATATTTTATCGGATATTTGCACGAAAAAGTTTACTTATGCGATCAAAAGAAGTAAAATATAAAAGAATGCGTAAAATAAGAAAAACGCGATTATGCAATCAAAATGCTACCAAGCAAAGAGTAACAGAACATAATGTAAAAAGCATAATGTAACTAAAGGAGGATATGGGGCATGAGTAAAAAAGCTTTCGGTACAACATCAAAAGGAGTGGAGGCATCGCTTTACGAAATCAGCAATGGCAGTGGAGTGAGAGTACTTTTGACAGACTATGGCGCTTCAGTTGTATCTATTTTTGTAAAAGACAGGGATGGCAATGAGAGAGATGTCATTTTAGGATATGAACGTAAAGTCATATGAGAAGGAGTACTGCTATTTTGGCGCTACTGTCGGCAGATATGCAAACAGGATTTCTGATGCAAAGGTTAATATTGATGGAGTGGAATATAAGCTTGAGGCTAATGACAATGAGAACAGTCTTCACAGTGGCTCAAATGGTTTTTCTAAGCGCTTCTGGACTGTTAAGGAGCAGAAGGCAGATGAGATTACCTTTGAGATAGAGGATGCAGATTTGGAGCAGGGCTTCCCGGGAAATGCAGTCGTTGATGTGACATTTAAGGTAACAGAAGAAAATGCACTTGCTATTATATACAATGCAAGGGCAGATAAGACAACTACCTTCAATATGACAAACCACAGCTATTTCAATCTGAACGGTCATGCATCAGGAAGCGTATACACTCACACATTGCAGATAAATGCTGAGCATTACACACCTGTAAAGGATTCCAAGGCTATTCCTACAGGTGAGATTACACCGGTTGAGGGTACACCATTTGATTTTACAGAGGCTAAACCAATCGGAAGAGATATCGAGGCAAATGATACACAGCTTCACTATGGAAGTGGATATGATCACAATTTTGCAATAGACAAGACCGCTCCGGGAGTAGAAAAGGTCGCAACAGCATACTCTCCTGAGAGTGGCATACAGATGGAGGTATACACCGACTGTGTCGGAATCCAGCTTTATACTGCCAACTTTATCGTGGGACAAGAAGGCAAGGGCGGAGTCAAATACAATAACCGCGATGCATTCTGCCTCGAGACACAGTTCTATCCAAACTCAATAAATGAGACCAACTTCAGTACACCTGTTACAAAGGCTGGCGATACATACCACACAGAGACAGATTACAAATTTTCTGTGAGATAAAATGCCAACATAAGAGAGATACACAGAATAGTTAAAGCCCACCATATTGATGAAATTTATCATTAATATGGCGGGCTTTCTTAAGCTTTGTTTAATCAAATACTGATACAGTGGTTTTATTTCCGGAAATGTGGTATAAATATATTTATATGTATGAAATGAACATATGATTACATTTATAAATTGCGCTAATACTATTATGTTAATGCTATTATGCTAGGTAATTTGTTAGTATTTAAAGCAAGCTGTATTTTTAGTAATCATAAACATTGGCAAATAAAGATTAAAATTGTCAAATAACAATAAATAGTGATAAACATTGATAAATATAGATAATTATTGAGATGACTTCGCACACGCAAACCTGCATTACCGCTGGCATATGGTGTGTTCCGAAGAAATATATGAACTGCCACAAAGTTCCATTAACCTTCGGTGACGATAAAAAGCAGACTGATAAAACAGACTATCCGGATGCATTTTTTGTGGCTGACTTCATATATTTCTGAGGAATATACCATATGCTGGCGCACCATCACAGCCTGCAAGTGCGAAGTCCCCTAAAAATAGAAATTAAAACAAATAAATATATAGCACAGAGGAAACAAACCATGAAAATAGTATTTTTAGATTCCAAAACAATTGGTGACGACATCGACCTTTCCGAATATGACAAGCTCGGGGAGGTTGTCAAATATGATTTTTCGACAACAGAGGAAGCAGCGGAGCGCACAAGGGATGCTGATGTGATTGTTTTAAATAAGGTCGAGGTAAATGAGAAATCTATAGGACAGGCAAAAAATTTAAAGCTCGTATGTGTGACTGCAACAGGCACAAACAATCTGGATAAAGAATATCTGGCAAAAAGAGGCATTGAATGGAGAAATGTCGCAGGGTATTCTACAGAGACCGTGGCGCAGCATACGTTTGCACTGCTATTTTACCTGCTTGAGAAGCTGAGATATTATGATGATTATGTGAAGAGCGAGAAATATGTGGGTGATACGTCGTTTACGCATTTTTCCAATGTGTTTCACCAGATTAGCGGTATGACCTGGGGCATCGTGGGGCTTGGAAATATCGGAAGACGCGTGGCTGATATCGCAAAGGCTTTTGGCTGCCATGTGGTTTATTATTCTACCTCAGGAAGAAATTCGCAGCCGGGCTATGAGAGGGTGGATTTTGATACTCTGCTTACCACGTCTGATATCGTGTCGGTGCATGCACCGCTCACGGATGACACACTTGGTCTGATGGACAAGGCTGCGTTTGAAAAGATGAAAAAATCTGCGATATTTTTAAATCTTGGCAGAGGTCCTATAGTGAATGAAGCGGATCTGGCACAGGCGCTTATGGATGGAGAGCTGGCGGCGGCAGGTCTTGATGTGTTGGCGCAGGAGCCTATGAGTGAGGACAATCCGCTCCGTGCGATAAAGGATTCAAACAAGCTGATTATCACACCGCATATTGCGTGGGCAAGCGTTGAGGCAAGAACAAATCTGATGCACATTATATACAGTCAAATTGAGGACTTCTTTGCTAATTAGGAAATATTTTTAAAATCAAATCGCAACATTAAGAGAAAGCATTAAGAGGCACATTAAGAGGAAGCATTAAGAGGCAATATTAAGAGGCAGAAATGAGCATCAAATTTGAGATAACAAAACAAAACAACATACATTTTGGAATTGCAGCAGTGGCGGCCGCGCTGGTAGGTTACTTTACATCGGCAAGCTGGTGGGTGATCCTTTTGTTTGCGGCAGTATATTTTGGACTTGTAAATGTGAAGCTTGAGCTTCCGGTTAAGCTGTCGTGGCTTTGGGCTGCGATACTGCTTGTCATCGGAGCGATACTATCTGTTTTTTCGGTGCAGTATGTGCTGCTGACGGATGAGGACTTTGTGAAAACCACCGATATGGTATGCGAGGTGAATGTGGTTCTGGCGCTCGCCATATATCTGGCGATACTTTTTATCACAAACAACACGAGGCTGACATGTACCATAGCATCAATTGCCATACTCGCGTTTGGATTTATAGATTATTTTGTCTATGAATTCCGTGGTAATGAGTTTACGTATGCGGATTTGAAGTCAGCGGGAACAGGACTTTCCGTCGTGACAAAATACAAATTCGTCATAGACTACAAGTTTTTGTATGTGATTCTGGCGGCTATTTTGTATATCATGCTGGTAAGGCGCATAGAAGTGCAGTTCGAGTCTGCTATCCATATGAGAATTATTTCGATTCTTCTCACAATAATATGCGTGCTGTATGTCATTATGAATTCCATGTCACTGAACACCGAGACCTGGGAGAAAAAGGGCACGTACAGAAACGGCTATCTGCTGAACTTTGTGCTCGGCATAAGGGACAGCTTTGTGAAGGCACCTGATGGTTACAGCAAGGCAGCAGTTGACAAGATAGCGGGCAATTTCAAGGAAACGGACAGCTCATATTCGCAGTCTGATGCGAAAAATCCGACAATCATTGTTATCATGAATGAGTCGTTTGCTGATTTGTCGGTGGTGGGAGATTTTGAGACCAACACGCAGGTCACGCCGTTTATGGATTCTCTGAGTGAAAATACGCTTAAAGGCTATGCTCTTTCGTCCGTGTACGGTGCAAAGACGCCAAACTCTGAGTGGGAATTTGAGACAGGAAACTCGATGGCATTTCTGCCGGACGGCTCGGTGGTTTATCAGCAGTATATAAATGATGACCCGACCTCCATAGTCTCAAACCTGAAGAATATCGGCTATACGACGGTTGCGATGCATCCGTACTATGCGACAGGCTGGAGCAGAAACAAGGTTTATCCGCATCTGGGCTATGATGAGACTTACTTTATAGATGATTTTGACCAGACAAAGATACTCAGGGAATATATCACTGACCAGGAGCTCTATGATAAGATCATTGACCGCTACGAGAAAAAGAGCGATGACGAGAAGCTTTACATCATGGGAGTCACGATGCAAAACCACGGTGGCTACGGTGAGAGATATGACAACTTCAACCAGGAGGTTTACAAGGTTGGGGCGTCATACACCGATGCGAACCAGTATCTGTCACTTTTGAATGAAAGTGACAAGGCACTCGAAAATCTCATCACATACTTTAAGGGTGTGGATGATCCGGTAGAGATTGTATTTTTTGGAGACCACCAGCCGGGATTATGCAATGATTTTATCAAGCTTTTAAATGGCAAGGGCAATTCCGGACTTACGGAGCAGGAGCTTGAGAATCTGTACAAGGTGCCGTTTTTCATATGGACCAATTACGAGACGGATGCACAGAAAGTTGATGTGACGAGCCTCAACTATCTGTCCACACTGACGCTTGAGAGAGCCAACATAGATCTGCCGGCATACAACCGGTTCCTCGCAGAGCTGATGGAGAAGATTCCGGCCATAAATTCAAGGGGCTATTATTCGAAAAAGAATGAGTGTTTTATGCATGTGGATGACGCAACAGGAGACGAGGCAAAATGGATAAAGGCATACAATATCCTGCAGTACAATTCGATGTTTGACGAGAAGGAAAGAAGTTCACTGCTGTTTCCGTACCTGAAATAAAAAGGTAATTATTCAGAAACACTGAGAAGAACGGTAAAAAAGAAGCAAGAGAGGAAGTAACATAATGAGCAACAATACAACTGAGAAAAAAGCGGTCGTTTTCGACCTTGATGGAACACTTCTATACACACTTGAGGATTTAAAAAATGCAACAAACTATGCATTGAAACAAAATGGCATGCCGGTGCGTACACTCGACGAGGTGCGCAGATTTGTGGGAAACGGTGTAAAGCTTCTGATGGAGCGCGCAGTGCCGGACGGAGCAGACAATCCAAAGTTTGAAAAGACATTTTCGGATTTCAAGGAATATTATGAGGCTCATTGCAATGACAATACAGCACCTTATGATGGAATCATGGAGCTTTTAAAGGAGCTTAAATTAAACGGCATAAAGCTTGCCATTGTTTCAAACAAGCTTGACCCGGCGGTAAAGGAGCTCAATCAGCTCTATTTCAAGGAGTATATGACATCGGCAGTCGGCGAGATGGAGGAAGAGGGTATACGCAAAAAGCCGGCACCGGATATGGTGCAGAAGGCACTTAAAGAGCTTCAGGTGAGTGCAGATGAAGCAATCTATGTGGGGGATTCTGATGTGGATATCGCCACAGCGAAAAACTCAGGTCTGGAGTGCGTATCTGTCACATGGGGATTTCGTGATGTAGAGTTTTTGAAGGAGCATGGTGCAACAAATCTGATAGATGAACCGGTCGAATTGTTAAATTACGTATAATCAGGAGAACTTTGATTTATGCTTTCAGAAAAGGGACTATTGATAATTGAAAAGTTGGCAGAGCACAACAATGAGCTTGTCACATCAAAGGCTCTTGCCGCGTCCACAGGTATGTCGGAGCGAAGTGTGAAGACATATCTGAAGGAGGTGGCTGATTTTTGTGAGCAAAACTCTATGACGCTTGACAGAAAGCCGGGCAAAGGCATGAAGCCGTGCTTTAGCGATGCGCAGATAGGAAAGATTCTGGATGTGGCAGGAAGGAGATCGGCAGCAGTATCGCAGAAGAAGCGACAGAACTACATATCGTATATTCTGCTAAGCGGCTGGGATACATACACGTATGCACTTTTTTCGGAGGAGTTAAACGTCAGCAAGAATGTCATCATGGATGATATAAATGAGCTTGACGCAGAGCTTGTGCTCTTTGGCATTAAGGTGCACAGAACGGCGGGCTACGGAATATATGCGACAGGCAGTGAGCTTGATATCAGAAAAGCCATGAGGCATTTCTGCAGATATCCAATCAGTGATAAGCAGGTTATCAAGACCGATGACCACAGGCTTTCAAGACGCGCGGCCGAGGTGATAGCCAATAATTTCAGAAGCGTAAATCTGTCGATGGCAGTTGACATGATACATCATGTGGAGAGACGCTTTGATATAATCTTTACGGATTACACATTTCAGATGCTGGCAGAGTACATAGCCATTGCACTTTTCAGGGTGGATGTGGAGAAGGAGCTGAAGCCGGATGAGTTAGATTTGTCGAACCAAATGTGTGATGTTGCAAGTGGTGAGGATGCGGGCACCGAAACAGAGCAGCAGGTACAGAAAAATGGATTCATAATGACAGAGCATGAGAACATGGCAAAGGAGGCAGCAGGCTTTCTGGAAAGATATCACGGCATCAGCCTCTCAAAGCCTGAAATCATGTATCTGGCAATGCTTTTTTCCTGTGCCGAGGGACAAAACCGCGTTGTCATGTCCTGTGAGGAGGCGCTTAGCATAGAGGATGAGATGATAGTGTATCTGTCAAATCTTCTCGCTGCCAATCTGATTGAAAATGAGCTTCTACGTGAGAGCATGCGTAGCTTTTTACCGGGCTCCATTGCGAGGACTCATTTTGGCATAGAGATAGACAATCCGTTTCTTTCCGATATCACACAATCGTATGCCAGTCTCTTTACGGTATGCTTTACGGTATCGAGATACTACGAAAAGTACACAGGTGCCATGCCGAGCGAGAATGAGATAGCATTTATTGCCTTGCAGGTGGGCGGAGCCCTGCACAGAAATCCTATGACCGTGCGCGCAGTGTTAATCGGTGCGGCAGGCTATGCGACCGGCAGCATAATAGCGGGCAAAATAGAAAACAGAGTGCCGGATGTAAGGATAGTAAGCATTTTGTCGTCAGACCGCATAGAGCATATTGACGAGTATGACTGCGACCTCATACTCTCGACCATAGACACACAGGCAGATATCCACAAGGATATGAGATTTTTGTATGTTTCTCCACTAATCAGTGCGCAGGATGAGAAAAATATCAGAAACAAGTGCTTTGAGCTCATGACCGGCCAGAGCGCGGAGGTCAGCGAGTTTTCACATATGCTGTCGGAGGAATTTATCATATTTGAGAAAAAGGCGAAAAACCGCAAGGATGTTTTAAAGCGTGCGTGCCAGCTTCTCATAAACAAAGGAATAGTGCAGAGCGAGTTTGCGAGGGATGTACTGGAGCGTGAGAAGGTGGAGGCAACCGCTGTGGGCTGCAATATAGCCATACCGCACGGAAAGCCTGAGCATGTAAACCGCTGCCAGATACTTGTTATACGTCTCGACAAGCCGATAGAGTGGGGCGAGAGGATGGCAGACATGATATTTCTGCTTGCGATAAACTTTGACAGTGTCAACACGACAAAGGCATTTTTCCATGACTTCACGAAGCTTTTGAATGAAAATGGAGCGACTGACAGGCTCAGGGAGGCTGCTTCACCTCATGAGCTTTGTGCAGCTATCCGGAAAGAGCTGGGGTGGAACTGAATATCACATTAATACAAAATTGCACCAGAGATGGTGCAATTTTGCATTTTGGGGAATATTGAAAAAACTCATACCGCACAGTACAATAAAACCATAGAAAGCAACGGACATATGACAGGCTGATGAATAGCAGAGGGCGATACAGTTAATCATATGTGTGAGCGAAATAAACAAACAAACCAACCAATAATTTTAAATTCAGGAGGACAAAACTATGGTAAGCAAGACAATGGTAGTAAAAGCAGCAGAGGGACTTCACATGAGACCTGCAGGAGTTATCGCAAGAGAGGCAGGCAAGTTTGATTCAGACGTAACAATCGTATTCGGCGACAAGAGAATCAACGCAAAGAGCCTTGTAAACATCATCGCAGCATGCATCAAGAAGGATGCAGAGATTACATTCGAGTGTGAGGGAGCTGACGAGGAAGCAGCACTTGCAAAGATGGAAGAGCTCGAGGCAGACAACTTCGGAGATTAATCAACCAGTAAAGTCAATCGGAGGTGTGATATGTACAAAGGAATCGCCGGCTCAGAAGGAATCGGAATCGGAAATGTGGTCATTATCGAAGAGCATGAGATAGTGATTGAGAATAAGAAAATTACAGATACAGACGCTGAAATCGCACGTCTCCAGGGAGCCATTGAGAAATTTGTAAATGATACAAACGCCATGGCAGACAGAATGGAAAAGACAGTCGGAGCAAAGGATGCGGATATCCTTCGCGGACATATCCAGATGCTTCAGGATCCGACCATAGAGGAGCAGATTACAGCGCTCATAGTAAGTGAGAAAATCACGGCAGAGAAGGCACTCGACCAGGTGCTTGAGCAGACAGCAGAGATATTTGCACAGATACCTGATGAGCTTTTGCAGCAGAGAGCAACAGATTTCAGGGATATCAAAGCCAGAATCCTTAAGATTCTGCTTGGAATCGAGGACTACGATATCTCAGCAGCTCCGGCAGGCACAGTGCTCGTGGCACATGACCTGACACCATCCATGACAGCAGGTATCGTGGCAGAGAATATCGCAGGAATACTCACAGAGGTGGGCGGCAGAACCTCCCACTCAGCAATACTTGCAAGAGCTATGGAAATCCCGGCAGTTCTCAGTATTGACGGAATCTGCACAGCTGTCAAAAATGGTGACAGAGTGGTACTCAACGGAACAAGCGGAGAGGCAATCGTAAACCCTGACGCTGAGACAGAGCAGAAATTCGCTGGGCTGCTTGAGGAATACAAAAAAGAGAAGGAGCTCTTAAAGAAATTTGCTGGTGTGCCAACAGTATCAGCAGACGGCACAAAGGTAGAGCTTGTATGCAATATCGGAAAGCCTGAGGACGCAAAGAAAGCTGTAGAGTGTGACGGAGAGGGAATAGGACTTTTCCGTACAGAGTTCCTTTTCATGGACAGAGATACAATTCCTACAGAGGAAGAGCAGTTTGAGGCATACAAATCAGTAGCAGAGACAATGAAGGGCAAGCCTGTCATCATCCGTACACTTGATATCGGAGGCGACAAGGAAATCCCATATCTGGGCCTTGAGAAAGAGGACAACCCATTCTTAGGTTACAGAGCTATCAGATTCTGCCTCCAGAGAACAGACATCTACAATACACAGCTTCGTGCACTTGTGAGAGCCAGTGCATTCGGCAGGATAAAGATAATGGTTCCGCTTGTGACAGGCGTAGATGAGCTTCGCAGTGTAAAGGCAATGGTAGCTGACATCATGAAAGAGCTTGATGCAGAGGGCATTGCATACAACAAGAACCTCGAAATCGGTATCATGATGGAGACACCGGCAGCCTGCATGATGGCGGATGTGCTTGCAAAAGAGGCAGCCTTCTTCAGTATCGGAACAAACGACCTGACAGGCTACACAATGGCAGTAGACCGTGGAAACTCAAAGGTAGCATACCTTTATTCAGCCTTCAATCCGGCAGTGCTTCGCGCAATCAAGCGTATCATCGAGTGCGGTAAGAAAGAGGGAATCATGGTAGGCATGTGTGGAGAGGCAGCAGCTGATCCAAAGCTCATTCCGCTGTTACTCGCATTCGGACTTGATGAGTTCTCAGTGAGTGCCACAAGTGTGCTTAAGACCAGAAAGACCATCGCAGACAGCAGCATGGCAGAATGCAAGGCATTGGCAGACAAGGTAATGGCATGCGCTACAGAGGCAGAGGTACAAGCAGTGCTTGCACAGCAGTAGATGCTAAATCCAAACAAGTATAAAAGTTAGTAAAAAAGTATAAATAAGAGTAAAATATAAAAGTATAACATTGAAATTTATTATAAAGACGGCTGAACCGGTGGGGACCGGGGCGGCCGTCTTTTTTGCATACACGAAATGTGAGATGAATATTTAGTTATATACGATTAACTAAATCGTATATAAGTAATAAAATATTGTGTATGGAGATGGAGTGTAGAAAACTTAAGGATTCTTTAGATTTACTTAAGCGTTTTCTTAAGATTTTGCATGTATAATAAGTTTATAAGCGTTTATAAGAAACTTTTAATAATGGAATGGGAGAAATGAGATATGAACAAAAAAAGTATAGCTAAAGAATGTATTAATGTAATATTACTGCTAATTAAAATACCATCAATAGTTTATGACTATTATTTTAAATACTCTGAAGGTCCATATTTACAAATTGCAGTGATTGTAGAATATAGTTTGACTTGTATAGCGTGGATGATATTGATATTGTATATAATAAAAGTTTTAAATTTAAAGAATAAAGCCGGCATTGATTAAACAATAAAGAAGGGGGAAGCCTGTAGTGGAAAAAAATAGGAAACAGATTATTATCTGC
>OKUN01001088.1_pt1 | contig 11202 bp, 10 predicted proteins | sample 1606581 | NCBI WGS metagenome assembly OKUN01 (sample SAMEA3882509, study PRJEB24775) | human gut metagenome | biome: human-associated habitat; feature: intestine environment; material: feces | place: Netherlands | collected 2009/2010
AGCAGCTGGGCAACGATCACACTGGCAGAGGAGGAGTTGACATCCTCGCTCAGCACGATAATACGGTCATTGAGCAGTCGTGAAAAAATATCGTAGCTGCGCTCACCGCGAGCAGTTTGTTCGACAACATAGGGTACAAGGCTCATGGGGTTTTCCCTCCTTAACAGGTAAAATAGGGGTTACCAAAGAACCGATACGGCGGCAGATGCGCACCGTATCGGCCCTTTTACATCTTTAGTTCAGAAAACGCGGGAGATTACTCGCCCTTGTTTTCCTCTTCCTTCGGCTCCTCGTCCTGCTTGGCGGCAGCCTTCTTGGTGGTCTTGCGGGTGGTCTTTTTGGCGGGCTTCTTCTCCTCGGCAGCACCGGCGACGATGTTGGCCTTGGACTTCACGAAGTCGATTGCCTTGTTGACAGCCAGATCCTTCTTGACGGCGGCAGCATCGACCAGGCTCTTGACCTTGTCGGCCTCCATCTGGTAAGCATCGGCAATGCGCTTGATCTCAGCATCGACGTCCTCCTCGGAAGCGACGATATTCTCAGCAGCGACGATAGCCTCCATGGCCAGGCGCATCTTGACCTGCTTGTCGGCCTGCTCACGGAACTGCTCCTTGAACTGCTCCATGGTCATGCCCATATACTGCAGGTACTGCTCGAGCTTGAGGCCCTGCTGGGAGATGCGGTACTGGAAGTCCTGCACCAGCTCCTCAATGCGGCTCTCGATCATGGCGTCGGGGATCTCGGCCTTCATGCCGCCCACGACCTGGTCGATCAGGTCGTTCTCGACCTTCTGGTCAGCCTGCTTCTCATGGTTGGTCTCGATGCCCTTGCGGATGGAGTCCTTCAGCTCGTCGAGAGTGTCGTACTCGCTGACGTCCTTGGCAAAGTCGTCGTCCAGCTCGGGCAGCTCCTTGTACTGGACCTCATGCAGCTTGATCTTGAAGGTGGCGTCCTTGCCGGCCAGCTCCTCAGCCTGGTACTCCTCGGGGAACTTGACGTTGACGTCGAACTCCTCGCCGGCCTTGTGGCCGACGACCTGCTCCTCGAAGCCGGGGATGAAGGAGCCAGAGCCCAGCACCAGAGAGTAGTGCTCGGCCTTGCCGCCCTCGAAAGCGACGCCGTCAACGAAGCCCTCGAAGTCGATGTCAACGGTGTCGCCGTTCTCGGCAGCACCCTCACGGGTCAGCAGACGGCCATTGCGGTCCTGCATGCGCTTGATCTCGGCATCAACATCAGCCTCGTCAACAGTCTTGACATCTTTGTTGACGGTTAAACCGGTGTACTCGCCCAGCTCGACCTCGGGCTTGACGGCGACCTTGACCTTCAGGGTAGCGCCCTCGTCCTCGGACATGGAGACGACCTCGGGGTCAGGACGGCCAACGACCTCGATACCGGCCTCCTTGACGGCGGCCTCGTAGTTCTCGGGGAACAGGTCGTTGATGGCGTCATACTGGAACAGGTCCTTGCCATACATCTTCTCGATCATGGCCTTGGGAGCCTTGCCCTTGCGGAAGCCGGGGATGGCGTACTTCTTGCCCTCGCGCTTGAAAGCGGTATTGACAGCAGATTTGAAGGTCTCCGCGTCAATGGAGAACTGCAGTTCGACCATGCTCTTTTCGAGCTTTTCACAGGAAATCAGTTTCATTTATAAATTCCTCCAAAAATAGATGTACATAAAAATACAAGTTATTATACCATGCCTGTGCGGAAAATACCAGTCTTTTTTGAATTTTTTAACAAATCAGACGGTAATTTCTGATTTTTCACGGGAAAACACCGCCGCCAGACAGAAAACCAGCGGCAGACACCCCGCCACCGGCAGGAAATAGCGCATACAGTCATTGACCGGGGACGCAATGCAGGTCAGCCAGAAGATGCCAAGGCCGATAAAAACCGGCAGCACAGGCTTTGCTTTGCAGCGCGCCAGCCAGAGACCAAGCACGGCAGTCAGCCACGCCATGAACCCGATGGACGTGGTAAGCCCCACGAGCGGCAGCTTTTCAAATGCCGAGAGCGCCTGTACAAAAGCATACCGCAGATAGCCGGATTTATCAAGATAGTGGACGTTCATTTCAGACATTTCCATGCAAATGTCATTATTGAACGTGTAGTAATCGTTGATGGCGCGGCATTTCGTGATGGTGTAATACCCGTGGGAGTTTGCGTGCGTTGCTTCAAAATAGCAGACCGGGTGCTTGAGCAGCATTTTGGCCCAGACCAGCATATAGCGGGCCAGGTCACCCTTGCCGGGATTTTTGTAGTACTGCTTGACGCCGTCGGACAGCTCCGGCATGTAGCTTTGGGCAATGGCGTCGTAGTCGAGGACCTTCTCAATGGCGGTGCGCTCGTCGTCGGTGACTTCATTGCCGTAGTCGCGGATATAGCGGGCGGTCTGCTGCATCGGGACCGAGAGCGCCTCCCCCACGCTGCCTGCAGGGATGTCGAGGACTTTTTCGGTGAACGTGTCAAACCCGAACGAGCCGATACAGACGGCCAGCAGCACCGCCAGCACGGGGCGGCGCAGGCGCTTTTCACTCACGGTGAAGGCCGACGCCAGCAGCATCGGCACAACGGCATAGATGCCGTTTTTGCGCAGCAGGCAGCAGAGCACGCCGAGCACCGCGTAAGCGGTCAGGCGCGGGCGGCTCCCCTGCCATTCCTGCGGAAAGAGCAGCAGGTCGGCGGTTTTCAGCACGAACAGGACGAACAGTCCCGTGTAGAGTGTATCCTTGACCTGCGTCTGGATGAACGCGCCCCAGATGGGGTCGAGCGCAAAGAACGCTGTGACCGCATACTGCACACCGCGGGAGCAGCCGAGCCTAGCGGCAAAGGCCGTTACCTGCCCGAACACCCACGCGCAGACGAGAAACTGCAATAGTATGTAGAGAAACACGCCGAGATTGTCGCTGCCCAGCGCACGGCCCAGCCGGAACAGCCAGCCGTGCAGCCAGGTGGAGAGCACCGTATGGTGGGCGGTCATCTCCTGCACCCCAAGCACCTGCGAGATCTGCCCCCAGGAGTCCCAGTCCACGGAGCCTGGCCAGAACACGGCGACCCACGGCAGCCACGCCGCGCCGATGAGCAGCGACGACGCGCGGCCCGGTGCCTTGGCGAACCACGCTGCGAAGCGGGTCTGCGGGAAGTCCTCCCCTCCCGTCCGGCTGCGGCCCAGCAGGGCGTACAGCCCCCAGACCGCGTGGTAGAACAGCACCGCGTACCCGGCCATGCAGAGCACGCCGACGCAGAGCTGATACGGATTTTTAAAGACAAACGCCCAGCTGCCCAGCTTGCAGATGCTCAGACCCAATACCTCAGCAATGCCAAAGACAATGCTCAGCACCAGCTCCGTGCGCTTGGGTTTCGCCTCACGCTGACCGCGCACCCAGCAGAGCAGCACGGCCAGCCCCGCGGCGGCAGGCCCCCAGGCCCAGCCGTCCAGCGGAAAATTCTGGTGCAGCATGACCAACGCCGCAAGCCAGCCGGGCACGGCGTCAAGGTCGAGGCCCGTTGTCTCGTACTGCATGCCGATCAGCAGATCCGCGCGGGCAGTCTCCCAGTCCGGCACCGTAATGACGGCGGACAGTGTTACCGCGCATAAGATCCCCAGCAGCAGCGCCGTGACAATACTTTTTGTTTTCTGCTTCATCCGCATCACCTGATTTTATACGGGCAGAACGACAGACCGTCGGCGGAGATCAGCCGATAGGTGATGCCGTCGCGCTCGCCCTGCGTTGCGTAGCGGATGGACTTGCCGTGCAGGTGGCCGTAGTAGCACTCGGTCACGCCGAACTCATTCAGCACATCCACCAGATCCTGCGCCTGTGCGCCGGGGTAGATAGGCGGGTAGTGGAGAAAAGCGATTTTTTCTGCCGCATCCCCCGCCGCCTGCAAGGACATGCGCAGACGGCCCGCCTCCCGCGCCATGAGCTTTTCGCCCTGGGCGGCAACGTCGTCAAACGGCCAGCCGCGGGTGCCGCACAGCGCCACATTGCCCACAGTGCAGGCGTTGTTGTGCAAAATATGCAGCGTGTCAAAGCCGTTGGCAGTCAGGAAGTTCTCCATCTTGCGGGTCGTCGTCCACCAGTAGTCATGGTTGCCTTTTAAGAGCCACTTTTGGCCCGGCAGGTTTTGGATAAAGGCAAAATCCGCTTTTGTGTCGTTCAGGTTCATGGCCCAGCTGGTGTCACCCGCCAGAACAACGGTGTCGTCCGGGCCGATCAGCTTGTGCCAGCTGGCTTCCAGTCGGGGCAGATACCCCTCCCACCCCGGGAAAACGTCCATGGGCTTGTCCGTTCCCAGCGAGAGGTGCATATCCCCGATTGCAAAGATGGCCATAGGGCCCTCACTTTCTAGTTGTTGCTTTTAACGAAGAGCCGCGGTGCGGATGTCGGCGGGCTGCAGCACGGTCTTGAACCGCACCTCGAGCTTATCCAACTCGCGCAGCGAGGCGGGAGCCTCGGCGCCGGTCCCGGCGGTCAGCGCGGCCATGGCGGCAAAGTCGCTGGCGGGGGCCTCCTCGCCCAGAGCCGTCAGGACGTCGCGCGGGAACTTGAACGGGCTGGCCGTGGAGAGCACGACCATCGGCGCGTCGGTGCGCCGGGTCTCGGCCACGCGGAAAGCCACGGCGGTGTGGGTGTCGCAGAGGTAGTGGTCGCCGTCAAAGCGGGCCTTGATTTCAGCAGCGCCGTCGGCATCGTCGGCGTAGCCTGCGGCGAAGCTCTGCTGGATTTTTGCCAGCGTCTCGGCGTCAACGGTGTACTTGCCGGTGGCGGAAAGCTCCTGCATCCAGCCCGCGACCTTTTCGCTGCTGCCGCTGACGTGGTAGAGCAGACGCTCGAGGTTCGAGGAGATCAGGATGTCCATCGACGGCGAGGTCGTCTTGTAGAAGGTGCGGCGGGCGTCATAGGTGCCGGTGCGCAGGAAGTCGGTCAGAACATTGTTCCTGTTGGACGCGCAGACCAGCCTGCCCACGGGCAGACCCATCTGCTTGGCGTAGTAGCCAGCCAGAATGTCACCGAAGTTGCCGGTGGGCACGCAGAAATCCACAGGCTTGCCCCACTCGACTGCGCCCTGCTCGGCCAGACGGAAGTAGGCGTAGAAGTAGTAGACGATCTGCGGCACGAGGCGGCCCCAATTGATGGAGTTGGCGCTGGACAGGCGGATGCCGCGCTTTTCCAGCTCGGCGGCAACGTCGGCGTCGGCAAAGACCTTCTTGACGCCGGTCTGGGCATCGTCAAAGTTGCCCTGCACGGCGTAGACCTGCACGTTTTCGCCCTTCTGGGTCGCCATCTGCAGATGCTGGATCTCGCTTGTGCCGTCGTTCGGGTAAAACACCTCAATTTCAATGCCGTCGAGGTCGGCGTAGCCCGCCAGCGCGGCCTTGCCGGTGTCGCCGGAGGTTGCCACCAGAATGCGGGTCGTCTCGGTGCGGCCCAGCATCTTCTTGGCCTCGACGAGCAGCTTCGGCATGAGCTGCAGGGCGTAGTCCTTGAAGGCGCAGGTCGGGCCGTGCCACAGCTCGAGAGAATACAGGCCGTCGCGGACCTTGACGGTCTCGCCCGCCTTGCCGCCAAAGGCAGCGCCGTAGGTAGATGCCGTTGCGGTGTGCAGGAAATCAGCGCTGTAATCGGTCAGAAAACCGGCCAGGACCTTTTCGGCCAGCTCGGGATAGGAGAGATTTTTCCATGCGTCCAAATCGGCCTGGGGGAAGGTCTCCGGCACGAACAGACCGCTCTGCGGTGCCAGACCGCGGACGATAGCCTCCTGTGCGGAAACGCGGAGTGCGGAATCTCTGGTGCTCAAATACTGCATACGTTTACACCCTTTCTCTTATTCTCTTTCCTCTATATGTATAAGCCTTTTTGGCGCTATACCTTATATACTGTGCAGGCACATTTTGTAGGGGCGAGCATTGCTCGCCCGTGCCCGTCTGCCGAAGCCATACCGTAAACGGGTCATGCGGCGAGGTTAGCGGGCGAGCAATGCTCGCCCCTACATTCCATGCGTTGACAAAATTTTCCCCCAGTGTTTTTTCAACACTCAAACGCGCCCGGGATGCAATGCACCTGCCAGCCGCGGGCGGCGGGCGTGACCTCCACCACATCAAAGCGGATGGCGGCATCGCGGTAGGGGCTGTGCTGCAGGTATTGCTGGGCCGCCAAAATCAGGCGGTTCTGCTTCCGGGCGTCCACCGCGGCGGCGGGGCGGTCCAGCATCGCGCCGGTGCGGGTCTTGACCTCGGCAAAGACGAGGGTGTTTTCCTTATACAAAATAAGGTCCAGCTCCCCCAGCCGTGTGCGGTAGTTGTGGTTCAGCAGCAGCCAGCCGCGCTGCTGGTAGTACTTGGCGGCGACGGCCTCGCCCGTGTGGCCGACGTCAGTCATGCCAGTAGCCCTGCTTTTTCAGAAAGCTGCGGCGGTAAAACGGCTGGATGCCGTACTGCGCGATCAGCTCGTAGTGCAGCTTGGTCGGATAGCCCTTGTGCCTGGCAAGCTGATACTGCGGGTACTGCTTGTCCAGCTCGAGCATATAGCGGTCACGGCTGACCTTTGCCAGAATCGACGCCGCCGCAATCGACGCACTGTTGGCGTCGCCCTTGACGACGGCCTCGGCGGGCTGTATCAGCCCCGGCGGGCAGCGGTTGCCGTCGATCAGCACATAGTCGGGCGTTATTTCCAGCCCCGCCACAGCCTGCGCCATGCCGTCCATTGTGGCCCACAGGATGTTGCGCTCGTCAATTTCCTGCGGCGAGATGAAGATAATTTTATACGCCAGTGCGCGCTTTGTGATTTCCTCATACAGCGCGTCGCGGCGCTTCTCGGTCAGCTTTTTGGAGTCGTTGACACCTTCGATGGGGTCATCGGGGTTCAGGATGACCGCCGCACAGCAGACCGGGCCGCACAGCGGGCCGCGGCCCGCCTCGTCCACGCCGCAGACAGTACCGTGTTCGGCGCGTCTGGCGGTGTCAAAGGCGTAGAGCGCCTCGTTACTGTTCGTCGTCCCAGTCGTCGTCCTGCGGGGCATCGTCCGTCACCTCTTCCCTATCTTCCTGAATGGCGCGCCGGGGCGGGCGCTCAAGGGAGAGCCGCCCCCACTTGCTGGCGCGGAACTCACCGACCAGCATCTTGGCGGCGCGTTCGGTATCGACCTCACCGCCGGAAATCAGCATACCGCGCTTGGCGCCGATGGCCTGCAGGAGGTCATACGGCGGCAGCGTCAGTGCCTCGGCGTCCAGCTTGTAGCGGGCCAGCAGCTGCTGCGGATAAATGCCGCGCACGCTGGAGAGCAGACCGCAGGCCAGCTCCTCAATGTCGAGAATATCGTCGCGGATGGAGCCTATAAACGCAAGGTTCGACGCCGTTTCCAGCGAATCGAACTTTTTCCACAGCACGCCGGGCATGTCCATGAGGTCAAAGCTGTCAACCGAGATCCACTGCTTGCCGCGGGTCACGCCGGGCTTGTTGGCAGCCTTGGCGCGGGTCGTGCCCGCGAACGAGTTGATGAAGGTGGACTTGCCGACGTTCGGGATGCCCACGATCATAACGCGGATGGCTGCGCCGACCATGCCGCGGCTGCGGCGGCGCTCCATCAGCGCGGAAAGCTCCTTTTCGATCAGGCCCTTCGTAGCCGTGGCGCGTCCGCGCTGCTTGGAGTCCATCGCAATGCAGCCCGCACCCGCACTCTTGAAGTAGGCCAGCCATTGCTTGGTGATCTCGGGGTCTGCCAAATCAGACTTATTCAATACGTACAGATGCGGTTTGCCCGCGGTGATGCGCTCGATCTCGGGGTTCAGGCTGGAAAGCGGGATGCGCGCGTCGAGAATCTGCAAAACGCAGTCGACGTTGCGGATCTCCTTTTCCATCAGGCGCAGGGTCTTTGTCATGTGTCCGGGGAACCACTGGATCTGGCGGCTGTTGATAATGTCACTCTGGCTCATTGGGCCGCTCCTATCTTGCCAAAGGGCAGTACGCGCAGCACCGCTGCGCCCATAATGTCACGTTCGTCCACGCAGCCCACGCGGGTATCGCGGCTGTCGGTGGAATTGTTGCGGTTGTCCCCCATCAGGAACAGGCAGCCGTCCGGCACCGTGATGGGAAAGTCCACGCTTTCATATAAATACGTAGGCTCGGCGGTGTAGGGCTCGTCGAGGGCCTCGCCATTGCGGTAGACGATACCGGCGGTAAAGTCAATATCGATGGTGTCCCCGCCCTTGCCGATGACCCGTTTGACGAGGGGCCTGCCGTATTCCGTGTAGCCGTCCACGACAACGATGTCGTCATAGTCGGGCTTTTTTAAAAGGTTGATAAGGATGCGTTCGCCGTTGGAGAGTGTCGGGTCCATTGAATGGCCGTCCACCTTGACGATGCGCACGCCGAAGGTGAACACCAGCGCAATGACCGCCACGGCCATAGCGAGGGCGTCGTACCATTCCAGCGTTTCCTTATTGCGGCGGTAGCGGTCCTTGAAGGATGCTGCCATGTTTTCCACCACCCGTTTAAAAAAATACGAAAAAAGGGAGAACGCCAACCGTCCTCCCCTTTTCTAGTATGCTCAGATACGTGCCTTGACCTTGGCTGCCTTGCCGGTGCGCTCGCGCAGGTAGAACAGCTTCGCACGACGGACCTTGCCGCGGCGAACGACGTCAACCTTCTCGACGAACGGGCTGTTGACCGGGAACACACGCTCAACGCCAACACCGTAAGAGGTGCGGCGGACGGTGAAGGTCTCCGCGATGCCGCCATGCTTCTTGGCAATAACGGTGCCCTCAAAAGCCTGGATACGCTCCTTGTCGCCTTCCTTGATGCGGACGGAGACGCGAACGGTGTCGCCGACTTCGAACTGGGGCTTGTTCTCTTTGATCATACCCTCGGTAAAATGCTTCATTGCGTCCATGGTTTGAATTCCTCCATTTTATTGCGACGTTCATACACGATTGTTCGTCAGAGGACCGCCTGTATAATGATGTGTCATTATCCCGCCGATGGCTCGGCGGCACTAACGCTTTAGTATTATAGCATTGTGCAGCGCGTTTGGCAAGGGGGTTTTGACAGAAAAACGAAGATTTTTTCAGCTTTTGCCTTCCCCCTAGGGGGAAGGCCAGCGTGTCAAAAACCTTCCTCTGCGAGGGGGCCAGGGAGATTACTCGAAATCTTTGCCCGCTTTATTATAAAGGTGCGTCCGCACCACGCGGCACTGCCAGACGGGAGCGGCCCCCTGCGTGCGGAGGAAGTCGGTCAGCAGGGACGGATTCAGGTTCAGTGCCTCGCCGCTTCCGCAGGGCAGCAGCGCCGTAAAGCGCAGCGTGCCGCCTTCAATCGTGTACTCAATGCGGTCAAGGTAGTGCTTCAGCTCCAGCGTTTTGCAGCCGCGCTTCGTCTTTTTCGTGACCTCGGCGTGCTCGGCATTGTTGTAGGCGTCAAGGGCGATGGCTGAGCCGGCGGGCATCGTGATTTCATAGGCTGCCGTCTCGATCTCGCCGACCTTCTCCACAGCCGGGGCGACCTTCGTGATGACGATGCCGCGCGGCATCAGGGGCTGCAAAGCGTCGATCCATGCCTGCGGGTCAATCGTCTCCTGCTCGGTCTTGACCTCGCAGCTTTCGCAGAGGCTCTCCTGCCCCAGGGACAGCGGGCAGGTGAAGGACAGGTAAATGTGCGGGTTGAAGCCCTGCGTGTAGTACACGGGCAGGCTGCTCATTTTCAGCATCCGGTGAAAGACCCGCTGCAGGTCAAGCAACGAGATATAGGCGGACTCGCCGCACTTCTCAAAGAAGATTCTTACTGTAGTCAAAGCACGGTCCTCCGATCAGCTTGTTGGCACCGCAGGCGCTGCACTGGCGGTTGCAGGGCTGGGTCGTTTTTGCCTCGAGCGCCTTGTTGTACTCGCGCACCAGATGGGCCTTTGTCACACCGACATCCAGATGGTCCCAGGGCGTGACCTCGTCCAGGCCGATGGTGCGGTAGTTGTAAAAGTCCGGGTCAAGGCCGCAGGTCTTGAACGCATCGAGCCAACGGTCATAGTTGAAGTATTCCTCCCACGTATCAAAAAAGGCACCGTTCTCGAACGCCGTCTCGATGACACGGCCCAAACGGCGGTCACCCTTGGCGAACACACCCTCGAGCACGCTTGTGGTGCTGTCGTGGTAGTTGACCTTGATCTTGCGGGAATGCACGCAGCTGAGCAGATATTTCTGCTTCTCGCGCAGGGACTCGCGGCGATCCTGGGCGCAGAACTGGAACGGCGTGTCGGGCTTGGGCACAAAACAGGCGACACTGATCGTGACCTGCACGCCCTTACCCTTCGGTCGATTGGGGATCTTATAGAACAGGTCCACGACCTGCTGCGCCGTATCGGCAATGCCCTTGATGTCGTCGAGCGTTTCCGTCGGCAGACCCATCATGAAGTAGAGCTTGACCGAGGTGTACCCCTCCGAGAAGGCGATGCGGCAGCCGCGCTCGATCTGCTCCCACGTGACGTTCTTATTGATGACGTCGCGCAGGCGCTGGGTGCCGGCCTCGGCGGCAAAGGTCAGACCGCTCTTGCGGACCTTCGTCGTCTTTTCGACCAGCGATTCCGAAAAGTTGTCCACACGCAGGGACGGCAGCGACAAGCTGACGTGGTCAGCCTCGGCCCAGGAGTTCAGCTCGTCGAGAATTTCTTCCAGCCGCGAATGATCGGAGGTGGACAGACTCGACAGGCTCAATTCATCGTAGCCGGTGTTGCGGCAGAGCGCACGGGCGCTGTCGCTGATGAGCTTGGGGCTGCGTTCACGGAAGGGGCGGTAGAGCTGGCCTGCCTGGCAGAAGCGGCAGCCGCGCACGCAGCCGCGCAGCACCTCGACGCAGGCGCGGTCCTGCACCGCACCGACGAGCGGCACAACAAAGTTTTCCGGCGGGGTGAAGCTGTCCATATCCCTGACGATGGCCTTTGTCACGCGGGCGGGAACGCCGGGACGGTTCGGGGTGACGGCCTCAATGCGGCCATCCTCCCTGTAGGTCACATCGTAGAAGGACGGCACGTAGACGCCGGGAATTTTGGCGAGTTCCAAAAGCAGCTGTTCTTTGTTCCAACCCTGCTTTTTGCCCCGCTCGACTGCGGCGCAGATGTCCTGGAGCATCTGTTCACCCTCGCCCAGCTGCATGACGTCGAAGAAATCCGCCATCGGCTCGGCGTTGCAGACGCAGGGGCCGCCGGAAATAATCA
>OKUN01001092.1_pt1 | contig 11158 bp, 9 predicted proteins | sample 1606581 | NCBI WGS metagenome assembly OKUN01 (sample SAMEA3882509, study PRJEB24775) | human gut metagenome | biome: human-associated habitat; feature: intestine environment; material: feces | place: Netherlands | collected 2009/2010
TGATGCCAAAAAGCTGGGAATCCCACAGATGCTGATTCTGGGGCTCCAGCATATGTTCGCCATGTTTGGCGCTACCATTCTGGTGCCGATCCTGGTAAACAACTATTTTCACGGCGAGGGCTTATCCATTCAGGTAACCCTGTTCTGTGCCGGATTTGGAACACTTCTGTTCCATGTACTGACTAAGCTGAAGGTACCTGCATTCCTAGGATCATCATTTGCATTTCTTGGCGGATTTGCCACCGTTGCAGAGCTTGACACCGGAATTTTTGCCAACATGTCTTATGGAGAGAAGCTTCCATATGCATGCGGTGGTGTGTTTGTAGCAGGACTTCTGTATCTGGTACTTGCAATGATCGTTAAGGTAATTGGCGTAAAGCGCGTCATGCGTTATCTGCCTCCGGTTGTAACTGGTCCGATTATTATCTGTATTGGTCTTAGCCTTGCACCGTCTGCAATCAGCAACGCATCCCAGAACTGGATCCTTGCTTTGATCGCACTTGGAACTGTTATTTTCTTCAACATCTGGGGCGTTGGAATGTTCCGTATTATTCCGATTCTGATGGGTATTGTTGTTTCTTATGTGGTTGCCCTGATCATGAATGCCTTGGGTATGACAAACGCAGATGGAAGTGCTATCCTCAGCTTTGCAGGAGTAGCAAGTGCGCCGATCGTAGGTGTTCCGAAATTCTTCCTCTGCAAATTTAACATTACTGCAATCCTTGCAATGGCACCGATCGCAATTGCTTCCATGATGGAGCACATTGGCGATATTTCTGCTATTTCCGCAACGGTTGACCGCAATTTCATCGAAGACCCGGGGCTTCACCGTACACTTCTGGGTGACGGACTTGCAACCTCTCTGTCAGCACTGATCGGTGGACCTGCAAATACAACTTACGGAGAGAACACCAGTGTTCTTGCTCTGAGCCGTGTTTACGACCCGAAGGTAATCCGTCTGGCTGCTATTTATGCAGTTATCCTCAGCTTTATCCCGAAGATGGCTGAGGTGATCAGTTCCCTTCCGTCTGCGATCATCGGTGGTATCAGTTTTATTCTTTATGGAATGATCTCTGCTGTTGGTGTCCGTAATGTAGTTGAGAACAAAGTAGACCTGACACGTTCTCGTAACCTGGTTATTACAGCGGTTATCCTGGTTTGTGGTCTTGGCATTTCCGATGGACTTACATTTACCATCGCAGGCGCACATATTACTCTTACAGGACTTGCACTTGCTGCAATTGTAGGAATCCTGCTGAACGCCGTTCTTCCGGGAAATGACTATGTGTTTGAGACTGCAAAGAAGAAAGAGGAGATGGAAGACGACTGATCCGGCTGGCTTTCCTATATGGTGATGCTGCCGGAAGGTGAAATGTCTGTTTAGCTGATATATAAAAAGAACTCGATTCAAAGTAAATAAATGCGGGAGTCTTTTTCAAAGAGGCTCTAAGTACATTTATTTGCCATGTATGAATCGAGTTCTTTTTTATGTTGTAATAGGAAATGCTGTTGGAATTTCCTATTACCAGGCAGAATCGCACTGCGGCGGAAGGGGAGGTGTCGTTCGAGGCGACCTGCCGCAGTGCAATTCTGCAAGAAGGAATCTTTTTAGAAGCTTCCGCCTGTACCTCCGTGATCGCTGTCTGAGCCGCCGGAGGAACTGTCACTATCCTTCGGTTTCGCTGTTTTGGTAACTGTGTGATACAGGAAAATATCGTTTGATCTTGTCAGTGCCATACTTCCCTGGCGCACATAATCCACTGCGCTGTCCTGTGTCCGTACGCTTTTCAGCTGGGCTCTCATGCCCATGGTGCACAGAAACGCAAGCACAAGACCGATTCCCAGGGAAATGAGAATCCATATGGGAGAAAAGGGCTCTGTATAAGGCTCCCCGTTAGCAGCCATTTCCAACAGATCCTGACACAGATCTGCGTAGGTATCGAAAGCGCCGTAGAAGTTTTCATCCTTTAACAGAGGCTCTACATTTTCCTTCAGATAAGCAAGTCCGTCATCGTTAAACGCAGTCATACCATATCCGTGGGTGGTAATGTGCCATTCACGGTCGCCAATGCTGACCATGAACAGGATTCCGTCGTGGTTTTCGCCGGTTCCGTAACCATTCTCATCGAAGAAATGATCTGTAAAGTAGTTCATCTCATTGCCGTCTTTCGACTCTACTGTGGCAACTGCCACTTCCAGATTGTATTCCCCGGTGATGGCTTCAAGCTTATCCAGAAGCTGGGATTCTTCTTCATCTGTGAGAAGATCCGCCTCGTCCAGGACAAGGGAAAATTCGGAGGCTGCAAAGTCCTGATAAGAGTCATCTTCCTCACTGCCGGATCCGCCAAAGCTGTTGGAAGCTGCGGCCTGTACCGTAACAGCTCCCGTACCTGGCAAAGCAGTAGTAAAAAGCGCATCCGTGCCTGGAATAACTGCACTGAAAAGGCTTCCTGCTCCCAGCACTGCCGCCAGAATAATTCCAAATGATTGTTTTTTCATGGCATGTTCCTCCTTAACAAAATGTGTGAATCAGCCATGCAATGGCGTAAGCAGCAACGGAAAAACCTGCAGTAAGTCCAAGGAACCATTTAGTGAAAATACCTTTATCTACAGGCAGATTTCCTACAAATTTACCAGTCTGTCCGTTCATGCCGAACAGATAGTGGTTGCCCTTCCAGGTGGTGGAAAGAAGCCATACCGGGAAAAGGGCATAGTGGGTTTTACCGCCTTTTAACTGAATACGGGTATCTTCAGGGGTAACGCTGTCATAACCGATGACCGTATCGCGAAAAGCATCCTCAGCGGCTTTTCTCACACGCTGGTTAGCGCGCTCAGCAGATTCTTCTGCGGATACATCATATTTGTCCGCAACGTATCCTGCCAGGTAAGGAGTGGCAAAGTCCACAGCCTCGGAAATTACATAAGGCTCCAGAGACTCTGTTAAATCATTGTCAATTTTGGAAGAACCGTCTACCGGAATCTGGTCGAACCCGATGTTTCCAGCACGGAAAACAGAGTAATGGCTGGTTTCCGTATAATCATAGTCGCTGTCACTCCAGAAACGGGTCTTGGTGGCATGATAGCGGATATCTGCAGAAGCGTCGGTGTCAAAAAGCCAGAAAGGCACATAAACACCTTTGATCTCGTCAATGTGATTTTCCTTTTTAAATACTTTGGGTAAAAGGATCTTGCCGTGAAGATGTTTGGTCAGACCTTCTTTGGCTGCCTTTTTGTCCAGCTTAAACGGAATGATAAAATCCGGACGCAGGGTACCGGAAAATTTGCCGGACATTACTACCGGATTGCCGCAGAATGGGCAGGAAGAAGCACCTGTGCTTTCATCGGCAACGATTTCTCCGCCGCAGGACTGGCATATGTAAACGGACATTCCGCTGGCTTCATCTTCCTTCCAGGAGTTGTCTGAAGCACTCTCCCAGTTCAATTCATCAGATTGCTGGTTAGCTGCTGCTTCGTTAAATTCTTTGACGGCTTCCATATCAAATTCAGTGTCGCAGTAAGGACATTTCATCTTCTGGAGCGTACTGTTGAATTCGATTGCTCCGCCGCAGCAGGGGCATTTATATTCAAGTAAATCGGACATAGTTCATCTCCTTTTATGCTGCTTTTTTACTGGGTATCGTTTTCATTAAATGGATCGCCACAGTTCGGACAGAATTTCGGCGGATTGGTTGGATCTTCCGGTTCCCAGCCGCACTTGTCACAGCGGTACCGAGGCTTCATAGCCGGTTTCGGGGAACCGCAGTTGGTGCAGAACTTGCCTGTATTTACAGCGCCGCAGGAACAGGTCCAGCTTGCATTTGCTGCAGGTGCCGGGGGCTTTTTCGCACCGCATTCCGGGCAGAAATTACCGGAAACCATAGCACCGCAGGAGCATTTCCACTGGTCAGCTGCCGGAGCAGAACCGCCTGCCTGAGCCTGGGATACGGCCGGATTTGGCTGTGGCTGGGCCATCTGCTGTGCCTGAGCTGCCTGCTGCTGTCCCATAGCGTAAAGATTCTGTGCGTTAAAACCGCCTGTCATGCCTGCCATGTTCATGCCCATGAAACCGGTCATGGCACCGCCGGCGTTGCCTGCTGCTGTCTTCATGGCGTCTGCCTGTGCTCCTGCAAGAGTGGCAGCTGCCATGGCAGGATTGCGGAGGATAGCCATACGCTGAGCTTCTTTGATCATCTGAGCGTCTTCCTCAGGAAGAGTGATCGGATTCATGGCAACAGATACGATCACGAGACCACGAAGCTGACTCCATTTCTGGGTGAGAGCCTGGTTCATGGCATCACAGAGCTCCATTGCATGAGCCGGAAGTGCGCTTGGACGGATTCCCTGCTGGGAAATGCTGGCAAATGCCGGCTGAAGAGCTGAGATAAATTCTGTTTTCAGCTGTCCCTCGATCTGTTCTCTGTCGTACTGCTGTTCAAAGTTTCCGCAGACGTTGGAATAGAAGAGAAGCGGGTCTGCAATGCGGTAGGAATAAACACCGCTGCAGCGGACAGAAACATCAATGTCCAGTCCGATGTTCTGGTCTACAACACGGAATGGAATCGGGTTCGGAGTTCCGAATTTATTGTCCACCAGTTCTTTGGTATTGAAATAGTAAACACGCTGGTCTTTGCCAGTGTCACCGCCGAATGTGAAACGCTTGCCAATGGTGTGGAAAGTGTTCATGATGGCGTCGCCCAGATTTCCGGAGAAAATACTTGGCTCGGTAGAAGCATCGTAGGTGTATTCGCCTGGTTCCGCGCAGATATCAACGATCTTGCCCTGCTCTACGATCATCATACACTGTCCGTCTGCGACTGCGATTCCGGATCCGGTGGTGATAATGTTGTCGCTTCCCTTGGTATTGGAGGAACGTTTGGATGTGCGCTTCTGACCCTTTACTGCCAGAACGTCATTGTCGATGGCATCACAGTAGAAAAATTCTTTCCACTGATCTGCAAGTGTACCGCCTGCGGCGCCAAGTGCTGCTTTAATAAGTCCCATATTGTAACTCCTTTCTTTTTGACCGGTCAATGACTGGAAAAATTATGTAAACGAATGCCACCTGATGCCAATAGCCGGAGCGCATTAGCGCAGAAACCATAGGGTTCATATCTGGTGGTGCCTGTGTGAGCAGACATAGTGGTTTCGTTAATTTGTACAGTCATTGTCCGAAAATGATTTTATTAATTATTCTACATAACGATTCAGCAGACATTATTCCGCGAGGTGTTTTTGTGAACGAAGTTCACAGAAAAAACGAGAAATGCGGCGCGAAATCGTATAAAACATGATTTCTGTGTATCCAGAAGGATATCACTGTGAATGTGCGGAATCGTTACTACTCTACTATAAATTTTATCTGATTTTGTCTGAAAAAACAACCTATATGTGATAAATGACTGGTTTTCGTGACAATAAGACATAGATACTATCTGATTTGCAGTAAATAGGAATTGTATACTAGCCATTTGATGACAAAAAAATGTTTGGAATGCCGGAATAACAAAAATCTGCAGCCTATATATAATAGTACTGCAGATTTTGTCATTAGTAATATTGAACCTGGTATGGGGCACATTTAACCTTCTGAATTGTCATCAGATGCGTCTGAGCTGTCTGATCCGGAATTGCCTGATCCAGAGCCGTCAGAACTGGAACTGCTTTGGGTGGCAAGTGTCTGATAGTACCAGGATGATGTGATGGAATCGTTATCCTCCACGTAATTTCCGTTGGAATCCAGCATATTTCCGTCGGAATCAAATGTGACATCCAGAAGATCCGTCTTAGTAGATGGTGTGACGTTCATGGACATGATTTCATCATATTTTGTCTGAAGGTTTTCCAGGGAAAACTCATCTCCGATGGACTGGCGGACGCTGTGTGCAGATGCTAGAGCGTCAGTATAATCGTCCAGCTTATATGGTGCATATTCCAGGGTATCGTAGCTGTAATGCATAACCAGCGGTGTCAGTGTGGCATCTTGGATCTGGATGCTGGTCTGATCGCCGTCTACGGTCTTCTGAATGGTAAAGGCTGCCATTCCGCCAAGAAGCTGCTTCAGTGTTTCCTGACCGGTAACGAAGTTGCCAAGGGAGTAGTAGATCAGCATGTTGTGGCCAGAGTCATCTGTAAGGTAGCCATATGGCTGGAGCACATTCGGATTGGTTCCGATCACAACGTCAACACCCTGCTCCATAAGGAAGTTGGCCCATTCTTTTTCGTATTCGGTAGGCATTGGTTCTTCGGTCTTGCCCCAGTTTGCAGAGAAAATCACACAGTCTGCGGAAGCTTTGGCCTGTTTGATGGCGGCTGCAACATCGGCAGTATTGAATGTGTCAATCATGGAGCCTTTGCTGGAAGATGATGTAGCTGCGCTTCCGGAGCTGGCTGAACTTCCGGTGGTGTCTGCTGAATTATCGGAAGCAGAACTGTCAGTACCGTCTGTTGAGCCGTCGGTACCACCTGCTGAGTTATCAGAAGCAGAGCTGTCCGTGCTGTCTGTGGAGCTATCGGATCCTGTGGAGTCTCCGGAAGTGTCAGAATTATCGGAGATTCCGGACTGGCTTCCATATGCCGGGAAAGTATAGTCAAGGAATGCAATTTTGATTCCGTTTATCTCTACAACTTTCGCTGTATTTGTACTGGTCTGGCTCTTATGAATACCAACCAGAGTGACATCCGGATGGCTGGTTTCCCAGTAATTTAAAGTTTCGTTGATCATGGAAGAACCATTGTCATCGATCAGTGCTGTGGCAGATGTGACCACATTAAATCCGGCATTTACAAGTGCGTCGCCAATCTCTGTAGGAGTGGCGTAAGGCGCGGTACCGCTGACTGCGCTGTGGTCTGTGGTGAAAGGTGTTTCCTGATTGACCATAGCAATGTCGGCAGCCTGTATATCGGATTTCAGATTGGCATAAACACTGTCATAATTCCAGGCGCCGGTTTCTGACTGACCGGATGCAAGAAGACTTGGCTGAACCAGGTTATCCCCAACTGCAAGAACTGTGGCTGTAGTGACTTCCTGGGTGGTGGCAGCTGCCTCTTCTTCCTTCTGTTTTTGTAAGTCAGCTGCCTTTTTCGCCTGGGCAGCTGGCTGGCGGATCATGGTGTAGTCCATCTGGTTAAACACCAGGCAGAGAACCACCAGAACCGCGACGGATACCAGAAAGCTGGTTCTGGAATTCAGTCGTTCTTTATAATTTAATGGGAGATTATCTCGTTTTTTCATGATTTTGCCCTTCTCTAATGTAGGAAAATATGACCAGCAGGATCAGAAAATCAGATTGCTCCTGCATATTTTCAATGTGAGTTCATTATAGCAAATTATTGTGCTCAAAGAAAGAAGTTATTACATAAATATTTAAAAAAATGTTACAGCATTTCGGGAATTTTCGGGTAATATTGCGCGTGGATCTGGCAGGCAGAAGCCGGGCGAAAATACTGCAGCTTCAGAGGCAATCATAATTTCTCGTTCATGTATTTTTGTAAAACCGGAAACTGCACAGGGCCGATTTCCAGTATCTTCTGATGAAAACTTTTCAGATCAAAGTTTTCGCCAAGGAGGGATTGCTGTTCTTCTTTCAGATCCAGAAAATTCAGATATCCCACATAGTATTTCAGATAATTAGCAGGTGTTTCGGTGATATATCGGTAAATCTCGGCCGTGACAGCAGCATCACGGATTCCGAAAAGATTCAGGAAGCGGGCGGCTTGCGCAGGAGTCCAGCCGTGGTAATGGATTCCCACATCCAGTAGGGAGTAAATGCACAGATTCACGCTGCGGTTCAGCCAGGAAAGTCGCGTGCAAGCAGAAGCTTCCTGTGAGGATAAGGTGCCGGCAGACAGATAATCTGCTGCATAATCATACGCGTAACTTTCCACATAAGTGGCCCAGCCTTCCACGTATCCGCTGTAATCGATGAGATACCGGATATGGGATGGACTTTGTCGTCCGAAATAAACGGTCTGGTAAAGATGACCGGGGAAGCCTTCGTGCGCCAGCGTGGTAAAAAGCTCCAGATTGGAAATTTGCCGTCCATGATTGATGTAAATAACATTTGGCGCTCCTGTGTCCATTGGCGGTGTCAGGTAAAACGCCGGGCTGAGAAATTCTTCCATGGATTTATGTACAGACCGGATTTCGAAATCTACAGAAGCAGTGGAGGGGAAATCCTGCTGAATATTTTTTTCCAGAAGCTCCATGACCCGTGTGGGCTCCATATCTGGCAAATCCATTTTCTCATTTAGCAATGTGAGAAGTTGTGGATGCTGTTTCAAAAGTTCTGAAATTTCCTGAGAATCGGTGGAAAGCTGCTGGGTGAGGCGCTTTTCCAGTTTTTCCACAGGTATGTAGATTCCCACCTGGCTTTTTAGAAGATATTGGTAATATTCCTTTCCACCGGAAAAATTGACCAGTCCTCCGGTATTTTTGCCTGTTCCCTGAAGTTGCTCCAGACCTTCTATCAGCGTTTGATATGCGGGGAGAACCTTTTCCTTCAGAATCTGTTTATGGGTCAGGTTCAGCTGTTCCTGGTCCTTTTCGGAAAGCTTTCCATAGGCTTTTAGTTTCTGGGAAAAAATTTCCAGCATATAATTGGAATCCGGGTTTTGAATAAAAGCACGGCATTGGTTCTGAATGCGTTCCAGGGTTTCGTCGCACATAAAAAAACCGGCATCAGATTTTGTCTGTTCAAAGGCGAGAATGCTCTGGAAATATTCTTTTGTGCTGCAGAGCAGATTCAGGTAGTCGGTGATGTCCTGATTGGTGTAGAAGGAGTATTCCGCCAGCAGTACAGGCAGCTGCGCCTGGATCCCGAGGCTTGGGCTAAGCGGCTCTTCCAAAAGATAATTGTCGCCCAGAGAGGCTTCGGTGTGGTAGTAAAGGAGGAGCAGATCAAGGGTCAGGCGATTGGAAGTACTGAGCTTTGACTGGGAAAATTTTTTCAGCTTTTTTACATATTCCTGGCACTGGGCAGAGGCTTTTTCATTGTTGGGATGTATTGTGCCAAGGGTAGCGCGGGTGCGTGAGATGCCCTGTTTTTCCGGATAAGCCAGGGAATAATGAAGATTCAGGGCGTTTCCGGAAACCTCTTTTTCAAATATGGACTCCGCGAAGTTTTCGAAGCGGGCATTTTCGGAGAAGACATGACTGAAAAGCCAGGAAAATGTGAAGCAGATAATAAGAAAAAAAGCCAGAATAGCGGCGGTGAATTTTGGTCTGTTTGACATAGGATGCCCTCTGCTCTGGGGGATTTCTACTATATTATTGAGAATTTCAGTGTAGTATGCGAAATATTTGGTTCCATGGCTTTAAGATTATGTGTATTTTGTGTACAAGACTGACGGGAATGACGAAATTAGTTGGGGATGTCATGGGGAAGTTGTTGGATTTCACGGAAAAGGCGATTTTTTTATTTGTGGGAGCAAAATTGACGGTAACAGATTGTTGTGATATTATGCGTAATTGTTACATATGCTTAATATAAATGTAACATTTTGAAGGGCGATTTTATATAAATTGAGAGGTGTATGAATGTTAAAAAATAAAATGAAAAAACTGATCTGCGGAATGACAATGTGTATAACGGTCTGTTCTCAGATGATTTTTCCACAGACTGCGTTTGCAGCGACTAAGGCTGCTGTGGAAAAGGCGGGCGAGGCATTTGTAGCTGGGATGACAGAGACTGCAGAGGCAGAGGAGGTACTTTCTGAGGAAGAGCTTCGTCAGCAAATCGTGGATTTTGCGCTGCAGTTTGAGGGAAATCCTTATGTTTACGGTGGGACAAGTCTGACAAACGGAGCAGACTGTTCCGGGTTCGTGATGTCTGTGTTTGCACAGTTTGGCTATTCACTGCCCAGAGTAGCAGCAGATCAGTATAATCAATCAGCGAAAAAAAGCGTGGAAGATCTGGAGCCAGGAGATCTGATTTTCTATGGAAGCGGAATCAGCCATGTGGCACTGTACATTGGAAATGGACAGATTATCCATGCAAGTACATCTGCGTCTGGAATCAAGATTTCCAACTATGATTATGAGGCGCCTGTGGGAGTAGGAACTTATATTGAAGCGGACGGCTTCTTTAGTGAATAAGAGTGAGGGAGCGGAGCATTTGATAAAACAGATATGAAATCCGGTTATCCTGTTCTGACATTTACAGCCGGGGAAGGTTTCCCCGGCCTTTTTGTACAGTGACGGGAGTCTGCCACGTTGTTATTCGCTGATAACATTCCGCGAGGTGCTTTTTTGAACAAGGTTCGCAGAAAACCCGAGAATTGCGGCGCGAAATCATGCAAAGCATGATTTTTGTGCATTGTGAAGCTTGTTACTGTGAAGGTTGCGAACGATAACCATGCCACGATACAAAGGGGAATGGTGAGAGAATAAAATTGATTTGTGTGTATTTTGTAAGGTATTGTAAATACGATATTTTGCAAGGGAAAATGTCGAAAAGTGTTGAAATTAGCAGATTGCACAAAGACTTAAAAAAAATGTGGATAGGTGAATTAATAGGTAGAAAGTTTTCCACTTTCAAAAATATGAAAAAATGTTGAAAAATCAAGTTATGCACAAAGTTATCCACATTATCCACATGGAAAAGCATGTGGATGAGTTGATTTACATAATGGGAATCGAAACAAATGTTTTGGTTATTGTTATGAAAATGTAAAATTCGACAGAAATCGGCAAAAAGGTATTGACTTTTACAAAATCAAAATATTATAGAATATTCGCGGAAAATATTACAATTAGAGGTAAAAAACATAAAATGTCTGACAAAATAAATTGTTCATTACAGGGCATATTTTGCCTGAAGCTCCGAAAAACTATAGAGAAGTTACAATGAGATTCTGGTAAAATATGGAATTATATTAAGAAGCCCTTTGCGGAGAAAATTTCCTCTACAAAGGGCTTTCTTTATAATGTTTTTGATATTATTTTGGCGTTACTGGAAGATATGATTTTTCTTTGCCTGTTTTAAGGTTTTTTTATACCAGTAGTAATCGCCCTGACCTTTACTGTAGTTCTGGATTTCTACGTCTACATCGTAGTAATATTTTTTACATCTACGATGGCATAGTTCCAACTGTGGCCGGCTCTGGTGCCATCCAGATTCTTATAGTAGCCGTTGCAGACACCGGCATCTACGCCTACGTG
>OKUN01001096.1_pt1 | contig 11127 bp, 10 predicted proteins | sample 1606581 | NCBI WGS metagenome assembly OKUN01 (sample SAMEA3882509, study PRJEB24775) | human gut metagenome | biome: human-associated habitat; feature: intestine environment; material: feces | place: Netherlands | collected 2009/2010
CTCACATAAGAGATAAGAAGTGTCCATCAGGCAACTGCAAGAAGCTTGTGACATATCAGATCGACCCTGAGATATGCAAGGGCTGTTCAAAGTGTTCAAGAGTCTGTCCTGTGGGTGCGATTAGCGGTGAGATCAAAAAGCCGTTCAAGATTGACACCTCTAAGTGCATAAAGTGCGGAGCTTGTATTTCCAACTGCCATTTCAAAGCTGTCAAGGAGGTTTAATTTTAGCTATGAATAAAGAGTTTATGATAATCGACAATATCCCCGTTGCTATAAACGGTGAAAAAAATCTGCTTGAGCTTATCAGAAAGGCAGGCATCGAGCTTCCTACATTCTGTTACTATTCTGAGCTTTCAGTATACGGTGCTTGCAGAATGTGCATGGTGGAAAACAAGTGGGGTGGCATGGAAGCCGCTTGCTCAACTCCTCCGAGAAACGGTATGGAGATATACACAAACACACCAAGGCTGAGAAAATACCGCAAGATGATATTGGAACTTCTTCTTTCAAATCACTGCGGCGAATGTACGACCTGCGATAAAAACGGCAAGTGCAAATTGCAGGAGCTTGCCGCAAGATTTGATATCCACAGGGTACGTTTTGACAATCCAAAGTCCAAGCCTTGTATCGATGATTCTTCTGTATCTATCACTAGAGACGCCAACAAGTGTATCCTCTGCGGTGACTGTGTAAGAGTGTGCAACGAGGTGCAGAATGTTGGTGCAATAGATTTTGCATTCAGAGGCTCAAAAATGAAGGTAGCCTGCTCATTTGACAAGCCTATAGGCGATTCAAACTGCGTTGGCTGCGGTCAGTGTGCGGCAGTCTGTCCAACAGGCGCTATAATCATAAAGAACGACAGCCACAGGCTTTGGAAAGAGCTTAATCAGGAGGACACTATTGCAGTGGCTCAAGTAGCTCCGGCTGTAAGAGTTGCAGTGGCAAAAGAGTTCGGCTACAACGGCGAGAACGTTATGGGCAAGATAGTTGCAGCACTTAGAAGAATAGGCTTCAACTACATTTTTGACACCTCAACAGCCGCAGACCTCACTGTTATGGAGGAGTCAAAGGAGTTTGCAGACAGGCTTGCAAACGGCGGAAAGCTCCCGCTGTTCACATCATGCTGTCCTGCATGGATAAAGTATGCTGAGAACGAGTATCCTGAGATACTGCCTAACATTTCCACTTGTCGCTCACCAATGCAGATGTTTGCTTCCGTAATAAACGAGAAGTTCAAGGGTGAGGGCAAGAAGATACTTTCTGTTGCTGTTATGCCTTGCACTGCCAAAAAGGGAGAAGCCGCAAGAGATGAGTTCAAGGACGAGAACGGCAAACCACTGGTTGATTTTGTCATCACAACTCAGGAGCTTATCATGATGATAAAAGAAGCCGGTATCGTGTTCAACGAGATAGAGCCGGAAGCTGTTGATATGCCGTTCGGCACTATGACAGGCGCAGGTGTTATCTTCGGTGTAACAGGCGGTGTAACAGAAGCAGTTATCAGACGTGTTTCCACAGACAAGTCACTTGCTTCCCTGAGAAATCTTGCATTCGAGGGCGTAAGAGGCTTCGAGGGCATAAAGGAGCTTGAAGTACCTCTTGGTGACAAGGCTATCAAGGTCTGCGTTGTAAACGGACTTCGCAATGTTGAGGTCATAATGAACAGAATGAAAGCTGGCGAGCATTTCGACCTTATCGAAGTTATGGCTTGTCCAAACGGCTGTATAGGCGGCGCTGGTCAGCCAAAGGCTACTATCGACGAGAAGAAAGAGCGCAGTGTTAATCTTTACAATGCTGATAAGCTTTGCACTTTGAAGCGTTCAGAAGAAAATCCGCTTATGGATAAGCTTTACGAGGGTATCCTCAAGGGCAGAGAGCATGAACTGCTTCATGTAAGCTATGTAAAATAACAAAATAGCATAAATAGCGAAAGGCTGCACGAAATTGTGCAGCCTTTTTTTGTACGGACTATTTTATTATGATATGTCCTCCACCTTGACAGCTCTCTTTTCATTTCTGTAGTTGACTACCTCTCCAAGAGTGCAGTATATAACAGAGAACACAGGAACAGCAATGAACATTCCGAATATGCCAAAGAGGTTTCCGCCTATGGTGATAGCGAAAAGTGTCCATAGTGACGGCAGACCAACCGAGTTTCCTACCACCTTTGGATAGATAAGATTGCCCTCAATAGCCTGAATAATGAACATGAACAACAAAAACAGCACAGCCTGCTTGAAATCCGTCACGCATATGAGCAGGAAGCCCACCACATAGCCGAGAAAAGCTCCCACAATAGGGATAAGTGCAGTGCAGGCAACGAGTATGGCAATAAGCACCGCATTTGGGAAGCGGAAGATAGCCATACCAATACCGCAAAGGGAGCCGAGGATAATGGCTTCCGTGGTCTGACCCACAAGAAAGTTCGCAAAAGTGTCGATAGAGCGACGGCATATACGGCTTATACGATCGGTGATACGATTGCTGAGAAAAGCACAGCTTATGCGCTTGCACAGGTCTTTGAGCCGCTCTTTTGCGGCAAGCATATAGACCGCAAAGCAGATTCCCAAGAAGAAGTTCACAAGACCTGAGAAAAGATCTGTCACAAAGCTTACTGTTGAACTGAGTGTGTTCAAGATCACAACGCCGTCTTTCAGCCAGCTTGTAACCTTATCGATAATATCAGCAGTGCTTATATTCATTCTGTCAAGCCACCCTGCTATCTCAGGGGAATTGTTGAGCTTGTTGGAAATATTTGAAATAAGCACAGGGATATCGTCTGAAAGCTGAGAGAAAGTCTTTATGAGTGCAGGGATAATAAGCCAGCACACAAGTGCCACAACGCCTAGGCAAAGCAGAAAGGTCAGCACTATCGAGCATGGTCTTTTCAGCGTTTCCACAGTTTTGGCATATTTCTCTTTTTTAGGCTTCTTAAAAAGCCTCTTTTCAATGCCTGACATTGGCACATTCAGGATAAATGCGATTATACAGCCAAATATAACAGGCTTCAAGACCCCAATCATTACGCCCAGAAGTCTAAAAAACTTGTCATAGTTGGTCAATCCCCAAAAAAGCACTACGCCAAGAACCACAAGGGCTGCATTTTCTTTGAATTTTTTTGTAAATTTCATTAGTTTCTCCTTACAAAAACGAGCTGTACAGCCTTTGCCGTACAGCTCTCAAATCGCTTAGAAATTAGTGTTAAGGCTGAGATACTGTCCGCTCTGATAGAGATAGATCAGATATACCACAGACGCATAGATAGTTACAACAAGCACCACCAATGTTGTAAATGCGGCGAGAATGTTCAGTATCGGGATAAACGCCACAACAAGGCACACTGCCATGACAATAAGGCAGGTCTTGTTTACATTCCACACATGGTCGCCCTTGTTTGCAAGGCCGTAGTTCTTCACGTCCCTGAGCAGGTCGCCTGTTGATTTACAGATATAGTAAAGCACTGCTATGTTCATTACATTGCCAGCAAAACTCAGAACACTTGATATCGCATTATTGTCAATAAATGTGTCAACTATTGAAAAGATAAGATCAGCCACTGTGAAAACAAGAGCTGTCTGATAACCATTATGGTCTTTTGAAGCTTCAAGTATTCCCCATACATTGAAAATAGTTGCGGCTACGGTACAAGTCATCAAAAGAAGTGCGCCTATCCCAGGTATAAAAGCAAGCGGAACTCCTATAACACCTATGATCTTTGCCAGAAACACCTTTTTGATACCGCTTGCGGCATTTGGATATTTTACCATTTTATTACCCCCTATATTTCGATTTCTTAATCAAGTTCGATATTCATTATCGGCTGTGAAACGTCTGCGCCGGCAGGTACCATTGGAAGAACGTTTATATCCTTGTTGATGATAACGTCCACAAGGCAAGGCTTACCGCATTTGAGTGCCTTTTCAAGCATCGGCTTTATCTCGGATTTTTTTGTTATCCTTATGCCCTCAACGCCAAATGCGTCGGCAAGCTTCATAAGGTCTGTTCCTCTTTCAATGTTAGTCTGAGAAAATCTCTTGCCGTAGAAAAGTCTTTGCCACTGTCTTACCATTCCGAGAACGTCGTTCTCGAAAACAAGCTCAATAAGCGGTATCTTATGCTTTGCAAGTGAAGAAAGCTCGTTGCAGTTCATGAAGAAGCTTCCGTCGCCTGCAATATTTACTACAGTTCTGTCAGGGTTGCCCACCTTTGCGCCCATTCCTGCGCCAAAGCCGTAGCCCATTGTACCAAGTCCGCCGCTTGAAGCAAAGCTTCTTGGACACTTGAAGTTATAATACTGTGCAGCCCACATCTGGTGCTGACCGACTTCTGTGGAGATGATAGCCTTGCCGTCTGTAAGTCTGTCAAGCTCCTCGATAACGTCCTGCGGAAGCACCTCGTCCTCGCTCTCGATAGGCACCATTCTCAATGCATACTGCTTTTTCCAATCCATAACAGTATTCATCCAAGCCTCGTGTTTCATATCAGGAAGCAACTCGCAAAGCTTAGCAAGGATATACTTAACGTCTCCAGTAACATGGCTGTAAACATCGATATTCTTGCCTATCTCGGCAGGGTCTATATCAATATGTATGATCTTCTTATCCTTTGCAAATGTCTTAGCGTTGCAAAGAACTCTGTCGGAAAATCTAGAGCCAAGAACTATCATAAGGTCACATTCGCTGAGCGTCATAGCGGCTGTCTTTGTGCCGTGCATACCAAGCATACCGATATAGCAGTCCTTAGTATTGTCAAGTGCGCACTGACCCATAAGTGACAATGAAACAGGTGCGTCCACTTTTCTTACGAACTCAGCCATTTCTTCTGTTGCGTCAGCAGAAACAACTCCGCCGCCCGCGTAGATAAAAGGCTTCTCAGCATTCTTTATAAGCTCTGCCGCAGCAGCTATCTCCTCGTTTATGCCCTCAGGATTGTGATTTACTACCTTCTTAGGCTCTTTCTTCTCATAGACCATAAGTGCGCCTGTGATATCCTTTGGTATATCTATAAGAACAGGACCCTTTCTGCCCTCGTTTGCAATATAGAAAGCTTCTCTGATAATGTCAGCAAGCTCCGCAGGGTCTTTCACAATGTAGTTATGCTTTGTGATAGGCATTGTTATCCCGCAGATATCTACCTCCTGAAAAGAGTCAAGACCAAGCAGATCTCTTGTTACGTTTCCTGTGATAGCCACCATAGGGATAGAATCCATATAAGCTGTGGCGATACCTGTTACAAGGTTCGTAGCACCCGGACCTGAAGTTGCGATAACAACACCCGTTCTGCCTGTTGTTCTTGAATATCCGTCAGCCGCATGGCAGGCAGCCTGCTCATGGGCGGTGATAACATGGTGTATCTTATCTGAATATTTATACAGCGAGTCATATATGTTTAGAACTGCTCCGCCCGGATAGCCGAACACTGTATCGACGCCCTGCTCCAGCAAACATTCAATTATAACGTCTGAGCCACGTAACTCTTTCAACATTTTTTATTTCCTCCAAATTACAAAATACATCTAAGATCATAAAAATATATCAATATATGATTATACTATATCTGCTTTAAAAAGTCAATACTTTCATTCATTTGGCTCATAAGCTCGTCCACCGTATCAGAGAAAAGCTTTGCCTGCTCGTCAGGCTTCTTTTCCTCTACAGCTTCCGCCTTTTCAGGCTTCTTACTTTCAAGCATATCCTGCACGCTCACTGTCTTTTCCACAGCCTTTTTTGCTGTGAGCGTTTTAAGCTCATGATCGTCAAGATAAGGTTTTATGCCCACAACGGAAACATTGTCAGTTCCGCCGTTTGTGAGGGCAAGCTCCATTATAGCGCCTAGCTTTTCAGAAACAGAAAGGTCAAGACCAAGGCCCACCACCATTTCTTCCTCAGAAACGTAATCCGACACGCCGTCTGACACTATGATTATCATATCGTCAGGTTCTTTGCCAAAATCAGCCACCAACGGTGTTTGTGCCACATCAGGTTCATTGAGAGTGCTGCCGATAGAAGATATTATGGCATTCTGATACTGTGGCTCAAGCTCTGACACATCTTCTATCCTGCCATGCTCATACATATATCGTGCATAGGATTGGTCAACAGATATCTGTCTGATAGTGCCGTTCACATAGCGGTACATTCTGCTGTCGCCAACGTTTATGCACATTGCTCTGCTTTCCTCGTCCACTGCAAGGCAACACAGGGTGGTCTGCATATTTGCAGCGTTTTCAGCCCTTACGCCCTGCTTTTTTATTTTGTTGTGAACATCGATAAGCGTTCTTTTCATATCCACCCCTGAATTATATTCAAGAATGGAAAGATGCCTTAAACAAAGCTCCGAGGCGACCTCTCCTGCATTTTCTCCACCAACGCCGTCGCAAACGGCTGCAATAAAAGGAGCAGCGACAGTTGATTCATAGCTGCCGCTGTTGATGACCTCGTGGTCTATTAAAATGCAGTCCTCATTCTGTTCACGGTAATTTCCCTTGTCTGTTATTCCGTAAATATAATAATACATTTATTATCACCGTCTGAAAACTGGTATCGTGCTGTTATATCATATCTGCAACAAGACTGCCCATTTCCTTACAGCCAACGAGCTTCATGTCCTCTGACATGATATCCCCTGTTCTGTAGCCTGCTTCAAGGACTTTCTTGACAGCATTGTCGATAGCGTCTGCTTCCTTATCCATATCGAAAGAAAATCTCAGGAGCATTGAAGCTGAAAGTATAGTAGCGATAGGATTAGCCTTATCCTGTCCTGCGATATCAGGTGCAGAGCCGTGGCTAGGCTCATACATACCGAACTTTGTGTCGTTCAGTGAAGCGGAAGCCAGCATACCAAGTGAGCCTGATATCATTGCAGCCTCGTCAGAAAGGATATCACCGAACATATTCTCTGTAAGGATAACGTCAAACTGCTTAGGATCTCTTACAAGCTGCATTGCGCAGTTGTCAACGAGCATATGCTCAAGCTCGACCTCAGGATAATCCTTAGCTACCTCGTTTACTACCTTTCTCCAAAGTCTTGAAGAATCAAGAACGTTAGCCTTATCAACGCTTGTAACTTTCTTTCTTCTCTTCATGGCGATGTCAAAGCCACGGATAGCAATTCTTCTTATCTCGTTCTCGTTATATGTAAGAGTATCAACGGCAGTTTCAACGCCGTCAACGTTCTCTGTCTTTCTCGCACCAAAATACAGACCGCCTGTAAGCTCTCTCATTATCATCATGTCGAAGCCGTCGCCGATTATATCGTCCTTAAGGGGGCAAGCTTCTCTAAGCTCAGGATAAAGATTTGCAGGACGCAGGTTAGCGAACAGACCAAGCTCTTTTCTTATTTTCAGGAGTCCGGCTTCAGGCCTGAGGTTCGGAGCAAGCTTATACCATGGTGAAGTGGAAGTATTTCCGCCGATAGAGCCAAGCAGAACTGCGTCTGAGTTCTTTGCTATCTCGACAGCCTCGTCTGTAAGCGGAACGCCATATTTATCTATAGAACAGCCGCCCATAAGGATATCAGTATAAACAAACTTATGACCGAACTTTTCAGCAACCTTGTCGAGGACCTTCTGTGCTTCTGTTACTATTTCAGGGCCTATCCCGTCGCCCTTTATAACTGTTATTTTCTTTTCCATGTTATTTTTCCTCCTCAGAATTTAAAGTCGAAACGCTTATCTCGCAGGAATAGCTCTGCTTTTCGGCTGTCATGAACAAAATGCCTGTATAGACCGAACACTCGCCGTCAATAAGCTTCTTTTTGCAATAATCGTCAGCAGCCATGCCTTTGAGCTGATACTGCATATAACTGTCCGCCGTATCAGTGCCGTCAAAGTTCACCTGACTATAGTCTATCTCCTCGCCGTCCATATAATATGACCAGTAGTAAGACAAACCGTCAGAGCCTTTGACCTTTATGCTGTTGGGTGAAACAGTGCTGTCTATGCTTGCTTCGTCTATATTCGCCCAAAGTCCGTTGAAAGTGGAAAATCCAGCACCATTTATCTCAGGCTTATTGCAGGCAAAGGTCTTTGTTGTAACGCCTTTTTTATCGGTCTTTTCGTCCTTTTCCACAAGCACTATACTGCTGTTTGAAGCAGTTCCCCTTGCAAAACTTCCGCCAAGCTTTCTGTTTATCTCTGCAGAGCTTAGGGTCAGGTCTATCTTGCTGCCGTCCACCATTACCATAAAAGGCAGAAAATCCTTGCTGCTGTATTCAAATTTACCGCTGCTCTCCTCTTTTTTCGAGCAGCCTGCGCTGCACACCAGCATTACCCCTGCTGCAAGTGCCGCAAATAGCTTTTTAGCTTTCACAGCTTCACCCCTTCATAGAAACAGTTCAAGGGCGACCCCTTTTGAGAGATCCCCCTTAAAGCTTCAAAATATCTTATTTAAGTGAGTTAAGAAGACCATTGCTGTTGATGATATTGATAAGAAACTCAGGGAACGACTGACCCTGATAAGTCTCATTCTTGGTCTTGTTTGTGATAACGCCACTGTCGAAATCTATCTCCACCTCGTCGCCGTTATCTATCTTCTCAGCAGCTTCCTCGCACTCGATGATAGGAAGTCCGATATTTATAGCGTTTCTGTAGAATATTCTTGCGAATGTCTTTGCTATAACACAGGATATCCCGCTCGCCTTGATAGCAGCAGGCGCATGCTCTCTTGATGAACCGCAGCCGAAATTGCTCTTTGCTACCATTATATCACCCTTCTGAACGTTCTTTGCAAAGTCAACGTCAATATCCTCCATGCAATGTTGTGCAAGCTCCTGCATATCAGGTGTGTTGAGGTATCTTGCAGGGATAATAACGTCAGTGTCTACGTTATCCCCGTATTTATGTACTTTTCCGCAAGCTTTCATTATGAAAACCCCTTTCGTCAAACTTTATCAGCCCTGCTTGAACTCTGACGAATGGAATATATTTTCTCCTATCGCCTGTTTTCTAAGCTCTTCATATATCTTTTCAAGATACGGGCCGTCTATAGTATCCTTGTTTCTTGTAATAAAATAGCAGATCTTTACCTTGTGGAACATTCCCTCTTTAACGAGAGCATACACAGGTGTACCCCCGATATTGGAGGTATAAAAGGTATTGAAGCCCTTCTTGTCAATAAGAGCCTGCGTCATTTCCACGGTAAATGTATTTTTGTCATGGAGTTCCTGAATGATCTCGTCAGCCTTCTCCTCACGCTGATAGTCATTTAGTGAAGTTCCGTACTTCTTTGTAACAATACTAAGAAGTATATCGGAGAATATTTCCCTAAGATAATTTTTCATCTGTTCTCGCTCCCAAGTCGTATATGCGGTCATGCCGCATATCAATTATTCCCCCAACGCAAGATCTGTCAGCTGATTTTCTCCCCGAATATCACATAACTTCCGACGGCTGTGAGATCTTGCCTGTCACAGCTGAAGCGGCGGCAACGTAAGGTGAAGCCAGATAAACCTCTGATTCTGGGTGACCCATACGTCCCACGAAATTTCTGTTTGTTGTTGCAACGGCTCTTTCGCCCTTTGCAAGAATACCCATATGTCCGCCAAGACATGGACCGCAGGTAGGTGTAGAAACCGCACAGCCTGCATTTATGAATATCTCCAGCAGACCCTCTTTCATGGCCTGCATATATACCTTCTGTGTGGCAGGGATAACGATACATCTAACGTTCTTTGCCACCTTTTTGCCGTCAAGTATCTCAGCGGCACATCTCAGATCCTCTATCCTGCCGTTCGTACATGAACCGATGACCACCTGATCTATCTTGACCTCCGGGATATCGTCAAATGTTCTTGCGTTCTCAGGCAGATGCGGGAAAGCAACTGTAGGCTTTATCTGGCTGAGGTCGATAGTATATTCAGCCTCATACTCAGCGTCATCGTCAGCCTTGTATATCTTATACTCTCTGTCTACCTTATCCTTGATGTAATCAAGTGTAACATCGTCAACTGCAAATATGCCGTTCTTAGCACCTGCTTCGATAGCCATGTTAGCCATGCAAAGCCTGTCCTCCATGGAGAGATTTTTCAGACCCTCGCCTGAAAATTCCATAGACTTGTAAAGTGCGCCGTCAACGCCTATCATGCCGATTATATGAAGTATAACGTCCTTAGCGGCACTATACTTTGGAAGCTTGCCTACGATATTGAACTTGATAGCGGCAGGGACTTTGAACCAAGTCTTTCCCTTTGCCATGCCTGCGCACATATCTGTTGAGCCGATACCAGTTGAGAACGCGCCAAGTGCACCATATGTACAAGTATGTGAGTCAGCACCGATAACGCAGTCGCCTGGAGCGACAAGTCCTTTTTCAGGAAGCAGAGCGTGTTCAATGCCCATATCGCCAACGTCGAAATAATTCTTTATGTCATACTTTGAAGCAAAGTCACGGCAGGTCTTGCACTGTGTAGCGGATTTGATATCCTTGTTAGGTGCAAAGTGATCCATGACCATTGTGACCTTATTCTTATCGAAAACATCTGTAAAACCCGCTTTATTGAACTCGTTGATAGCCACAGGCGACGTAACGTCGTTGCCGAGAACCAGGTCAAGGTTTGCCATTATAAGCTGACCTGCCTTGACTTCGTCAAGACCTGCGTGGGCTGCCAGAATTTTCTGAGTCATTGTCATACCCATTTAATATTACTCCTTACTATCAGATCTCAGAGCATACCAAGATCCTTTATTTTTTATACCCATTTATTATACCACTATTTTGATGTTAATGCAAATACATATTTATTATATATCTATGAATAATATTTATACTAAACGTTTGAGATATGAACATATCTCTTTTACTTTTACATATAAATCGCGAAAATTTTAATCACATTTTGTACAATAGCACTACACATCAACTGAAATATCCTTCACATCATCACAAAATACGAACATTCACGGGAAAATACCGTCAGCCATCTTGACTTCATTTGCATGGCATAGCTGTTCTCTTACTGCGAAAAATAATATTACAAAGAAAAAAGGAGGAAACAGCAATGAAGATGAAGTCAATGATAACAGGCGTTTCAATGGCGATAGCCGCAGGAACAGTGGCTTATGCAGTCACAGAGGCGACATCAAGCGAAAAGAAAATGCTCAAAAGAACCGTGAGCGAAAGTTAAATGA
>OKUN01001098.1_pt1 | contig 11096 bp, 12 predicted proteins | sample 1606581 | NCBI WGS metagenome assembly OKUN01 (sample SAMEA3882509, study PRJEB24775) | human gut metagenome | biome: human-associated habitat; feature: intestine environment; material: feces | place: Netherlands | collected 2009/2010
CCTCGCTCGCCGTATCGGCACTTAGAATTATGCGGTATTGCCCTGAGAGAAGAAAGCAGAACGAACATGAAAGAAAGAGGGGCTTACGATGAAAAAGGCAACACGGGTTCTTTCTCTTACCATGGCGGCAGCGATGGCGGCAGGCGTTTTGGGCGGCTGTTCTTCCAGCGCACAGGGCGGCACAGCCAGCACCGCAGATACTTCCAGTGCCGCTTCCACCACAGCATCCAGCGCGGACAGCGGTAATGTGATCCGTGTTGGTGTGGTCTGCTCCATGACCGGCGGCTCCGCTATTTACGGCGAGGGTGCCCAGAACGCGGTGGATATGGCTGTGGAGGAGATCAACTCCGGCGATTACGGCTATACGGTCGAGATCGTCAACGGCGGCAAGGTGGCTGACGATGCCAAGGACGCCAAGCAGGCCATGAACGCTTACAACAAGGTCATGGCAGATTCCCCGGCCGCTATCGTGGGCAGCTTCTTCTCTTCCGTTACACTGCCTATGGCGACCCAGGCTGCCAATGACGGAATGCTGCTGCTGGCAACCGGCGCTACCAACGTGGATGTGACCCAGAAAGGCTCCACGATCTTCCGTAACTGCTTCATTGACCCGTATCAGGGCAAGATGGCCGCCCTGTTTGTTAAGAGCAAGGGATTCAGCAAGGTAGCCGTGATTTATGCCAAGGATGATGACTATTCCAACGGCCTGAAGGACGCTTTTGTAGAAAATTGCGAGGCCAACGACATTGAAATCACCTATACCGGCGAGTGCATGAGCACTGATACTGACTTTTCCTCCCAGGCAGCACAGGCCGTGGCTTCCGGCGCAGAGTTTTTGTATTATCCCTGCTTCCTGGATACGGTACCGCTGTTTGTAGGCGCAGCGCGCAACGCGGGCTTTACCGGTACCATCATGGGCGGCGATGCCTGGGATGGCGCGGATACCACCGGCCTGGAAGACAAGTTTGATGACTGCTACTTTACCAACCACTACTCCAGCGAGGATACCGCCCCCGCCGTTCAGAACTTTGTGCAGAAGTACACCGAAAAGTACGGCACCGAAAGCCTGAACGCCTGCGCGGCCCTGTACTATGACGCCATCTACATGCTGCTGCAAGCTGCCGAGAATGGCGGCGGCACCGATACCGCAAGCCTGGTAAAAGGCATGACCGGTATGGAGTTTACCGGCGTTGGCGGCAAGATCAAGCTGGACGAAAACGGCGACGCCGTCAAGAGCATTGCATTCAACACCTTTGTTGACGGCAAGGTCAAGTGGTCTGAGACGCTGGATTCCGATGGCAACCTGGTTTCCTCCGCTGAGTAAAGTTTTTTAGATTCCCCTAAAACACCCCCTCCAGAGCAAAGGCGCAATGGTGCGCGCGGCAATGCAAGCAGCCGCGCGCACTTTTTTATTTTTTTAATTCCCCCGAATCAAACATTCACAAAAAATGATAGGAAAGGTGAATGGACCATGACTGCATCATTATTTGTTCAGGGCCTGATCAACGGCCTGAACCAGGGCGCTATTTATGCGCTGATCGCGTTGGGCTACACCATGGTTTACGGTATCATCCGCATGATCAACTTTGCCCACGGCGATTTTATCATGATCGGTGCTTACACATTGTTTTACACCATCCCGCTGATGGTCGATGCGGGAATGCCCGCCTGGATGGCCGTGATTGTGGCCGTTGCGGTGTGCGCGCTGGTTGGTGTGCTGGTTGAGATCCTGGCTTACCGCCCGGTGCGCAAGGCCGGGCCCATGTCCGCCTTGATTACCGCACTGGCCATGAGCATCTTTTTGGAAAACCTGGCCATGGTGCTGTTTGGCGCCAAGCCGCACAACGTGCAGGCTATTTTCAGCCTGCCCACCATTACGGTCGGCGGGGTATCGCTGCCGCTGAACGTGCTGCTGACCATTGGCATCGGCGTTGCGATGATGCTTTGCATGCAGCTGTTTGTAAAAAAGACCAAGCTGGGCAAGGCCATGCGCGCCGTCCCGCAGGATAAGGATGCTTCCACCCTGGTGGGCATCAACGTGAACAAGATCATCACCCTGACCTTTGCTATCGGCTCCGGTCTGGCGGCGGTGGCAGCGCTGATGTACTGCTCTACCTACCCCCGCGTTACCACCGATATGGGCTCCATGATGGGCATGAAAGCCTTCATCGCCGCAGTTCTGGGCGGCATTGGCATCATCCCCGGCGCCATGATCGGCGGCATTCTGGTCGGCCTGATTGAAATTTTTGTCAAGCTGTTTGCTCCCGGCTGGTACGAAGCCGTTACTTACGGCACATTGATCGTGATCCTGCTGGTCAAGCCCGCCGGTATCCTGGGCAAGAACACCGGCGAAAAAGTGTAAGGGAGGGAGCAGAGCAATGAGTAAAAAAATAAAAGGCTCCTATCTTTTGAACGCTGTGGGCGTGGCGCTGGTGTTTGCCCTGTTGACAGGGCTGTTCGCCGCCAATGCGTTCGGCACCTCCACCACCTATATTCAGGGCATCTGCACCACCGCCTGCTACACCATCATCATGGTCACATCGCTGAACCTGGTAGTTGGCTTTATGGGCGAGTTCTCCTTGGGGCATGCGGGGTTTGTTTCGGTCGGCGCTTATGTCTCCGCCATTGTATCCGGCGCACTGGCAGGCAAAGGGCTTTCGGATCTGGGGCTGTTCCTGATCGCGCTGCTGGTCGGCGGCCTGGCTGCGGGCATCATGGGCGTACTGGTCGGCATCCCGGCGCTGCGCCTGCGCGGCGACTATCTCGCCATTGTCACCATGGCGTTTGCCGAAATCATCCGCGTCTGCTTCTGCAACTTTTCCATCACCGGCGGCGGTAAAACAATGAGTGGCATCCTCAAGCTGTCCACCTTCCCGCGGGTATTCTGGATCATGGTGGTCTGCGTTACCATCATGTACCTGTTCGTCCGCAGCAAATATGGCCGCACCGTGCAGGCCATCCGTGAGGACTACATCGCGGCTTCGGCTTCCGGCATCAATGTGACCTATTACAAGGTCATGACCTTTGCCATCAGCGCATTCTTTGCCGGCATCGGCGGCGGTATTTATGCCCATTACATGACGGCAATGATCCCCACCAACTTCAACTTTAACTATTCCGCAGAGCTGTTGAGCGAAGTGATCATCGGCGGCACCGGTTCGCTGACCGGTTCCATCATCGGCGCAGCGTTCCTGAGCGCTTTACCGGAACTGATGCGTGAATTTTCTACCTACCGCATGCTGGCCTACTCGGTGGTTCTGGTGCTGGTCATGCTGTTCCGTCCCGGCGGCATCTTTGGCCGGTGGGAGTTCAGCCTGACCCGCGCGCTGGAAAAACTGACCGGCCGTGGCACGGTAAAAGCAAAAGCAGAAAAGGGGGCCTGAACCATGGCACAACCCGTTTTGAAATGCCAGCACCTTGGCATCCAGTTTGGCGGCCTGAAAGCCGTGGATGATTTTAATATGGAAATCGGCGAATCCGAGCTGGTGGGGCTGATCGGCCCCAACGGCGCAGGCAAAACCACCGTGTTCAACCTGATCACTGGTGTGTATAAGCCGACCGAAGGCTCCCTTTACCTGAATGGTGAGCGGATGAACGGCAAAAAGACCCACCAGATCGTTCATGCAGGCATTGCCAGAACCTTCCAGAATATCCGCCTGTTCAAAAAAATGACGGTGATCGAAAACGTCAAAGCTGCCATGCTGGAAGAACTGACCTACAACATGCCGCAGGCCATCTTCCGCACCAAGGCGTACTGGCAGCAGGAAGCCGCTGCCACCGCACGCGCCAAAGAGCTGCTGCAGGTGGTGCACCTTTCCGGCAAGGAGGACCTGGAGGCCGACAACCTGCCCTATGGTGAGCAGCGCCGCCTGGAGATTGCCCGCGCGCTGGCCACCAACATGAAGCTGCTACTGCTGGACGAACCGGCCGCCGGTATGAACCCGACTGAAACGGAGGAACTGCTGGAGATTATTGATTATATCCGGAGCGAATTCAAGGTATCGGTGCTGCTGATCGAGCATGACATGAGTTTGGTCATGAAAATCTGCGAGCGAATCCAGGTGCTGGACTTTGGTACCACGATCGCTTCCGGCACACCGGCAGAGATCGCCAATGACCCCCATGTGATTGAAGCATACCTGGGCAAAGACAAAGAGGAGGAGGTCGAAGCGGATGCTTGAAGTAAAAGACCTTCATGTCAATTACGGCGCGGTACACGCGCTGAACGGCATATCGCTGCATGTGGATGACGGCGAGATCGTATCCCTGATCGGGGCAAACGGCGCGGGCAAAACCACCACCCTGCGCACCATTACAGGGCTGGAAAAAGCTGCGTCCGGCAGCGTGATGTTTGACGGGCACGACCTGCGCAAGGCGGAACCCAGCAAAATCATTACCTACAAGCTGGCCCATGTGCCGGAAGGGCGGCATATCTTCCCCCAGATGACGGTGGAAGAAAACCTGGAAATGGGCGCTTATGCCGACCCGGCCGGGATGGAAGAGACGATGAAGGATGTGTATAAGCGCTTCCCCCGTCTGGAAGAGCGCCGCCGCCAGCTGGCGGGCACCCTTTCCGGCGGCGAGCAGCAGATGCTGGCCGTAGGCCGCGCCCTGATGGCAAAGCCCAAAATGATTTTGATGGATGAACCTTCGATGGGCCTTTCGCCCCTGCTGGTCAAAGAGATCTTTGCCATCATTCAGGAAGTAAACAAGCAGGGCATCACGATCCTGCTGGTGGAACAGAACGCAAAGATGGCGCTGGCCATCTCGGACCGCGCCTATGTGCTGGAAACCGGCAACATCAGCATTGAGGGCAACGCCGCGGATCTGCTGAACGACCCGCGCGTGAAGAAAGCCTATCTGGGCCAGTAAGGAGGGGTGGAAAATGTATCCCAATTATCCGTATTTTGCAGTCGCCATTACCCGCACCTGTGGTTCGGGCGGCGGCAGCTACATTGGCAAGCAGCTGGCAAAGGCATTTGACATTGACCTGTATGACCGCAAGCTGCTGCGCCTTGCCTCAGAGGACAGCGGCATCAGCGAGGAACTGTTTGCCCACGCCGATGAGAACACCCGCAAAACCATGCTGTACCGGGTTTCGGAACGGGTGTATGACGGCAGCATCATCCCGCCGGAAAGCGGCAACTTTATCAGCGATGAAAACCTGTTCAACTACCAGGCCAAGGTGCTGCGGGAGCTGCTGAACGAGGAAAGCTATATCTGCGTGGGCCGCGCGGCGGACTTTGTTCTGCGGGATAAGCCCAACGTGCTGACCGTGTATGTGGATGCCCCCTATGACTGGCGTGTGGAGCGCGAGATGAAGCGCCAGGGCATTGGCAGCAGCCAGGCCAAGCACTATATTGACAAGCTGGACCGCTACCGTGAAAGCTATTACAAATACCACACCGGCCGCCAGTGGAAGCGGGTGGAAAATTATGACCTCTGCCTGGATTCCGCCGCCATTGGGCTGGATAACTGCGTGGAGCTGATAAAAAAAGTGATTGAACTGAAATTTGATGGGAAAGCCAAATAACGGCTGAACATAAAGGCAACCAAGATGAGAGGAGTAAGGGAAAATGGAATCCATTGCATATTATGATGGCAAAATCGGCGCACCGGAAGAATTGATGGTGCCGTTCAATGATCGCGTTCACTTTTTTGGCGATGGCTGCTACGATGCCACCGTTGGCGCGAACGGCAAGGTATACCTGCTGCAGGACCACCTGGACCGCTTTTTTACCAGCGCCAAGGCACTGGATATCAACATCCCGATGAGCAAGGCCGAGCTGGGCAGGCTGCTGACCGACCTGCTGGCCAAGGTGGACAGCAAGGTCAACTTTGTATACTGGCAGGTCACCCGCGGTGTGGAGCCCCGCAACCATGTGTATGAGGAAGGCGTGCCCGGCAAGCTGTGGGTTTCCATCCGGCCCAACACCCTGAACGACCCCGACAAGCCCATCCGCCTGAACTCTGAGGAGGACACTCGCTTTTACCACTGCAACATCAAAACGCTGAACCTGCTGCCCAGCGTTATGACCGCCCAGCGCGCCAAGCTGGCCGGCATGAGCGAGACCGTGTTCCACCGTGGGGATATTGTAACGGAATGTGCGCACTCCAACGTTTCAGTGCTGAAAGACGGGATTTTCTATTCCCACCCGAACGATGAGCTGATTTTGCGCGGCATTGCCAAGACCCATATGCTGCAGGCCTGCTACCGCCTGGGCATTACCGTGATGGAAAAACCGTTCACGGTGGATTTCCTGCGCGATGCGGATGAGATCATCGTGACCTCCTCCTCCAACTTCTGTCTGCATGCCTGCGAGTTTGAGGGCAAGCCCGCCGGCGGCAAGGACCCCGCTACCCTGAAAGCCATCCAGGACGAAGTGCTGAAAGAGTTCTATGACTATACCGGCTGCGAAAGTCTGTGGGGCTGAAAAGGGGGAAAACACCATGACCCGTGACGAACTGGAAAAACGCAATGTAGGCGAAAACCTGGATGCCATCATGTGTCTGGACCCCCGCGGTTACGGGGTGTGCCGCATTTTGTACGCGGGCAGCCGGGCATATACCGGGGAGCCGACCGCCATGCACGCAGCCGAAGCGTTGTGCAAAGCCATCCACCCCGGCGATCCGGTGTATATCCTGGTCGGGTTTGTATTGCTGCCCCACAAGGTGCCGGAAATGGACGGTTCTGTCAGCGCGATCCTGCTGGCGCGGTCTCTGGTATTGGCCTTTGGGGCAAAGCCGATCATCGTCTGCCCGCAGGACAGCGTGGAAGCCTTTAAGAAATGCGGCAATGTGGTGGGTCTGCATGTGTATGAGGACCTGGATACCGCCATGGAGCTGCCGCTGAGCCTTGGCGTTGTGGCCTTTACCAAAGATAAGGCCAAAGCCCCCGCCCAGGCCAAAGCGCTGGCGGATAAGATTTTACCTGCAGCGGTGATCTCGGTGGAAGCCTGCGGCGGCAACGCCAAGGGTGTTTACCACAATGCGGTGGGCAAGGATGTGACCGCACTGGAAGCCAAAAGCGATGTGCTGTGGAACGAACTGCGTGCCCGCGGCGTGCCCAATGTGGCCATCGGCGATCTGGGCAATGAGATCGGCATGGGCACCATTGGGGAGCACATTAAAAAATATGTGCCCTTCACCGCCCCCGGCGAATGCCAGGACGGCTGCTGCGGCGGCATTCTGGCCGCAAGCAGCACCGATAACATCATCACGGCAACCTGCTCTGACTGGGGCTGCTATGCGCTGATGGCCGCGCTGGCCTACCTGAAAAAGGATATGGACATCCTGCACCGGGAGGAGATGGAAAGCGAGGTCATGCGGGTGCTTTCCCGCAATGGCATGATCGATATGACAGGCTCGCTGCTGCCGGGTGTGGATGGGTTTGATACCCGCATGAACGTTGGCATTGTCAGCATGATGCGGCAGTGCACGGCGTATGCGGTGCGGTATTCCCACAATTCGGACCACTGGTTCGGCCCGGTGCTGGCAAAGAAATTTTTTGAGCAGGCATAAAGCAGGTTGTGCTATAATAGGCACATTGGCCTTGGTCAGGAAGCGGTGAACCCAAAACAGCACGTTTAGGGACCGTAGGGGCGCACAATGTGCGCTAAAGGTACAGCACACTTCCTGACCAGCCCCAAAATACCGGACGCAAAGGGGATTTTTGTTATGATCCAGTTTACCCCCGTGGGGGACAGCGGCGTGCTGGCCGTCTGCGGCAGTGAGATCAGTGAACAGGTGAACGCGCAGGTTATGGCGCTGGATGCCGCTGTGCAGGCGGCGCAGCTGCCCGGCGTGGTGGAAACAGTGCCCGCCTATGCGGCGCTGCTGGTCACGCTGGACCCTTTGCAGACCGATGCCGATACCCTGATCCCCGCGCTGCGCTGCCTGTGGGACGCTTTGCCCACGGTCAGCAGCACTGCGGCCGGGCGGTGTGTTACGGCGGAGATTACGGCCCCGACCTGGCCTTTGTGGCACAGCACGCCGGGCTGACCGAACAGCAGGTCATCGACATCCACTGCGGGCGGGACTACCGCATTTTTATGCTGGGGTTCCTGCCGGGGTTCCCGTACCTGGGCGGCATGGATGAACGCATTGTCTGCCCCCGGTTGCAGACCCCGCGCACCAAGATCCCCGCGGGGGCGGTGGGCATTGGCGGCAAGCAGACGGGCATCTACCCGCTGGCTTCCCCCGGCGGGTGGCAGCTGATCGGCCGCACGCCGCTGCGCCTGTTTGACCCGGCTGGCGGCGGCAAACTGCCTTACGCGGCGGGGGACCGCATCCGGTTTGTGCCCATCAGCCCGGAAAAGTTTGAAACCATCCAGAAAGAACAGGGGGCGGCACTGTGAACTTGCATGTGATAAGCCCCGGCCCGCTGACCACCGTGCAGGATGCAGGCCGCACCGGCTATGCCGCGCGGGGGTTCCGCACCTGTGGAGCGGCGGATGGTTACGCTATGCGGACCGCCAACCTGCTGGCGGGCAACCCCCAGGCAGCCGGTGCCGCCGTGCTGGAAATGACCCTGCAGGGCGGCAAGTATCAGTTTGACGGGGACGCTGTTTTTGCCCTGGCGGGGGCCGATATGCCCGCCGCGCTGGATGGCCGCCCGGTGCCCGCCTATACGCCGCTTTTGGCCCGCGCGGGGCAGGTGCTGGCAATCGGCGCGGCCCGCAGCGGGCTGCGCGGCTACCTGGCCGTGTTTGGCGGCGTGGATACCCCGCCCGTGCTGGGCAGCCGCTCCACCGACTTAAAATGCCGGATGGGCGGGCTGGATGGCCGCGCACTGAAAGCTGGGGATGTGCTGCCCATTGGGGCGGCACCCGCCATGGTGGAACAGCGCTGGCAGCAGATCTGCGCCAAAGGGGCAAACCGCCCGCTGGGCACGGCGCGCACCCCCGCAAGGCCGTGGCGCTTTTTGGGCGGGCGGAAGCTGCCGCTGTTCCGTGCGGTGCCCGGCCCCCAGACCGATGCCTTTACCGCAGTGGGGCAGGCCGCATTTGTACACGGGGTATATGCTTTGACAGCAGACTGTGACCGCATGGCCTGCAAATTGCAGGGGCCGCAGATCGAGACTGTGGATGGGTCGGACATTGTATCGGACGGCATTGTGGCGGGTTCGGTGCAGGTATCGGCCAACGGGCAGCCCATTGTGATGCTGGCTGACCACCAGACCACCGGCGGGTATGCCAAAATTGCAACCGTCATCAGCGCTGACCTTTCGGCCATGGCGCAGCTGCGCCCCGGCGAAAAGCTGGCGTTCCAATATGTGACCGCGGCGCAGGCTGTTGCAGGAGCCAGGGCGCAGGCGGCCGTGCTTGACAAAATCAGGGAGCGGATGAAATAATGGACTTTGCAGCCATGAAACCGGCCGACCTGCGCGGGCTGATCCGCAAGGGCGAACTGACCGGCCCGACCACCGGCATGTGCAACGGTTATGCCCAGGGCAACCTTGTGGTGCTGCCCAAGGCGCTGGCGTGGGACTTTTTGCTGTTCTGCCAGCGCAACCCCAAAGCCTGCCCGCTGCTGGAAGTGGCGGACGCAGGTGAGCGAACCTTTGCCCAATTTGGCAAAGGCAGCGATATTGCTACCGATATCCCGCGCTACCGGGTGTACGAACACGGCGAGCTGACCGGGGAATACACCGATGTGAGCAAATTCTTTGAGGAGAGGAACGACCTGGTCAGCTTTTTGATCGGGTGCAGCTTCTCCTTTGAATCTGAACTGCTGGAAGCGGGCATCCCGGTGCGCCAGATCGAAGAGGGCGTGAATGTGCCGATGTACAACACCAACATTCCCTGTACCCCGGCGGGGGTGTTCAGCGGAAACATGGTGGTCAGCATGCGGCCCATCCCGTACCGGCAGGTCCCGGCGGCATCTGCCATTACAGCGGGCATGCCCCGCGTGCACGGTATGCCGGTGCAAATCGGTGAGCCGGAAGCCATCGGCATCCATGATTTGGCTCACCCGGATTACGGCGATGCCGTGACCATCAACCCCGGCGAAACACCGGTGTTCTGGCCCTGCGGCGTGACCCCGCAGAACGTTGTGATGCACTCCAAGCCGGAGTTCTGCATCACCCATGCGCCGGGGCACATGTTTGTGACCGACGTAAAAAATGTGGAGCTGAAATATTAAGAGCAGATAGTAAAAACCGCAGGGGCACACACTGTGCGCCCCTGCAGGGCAGAAGCATTGCCTTATGCCTGAAAGTGGAGGATTGAGCCATGCCGCATATTGATTTGAACTGTGACCTGGGCGAAAGCTTTGGCGCGTATACCATCGGAATGGATGAAAAGGTGATCCCGTTTATCACATCGGCCAATGTGGCCTGTGGCTTCCATGCAGGCGATCCGCTGGTGATGCAGCGCACCGTGGCGCTGTGCAAACAGAGCGGCGCGGCGGTGGGGGCGCACCCCGGTTTCCCTGATCTGCAGGGCTTTGGCCGCCGCCAGATGAAGCTGACCCCGGCGGAAGCCAAGGCCTGTGTGCAGTATCAGATCGGTGCGCTGAAAGCGTTCTGCGATGCCGCCGGTGTGCCGCTGCACCATGTAAAGCCCCACGGCGCTTTGTATAACATGGCGGGCAAGGACCGCGCGCTGGCGGATGCCATCTGCGCCGCAGTGAAGGAGAGCGCCCCCGGCGCAGTGCTGCTGGCGCTTTCCGGCAGTGAGATGGTCAAGGCGGCCCAGGCCTTCGGCCTGCCGGTTGCCAATGAGGTGTTTGCCGACCGCGGCTACCGCCCGGATGGCAGCCTTGTGCCCCGCGGAACCCCCGGTGCTATGATTGAGGATGAGGACGAAGCCATTGCCCGCGTGATCCGCATGGTAACCGAGGGCAAAGTGACCGCCAACGACGGTACGGACATTGCCATCCAGGCGGATTCCGTCTGCGTACACGGCGACGGCCCCAAGGCTCTGGCCTTTGTAGAAAAGATCGGCGCGGCCCTGCAGGCAGCCGGGGTGGAATTGAAGGCGTTTTGAGAAAATGAGCAGGGGCACAGTTCAGCAAATGCCGTTTTCCCCTGTAGAGACCGTAAGGGCGCACAGTGTGCGCCCGCAGGTGTGCGCCGGGTGATGAAGTGAAATACC
>OKUN01001102.1_pt1 | contig 11087 bp, 7 predicted proteins | sample 1606581 | NCBI WGS metagenome assembly OKUN01 (sample SAMEA3882509, study PRJEB24775) | human gut metagenome | biome: human-associated habitat; feature: intestine environment; material: feces | place: Netherlands | collected 2009/2010
TGCGGGTTCTCATTCCGTAAACGGTGTTTCCGCGCTTCATTCGGAAATTCTTAAGGAAACCGTTTTCAGCGATTTCTATTCAATCACTCCCGATAAATTTAAAAATGTTACAAACGGCATTGCATTCAGAAGATGGATATGCCAATCAAATCCGCTTCTCACGGATTATATCACCAAGCTTATCGGCAGCGATTTTATCACCAAAAGCAATGAGCTTTTGAAGCTTCGTGAATATAAAGATGATAAAAAGGTGCTTGCCGATTTTATGGCAATCAAGCGCCAAAATAAAGAGCGCTTTGCAAAGATTGTTAAAAAGAGAAACGGCATAGATATTAACCCGGATTCGATTTTTGATGTGCAGGTTAAAAGGCTTCATGAATATAAAAGGCAAAGCCTCAACATTCTTAATATTATTGCAGAATATCAAATGCTCAAGGCAAATCCCAATGCGGATTTTGTGCCGAGAACTTATATATTTGCTTCAAAAGCAGCCCCCGGCTACTTTATGGCAAAGAAAACAATTCAGCTTATAGACGCAATCTCCAATGTTATCAATAATGATAAAGATGTTAATGATAAGCTCAAGGTTGTGTTTATGGAAGAATATAATGTCAGCCTTGCAGAGGTGCTTATGCCCGCCGCGGATTTTTCAGAGCAAATTTCGCTTGCCGGCACAGAAGCTTCCGGCACCGGCAATATGAAGCTTATGCTTAACGGCGCGGTAACACTCGGCACGCTCGACGGCGCCAATGTTGAAATTGCAAATGCCGTAGGCGACGACAATATTATAATCTTCGGTCTTAAAACCCCGGAGGTTGAGCAGCTTAAGCAGCGCGGCTATCATCCTATGGATTATATCAATAATAACCGTGTTCTTAAGGATGTTATTGATTTTATCAATGCGGGTGTAGACGGTAAAACCTTTGGCGAATTCACTTCAAGCCTTATGAATGTTGATCCCTATATGGCTCTTGCCGATTTTGCTGATTATCAAAAGGCTCAGCAGCTCTCCGCAGAAATTTACAAAGATAAAGAGCGCTTTGCAAAAATGTCGCTCATGAATATCAGCGGTGCGGGAATTTTCAGCGCCGACAGAGCAATTACTGAATATGCCGAAAATATCTGGCACACAAAGCCCGTTGTTTTCCCTCAGGAAAAAAGTGCTCCGGCTCCGAAAAAGGAAACCGCTGCAAAAAAGCCAAAGACTGAAAAATCGGCAAAGGCCGCTAAATAAGATTAACGCTAAAATATGCAAGCAAGAGTTAAGGCTCTTGCTTGTTTTTTGAAGGGCTTTTATGGATACAACCTGTTTTAACGCAAGAAAAAAAGAATATAAATCCTTAATTTGCGCCATTGCAACCGATGAAAAGGTTAAGCTGCGCATAGTTGTGCCGCGCTCAATGGGCTGCAGCTGCGCAAAGCTTGCCGTTTGCAAGGATGGGGAAACAACCGTTTATTATAATATGTTTTGGGCGGGAATGTGCGGAAACGACCATGAGTATTGGCAGCTGCATTTTTATGCCACAACAAGCGGGTTGTATTTTTATCATTTTGAGCTTGAAACCCCTTGGGGAAAAACTTATATAAAAAACAGCGGAAACGGAATAGGCGATTTTAATGCTGCGTGCGGCGAATTTCAGCAAACCGTTTATGATAAAAGCTTTAAAACGCCCGATTTTTTGAAGGGCGGAATTATTTATCAGATTTTTCCGGATAGGTTTTATTGCAGCGGCACTGAAAAGAAAAATGTGCCACAGGGCAGAATTATGCGCAAATGGGGCGAAGAGCCTTATTGGAATCAAGAGCAGTTCGGCTCTGTTTGGAATAATGATTATTTCGGCGGCGATTTAAAGGGCATAGAGCAAAAATTGCCGTATATAAAGTCGCTTGGCGTAAGCTGCATTTATTTAAATCCCGTTTTTGCCGCCAATTCAAATCATCGGTATGATACTGCGGATTATGAAAAAATCGATTCACTGCTCGGCACGGAGCAGGATTTTAAATCCCTTTGCGCCGCCGCAAAGCAGTGCGGCATAGCAATTGTGCTCGACGGTGTGTTCAGCCACACGGGCTGCGATTCCAAATATTTTAATTTTTTCGGTCACTATCCGCCAAACGGAGCGTGTGACAGTGTTAACAGTCCTTATTACAGCTGGTATAAATTTAAACATTATCCCGATGATTATGAAAGCTGGTGGGGAATAAAGCTTTTGCCTGAGGTGCACGAGGAAAACCCGTCTTACAGGGAATATATTTGCGGCGAAAACGGCATTTTGCGCAAGTGGCTTCGCTGCGGCGCAAGCGGCTGGAGGCTTGATGTTGCGGATGAACTGCCGGATATTTTTCTTGATGATTTGCGCACGGCGGTGAAAGCCGAAAATCCCGATGCCGTTATTATCGGCGAGGTTTGGGAAGATGCCACAAATAAATTTGCATATGGTAAAAGGCGGCGCTATTTGCTCGGCGAGCAGCTTGATTCCGTTATGAATTATCCGTTTGCGGATGCGGTGCTCAATTTCGTTAAATACGGCTCTGCCGAGGCGTTTGAGAACTCTGTGATGTCTGTTGCGGAAAACTATCCGCCCTGTGTTTTGCATGAATTGATGAATCACATCGGCACCCACGATACGATGCGAGCAATCACATTTCTTGCCGGCGAAAATGCGGAGGGAAAGGACAGAGCTTGGCAGGAAAAAAATAATATTTTGCCTGCCGAAAAGTTTGAAAAAGGCATTGAAATGCTTAAAATGGCAAGCTTTTTGCAGTTTACTCTTCCCGGTGTTCCGAGTATTTATTACGGCGATGAGGTCGGTATGCAGGGAATGAAAGATCCGTTTAACCGTGCTTGCTATCCGTGGGGAAAAGAAAACAAAAGCCTATACTCTTGGTATAAAAGGCTTGGCGAAATCAGGCGGGGCTGCTCGGCTTTTGTTAATGGCGAGCTTGTGCCCGTGTATGCTGCCGCAGGAGCCGTTGCCTATGAAAGGCGGGGAAGCGAAAATGCCGTGCTGGCAGCAGTGAACAATTCGGAATCGGCTGTTGAAATTTTTGTCGGCACCGAGTGGGATAATTCCTATTCGTTTTTTGATAATGCTTCGGTTGGCGGCAAGCTTGTGCTTGAGCCTAAAGGCATGGCGCTTTTGAGCAGGCTTTATTGAATTGAATTTAAAATATGTTTCGGGCTGCTGCAATGTTGCGGCAGCCTGCTTTTTTGCTTTTTTTGCCTTTTAATAATTTTATTATTGTATATTTTAATATTATATGATATACTATTACGGAATTACCGTGGGTAGGTGCGTTCGCACCTGCTTGCAGATTATTAAGAATCGGCAGCGCTGAAAACAGCCCTTGATATATCGGGCTGCAATTGCCGCAGCTGCGGCAAGGCTGCATTTTCCGTTATGCGTCTTATACGGCTACAGTAAGGCGATAGGAATTTTATAAATCAATGTGTAGTCGGAAAGGCTATGGCAGTTTTATGGCATACAGAACTCATAACTGTAATGAATTAACTTTTGATAATCTCAATGAAAAAGTAACTCTTGCCGGCTGGGTTGACACTATCAGAGATCACGGTGGCGTTGCTTTCATTGATTTGCGCGATGAGCATGGGGTAACTCAGGTTGTTGTAAATGATGACACTTTGATTTACCATTTGAAAAAAGAAAGCGTTATTTCCGTTGAGGGCGTTGTTGTTAAGCGCGACCCCGAAACGGTCAATAAAAAGCTTGCAACGGGCGAACTTGAGGTTAAGGTAGATAAGCTCACCGTTCTTGGTGCCTGCACGGAAAATCTGCCTTTTGAGGTTTCGGAATCAAAGGAAACAAGAGAGGATGTGCGCCTCACATATCGTTTTCTTGATTTGCGCAACAAGGCTGTGCATGACAACATTATTTTCAGAAGCAATGTTATCTCTTTCCTGCGCCAAAAAATGACCTCGCTCGGCTTCACGGAAATCACAACTCCGATTTTAACCTGCTCTTCTCCGGAGGGCGCAAGAGACTATATTATTCCCTCAAGAAAGCATGAGGGCAAGTTTTATGCATTGCCCCAGGCTCCGCAGCAGTTTAAGCAGCTGCTTATGGTTTCCGGCTTTGATAAGTATTTCAAAATTGCGCCGTGCTTCCGTGATGAGGATGCAAGAGCCGATCGTTCACCGGGCGAATTTTATCAGCTTGATTTTGAAATGGCTTTTGCCACTCAGGAGGATGTTTTTGCGGTTGCTGAGGATGTGCTTTATGACACATTCACAAAATTCGGCGGCGGCAAAAAGGTTTCTCCCGCTCCTTTCGTAAGAATCCCTTATGAAGAGGCAATGATAAAATACGGCACGGATAAGCCTGATCTTCGCAATCCGCTTGAAATAGTTGATTTAACCGATTTCTTTGCCGATGTTGAATTTAAGGCGTTTCAGGGCAGGCCCGTAAGGGGCATAAATGTTCCGGGCTGTGCAAAGCAGTCTAAGGGCTGGTTTGAAAAAATGCTTAAATTCGCTCTTGAAATCGGAATGAAGGGTCTTGGCTACATTGAAGTGCTTGAAGACGGCTCTTATAAAGGCCCCATTGATAAATTCCTGCCTCCCGAAAAGAAGGAAGAGCTTCGCAGCATCTTCAATTTCAAAACTGATGACACCCTTTTCTTTATTTGCGACACACCTAAGCATGTAAACGATTTTGCGGGCCAAATCCGCACAGAGCTTGCAAACAGGCTTGATCTTATTGATAAAGACCGCTTTGAGCTTTGCTATATTACCGATTTTCCGATGTTTGAGCTTGATGACGACGGTAAATTGGCATTCACTCACAATCCGTTTTCAATGCCTCAGGGCGAAATGGATGCACTCCTTAATCAAGATCCTCTCACCATCAAGGCATATCAGTATGATATTGTTTGCAACGGCGTTGAGCTTTCATCCGGCGCCGTAAGAAACCACAGGCCCGATGTTATGGTTAAGGCGTTTGAGATGGCCGGTTACAGCGAAAGCACCGTTAAAGAAAAATTCGGCGCTCTTTACAATGCTTTTCATTACGGAGCTCCGCCGCACGCAGGTATGGCTCCCGGCGTAGACAGAATGATAATGCTTCTTAAAGATGAGGAAAATATCAGGGAAGTTATCGCATTCCCGATGAATTCAAATGCACAGGATATGCTGCTCGGTGCTCCAAACACCGTTACGGAAATGCAGCTTCGTGAAACTCATATTAAGCTTCGCCGCCCCGTGCCCGAAAAATAATCAAAAGCAGGGGGTGCATGGTTTTCCGTGCACCCGCTTGTGTTTTTTATATCAATCAATTTTGGAGGATAAGCAATGCAAATCACACCGGATTTAATAAAATATCTGGAATCGCTTGCACGCATCACCTTAACCGAAAAGGAAGAGGAAAAGGTGGGCGCAGAGCTTCAGGATATTCTCACCTATATTGATATGCTCAACGAGCTTGACACCGATAATGTTGAGGCTATGAGCCATTCGTTTCCAATCACAAATGTGTTTAGGGAAGATGAGGTTAAGCCCTCGCTTTCTCCCGCTGAAATCGTTGCAAATGCACCAGAAAGCAGCGACGGTGCTTTTGTTGTGCCGAAAACCGTTAATGAATAAGGAGGGCGTTTAAATGGAAATATTTGAAATGACCGCCCTTGAAACGGCGGAAAAAATTAAAAGCGGCGAAATCTCTTGCCGCGATGCCGTTGAATCTGTTGCAAAAAGCATAAATGCAAGAGACGAAAAGTTTAATTGCTACACTCATTTTGATTTGGATTTGGCGCTTGCAAATGCCGATGCGGCACAAAAGCTTATTGATTCCGGCTCTGCCGTGTCTCCGCTTGCTGGTGTGCCCGTTGCAATTAAAGACAATATTTGCACAAAGGGTGACATAACCTCTTGCGCTTCTAAAATTCTTTATAATTTTAAGCCGCCTTATGATGCCACGGTTGTTAAAAAGCTTACCGCAGCGGGAATGATTCCGTGCGGCAAGGTTAATATGGATGAATTTGCCATGGGCTCAACAACGGAAACTTCTTATTACGGCGCCACCAAAAACCCTTGGAATGTTTCAAGAGTTCCGGGCGGTTCTTCGGGCGGTGCGGCAGCATCTGTTGCCGCCGATGAAAGCATAATTGCTCTTGGCTCAGACACGGGCGGCTCAATTCGCCAGCCCTGTTCGTTCTGCGGTGTAACCGGCCTTAAGCCAACTTACGGCGCCGTTTCCAGATACGGCCTTATCGCTTATGCATCATCGCTTGATCAAATCGGCCCCATTGCAAAAAATGCGCTTGATGCCGCAGCAATGTTTTCTGTTATAAGCGGCAGAGATGAAAAGGACGGCACTTCCTGCAATTCTAATCCTTTCACGCTTGATGATATAAAAAATGCCAAGGATCTTAAAGGCAAAAAAATAGGCATTCCCTCCGATTATTTCGGTGAAGGCATAGATCTTGATGTTGCCGCCAAGGTTAAAGAGGCGGCAGAGGTTATGAAATCCCTCGGCGCAGAGGTTGAGGAATTTTCAATGCCCATTGTTAAATATGCAATTCCCACCTATTATATAATCGCCTGCGCAGAGGCTTGCTCAAATCTCTCCAGGTTTGACGGTATTAAATACGGCTATAAATCCCCGGATGCTCATAATCTGCGCGATGTTTATTTCAAATCCCGCTCCGAGGGCTTCGGCATGGAGGTTAAAAAGCGCATAATGCTTGGCAATTTCGTGCTTTCAAGCGGATATTTTGACGCTTATTATAACAAGGCGCTCAAGGCCAAGGGGCTCATCGTTAAGGCGTTTAACGAGGCTTTTGAAAAATATGATTTTCTTCTCGGCCCCGTTGCTCCAACCACGGCGCTTGAAATCGGTAAGGGCCTCAGCGATCCTCTTGCAATGTATCTCGGCGATATTTACACCGTTATGATAAATATTGCAGGTTTGCCGTCGCTTGCTTTGCCTTGCGGATTTGACGGCGATAATATGCCCGTGGGAATGCAGCTTATCGGCAGGCCGTTTGATGAAAAAACAATTCTTGCCGCCGGCAATGCTTATCAGGGCGAAACGGCATATCATCTTCAAAAGCCGCAATTGGATTAAGGAGGAAATTTTATGCAATATTCAACAGTCTGCGGGCTTGAGGTGCACACCGAGCTCGCCACAAAAACAAAAATTTTCTGCTCTTGCTCCACTGAATTCGGCGGCGAGCCAAACACACATGTTTGCGAAATTTGCTCCGGCATGCCGGGCACGCTTCCCGTTCTCAATAAAAAAGTGCTTGAATTTGCGGTAAGAACAGGCCTTGCCACAAATTGCGAAATCACAATGTATAATAAGTTTGACAGAAAAAATTATTTCTATCCCGATTTGCCTAAGGCTTATCAAATCAGCCAGCTTTATTTGCCGATTTGCAGAAACGGCTGGATAGAGATTAACGACAGTGTTAACGGCGGCAAAAAAAAGGTTCGCATCCATGAAATCCATATGGAAGAGGATGCGGGCAAGCTTGTTCATGATGAATGGTCCGATTGCACTCTCGTAAACTATAACCGCTGCGGAGTTCCGCTGCTTGAAATCGTTTCGGAGCCGGATATCGCATCTGCCGATGAAGCGGTTGAATATGTTGAAAAGCTGCGTGCAATATTGCAGTTTTGCGGTGTTTCGGATTGCAAAATGCAAGAGGGTTCGCTTCGTGCCGATGTAAATGTGTCCGTTATGGAAAAAGGCTCAAAGGAATTCGGCACTCGCACTGAAATGAAAAATATAAATTCATTTAAAGCCATCCATAATGCCGTTGAGGCAGAAGCTCAGCGCCAAATCGAATTGATTGAGGACGGCGAAAAGGTTGTGCAGGAAACACGCCGCTGGGATGATTCCAAGGGCGCTTCCTATTCAATGAGAAGCAAGGAAGATGCGCAGGATTATAAATATTTCCCCGATCCGGATTTACCGCCCGTTAAGCTTTCGGATGAATATGTTGATTCAATCAGAGAAAATCTGCCGGAGCTTCCGGATGCCAAAAAAGTACGCTATATGAATGAGCTTGGCCTTTCGGAATACGATACGGCTATGATTTGCTCCGATATGGCATATGTTCGCCTTTTTGAGCGCACGGTTGAAATCACAAACAGCCCTAAGGACAGTGCAAACTGGATTATGGGCGAGCTTATGAAAATGCTTAATGATTCCCAAACTCTGCCGGAAAATATGAGCTTCAGGCAGGATTCGCTCGGCGAAATCATCAATCTGCTTGCGGCAAACAAAATCAGCCGTGATTCGGCTAAAAAGGTTTTCAAGGCCGTGTTTGAGCAGAATGTTGTGCCTGCCGATTATGTTAAGGCAAATAATATGGAATCCGTTTCGGATACGGGTGCAATCAAAGCCGTGGTTGAAGAGGTTATCGCCGCAAACGAAAAGGCGGTTTCCGAATACAGAGAGGGCAAAGATAAGTCCTTTAATTTCCTTATAGGCCAATGTATGCGTGCGCTCAAGGGCAAGGCTCCGGCTGCCACGGTTACTCAGGTGCTTAAAGAAATTCTCGGCTGATTGCTTTGCTAATAGGCGGGCTTGATTGCCGATCGCTTAAAATATAATACTATATAAATAAAGGCTTGAATCGTTTGAAAATCCAAACGGCTCAAGCCTTTTTATATTTTTTCTTTGTCGGCACGCTTATCTATGCCTCGTGCCGTTTTTCTTGCTCGGCGCAGCATTATATTATTGTATGTAGTATTTTGCCTGTGCGTTCCAAAGCTCGGCGTATTTTCCGCCTGCGCTCAGCAAATCTTTGTGTGTGCCCGTTTCGGCAAGCTTTGCATTGTTGAAAACGGCAATTTTGTCGCAAAAAGCGCAGCTTGAAAGCCTGTGAGAAATGTAAATAGCCGTTTTGCCCTGCACAAATGTGTTGAAACGGCTGTAAATTTCATTTTCTGCAATCGGGTCAAGAGCAGCTGTCGGCTCGTCAAGCACCACAATCGGCGCATCTTTGTAAAGTGCCCTTGCAAGCGCAAGTTTTTGCGCTTCACCGCCGGAAATTTCAACGCCGTTTTCGTCCAAGTCCTTGTAAAGATATGTGCTTTCCTTATTCGGCATGCGTTCGGTGCGCTCTTTTATATCGGCATTTTCAAGGCAGGCATAAAATCTGCCTTCGTCAAAATCGCCGCTTGCGCAAACATTTTCTTTAAGTGTGGTTGAAAATATTTTGAAATCCTGAAAAACAACGGAATAAAGCTTTATAATGCTGTCTTTAGTGTAGTCCTTAATGTTAATACCGTTAATCAAAATTTCGCCGGATGTGGGATAATAGAGGCCGCAAAGGAGTTTAACAGCGGCTTGATAAATGTTGTTTTGCCGCTGCCGTTTCTGCCGACTACGGCTAAATGCTCGCCGTTTTTGATTTTGAGATTAACATTTTGGAGAGCATAATTTTCCGCGCCCGGGTATTTAAACGAAACATTTTTAAATTCAATTTCAAAACCTCCCGACAAATCAAGCACCTTGTTGCCGTAAGTCATTTCGTCCTCTCTGTTTACTATCTCAAAATAATAATTAACCAAAGGCACCATTTCTGCGGTTTTGCCAAAGGTTACCGCCATTTTCATTATGCCGCCGATTATTTGCATAAACGCACCGCAGTAAAGCACAAGCGAACCGATGCCGAATAATCCGTATAAACCCTTAACGCCGATGAAAAGATAGATTCCGAAGCCGACAAGCGCACCCAAAATCGCAACAAACGAGCTTTGCTTTGCCGTGTTCATTGAAGCTTTTTTCAAAATTTGCTCGCCGTCGGTGAGCAGTCTGTCCGTTGCGGTGTGCTCAATCAAATTTTGCTCCTTATAAATACGGATTTCCTTGCCCGTATTGTAATCTGAAAACATATTCAGAAAGTAGTAAAAAATCCTGTCAAGGCGTGAATATTCATCGCTTGCCTTAAACCAGGCTTTGTTCATTCTCACGGCAACAACAAGAATAATAACAGCCATAACGGTGATTGCGCCGAATATGGTCAGCAAAAACGCAGGGCATTCAAAGAAAGTGTCACCCGTTTTCTTAAATCCGATTTTAAACAGCGGAGTGACAATAACGACGGATATAATCAAAGTCAACGCACCGGAAATGAAATCACGCATCATCCAGGTGAGCTGAACAAAAGATGAAAAAACTCTGTCTTGAGCCTCGGAATGCTTATGCACCAATTCTTTAAATTCGCTGCATTCAAGCTTTTGATATTCAATTCCGAAAAGCTTTGATGAAATTCGTTGAAGCTCTTTGTTATACATAAGCGAACGGTAAACAAACTGCATGTCGCCGAGATAATAGTTGATAAAAAACAATATGGCATTTATGCTCACAGCTAAGCCTATATACAGCGCAAGGCTTTTCATATCTGCACCGCCCGCAAGCAAATCTATGATTTTTGATGTAAACCAAATATTCACAAACGGCATAACGGCCGTAACAATCGCAACGGTAACGGCGGTGGGGATAAGGCGTTTTTCGAGGCGGTGCATTTCACGAAACGCCGCAAAAACCGTTTTTATATTTTTCATACAGCCTCGCCTCCGTTCTCTTTATAATAGTAGCTTTGAATTTGGTACATTCTGTAGTACAAGCCTTTGAGCGCCATAAGCTCCTCATGGGTGCCGCTCTCGGCAATTCGGCCGTCCTTGATAAATAAAATTCTGTCACAAAAGCGAGTGGACGAAAGGCGGTGAGAAATAAAAAACGATATTTTGTTGCTTGTGATCTCATTATATTTAAGGTATAGCTCGTTCTCTGCTATAGGGTCAAGCGCCGCCGTAGGCTCGTCAAGAATTAAAACAGGGGCATTTTTGTAAATAGCCTTTGCAAGCAAAAGTTTTTGCTTTTCGCCGCCCGAAAAGTCAACCGCATTCTTATATACATCCTTTATCATATATGATTTTTCTTTATCGGGCAAAGTATTTATTTTGTCCGAAATACCTGCCTTTTCAAATGCGGCAAATAGCTTTTGCTTATCATAATTTGATGTTGCGCAAATATTTTCGGCAATAGTCATAGGCATAAAATAATAGTCCTGAAAAACTGCCGAAAAAAGATTAAAATAACTGTTGCCTGAAAAATCAC
>OKUN01001106.1_pt1 | contig 11065 bp, 10 predicted proteins | sample 1606581 | NCBI WGS metagenome assembly OKUN01 (sample SAMEA3882509, study PRJEB24775) | human gut metagenome | biome: human-associated habitat; feature: intestine environment; material: feces | place: Netherlands | collected 2009/2010
TTCTACCAGATGTACCGCCTTGCCGCCGAGCCGTTCTTCCTCTCGAACTTCAAAAAGTCCGATTTCGTGCAGATGAACGCCGCGGCGCTGAAATACTATGTCATGGCCTCGATGCTGATCTTCCTGGGCATCGCCCTGTTCCGCGACCTGTTCGCGCTGATCGTGGGACGCGATTTCCGCGAAGGGATCTTCATCCTCCCGGTCGTGCTCGGGGCCAACGTGCTGACGGGCGTGTGGCTCAACCTCTCGTTCTGGTATAAACGCGAAGAGAAAACCTCGCTGGCGATCGTCGTTACGGGAGCCGGGCTCGTCGCCATGATGGCCTTCGGTTTCTGGTTCATCCCGCTGTGGGGATACTACGGGGCTGCCTGGGCCCGGCTGGCGAGCGAGTCGGCGATGGTGGGTGTGAGCTGGTGGCTCAACCGCCGGTTTTACCCGACGCCCTACGACTGGCGGCGCATCGGCGAGTATGTGGCCGTGGCGCTTGCGGTCTTTGCGGCCTGCGAAGCAGTAACGGCCTTCGACGGCAATAAATTGATAACCTATGCGTTTAATATAGTGCTGTTTGCGGCTTATGCCGTCTACCTCGTCCGCCGTGAGCGGATCGATGTCGGGGCGATGCTGAGAGCGGCGCTGAAACGGAAATAGACAATGCCGAGACACCTGTATATCCGAACCGTGCTTGCCGGGGCGAGTGTGAACCCTGTGGGGAAATGATATGGCGATGAAACGGAAGGTGAAAGAGAAGGCCGTGGTGCTGGCGATGAGTTTCGTGCTCTTCATGGGAGGTGTATCCGCGCTTTCGATGGATCGCGGCAACGGCCGTACGATTGTCCTGATATTCGTTGTGCTGGCGCTGCTGGCTATCGCCGCCCGGCAGACGATACGGAGTTTGAAGAAGAAAAAGGAGTAGAAGATATGCGTTTTGCGGACATAACGGGACAGGAAGATCTGAAACGGCATCTGGTGCAGAGTGTCGATGCAGGGCGGGTGAGCCATGCCCAACTCTTCACAGGGCAGGCGGGTGCGGGTGCCCTCGCCCTTGCCGTGGCCTATGTGCAATACCTTTGCTGCCACCATCGCCATGACGGCGATTCGTGCGGTGAGTGTCCCGACTGCAGGCAGATCGCTGCGTTGGCGCACCCCGATCTGCACCTGGTTTTCCCGGTCAACAAGCAGGGGAAGAAATCCGGCGAGGTGATGCGCAGCGATGAATTCCTGCCGCTGTTCCGCGCCATTTTCGGAGAAAATGGCGGCTATTTCTCGGCGCAGGACTGGTACGAACGCCTCGACCTGGGCAAGACGCTCAAAGGCATGATCGCAGCCCGTGAGGCCGACGAAATCATCCGCAAACTCTCGTTCAAGAGTTTCGAGGCCGACTATAAGACAATGCTGATCTGGCTCCCGGAAGCGATGAACGAGGAGGCGGCTAACAAGATCCTCAAGATCTTGGAGGAGCCTTGGGAAAAGACGCTTTTCCTGCTGGTTTCCGAGCAGCCCGACCGCCTGTTGCCGACGATCCTCTCGCGTACACAGGAGGTCGCCGTGCCGCGCATCGCACCCGACGTTCTGGAGCGTGTGGCCCGCGAGCGGGGGATCGCCGATCCGGTGAAAGCCCGTAACATGGCCCGTCTTGCAGGGGGCGATCTGCTGGAACTGAAACATCTCGTGGCCGGCGAGAGCGATGCCTTGCGGAAAGAGAATTTCGACCTCTTCTGCGGGCTTATGCGGCTAAGCTACAACGACAAGCATCTGGAACTCGTCGCCTGGGCCGAAGATGCCGCACAGCTTTCGCGCGAACAGCAGCGTGCTTTTCTGCGGGATGCCGCGCGCCTCTTGCGCGAGAGTTACATGCTCCATGCGGGCATCAATGAAGTCTGCTACCTCTGGGGCGAGGAGCTGGCTTTCTGTACCAAATTCGCCCCTTTTATCGGATCGCAGAACATAGAACCGCTCATCGGCGAGATCGAAAGCGCTTTGGCGCAGATTTCGCAGAATGGCAATCCGACGATCGTATTCACCCATTTTGCCCTTGCGGTGAGCAAAATGATAAAACGACTCTGACTTATGGCACGTGTAGTACTTCTTACCGGCGGCAATACGGGCGACGTGAAACGGACGCTCCAGGCTGCGCAACAACTCATCAACGCCCGCGTGGGCGCCGTGCTGCGTTGTTCGCACCGTTACGAAAGCAAGCCGTGGGGCTTCGATGCCGAACAGCATTTCTCGAACCAGGCGCTTGAGGTCTCCACCGACCTGCAACCGCTCGAGGTGCTTGAGGCCGTGCAGGCCATCGAGCAGGAACTGGGCCGCAACCGCGCGGCCGAAGCGGTCGAGAAAGCCCGTACGGGCGTGGCCTACACCTCGCGGCCGATCGACATCGACATCCTCTTCTACGACGACGAGGTGATCGCAAGCGAGCGGCTCACCGTTCCCCACCCGCTCCTTTCCGAGCGGGAATTCGCCTTGGCCCCGCTGTGCGAAATCATGCGCCAGCGCCGCCACCCGGTCACGGGGCAGACCATGGAGGAGATGTACAAGGCCCTGCGCCCGAATGAAAATTAAAAAAGAGAGAACATTGAAAAGGGGACGAATAATAACGTTGTTCACGGCCGTCGTGCTGTTCGCGGGATGTTTCAAGGAGGTCTCGTACAGGACGGACTATGTGCTCAAGCCGCTTGTGCAGGAGAACTCGGGCGATGTCGCCCAATTGCTTCCCGAGGGGAAGGCGCAGGCTTTTGCCCATGCTGCCGACACGGTCTTTTGGGAGGTCGCTTCTTACGAAGACGCCCTGGCCGGGATCATTACGCGGCGGGACAACCCGACCGAAAAACAGACCGTGCCGCTCGTGACGGCCGAACCCTACCAGCAGGAAGGGATTGCCGGATGGCTCTCGATGCGGATCGACAAACCGTCGGTAATGGTCGTCGCGGTCGATACCGAGCACAGGATTTACGGCTATACCCAGCAGGAGATCGCCGAGAATTTCCCCAAGCTCTACGTTTCCGTCGTCTTCAAGCCGTGGAAGGAGGGGACGGAATACAAGGACGGTAACTGGATTTTCCGCAACCAGTTCTATGTGCCTCCGACCTATCTCGATTGTTACATCGCACCTTCGGTGCAGGCCGAGGAGGACGGCGAAACGACCGAGCCTTCGAAACTCAAGGCCTATGCCTATGCCGTCGATACGACGGCGTGGAGGATCGCCTCATACATCGACGCCGCGGCCGGAGTCATCACCTCGAAGAACGACCCGTCGCAAACCCGTTCCAACCCCAATTTCACTGCCTCGAAAGAGGAGTCGGGCGCTTACGGCATGGAAGTGAGCAGCCCGACGCTGATGGTGGTCGTGGTCGACCAGACCAACGAGGTTTACGCCTATTCGAAACAGGAGGTCGACCTCGACGGCGAGCCCGTGACCTTCCCGATTGTCTTCCGCACATGGCGCCCAGAATACCTCTATGTCGAGGAAGGCTGGCGCGTGGTCAATGAAAAGAACGCCGACCCGGAACAGGAGGGTTCGGATACAACTAAATGATAACGATGGATATCCGCAAAAGACATATCGTCCGCACGCTGCGTGCCGCCGTGCTGCTGCTTTTCGTTTCGGCTTTCCTGAGCCGTTGCGCGAGCATGATGACCCCCACGGGCGGGCCGCGCGATTCGCTGCCCCCGGTCATCGTGAACATGACGCCCGACAATTTTTCGACCAACCGGCCGCTCGTGAACCACGAGAAGATCTACATCGAGTTCGACGAGTTCGTGCAGCTCAAGGATCAGCAAAAGGAGTTCTTCACCTCGCCGCAGATGAAGAAGAAACCGCTCGTTTCGCTGCGTGGCCGTGGCGTCGTCATCCAGTTGCGCGATACGCTCGAGGCGAATACGACCTATTCGCTCAACTTCGGCAGTGCCATCCGTGACAACAACGAGGGCAACCCGCTCTACTCGATGCGTTATGTCTTCTCGACGGGGCCCGAGATCGACTCGATGGTTATGTCGGGTTATACGGCCGACAGCTATAAGGCCGACTCCGTGTCGAAGAGCTTCATCTGGTTCTTCCCCGCCGATTCGGTGGAAAACGTCGCCGAATACGACTCGACGATCTTCAAGTACAAGCCGGCTGCCATCGCCCGCGCCGAGAACAACGGTATCTTCATCGCCCAGAACCTCAAGCCGATCGCTTACCGCGTCTATGCCGTCCAGGACAAGAACGACAACCAGATTTATGAACCCGGTTCCGACCAGGTAGGCTTCCTCGAAGGTACCTACAACCCCCGCGAGCAACCCGATTTCGCCATGTGGTACGATTCGATCCGCCAATATGTCGTGGCCGAACCGCAGCTCTACCTGCGCATGTTTACCGACAAGGCGTTCCGGCGCCAGGTGCTTTCGCAGTCCGAACGGCCCCTGCAACACAAGGCGATGCTCTATTTCGCGGCCGCACACCCGCAGATCGAGCGTATCCGTTTCGACAGCATCCCCGAGGATCGGGTCATCTTCGACCCGCAGACCGTCGGGCGCGACACCATCGCCCTGTGGTTCAACATGCCTTCGTCGGCACTCCCCGATACGATCAAGGGCGAGATCACCTATTTCAAGCACGATACGGTCAATGTCCTGCAATCGGTCACCGAGCCCTTGAAGCTGGCCTGGAGGTTCATCGAAACCAAAGAGCAGGAGAAGGAGCGCGAGAAGCTCGAACGCGACCGCCGCAAGGCCGAGGCCGCGGGCGAGGAGTGGGTCGAGCCGAAGAAAGAGAACCCCTTTGCCTACAAACTCCCGCTGTCGGGCGAGGTGAACCCCGAGAACCACCTGACGATGGATTTCGACTATCCGCTTACGAAGCTCGATTCGGCCGCCATGCTCCTCACGCTTACGCATCCCGACAACAGTATCGAGGATATTCCCGTGTATTTGGTGCGCGATACGGCGCAGCTGCGCCGCTATTATATCCGTGCGCCCTGGAAAACCGGCGGGCAATATACCCTCACCATCCCTGAAGGGGCCATTACCGATGTGGCGGGATTTTCCAACGACTCGATCATCGGCAAGTATACGGTGCTCGACCCCGAGAAGTTCGCCACGGTGAAGATCCATGTCACGGGCAAGGACGACAGTTCGAAGTACATACTCCAGCTGCTCGACGGCAACAACGCCCTTAAACAGGAGAAGCGCGACGTTACCACGGGCGACTGGCAGTTCAATTTCGTCCCGGCCGGTGAAATTAAGTTCCGTGTCATCGAGGACAAGAACGGCAACGGCAAGTGGGACACGGGCAATGTGGTCGAACGCCGCCAGCCCGAACGCGCCGAAATCTATGCCAACGACGAAGGCGAAGACACCTTTGCCACGAAAGCCAACTGGGAGGTCGAGTTCTCGATCGACATGAACACCCTGTTCGCTCCCGTGACGATGGAGTCGCTTTCGCGCACGCTTGAGGAACGTGAGGCCCAGCGCCTGCGCCGCGAGGCCGAGAAACGCGCCAAGGAACCCAAGAAGAAGGGTCACAGCCACGATAACAATCAGAATAATAACCGCATGAACAACAGCATGAACTCCACGGGCGGCATGTTCAATAATTTCCGATAGCGCGATGATGAAGAGACGATTCAAAAACCTGTTGTTGTTCGCGGCTGCCGTATGCTGCTGGCATGGTGCTTCGGCGCAACATACGCTCGGTTTTACGGCCGGTTACGGCATGGCCAGCGCCCGCTTCGACCCCAAACAGGAGATGAAGGGGATGTGGGGTATCTATACCGCCGGCCTTACTTGGCGCTACTATGGTACGCAACGCTTCGTGGGCGGTTTCGGTATCGACCTCGAATTCCTGCAACAGGGTTTCTCCTTTGCAACCAATGCCTCGCTGGTCGAGGAGCCGAAGGATTTCCGTTACTATACGCGCCATATCAATTCGGTCATGCTGCCCATCGTCTGGCAGCCCCATATATATATGCTGCGCCACCGTGTGCGCGTTTACCTCGAAGCTGCGGCCACCTTTTCCTACCAGCTTTCGTCCGACTACGAGGATGAGAGCGCCAAGGCATCGGGAATGGCCGACTGGAAGGGGGATTACAACTACAAGACGGCCCGCGACAGCCGCTGGGGCTACGGGCTTGCGGGCGGCGGCGGTATCGCCTTTCTGATACGCCGCTTCGAGATCAATGTCCGCGCCCGTTATTACTTCGGGCTTTCGGACGTCGTCCGCAACCGCAACAAGTATGCGGACAACGGCATCGACGGTTCCGAAAACCCGTTTTGGACGACGCCTATGCGCTCGCCGCTGGACAACCTCACTATTTCGGTGGGGTTGAGCTACCGCTTCAACAAGGAGGGCTTCTCGACCTGGAAACCGCGTCCCAAACGCGAAAAGAACCGCGAAGTCTTCAAATACGGATTATAAATATTCAAGCCATGGAAACCACACGACAGCAAAAAATCGCCAAACAGATACAGAAGGACGTGGCCGAGATCTTCCAGAAGGAGGGGGCCGGCATCGTCCGCGGGGCGCTCGTCACGGTCACGGCCGTGCGTATCTCGCCCGATTTCGGCTATGCCAAGGTCTACGTCAGCATCTTCCCCTTTGACCGGAGTGCCGCGACGATGAAGGAGATCGAGCATCAGAACTGGTTTATCCGCCGGGCCCTCGGGCAGCGGATCCGCAACCAGGTCAAGAATGTGCCCGAGTTGCAGTTCTTCCTCGACGATTCGCTCGAATACATCGAGCATATCGAAGAAGCGCTCAAGCACGACAAGCCCGAATAGCTCCCGCTTCCCGACGTCATGTTGCCGCAGTTTTTCGCCCGCCGCTACCTTTTCTCGCCCAAATCCCGTTCGGTCGTCAACCTGATCTCGGGACTGAGCGTGGTAGCCGTCGCGATGCCTGTCGCTGCGATGATCATCTTGCTTTCGGTCTTCAACGGTTTCGAAAGCCTCGTGAAGTCGATGTATTCGGCCTTCGACGCCGACCTAACCGTCTCTGCGCGGCTGGGGCAGACTTTTCCTGCCGACGCGATAGACACGGCCGCCGTGGCACGGATTCCCGGGGTCGAAGCGTTTTCGTTCGTCCTCGAACAGAGCGCCCTGCTGGAACATGCCGGACGCCAGGCTACGGCGACGGTGCGGGGTGTCGACGATGCGTATGCCGCGGTGTTTCCGCTCGACAGTGTCGTTTCAGCGGGTGAATACCGGGTGCGCCTGGGGGATATTGAACGACTCGTCATGGGGCAGTCGATGACTTATATGCTGGGCATCCGCTCGCTTGCCGATGCCGATGTCAATGTCTACGCCGTGCGCCGGGGTTCGTTCTCCTCGCTGCTGCCTTTCGACAACTATACGCGGCGGACGGTGCCCCTCGGCGGGGTTTATTCGCTCGACCTGGAGACGGAGCGGACATATGTCCTGGCGTCGCTGCGGTTGGCACAGGAACTTTTCAGCCATCCCGGCCGTGTTTCGGGGCTTGTCGTCCGCCTGCGCGAGGGCGCCGATGCGGAGCAGGTGCGTCAGGCTCTGGCGCGGCTGTCGGGTGACGATTACCGCGTCCGCACGCGCCACGAACTGCGGGCCTCCTTCTACCGGATCATGACCTATGAGAAATGGGGTATTTTCTTCATTTCGCTGCTGGTACTGGTCATCGCGTCGTTCTCGGTCGTCGGGGCGTTGGCGATGCTGATCGTCGACAAGCGGCGCGACATTGTGACCCTGCGTGCGCTGGGAGCCGACACGTCGCTCGTGCGGGCTATTTTCCGCAGCGAAGGGTTGCTCATCTGCGGCCTCGGCGCTGCGTGCGGGGCGTTGCTGGGCGTCGGGCTGAGTCTTTTGCAGCAGCACTTCGGCCTGATCGAAATCCCGGCCGAAACGCTTCTTGCCAAGAGCTATCCCGTCGAATTCCGCCCGGGCGACCTGCTGGCCGTGCTGGTGGCCTTCGGCCTTGTCGCCTATGTTATTTCGAACATTACCGTGCGCAGCATGGTGAAACATAATGCCTGATTATGAAACGCATTTTCCGTATATCGCTCTGCGCGTTCCTGCTGCTTGCAGGCGCCGCCTGTACCCGCCACAAGATTATCCCCGATGAGAAACTGGCGCAGATCTTCCACGACGCCTTCCTCACGAACGCCTATATCGGCGACGTGCGGGTCAATATCGACTCGCTGAACATCTACGAACCGATCTTTGCCCGCTATGGCTATACGACCCGTGATGTCTACTATACGATCGGGAACTTTTCGAAGCGCAAGAGCGCCCGTCTGGGCGACGTCGTCGAGATGGCGATCGATAAACTCGAAGCCGAGGGTAAATTTTACGACCGTGAGGTTGCCGTGCTCGATACGATCGACAACGTGGCCCGTCGCCGTTTCACCCGCACGGTCTATTCCGACTCGCTGATCCGCGTGGGGTCGCTGCGCGATACGGCGCGCCTGCGGATCGCCGTCGATGTGCAGCCCGGCGAGTACGAATTGCGGCTCAAATACCTCGTCGACTCGCTCGACCGGAACGAGAAGGGGTTGCGGGGCGTCGTCTGGCTCGAAAACAGGGACGGCGGGCGCAGTAGCGTCTATTCCACGACGCTGCGCCGTAACCGGACGGAGAATTTCACCCGCCGTTTCACGGTCGATACTACCCACCGGCGCCTGCACCTGGATTTCCTGGATTTCCGCGAGAAGCCCCTGCGTCCCTCGGTGACGGTGACCGGCCTCGAAATCGACTACATTCCCACGACGTCCGTTGCCGTCGACAGCCTTTACCGGCAACAACTTGACCTGCGAATCTTTGCCGATGAATTCCTCCGCGCAGCCATCCAGGCGGATAGCCTCTAACCTGCTCTGGACACCGCAGGGTCTGCTCCGCAATCCCCTGGTCGGGGTTGCGGCCGACGGCCGTATCCTCTCCGTCGGGACGTGTCCCGAGCCCGACCGGTGTCCCGGCACCGAGTTCTATGCCGGGGTGCTCGCTCCGGGGCTGGTCAATGCCCACTGCCACCTCGAACTCTCCTATTTGCTGGGGGCGATCCCCGAACGGTGTGGTTTTGCGGGGTTTGCCGGTGCCATGTCGCAGGTGCGGGAGCGCTTCTCCGCCGAACAGCGAGTACAAGCCGTCGAAGCCGCCGATGCCGCCATGTGGCAGGCCGGGATCGAAGCCGTAGGCGATATTTCGAACGGGGATACCGCTTTCGCCGTAAAATCGCGCAGCCGCATCGCCTACCATACTTTCGTCGAGTTTTTCGGTCTGCGCGCCGCGTCGGCCGAGCACCTGCTGCCTCTGCTCCGCCATCCGCAAACTTCGCTGACCCCCCATTCGCTCTATTCGGTGCAGGATGCCCCCCTGCGTGCGATCGCTGCCCGGGGCGATGCCCCGCTTTCGATCCATTTCATGGAATCTCCCGGCGAAGCGGCGCTCTTCGAACACCGCGGCCCGCTGTGGGAGTGGTACGCGAAGGCCGGTTTCTCCTGCGATTTCCTGCATTACGGCTCCCCGGCCGAACGTCTCGTGGCCTGCGTGCCGCACGACCGCCGCGTGACCCTGGTGCATGACTGCTGCATAACGCAGCGCGACATAGACATCGTTATGGGCCATTTTACGGCGCCCGTATGGTGGTGCCTGTGCCCCCGTTCAAACCGCTATATCTCCGGCCTCGAACCCCCTGTGGAGCTGTTACGCCGCAATCGCCTCAATATTTGCCTCGGAACCGACTCGCTGGCTTCGAACGACCGGCTTTCGGTTTTCGAAGAAATGCGTATGTTCCCCGGCATCCCGCTTCCCGAACTGCTCGCCTGGGCTGCCGGGGGCGGTGCACAGGCATTGGGTATGGAGGATGCACTCGGCGAAATAGCTCCCGGCCGTCGTTGCGGCCTCACGGTCATTTCAGGGTTGGATTACGGCACGCTGTGCCTGACCCCGGCGTCGCAGATCCACCGCATCCTCTGACCGGGATACTTTCCCTCCCCGTATGCGTGGTTATCGTACGGATGCTTGCCGCCGGTAGATGAAAACAAAAAGGAGCTTCCCCCGTCGGGAAGCTCCTCGTATTTTGAGGCCGGATGCCTATTTACCCAGTGCGTTGCAGAGTTTCTGGTTGATCTTGCGGATACGTTCCGGCTCGACCTTCATCTCCTTGCGGTCGTAGGTCATCAGTCCGTTGACCTCCATTTCGACGTCGGTGGTCTGCGTGTATACGCCTGCCGAAAATCCGCGGCCGATCAGCTTGTAGAGCATTTCCGCATACTTTTCGTATTCGTCCGTCACCTCCTTGGGCGAGTTGAGGCGGATATAGCCCCAGTTGCGGTCGGGTTCCCAGAGGTGCCCCTTCATCACGAAGCCGATGCCGCCGTACTCACCCAGCACCGTTGCGCGGTTGGTATCGAGCAGCGTCAGGCGCGGGTTGGGGTAGTGGTGCGTGTCGAGGATGTCGCCCGTAAGGTAATGGTTGCCGCCGCTGGCGGGGTTGACCAGGCGCGAAGGATCGTAAGCCTTCGTCCACTCTACGATTTCCTGGGTCTTGAACTGTCCCCAGCACTCGTTGAAGGGAACCCATACGCCGATCGAGGGGGACGAGTAGAGGTAGTCGATGATCTCTTTCCACTCCTTGCGGAAGTTGGCCTCCGATTCTGCCGACCGGTGCTTCTCCTCGCCCGTGAAATAGTTGTGCATCTGCCACTGCGGGCCGCGGTCGCCGCTGGGCATGTCCTGCCATACGATCATGCCGAGTTTGTCGCAGTGGTAGTACCAGCGTGCGGGCTCGACCTTTACGTGTTTGCGTATCATGTTGTAACCCAGATCCTTGGTCTTGATGACGTCGAATGCCAGCGCCTCGTCCGAGGGGGCTGTATAGAGGCCGTCGGGCCACCAGCCCTGATCCAGCGGGCCGAACTGGAATACCGGCTCGTTGTTCAGCTCAAGGCGGACGATGTCGTCGGCATCGCGGCCGATCGAGAATTTACGCATGGCCGTGTAACTTTCCACTTCGTCTATTTTCTTGCCGTTGCGTACCAGGCTTACCTTCATGTCGTAGAGGAACGGTGACTCGGGGCTCCAGAGTTTGGGCTCGGCGACGGACAGTTCCACGGCG
>OKUN01001113.1_pt1 | contig 10994 bp, 10 predicted proteins | sample 1606581 | NCBI WGS metagenome assembly OKUN01 (sample SAMEA3882509, study PRJEB24775) | human gut metagenome | biome: human-associated habitat; feature: intestine environment; material: feces | place: Netherlands | collected 2009/2010
TTTTGTGAACGTAGTTCACAGAAAACCCGAGAATTGCGGCGAGAAATCATGCGAATGCATGATTTCTGTGCATCGCGAAGCGCGTTGCTGTGAACGGAGTGAACAGTAACATATTTTAACAGGAGGCAGGTTATATGAACCAAATTTCAGAACTGGATCTACAGAATTTACGTCACCTGATCGGTGGATTTGACACCACCCATTGTAAAATGGAGGAGTATGCAAGTAAGGCTACAGATGCCCAGGTAAAACAGTTTTTCCAGAAGTCTGCCCAGTCGGCAGTGGACTGCAAAAATCAGCTTATGCAGTATTTACAGTAGGAGGTGCCGCAGATGAATGAAAAAGTGATGGTAGCAGATACCCTTGCCGGAATTAACGGTGAACTGACCCGTTATGGGGAGATGATCCCTCAGACAGAGAATCCTCAGCTGAAACAAACCTTAAAACAGATGAGAAATCAGTGCGAGATGTCCCAGGAGGAGATTTACCAGATTGCCCGTGCAAGAGGCTATTATGTGCCGGCAGCTCAGGCAACAAGGGAAGAAGTGGATCATGTCAGAAGCGTGCTTAGCCAGGGATAAGAGCAGCTAGTGTTACTGGTCACGGAGTGAACAGTAATGGGATAGTAAATAACATCCGGGTTGCAGGAAATAATTCTTGTAATTCCGGATGTTTTGCTATATAGTAGAATTACTGACAGGAAAACGACAATATAAAAGTCGTATACGATTCATTTCAAAATTTACCGGAGTTTTGTCTGTCTCCGGGTATACAAGAATTTCACACCCGTATTCCGGGATGATTCCACCGGTGAAAATAACTTTACAGTTCGTTTGGCTTAACATGAAAAATAAAATTTTTATATGGCGAGTAGGGGCTTGACAAGTGAACTGATTTAAGATAGTATGTACTACAGAGAAACGAACATAGGTTCGTATTTGCGCAAGCAAGAAGATCCTGGCTGCTGTTCACTGGTAATGTTCCGCGAGGTGTTTTTGTGAACAAAGTTCACAGAAAACCCGAGAATTGCGGCGCGAAATCATGCTTTGCATGATTTCTGTGCATCGCGAAGCGCGTTACTGTGAACGGAGTGAACAGTAACAGATCCTGGCTGCTGTTCACGGATAAGGTTCTGCCAGGTGCCTTTTGTGAATGGTAACAGGTTATACAGTCCGGTTAATGATTACAGAAATTACTACGGACTTGTCTGATTATTAAGAATAGGAGATCGGAATAATGATAAATGAAGAGAAGAAGAAAGCGCTGGAAGCGGCTCTTGGACATATTGAGAAGCAATATGGCAAGGGCTCTGTAATGAAACTGGGTGAGTCCAGTGCCAATATGCAGGTGGAGACTGTTCCTACCGGTTCCCTGAGCCTTGACATTGCACTTGGGGTAGGCGGTGTGCCGAAGGGACGTATTATAGAAATCTACGGACCAGAGTCCAGTGGTAAGACCACTGTTGCATTACATATGGTAGCCGAGGTTCAGAAAAGAGGCGGAATTGCCGGTTTTATCGATGCCGAGCATGCTCTTGACCCTGTATATGCGAAGAACATCGGCGTAGATATTGATAATCTTTACATTTCCCAGCCGGATAATGGTGAGCAGGCTCTGGAGATTACAGAGACCATGGTTCGTTCCGGTGCAGTTGACATTATCATCGTGGATTCCGTTGCAGCTCTGGTTCCCAAGGCAGAGATTGATGGTGACATGGGAGACAGTCATGTAGGTTTGCAGGCACGTCTGATGTCACAGGCACTTCGTAAGCTGACCGCTATTATCAGTAAGTCTAACTGCGTTGTGATCTTTATCAACCAGCTCCGTGAGAAGGTTGGTGTTATGTTTGGTAACCCGGAGACAACTACTGGTGGACGTGCCCTTAAGTTCTATTCATCCATACGTCTTGATGTACGCCGTGTAGAGACATTGAAGCAGGGCGGCGAGATGGTTGGAAACCACACCAGGATCAAGGTTGTTAAGAATAAGGTTGCTCCGCCATTTAAGCAGGCTGAGTTTGATATTATGTTTGGTACCGGCATCTCCAAGGAAGGGGATATCCTTGATCTTGCTGCTGAGAATTCCATTGTGAATAAGAGCGGTGCATGGTATGCATACGAAGGAAATAAGATCGGCCAGGGACGTGAGAATGCCAAGCTGTTCCTGAAAGAGCATCCGGACATCTGCGATGAGATTGAACGCAAGGTTCGTATCCATTATCACCTTCTTCCAGGTGAGGAAGAAGAGCAGCAGGATGTGAAGCAAGAAGAAACTACACCAGAATCTGACGCTCCGGCAGCAGAAGAGGAATAAAATATGGCGGTTACACCTGAAGAGCAAAAGAATGCCAGAAGAAAGGCAATGCTTCTTCTGGAGCATATGGACCGTACAGAGAAAGGCCTGTCTGACCGGCTGCGTCAGGCAGGCTTTTCAGCAGAAGCCACAGAGGATGCCATGAACTATGTGCGTTCCTATGGGTATCTGAACGATTACCGCTATGCCATGAATTATATTACCTTCCGCATGGGAACCAAGAGCCGTCAGAAGATTCTCCAGGAGCTTTTAGGGAAAGGAATTGACCGCGAGACTGCCCTTGCAGCCTGGGAAGAGGCAGCAGAGATTGAAGAGCCAGATGAACTGGCCATTCTCCGCGTTGCAGTAGAGAAGAAGTGCCAGCCAGATACTGTTCTGGATGAAAAAGGAATGCGCAGACTCCAGGGATTTCTTCAGAGAAGAGGTTTTTTCTATGGGGACATATCCCATGTACTTGAAGAGATGAATATTACCTGTGAGAGGAATTTTTAACAAAATTCAGCTGTTCAGTACTTTCACAGGAACCCTTGACGAAATATAAATTTCATTTTTGTGTAGAAAAACTTGACATAATTCTAAAAAAAAGATAAACTTGTATTGTTGTGATTGCACAATGAAAACTAAATATTGAGGAGGTGCTCCTGTGACAACAATTATTGTTGCAGTTGTCGCTGTAGTAGCCACTCTACTGATTGCAGTTCCTATTACTAGTAAAGTTTCTGTGGATAACAAAGTTAAGAAAGACGCAGAAACGATTGGGTCAGCTGAAGAAAAGGCCAGAGGCATCATTGATGAAGCCTTAAAAGCGGCCGAAACAAAGAAACGTGAAACTTTATTGGAAGTAAAGGAAGAATCTCTCCGTACAAAGAACGAACTGGAGAAGGAAACCAAGGAACGTAGAAACGAACTGCAGAAATATGAGAAGCGTGTCTTATCGAAGGAAGAAACCGTTGATAAGAAAGCTGAAGCAGTTGAGAAGCGCGAGGCAGAGTGCACAGCGAGATTTGCTGAATTGCAGAAGAAAGAAAAGAGAGTAGATGAACTCGAGCTGAAAGGAGTACAGGAACTGGAACGTGTTTCCGGTCTGACCTCCGAACAGGCAAAAGAAGAATTGCTCAGATCTGTGGAAGACGATGTTAAAGTTGATGTTGCCAGACTTTACAAGGAACTTGAGAGCCAGGCGAAGGAAGAGGCAGGAAAGAAAGCCAAGGAATATGTGGTAAATGCCATTCAGAAATGTGCGGTAGACCATGTTGCCGAGACTACTATTTCCGTAGTGCAGCTTCCAAGCGATGAGATGAAGGGACGTATCATCGGACGTGATACTCCTGAGGCAGTAGTTCTCTCATCATTTGATCCTATCAGACGTGAAGTGGCAAGAGTAGCACTTGAGAAACTGATCGTAGATGGACGTATCCATCCGGCCAGAATCGAGGAAATGGTTGAGAAGGCACAGAAAGAAGTTGAAACTCAGATCCGCGAGGATGGCGAGAATGCAGCTATGGATGTTGGAGTTCATGGTATTCATCCAGAGCTTCTGAAACTTCTTGGACGTATGAAATTCCGTTCAAGTTATGGACAGAATGCGCTGAAGCATTCTATTGAAGTAGCACAGCTTTCCGGTCTGCTTGCCGGTGAAATTGGTGTAGACGTGCGCATGGCGAAACGTGCCGGTCTGCTTCATGATATCGGTAAATCTATTGACCATGAAGTTGAGGGATCCCATATTGAGATTGGTGTAAACCTTTGTAAGAAATATAAGGAATCACCTATTGTGATCAATGCGGTAGCAGCACACCACGGTGATGTGGAGCCAGAGAGCCTTATTGCCTGTATCGTGCAGGCAGCAGATGCGATTTCCGCGGCGCGTCCAGGTGCCAGAAGAGAGACACTGGAGACTTATACCAACAGACTGAAGCAGCTTGAGGATATTACCAATCAGTTCAAGGGGGTTGAGAAATCCTTTGCAATCCAGGCTGGTAGAGAAATCCGTGTTATGGTAGTTCCTGAGCATGTGAATGATTCTGAGATGGTACTTCTCGCAAGAGACATAGCGAAGCAGATTGAGGCTGAGCTTGAGTATCCGGGTCAGATCAAAGTCAATGTGATCCGCGAGAGCAGAGCTGTTGATTATGCCAAATAATCGGAGTTAATTTACATTAAGAAATATTAAGAAACCGCTTCCGCATTTTTCATACTATATGAAGGATGCGGAGGCGGTTTTTATTATGAAAGTCCCGGACGGCAGCCATGAACGAGCTATGCTTGCATGGGCTGATTCATGGAAAATCAAAAAGAATTTTTTTATGTAATTCATAATCAAATCATCGCTTGCGTACAATGGTACAGGGTGAATATATGGAAAATTTACTCAGTATCAAAAAGAAAAGTTTTTTTCCAGGACTGACTTTGCTGCTTGCAGGATTTCTTGCAGGAATGCTGATCCCGAACTTTATATACCGTTTTTCCTGGAAGCAGCAGGCATTTTCCGCAGTGTACCTTTTGGAAACCTATGGGAAAACAGAAGCAGGAGGAATCGATTATCTTTTGCAGATTCTCTGGATGCGCGGTGGGATTTTTTTCCTTTCTCTAATCTGTGGTTTTACTGTATTTGGAGTCCCTATGGCAATTATGGCGATGCTTTTTACCGGAATTGGACTGGGAATCGTATTTTCCATGTCTATTCTGCAGTTCGGACTTACCGGAGGCGCAGTTGCCGTAGCACTTCTTTTTCCGCATTATCTGATCTATCTGCCATTATGGGATTCGGTGTATCAGATGGTCTACAGGGAATCTATGGGAATCTGGCGCAATCATGGAATTTTTCCACAGAAAGTAAGCGCTTATCTCCTGAAAGTGCTCTTATATACAGCTTTATACGGTGTGGGAATTCTTTTGGAATGGCGTGTAAATCCATGGATTTTAAACAAAATTCTGGATTTTTCGAAATTTTTTGAATGAGAATAATATGAAAAATACAAGATATAGTATTGGTTACCATAAAAGCGACGCTATTTTGTAAAATGGGCAAAAAAAGCTTGTTTTTATACGATTTTTGGCCGAAAAAAAGGTTTGATTTTATGTCAATTACAAAGTATAATACAAATACATTTTAAGATCAGTTATTGTGGGGAGGTAGCCCGTTCCTGCAATAAAGCGTGAAAGAGCAAATGCAATGGACAATAGGAATTCCGGGCGAAATCTCCCACAAATTGTGACGCACATCTTACAGAAAGCCTTTTTCAAACACGCTCCAGAATCTTTTTCAAACATGGTCTAAAGCAGTATGATCATGGGCTATATGAAATGAATTTATAACAAAAGAGACAGGAAGTAAACAATATGGAACAGGAAATACGCGAGTTTATTGAATACTTACATAATACGAAAAAAACATCCCAGAATACAGAGGTTTCCTATCAGCGTGATCTGAACAAGATGGCTGCATACCTGGAAATGAAGGGAATTATGAAAGCGGAAGATGTCCGTGAATTTGATCTTATGGGATACATGGATTATATGGAGAAAGAGAACTTCGCGTCATCCACTATTTCAAGAAGTGTTGCTTCCATGCGTGCTTTTTTTCAACACATGTTTGCACTTAGGAAGATGGAAGAGAACCCCACAGATAATCTGAAATCTCCAAAGGTAGAGAAGAAGCTTCCGGAGATTCTCAGTATTCAGGAAGTTGACGATCTTTTGAAGCAGCCAGATCTGACTACGCCTAAGGGAATTCGGGATAAGGCTATGTTAGAGCTTTTATATGCCACTGGTATGCGTGTCAGCGAACTGATCCATCTGGAGACCACAGATGTAAACCTTCAGCTTGGCTATGTGGTTTGCCAGGAGAATAAAGAGCGTATCATCCCGATTGGAAATGTAAGCAAGGAAGCGTTGAATCTTTATCTTGAAGAGGGACGTAAGGTATTTGTGAAAGATGATTCAGAGCATGCGCTGTTCACAAATTGCTCCGGTAAGGCCATGAGCCGTCAGGGATTCTGGAAAATGCTGAAAGGCTATGCCCAGGAGGCTGGAATTCACAGAGATATTACGCCACATACATTGAGACATTCTTTTGCAGTACATATGCTGCAGAATGGAGCAGACATCCGAAGCGTCCAGGAAATGCTGGGACATTCCGATATTTCTACGACTCAGGTATATTTAAGCATGAATATTAACCGGATGCGAGATGTGTATATGAAAGCACATCCAAGACATTGAGAAGAGCGAATAAGATGATAACTGTCCATGGGAGAGACCTGTGGGCAGTTTTTTTGGTAATGAAAATTCTGCAAAGTAAGATTCTTTCTTGTATTATAAAAATGTTTGACTGAAAATTTTATCGGAAAATATTAGAGCGTGTCTGAAAAATCTCCCGCAAAGTGGGGCGTGCAGATTGCGGGAATGATTTTTCAAACAGGCGCTAGCACATCTCAGCGATTGTATAAAGCAGCTTCTCAGATTCTTCCCATCCAAGACAAGCATCTGTAATGGATTTACCATATACATGGTTTGGTCCGATCTTCTGATTGCCTGGCTCAATGTAGCTCTCGATCATAAGACCCTTTACCAGCCCACGGACATCAGAATCAACCTGACGGCTGTGAAGAACTTCTTTGGCAATACGGATCTGCTGCTCATACTGCTTGTTGGAGTTGGAATGGTTGGTATCCACGATGGTAGCCATGTTCTTCAGGTTCTTAGCGGAATATTTCTCGAAAAGAAGACGAAGATCTTCGTAATGGTAATTAGGAATAGCCTCTCCGTGTTTGTTTACAGCACCACGAAGAATGGTATGTGTCAACTCATTTCCTGTAGTTTCAACTTCCCATCCCCTGTAGATAAATGTATGGCTGCCCTGAGCTGCAACAACAGAGTTCAGCATAACACTGAAGTCACCACTTGTAGGATTCTTCATACCTACAGGAACATCCATTCCACTTGCGGTAAGTCTGTGCTGCTGATCCTCAACAGAACGTGCTCCTACAGCAACATAGGAAAGAAGATCGGAAAGGTAACGCCAGTTCTCAGGGTAAAGCATCTCGTCCGCACAGGTAAATCCGCTCTCTTCAATAGCACGGATGTGCATTTTTCGGATGGCAACAAGACCGGCAAGCATATTAGGTTTTTTCTCCGGATCTGGCTGATGAACCATTCCTTTATAACCCTCTCCGGTAGTACGAGGTTTATTTGTATAAACACGAGGAATGATTAAAACTTTATCCGCGATCTTGTCCTGAACTTTGCGAAGTCTCAGCAGATAGTCGCATACAGCATCTTCATTATCTGCAGAACAGGGACCAATGATTGCAAGAAATTTATCGGATTTTCCAGTGAATACGTCACGGATTTCCTGATCACGTTTCTCTTTCAGTGCCTTGATCTTTGCATCAATGGGATATTGGTTGCGGATCTCGTCGGGGGTTGGAAGCTTTTTGATGAATTCAAATCCCATGGTATTTTCTCCTTTTATCGGCAAAATTTATTTTCGATTCAATATTATAGACTATGATGGAAAAAATGTCGATAGGCAAATTGCGGGAATGATTTTTCAAACACGCTCCAGTCTGTTTAGATAAATGAAATGAAGCAAGGTAAGAACCAGTAGGGAAAGGAGCATTCCGTAAAAATATCCACGGATTCCAAGCACAGGAATGGAAAAGAAAACAAATCCAATTCGGATACACACTCCTGTAATATTGTGAAAAAGGCAGGCATCCGGGCGCCCGAGACCGTTCAGAATACTTTCCAGTGCAGTATTTGTATAAAGAAAAGGGCAGATAAAAGCCAGCGTCCTTATGTAAATCCCCGCAGTTTCACTGTGAAAAAGAAAATTTCCCAGTGATTTTCCGAAAATAAAGAAAAAGAATGTACAGAAGCCTCCGAAGAAAAAGCAGTTTTCACAGGTGCGGCGGATCACATGCCGAATTTTTTTTTCATGACCGAGGGCCTGTAAACCAGCCACAGAAGGCATCAGCATAACAGAGGCAGAATTTGTCAGTGTCGCCGGGAAAAGAATCAGCGGCAGCGCCATTCCGGTAAAAATTCCGTACACAGACAGGGAATCAGTCCGATTTATTCCAGCCAGAAGCAGTCTTTGGGGAATAAGAACCATTTCGATGCCAGAGAGTAAGGTAAGCAGCAGCCGGTTGACAGAGTGGGGAACTGCAATCTGGGCGATTTCTTTTATAAGAGCATTTATGGAAGTGGCAGTATTGTTTTTGACAGAAGCTGGTTGTATATGTGAAATATATTTTACAGCAGAAGGTGAATTTCTGTGAGTGCCTTTGCACATACAGAAAAATACTCGTAAAATACGTCGAAGCAGTCCGGTGACTGGTTTGTAATTTTCCCTGGAAAAATCCAGTCCAAGCGCCAGCATACATGCTACAGTGGCTGTAAGCTCACTGAAAAGTGCACCTCCGGCCGCTATTACAGGGGTAATCTCTTTTTTCTGGGAAATCAGAATCAGGTAGATCACGTAAGTGCTGCCGATCCGGGAAGTCTGCTCAAGAAGCAGGATAAAAGCTGGAATTCCAGTCGTTTTTCTGGCATAATAAAAGCTGTTTACGCATGAATGCAAGGCTGAAAAAGGAAAACTAAAGGCAAGAATACGAAGCAGAACCGCAGTACGCGGCTCTTTTAACAAGGCAGAAGCCACAAAATCTGCATTCCAATAGACCAGAAAAGATAAAAGTCCGCAAAGTGCCATCGAAAGAAATGTTCCAAGAAGCAACGCATCTCTGGACTCTTTTTCTTTTCCAAGGGCAGTGAAAGAGGCACACAGCCTGGAAATAGCAGCCTGAATGCCCATACAGCAGGCTGCCAGTACGATTGCGTGAACCGGAAGCGTAAGCTGGTAAATTCCAACTCCCTGTGCACCAATAGTATGAGATAAGAATATTCTATAGAAGAAACCCATCAGGCGGCTGACAAGGCCGGTAAGAGTAAGAATCAGGGTTCCTTTGATAAAAAGTTTGTCAGACATAAGAATCCGCCTATCCTCTTCATCCTTTTAATTAGTTTATGCTGTAAATGTGCCTTGACAGAACTGTTATTATCTGGTAAAGTGGGATAGAAATCCAAGCGAAATACTAGGAAATAGAAAAGTACCTAAGGAGATAGATGAAATAACCCTTTCCCGGGAGTCTTTCATATCGAATTGATACCAATAAACCAGGAGGAAGAAAAATGGGAAAAATGATATATCTGGATAATGCGGCTACTACCAAGACCGCTCCGGAAGTAGTAGAAGCAATGCTTCCTTATTTTACCGAAATGTATGGAAATCCATCCAGCATTTACGACTTCGCATCCAAGAGCAAAGAAGGCGTCAGCAAGGCAAGAGGCCAGATCGCAGATGCACTTGGTGCCAAGAAAGAAGAAATCTATTTCACAGCTGGCGGTTCAGAGTCTGATAACTGGGCACTGAAAGCCACCTTTGAAGCATATAAATCCAAAGGAAACCACATCATCACAACCAAAATTGAGCATCATGCAATCCTTCACACCTGCGAATATCTTGAGAAAGAGCGCGGAGCGAAGATCACATATCTTGATGTAGATGAGAATGGTATTGTGAAGCTTGACGAGCTTGAGAAAGCTATTACACCAGAGACGATTCTGATTTCTGTTATGTTTGCGAACAATGAGATCGGATCTATCCAGCCGATCAGGGAAATCGGTGCAATTGCCAAAGAGCATGGCATCCTTTTCCACACAGATGCAGTACAGGCTTTTGGACAGGTGCCGATCAATGTAGATGAGTTAGGAATTGATATGCTCAGCTCCAGTGGACATAAGCTGAATGGACCGAAGGGAATCGGTTTCCTTTACATCCGCAAGGGTGTTAAGATACGTTCCTTTGTACATGGTGGAGCGCAGGAGAGAAAGCGCCGCGCAGGTACAGAGAATGTTCCTGGAATCGTAGGTTACGGCGTTGCTGCAGATCGTGCAGTCCGCACTATGAAAGAACGTACAGACAAAGAGATTCAGGTAAGAGATCATTTCATTGAAAGAATCCTGAAAGAGATTCCGTATGTGAAATTAAATGGTGACCGCACCAAACGTCTTCCGAATAATGTAAATGTAAGCTTCCAGTTCATCGAAGGAGAGTCACTTCTGATCAGATTGGATATGAAAGGAATCTGTGGTTCCAGTGGATCCGCATGTACATCAGGATCTTTAGATCCGTCCCATGTACTTCTGGCAATCGGACTGCCGCATGAGATTGCACACGGTTCCCTGCGTCTGACCCTGTCAGCCGAGACAACCATGGAGCAGATTGATTTCACGGTAGACTGTTTAAAGAAGATTGTAGAACGTCTTCGTTCTATGTCTCCGCTGTATGAGGATTACATTAAGAAACATCCGCAGCAGTAAGATTTAGACATTTTAAGCAAAATGAACATCTACAGATAGGTACTTTTGCAACTGAAAGTGCCGTAGGATAACGTGGTGGCAGCAGAAATTTACCGAATTTAAACGGGAAAAATAAGGGAGAAGTACAGATGCAGTTTAACAGGCATTTTATCAATCGAATAGAGAAAAAAGATGTGCTGCGGCTGCTTCTGGCGCTTGCGGCAGTCTTTGTGATCGGTGTTCTGGGCGAGTTTGTCTGCAATTTCCCGGCGCTCCGGGCAAATGGATGGACGCGGCAGGCGACGCGGACGATCGCT
>OKUN01001123.1_pt1 | contig 10913 bp, 7 predicted proteins | sample 1606581 | NCBI WGS metagenome assembly OKUN01 (sample SAMEA3882509, study PRJEB24775) | human gut metagenome | biome: human-associated habitat; feature: intestine environment; material: feces | place: Netherlands | collected 2009/2010
TATGCTTTACCTGAAACCGCAGATTCCAGATCTGTTGTAAATTCCATATCTTCCGTAAGACAGGTTGCACCCCAACCGAGTTTCTTTAAAGTGTCAGCATCCACGCTGGAGAGGATGACGGTGGAATGGATGTCGCAGCCCTTCAGATTGGGGATCTGCTCCATGGCCTTGGCGGCGTATTCATTTTCGGAGACCGAGCTGGACAGGGCGATCAGAATCTCGTCGGTGTGCAGGCGCGGGTTCCTGCTGCCGAGGTAGTTCGTCTTGAGCGTCTGGATTGGTTCGATGGCGCGGGCGGAGACCAAATCGATCTCCTGATTGATGCCGGCCAGCTTTTTCAGCGCGTTCAGCAGGGCCGAGGATGCCGCACCCAGCAGCGGGCCGGTCTTGCCTGTGACAATCGTGCCGTCGGCCAGTTCAATCGCAGCGGCAGGCTGACCGTCAGTGGCTTCGGACATTGCATGGGCACGTTTTTCGACCTCACGCTCGCCCAGGGCAATGCCCGCCTGGTTCATGAGCAGCTCGAGCTTGAAACGCTCCGGCTTGACAACACCGCTGGCCTTCTGGTCGCAGAGGCACTTGAAGTACCGGCGCACGATCTCATTCAGCGACGCTTCACGGCAGACATCGTCATCAATGATGCAGTTGCCTGCCATGTTGACGCCCATATCTGTCGGAGAACGATAAGGGCTCTTGCCTGCGATCAGTTCAAACATTGCATTCACGACAGGGAAAATCTCCACATCGCGGTTGTAGTTGACCGTCGTCTTACCGTAGGCTTCCAGATGGAACGGGTCGATCATGTTGACGTCGTTCAGATCGGCGGTGGCGGCCTCGTAGGCCAAGTTGACGGGATGCTTGAGGGGCAGATTCCAGATGGGGAAGGTCTCGAACTTGGCGTAGCCCGCCTTGACACCGCGCTTGTACTCATGGTAGAGCTGGGACAGGCAGACCGCCATCTTGCCGCTGCCGGGGCCGGGGGCCGTGATGACCACCAGCGGGCGCTCGGTCTCAATGTACTCGTTGCGGCCGTAGCCCTCGTCGCTGACGATGCGGGCCACATCGTTGGGGTAGCCCGGGATCTTGTAGTGGCGGAAGGTGCGGATGCCCAGGCCGTTGAGCTTCTGCTCAAACGCCGTGACCTCGGGCGCATCGGTGTACTTCGTCACGCAGACGCTGCCCACAAACAAGCCGACGCCCTGGAAGGCATCGATCAGGCGCAGCACGTCCACATCGTAGGTGATGCCGTAGTCACCGCGCATCTTGTTGGCGACGATGTCCTCGGCGCTGATGACGATGACGACCTCAGCCTGCTCCTTGAGCTGCAAAAGCATCTGCAGCTTGGAATCAGGCTGAAAGCCCGGCAGCACGCGGGACGCATGGTAGTCGTCAAACAGCTTGCCGCCAAATTCCAGATAGAGCTTATTGTCAAACTGGGCGATACGCTCCCGGATGTGGGCGGACTGCATCGCAAGATATTTGTCGTTATCAAATCCGATCTTCATCAACATTCCCCTTTTCCTGTGCTTAAACCAATATGAAATCAGTATACCATTTTTCGCGGCGGCTTGCAATGGGGTGGGCGCGCTTTCCTGGCCGGAAGAGGCCCTGCGCGCCAACATTATCGCGCAGGTCAGTCTGGCGCTGAACCGCATCTGGACCGAGTGGTACCCCAGCCGCGGGTACAGCTTCAACATCACGGGGTCGCCGGGGTACGACCAGGCCTATGTCAACGGGCGCACGGTGTTTGCGGTCATGGAGCGGCTGACCGCCGAACTGTTCAACACCTTTGTCCAGCGCAGCGGCGACGCCGAACCGTACTTTACCGAATACTGCGACGGCAAGACCGTGACCTGCCCCGGCATGAAGCAGTGGGGCACGGTGGACCGCGCGCGGGAGGGCATGAACGCGCTGCAAATCCTGCGGTACTACTACGGAAACCGCGTGCAGCTGGTCACAACCGACAACATTGCCGCCATCCCGTCCAGTTATCCGGGCAGCCCGCTGCGGCGCGGCAGCACCGGGACGAATGTGCGCATCCTGCAAAAGCAGCTTTCCCGCATTGCCAGGGATTACCCGTCCTTCGGCAAGCCCGCCGTGACCGGCACCTTCGACGAGGCCACCGAGAACAGCGTGAAGAAATTCCAAAAGCAGTTCAGCCTGACGGCGGACGGCGTGGTCGGCAGGCCAACGTGGAACAAGGTGAGCTTTATTTATGTCAGCGTCAAGGACCTGGCTGAGCTGACGAGCGAGGGCGAGACTGCCGAGGGCACCCAGAGCGCGGGCGGCTGGCCGGGGACTGTTCTGCGGCGCGGCAGCACGGGCAGCAGCGTGGAGCAGGTGCAGTTCTGGCTTTCGGATTTAGCGCAGTTTGATTCGTCGCTGGTGCGCGTGACGGTGGACGGCAGCTACGGCGCGGCGACGGTCAGCGCGGTGGAGGCATTTCAAACGCTGTTTGGGCTGACGTCGGACGGCGTCGTCGGGCACAGCACGTGGAATAAGCTGAAGGAGGTCGGGCTGGCCGTGGCGAACAAAATTGTGGCCGCCAACGTCGCGCCCGGGCAGTTCACGACCACCACGCGGGCGGGCAGCAGCGGCACCGCCGTGCGGGCTGTGCAATACTACCTGCGGCGGCTGGCGGCCTACTACAGTGATGTGCCGCGCGTGGCCGTGGACGGAAAATTCGGTGCGGCGACGACGCGGGCCGTTAAGGCGTGGCAGTCCCGCGCCGGACTGACGGTGGACGGCGTCGTCGGGCGGCTGACGTTCCAAAGCCTGTACGACGCCGCGCAGGCACTCGAAGCCAGCGGTCCCGTTGTGCGCACGGTCAGCCTGCCCGCGCCCGCCGCCACGCTGCGCCCCGGCGACACCGGCGCGGCGGTGCTGCGGCTGAATCGGCTGCTGCTCTTTTTGAGTCAGTGGATACCGGAAATCAATTTTACGGCCAGTGACACGCCCGACAATACCTTTGACCTCGAGTTGGAAACTGCCGTGCGCAGTGCGCAGCGGTACTTCGGGCTGACCGAAACCGGCGCGGTGACGGCGGCGGACTGGAAGGTGTTCCGCGATGCCGCCGAGCAGCTGTTAGCCGCGAACCCCGCCGGGCCCAGCCCCAAACCGGGCGGCGTCTGGCCCGCCAGTGCGCTGGCACCGGGCAGCGCCGGGCCCGCGGTCCTGCAGGTGCAGAAGTGGCTGAACATTATTGCCGCTGCGGACCAGACCGCCGATTTTGTGCCCGAGACCGGCCTGTTCGACACCGAGACCCAGGCCGCGCTGGAAAGCTACCAGCTGACCGCCGGGCTGGAAACGCTGGGCGTCGTGGACGCCGACACATGGGAGAGCCTGCGTCTGGCCGCGCAGGGGCTCTGCCGCGAATGTCAGGAGGGATAAGCTATGCCAAAGGTCTACGTGTACGACTCCTATGACAACAAGTTTTTCCGCTATACTCTGCGTGAGAACGACCCGATGCCCTACAGCACCGATACAACGCTGCGGGTGCGGGAGTTCCGCGGGTCCAGCAAGAGCAACATGCTCTGGACGACCACCGCTGCCATGGAGGCGTGGAACCTGACCCGCCGCACCTACGGCAGCGGTATCCCGGTGGGGTACGCCTTCAAGCGCATCTGGGAGGGCGGCCACGGCACGACGAGCCAGCACTATGCGGGCGTGGCGTTCGACGTGGGGCAGCGCAGCACTGCCGCAAATCGCCGCAAAATTTACAACGCCGCTGTGCGGACCGGGGCGTGGGGTTACGTGGAGCCGCTGTCGATGACACCCACCTGGGTACACTTTGACCGGCGGTACGGCAAGCCCGCGTGCCGCAGCACGACGGCAGGCTACCCCACCGTGCGGCGCGGCAGCCGCAGCACCTACGTGCTGATTTTGCAGGACGCGCTGAACGCGCTGGGTTATTCGACGAACACGCTGGACGGCATCTTCGGCCATGCGACGGAGAACGCGCTCAAGGCGTGCCAGCGGCGGTTCGGCCTGACTGCCGACGGCGTATGCGGCTGCGCCAGCTGGAAAAAGATTGCCGAGGCGACGGTGGGGATCGGCAAAACGGCGACGGTTATTGATTCTTGATGTATCTGCTGGTATAATAAACTAGACTCCCTCTGGGAGGGGGCCAAGGAGCTGCACTATATTATATAAGGAAGTGTTCCCACATGGATATGCTGGAGTTTTTGCGCACCCGCCGCACCTACCGCCGCTTTGAACAGCGCCCTGTTGCGCCGGAGATCCTGACCGAGGCCGTCGATGCGGCACGGATAGCCAGCTGCGGTGCCAACCGCCAGACCGTGCGGTACATCGTTGTGCAGAGTGCCGACGCCGTGGCCGCCGTGCAGCCGCTGGTACACTGGGCCGCCTACCTGCCGCCCGAGCAGGGCCAGCCGAAACCCGACGAGCTGCCCACCGCGTTCATTGCGGTTTTGCAGGACGACAACCTGCCCGGCGCGTCCGATGTGGACGTCGGCCTGGCACTTGGCAGCCTGACCGCCGCAGCCTGGGCACACGGCGTGGGCAGCTGCATCATGGGCGCGATTGACCGCCCGGCCCTGACCAGGCTGCTGGCCCTGCCCGATGGCGTGCGCCTGTGCTACATGGTCGCACTGGGCTACCCGACGCACGCGAGCAAGCTGGTCGAAATGCAGGACGGCAGCGTCAAGTATTATCTCGATGAAAACCGCGGCTACTGCGTGCCGAAGCGCAGCATGGACGAGGTGCTGCTGAAAACGCTGTAAAAGTAAAAATCGCAGTCCCGATAATGAAATCGGGGCTGCGATTTTTTGTATCCGTCAGAAGCGGCGTCTTTCAGCCTTATCCCAAAATAGCAAAGCTCTGTGCGCCCAGGGACAGCGTGTCGTTGACGATCTCCGCCTTGCCGATCGTGTACTGAATTTTCAGATCCTCGGCCAGCTCCAGCGGCAGCTCGATGGAGACACCCGCCGGGTTGACGGCGCAGATCAGATCGCCGCGCTGCCAGACGAACGGGCGGTAGTCGTCCTTCGCCTTGGGTGCGTACAGCACCTTGAACGGCGCGTCTGCGTTCAGGTCGGCGTGTGCATGACGGAAAGCCAGCAGCGACTTCACGCTGTTCAGCAGGCTGTCGGGGTCGTCCGCCTGAGCGGCCACAGTGGGCGCATCGGCGGCAGTGTCCACAGGCAGATAGATATCCTGTGCGTCGGCGGTGGAGAAGCCGTGGTTGGCCGTGTCGTCCCACTGCATCGGCGTGCGGGAGCCCGTGCGGAAGTAGCCGCCCTCCTTGGTGGGCAGCGGCAGATAGCGCATACCGATCTCGTCACCGTAGTAGACGAAGGGTGCACCGGGCAGCGTGAAAATTGTCGCGTAGGCCAGCCGCAGCTCGTCAGTCGTCAGGCCCGCGGAGGGGCGGATCGTGTCATGGTTGCAGGTGATGAAGCACCACAGACCGTCCTTGTGGGTGGCCTTGTAGGCCGGCAGGTAATCGTCCAGGAATTTGTCAATGCCGGTGCCGGAGTTCTTGCAGAAGTACGCCTTGCCGATGTTGTGCGGGTTCGAGTCCATCGCACCGTCATAGTTGCGCATGAGCCAGTTGTAGCCGTTGCCCTGCCAATTGAGATAAAAGTCCATGTCAAAGCCGTTTTTCAGCGACATGCGCGGGCCGTTCCACTCGGCGATGAGCGCGGCCTCGGGGTACTCGACATCCAGCATATCCCGGATATTGCGCCAGATTTTGCAGGTGTACTTTTTGTTCTTAGTGTCATTCTTTACAAGGCTCGACGCCATATCGACGCGGAAGCCGTCGCAGCCCATGTCCAGCCAGAACCGCATGACGTCCTTCATGGCCTCCACCGTCGCCACGCAGGCGGGATCGTCGGTGGGCTTCTGCCACTTCTCGTTGATCTTTCCATAGCCGTAGTTCAGCGCGGGCTGGCACTTGAAGAAGTTCAGGATATACGTGCCGTTGCGTTCTGTCTCGCCGCCGATGAACGGCATCCCGTCGCCGGAGGCAAAGCAGGAATCCGTCCAGATAAAGCGGTCCGAGTATTCGTTGTGCCCGGGCTTGCAGCTGGCCTTGAACCACGGGTGTTCCTCGCTCGTGTGGCCGGGCACCAGGTCGAACAGCACACGGATGCCCTTCTCATGCGCGGCCCTGAACAGCGCGGCGGCGTCCTCGTTCGTGCCGTAGCGCGGGGCGATCTTTTTGTAGTCGCGCACATCATAGCCCGCATCCTTGAACGGCGAATCAAAGCAGGGGTTGATCCACAGGGCATTGCAGCCCAGGTCCCTGATATAGTCGAGCTTGGCAATAATGCCCTGCAAATCACCGATGCCGTCGCCGTTGGTATCATAGAAGCTCTGGGGGTAGATTTCATAGAACACTGCGTCTTTCAGCCACTGTTTCATGAGATGTCTCCTTTACTATAAATAGACAGATAGAATATTCACGGCAGCCCGCAGGGCGCATTTCCTGTGCGCTTGGGAGGTTTTCCCCGCCGCGCACGGCCACGGGCGGATAGGAAATCCGCCCCTACGGCGCTCCCTGTCAGTTTGCCGCTTCATGAGTATGGAAACGTTTCATCCGTTTCTACCCCTATACTATCCCCTTCTTCTCCCTTTGTCAACGCAGCAAAACAGACAAAATAAACCACAAATTTTCTACATTTTGCACCAAAAACCGACATATTGCTAAATTGTGAACATTTCATTGACAAATTACGAACATCGCTGTAAAGTAGTAGGCACAAGCGATTGTAAAATTTAATAGGAAAGAGGGATTCATGTAAAATGAATACGCTTGTAATCGTTCTGATTGCCGCGGTTGTCCTGGTATGTGCGTACGCCGGATATGGCCGCTGGCTCGCCAAGACCTGGGGTGTCGACCCCAACGCCAAGACTCCTGCTGTGCGGCTGGAGGATGGCAAAGACTACGTTCCCACCAACGGCTGGACGGTGTTCGCCCACCAGTTCTCCTCCATCGCAGGTGCAGGCCCTGTCACCGGTGCCATCCAGGCTGCCGCGTTCGGCTGGTTGCCTGTCCTGCTGTGGGTCCTGATCGGCGGCGTCTTCTTCGGCGCTGTCACCGACTTCGGTGCGCTGTACGCCTCCGTCAAGAATGACGGCAAGTCCATGGGCCTGCTGATCGAGAAGTACATCGGCAAGACGGGCCGCAAGCTGTTCCTGCTGTTCTGCTGGCTGTTCTGCGGCATCGTCATTGCTGCTTTTGCAGACATGGTTGCCGGCACCTTCAACGCCTTTGACGCCGACGGCGCACAGGTCGAGGCCGCCTTCACCAACGGCTCTGCGGGCATGGTCTCCATCATGTTCATGGTGTTCGCCGTCATCTTCGGCCTGATCCAGAAGAAGTTCAACTTCTCCGGCTGGAAAGAGGCCGTCGTCGGTATCGCCTTTATCGTGCTCTCCTTCGTGGTCGGCATGAACTGCCCCATCATCCTGGGCAAGGCTGCCTGGAGCTACATCACCTTCATCTACATCTTCTTTGCGGCGGTCCTGCCCATGTGGCTGCTGAAACAGCCCCGTGACTACATGACCACCTTCATGTTCGGCGCTATGATCGCCGGTGCGATTGTCGGTCTGCTGGTCGCCCACCCCACCATGAACCTGCCCGTTTTCACCGGTTTCAACAATGAGAAGCTCGGCACCATGTTCCCCATCCTGTTCGTCACGGTTGCCTGCGGTGCGGTCTCCGGCTTCCACAGCCTGGTTTCCTCCGGTACTTCTTCCAAGACCGTTGAGAACGAGAAGGACATGCTGAAGGTCGGCTACGGTGCCATGGTGCTCGAGAGCCTGCTGGCTGTCCTGGCCCTCTGCGTTGCCGGTGCTGCCGCTGCTGCGGACGGCACCCCCGCCGCCGGTACCCCGTTCCAGATCTTCAGCCGCGGCGTTGCCGGTTTCTTTGAGATGTTCGGCGTGCCCGCTTACGCTGCCACCGTGTTTATGACCATGTGCGTTTCCGCACTGGCTCTGACCAGTCTGGACGCCGTGGCCCGTATCGGCCGCATGAGCTTCCAGGAGCTGTTCAGCGTGGACGATATGGAGCACGCCGAGGGCTGGCGCAAGCTGTTCTGCAACGTCTACTTCTCCACCTTTGTCACGCTGGCGTTCGGCTTCCTGCTGACCCAGATCGGCTATGCCAATATCTGGCCTCTGTTCGGTTCCGCCAACCAGCTGCTCAGCGCTCTGGTCCTGGCTACCCTGTGCGTCTTCCTCAAGGTCACGGGCCGCAACAACAAGATGCTGTTCCCGCCGCTGGTCATCATGCTCTGCGTCACCTTCACCGCACTGGTGCAGCGCCTGATTGCCATGGTCAAGGCCATCTCTGCCGCTGCCGCCACTGCCATCCCCGCCGGTGAGACCACCTGGGGCGCTGTCTTTATCGCCAACGGTCTGCAGCTGATCCTTGCGATTCTGCTGATCGTCCTGGGCCTGAACATTGTGTTCCACAGTGTCAAGGGCTACAAGGCCAGCGAAAAGAACAGCGAAAAGGCTGCTGTTTAATCCAAACAGCACTTGACAAATATACCGTATTGAGGTAATATTTATTCAGCCGCAATGGCGCGGCATTACACTGCACCATTCGGCAGTCATAAGGCATTTGGCCCCGGTGATCCGCACAGTGGAACACCGGGGCTTTTTGCATGAATATGAGGGAAATTTATAAAGGAGAACACAAACCATGAAACTCAAGAACACGCTGGCCCTGAGCCTTGCCGCTGTGATGGCCGCCGGTCTGACCGCCTGCGGCTCCGGCGCCGACACCGCTTCCGCCGCCTCCCCTGCTGCGGATTCCACCGCAGCCGAGAGCACCGAGGCCGCCGCTGACACCACCGCCGCCCCGGACGGCGACGGTGACCCCACCACCCTGACCGTTGCCATGGAGTGCGCCTACGCCCCCTACAACTGGACCCAGAACGATGATGCCAACGGCGCTGTGGAGATCCGCGGCTCCAGCGACTACGCCTACGGCTACGACGTCATGATGGCCAAGAAGATCGGCGAGGCGCTGGGCCAGAAGGTCCAGATCGTCAAGCTGGACTGGGACAGCCTGATCCCCGCCGTCATGAGCGGCGACGTGGACTGCGTCATTGCCGGTCAGTCCATCACGGCGGAGCGCGCCGCGCAGGTCGATTTCAGCGACCCGTACTACTATGCCTCCATCGTCACCCTGACGAAGAAGGACAGCGCTTATACCAATGCTGCAAGCGTGGCTGACCTGGCCGGTGCCACCGCCACGAGCCAGCTGGGCACCATCTGGTATGACACCTGCCTGCCGCAGATCGAGAACGCCAACATCCTGCCCGCGCAGGAGACGGCCCCCGCCATGCTGGTAGCCCTGAACAGCGGTGCGTGCGACATCGTCGTCACCGACCACCCCACCGGCCAGGCTGCCCTGACCGCCTATCCCGACCTGGTCATGCTGGACTTCGGCGGCGGCAACGGTGACTTCCAGGTCAGCGACGAGGACATCAACATCGGCATCTCGATGAAGAAGGGCAACACCGCCCTGAAGGACGCCATCAATGAGGTGCTGGCCACCATGACCACCGACGACTACAACACAATGATGGACGAAGCCATCAGCGTACAGCCCCTGAGCGAGTAATTTTGCCCGCCTGCCCCTGCCGTTTTGCGCGGCAGGGGCCTTGGTGTTGGTGAAGCTGAGGAATCATAAAGGAGAATCTCATGCAAGACTTTTTCGCAAACTGTGCCACAGTGCTGCAAAAGTACGGCTTCTCGTACCTGCGCGGCGCGGGCACGACCCTGCTGCTGGCGCTGGTCGGCACGTTTTTCGGCTGCCTGATTGGCTTTGCGGTGGGCGCTTTGCAGACCATCCCCGTTGACAAGCAGCGTGACCCCGTGTGGAAGCGCGTGCTGCTGAAGATCCTGCACATCTTCCTGCGCTGCTATGTGGAGCTGTTCCGCGGCACACCCATGATCGTGCAAGCCGTGTTCATCTACTACGGCCTTTTGCAGGTGTTCGGCATCAAGATGGGCATGTGGCAGGCCGGCTTCTTCATCGTGTCCATCAACACCGGCGCGTATATGGCCGAAACGGTCCGCGGCGGCATTGTCTCCATCGACCCGGGCCAGACCGAGGGCGCGAAGGCCATCGGCATGAACCACTGGCAGACGATGCTGCACGTCATCCTGCCGCAGGCGCTGCGCAACATCATCCCGCAGATCGGCAACAACTTCATCATCAACATCAAGGACACGTCTGTTTTGAGCGTTATCTCGATCACCGACCTGTTCTTTGTACACAAGAGCGTTGTCGGTGCGCTGTACACCTACTTTGAGAGTGCGGCCATCGTCATGGTCATCTACCTGACGATGACGCTGTTCGCCAGCTACCTGCTGCGCCTGTGGGAAAAAGCGCTGGACGGCCCGCAGAACTACGACCTGAACACGACTGACTCGCTGGCCTACACCAGCGGCATGTACAATGCCCCGGACCCGAACCATGAGTCCCAGAATCTGGATATGAAGGGAGGCGCAGCCCATGTCTGAGCCTGTTATCGAGGTGCGCCACCTCTCCAAGAGCTTCGGCACCCATGTTGTTTTGCGTGACGTGGACTTTACCGTCAACGCGGGCGACGTGACCTGCATCATCGGCGCGTCCGGCAGCGGCAAATCCACGCTGCTGCGCTGCATCAATCTGTTGGAGACGCCCACGAACGGCAAGGTGCTGTTCCACGGCAGCGACATCACGGCCACGGGGAGCGACCCCTGCGCCTACCGCGCCAAGGTGGGCATGGTGTTCCAGAGCTTCAACCTTTTCAATAACATGACCGTGCTGGACAACTGCACTGCGGGCCTGCGCTACGTGCTGCACCAGGACAAAGAGACCGCCAAAAAGACCGCACTCGAGAATCTGGAGAAGGTCGGCATGGCCCCCTACATCCACGCCAAGC
>OKUN01001138.1_pt1 | contig 10753 bp, 7 predicted proteins | sample 1606581 | NCBI WGS metagenome assembly OKUN01 (sample SAMEA3882509, study PRJEB24775) | human gut metagenome | biome: human-associated habitat; feature: intestine environment; material: feces | place: Netherlands | collected 2009/2010
TACAATTTTCATGCGTGTATCCTCCAACTTCAGATTTGTATGTCTCTATTATACCATAATGATAGTGATATGTGAAAAATTATATATTCATTTAAAGTGAATTTTTATGCAATTTTACCACTTTACCGCATTAAAATTTAATACTTTTTTTATAAAATGTGCAAAATATAACAAAAAGTGCTGGACAAAATGTCCTATACGAGGTAAAATGCATATATGTAATCAAACAGCACATTTGAAGGTTGTGCAGATAGTATTGGTTATATTTTGCGAATTGGGGGGATTTTTCATGAGAATATATCATGCTAAGGATTATGCAGATATGAGCAGAAAGGCTGCAAATATCGTATCGGCACAGGTGATTATGAAGCCTAATTGTGTATTGGGACTGGCTACAGGCTCTACACCTATCGGCTTGTATAAGCAGCTCGTTGAGTGGTTCAAGAAGGGCGATTTGGACTTCTCAGAGGTTATGACGGTGAACCTTGATGAGTACAAGGGATTAAGCCGTGAGAATGATCAGAGCTACTATTATTTTATGCATCAGAATTTGTTTGATCATGTGAATATTCCGGTTGAGAATACTCACCTGCCAAACGGCATGGAGCCGGATTCTCAGAAGGAGTGCAAGCGCTATACAGAGCTGATTCAGTCTCTTGGCGGTGTTGATTTACAGCTTCTTGGTATCGGACACAATGGCCATATCGGTTTTAATGAGCCGGGCGAGTCTTTTGACAAGCAGGTACACTGTGTGAATCTGACAGAGTCTACTATTGAGGCCAATAAGCGCTTCTTTGCATCGGCTGATGATGTTCCGAAGCAGGCTTATACGATGGGCATCAAGACCATCATGCAGGCTAAGAAGATTCTTATTGTTGCAAGTGGTGAGGATAAGGCAGAGATTGTGCACAAGGCTTTCTTTGGACCGATTACACCACAGGTGCCGGCTTCTGTATTACAGCTGCACAATGATGTTACGCTTGTAGCGGATGAGGCTGCACTGAGTTGCTTGTAGATATTTTTTAGTTGAGAAGGTGCATGTATATGATAATAAAAAATGCAAGGGTATTTACAGAGGATGGCAGCTTTATGCAAGGTGATGTTGTCGTTAAGGATGGCCGTTTTGACAGTGTTTTGGAGAGAACAGCTGACACGGACGCGGCTAATGACAGCGCACCGCAGGAGATTATAGATGCATCAGGTCTTATCATGATACCGGGCCTTGTGGATATTCATTTTCATGGATGCAAGGGAGCTGATATGTGTGACGGCACCAAAGAAGCGCTTGATGTGATTACAGCATACGAGGCTTCTATCGGAGTGACGAGCGTGTGTCCGGCTACTATGACCATTCAAAGGGATGAGCTTTTGAGTGTCATGAAAAATGCCGGTGATTATACTTATCATGGTGGTGCACATCTTGTAGGTATCAATATGGAGGGACCTTTTATCAGTCCTTCTAAAAAGGGCGCACAGGCGGCAGAGAATATCATGCGATGTGATTATGATTATTTCTGTGAGCTTCAGGATGCGGCCAATGGCTTGATAAAGCTTGTAGATATTGCTCCGGAGGAGCCGGGCGCGATTGATTTTATAGACAGGGTAAGAGGAAGTGTTGTGGTTTCAATAGCACACACAGCGGCTGATTATGACACAGCGGTAGAGGCTATTGAGCATGGTGCAAGCCATGCCACACATTTGTATAATGCGATGCCACCGCTTCATCACAGGAATCCCGGAGTTATCGGGGCTGTGAGAGATTCAGAAAAGTGTCATGCGGAGCTCATTTGTGACGGTGTGCATATTCACCCGTCGGTTATCAGGGCAACATTTGCCATGTTTGGTGCGAAGCGCATGATTTTAATAAGTGACAGCATGAGAGCCACAGGGCTTGAGGATGGCGAGTATACACTCGGTGGACAGGCAGTGACGGTCAGAGGTCCGCTTGCCACACTCCATGATGGGACAATTGCCGGTTCGGCAACCAATCTGATGGATTGTATGCGTTTCACAGTAAGGCAGGCAGGTATTCCGCTTGAGGAGGCAATTATGTGTGCTACAGCCAATCCGGCTAAGGAGATTGGCATCTATGATGAAGCAGGCAGCATTTCCGCAGGAAAGAGAGCAGATTTTGTGCTTCTCAATGATGATTTGGATATTGTGAGTGTGTATATCGACGGAAAGGAGATATCATGTTAGGTTTTTTTAAGAATAAATCAAAGGGAAAGGTGATCTGTTCTCCGTGCAACGGCAGAGTGGTTCCTATTACAGAGGTTCCGGATCCTACTTTTTCTGAGAAGATATTGGGAGACGGCGTGGCCGTGATTCCTTCTGAGGGCAGGTTTTACGCTCCGGCGGATGGTGAGGTGACAGCTGTATTTGATACGCTTCATGCTTTTACCATGACGACCACTCAGGGAGTCGAGCTGCTTTTGCACATTGGTCTGGATACAGTGACACTAAAGGGTGATCCTTTTAAATCACATATTTCCGTTGGTGATCAGGTGAAGAAGGGTGACCTTTTGATGGAGGCTGACCTGAAGCAGATTAAGGCAGCAGATCTTAATGTCATCACTCCGGTTTTAATTGGCAACACTGCTGATTATAGTGAGATAAAGATGCTCAAAGAGGGGAATGTATCCGCCGGTGATGAGATTTTAAGTCTCGCGTAGATTTGAATATAATTATATAATAATAACGAACTTTATTGGAGTATCTCCAGTTTAGTATACATAATGTAAAGGAGGGGAAATTTATGAAATTTCTTCAAAAACTGGGTAAAGCTTTAATGCTTCCCGTAGCAGTACTTCCTATCTGTGGTATCCTCATGGGTATTGGATATTTTTTATGTCCTGCAACCATGCAGGGTGGTGACATCGAGGGAGTGCGTAATTTAATAGGTCTGTTTTTAGTTAAAGCAGGGGGCGCTTTGATTGACAACATGGCCATCCTTTTTGTAATCGGCGTTGGTGTCGGTATGTCGGAAAAGAACGACGGTACCGGCGGTATTGCAGCTTTAGCCTCATGGCTGATGATGACAACACTCCTGTCTACAGGCTTTGTTACAACAATCATGCCATCTATCGCTGACAGCGCTACAAAGACACTTGCATTCGACAAGATTGCAAACCCATTTATCGGTATCTTAGCCGGTGTTATTGGTTCTTTGTGTTACAACAGATTTAAGGATACAAAGCTTCCTGACTGGCTGTCATTCTTCAGCGGCAAGCGTTGCGTAGCAATTATCGCAGGTGTTGTTTCAATCCTTGTATCTGTAGTATTACTGTTTGTATGGCCATTACTTTTCGGTGCTCTTGTAGCTATCGGTAAAGCAATCGTTGGTCTTGATGTAGTCGGCGCAGGTATCTATGCATTCCTGAATCGTCTGTTAATCCCTACCGGATTACATCACGCACTGAACAACGTATTCTGGTTTGATACCATCGGTCTTGGTGACCTGTCTCACTTCTGGGCTGGTGAAACATCTGCAGATGTTTCATGGAGCCTTGGTATGTACATGTCCGGATTCTTCCCATGTATGATGTTTGGTATTCCTGGTGCAGCACTTGCCATGGTTAAGTGTGCAAAGCCTGCTAAGAAAAAGGCTGCCATCGGTATCCTTGCTTCTGCAGCTATCTGTGCATTCATCTGTGGTGTTACAGAGCCTTTCGAGTTTGCATTTATGTTCCTTGCTCCTGGTCTCTATGTGATTTATGCTTTACTTTATGGTATTTTCACAATGGTTACAGTAGCTCTTGGATTTAGAGCAGGCTTCTCATTCTCAGCCGGTGGGATGGATTTATTATTCTCATCTTCACTTCCGGCTGCAGCAAAGACATGGCTCATCATTCCTCTTGGAATCGCAGCTTTTATCATATTCTACATTGTATTCTATTTCGCTATCAAGAAATGGAATCTTAAGACCCCTGGTAGAGAGGACGATGATGTCGAGGCAGAGAAGAAGGCAGTGCTTTCTAACAATGACTACACAGCAGTAGCAAAGACTATTCTTGAGGGCTGCGGTGGCAAAGACAATATTGCAAGCATTGACAATTGCATCACAAGACTCAGACTTGAGGTTAAGGATATCACTCAGGTTGATGACAAGAAGATTAAATCTGCAGGTGTTGCAGGCGTTATGAAGCCTGGCAAGAATTCTGTTCAGGTTATTATCGGAACCAAGGTTCAGTTTGTTGCAGATGAGTTTTCTAAGCTTTGCGAGTAGATTGGTTCTGCAATATAGCAGTGTTGATTCACATTAGGTGATTCACATAATTTCATAATACATGATTTAAAGCCACACCGGGTGTTTGCCTGGGGTGGCTTTTTTGAGTTCGGGCCGTAAGCTCCGCCCGGTCGTGGTGCATACGGAAATGTATAGCTTTACAGCAAGGGTTGAAAAACAAACAAATGTTTGCTATAATAAATGAAGCGAGGAAATAAAAGTATATTAGGTTTAGTAATTTAAGTATTCATTTAATTTATTGTAATTAGGGAAAATCCAATATCAATCGATTGATAGAAAGAGTGATTTTATATGAACATATGGCTAAAGTTAAGGAAAACAGCTGCAATTGCACTATGTGAGTTACTTGCAATTGCTACAATTTTTACAGGCTGTGCCTCCGCTGATTTATCCGGCACTGAAGGTGCCGGGCATGCCGCAGGAGCTGTAGTGGCAGGTGAGGATTCTTCCGGTGCTTTAGGCAGCAAGGATAATGCGGATGATATACAGGGCGGAAGTGACCCGGCGGAAGCTGATTCAGGTGCTAACACTACAGGACAGGCGGATGCAGGGAAGCCACAAGAGGATCTTGTAAACAACAATTCCTACGTTTCCCTCGATGCGATTCCGGCATATGATGGCAAGGCATACGTGGCTGTCAACAATAATGAGCCTTTTTTTACGGACAGCGATATGACTACCACTGCTTTTGAAAATTACAGTGATTTGGATTCACTTGGCAGATGCGGTGTGGCTTATGCCAATATCTGTAAGGATATCATGCCGACTGAGGAGCGTGGCAAGATAGGTATGATAAAGCCATCAGGCTGGCATACGGTGAAGTATGACTGCATAAAGGACAGGTATTTATATAATCGCTGTCATCTTATTGGCTATCAGCTTGCCGGCGAGAATGCCAATCCAAAGAACCTTATTACCGGTACGAGATACCTGAATGTGGAGGGCATGCTTCCGTTTGAGAATCTGGTAGCGGATTATGTAAACAATACAGGAAATCATGTGCTTTACAGAGTGACTCCGATGTTCTCGGGCAGCAATCTAGTTGCAAATGGTGTTCTCATAGAGGCAAAGTCGGTTGAGGATAACGGTGGCGGCATACTTTTTAATGTCTATTGCTATAATGTGCAGCCCGGAGTCGGAATAAACTATGAGAATGGTGACAGCTGGCTGGATGGCACCACAGGAAGTGCATCATCAGGCTCAGACAGCTCAGCAGCAGAAAATAGCGCTGCAGATTCTTCAAACAGCGAGACGATGGTTCATATCACTGCAACCGGCAAGAAATATCACCGGGCGGGCTGTCGGACCTTGAAAAAGAGTGACACAGAGGTAACGCTTGATGAAGCAAAATCCATGGGCTTGTCTCCGTGTGGAATTTGCAATCCACCACAGTAGATGTGCATTAGCATTTGTAATCTTTCACAGCAGATGCTCGTTATCTTTGCAGTCCGTATAATTGCCATAAACCCTTGACGATTGCAAAACCGAAAAGTATAATAGAATAGCTAATGAATTCAATATTTAATATAGATGGAGGAAACCAAATGGCACTGAGCAAAAAGCCGGTCAACGGCATGAAGGATATACTACCTGCAGAGATGGAAATCCGTGATTATGTGACAAGTGTGATCAAGGATACATATAGAAGCTTCGGATTTACACCGATAGAGACACCATGCATGGAGAATATTGCAAATCTCACAAGCAAGCAGGGCGGAGAAAATGAGAAGCTGATCTTCAAGGTAATGAAGAGAGGCGAGAAGCTGAATCTGGAGACAGCAAAGGAAGAGTCGGATGTAGTAGACTTTGGAATGCGCTATGACCTTACAGTGCCACTTTCAAGATATTATTCAAACAATGCCAACAACCTGCCATCGCCGTTTAAGGCACTTCAGATGGGCAGTGTGTGGAGAGCAGACAGACCACAGAGAGGCCGCTACAGACAGTTTACACAGTGTGATATAGATATACTCGGAGAGCCAAGCAATCTGGCAGAGATAGAGCTGATTACAGCAACCACTACCACAATCGGCAGACTCGGCTTCGAGAACTTTGAGATAAGAATCAACGAGAGAAGAATCCTAAAGGCAATGGCTGCTTACAGTGGTTTTGCTGAGGAGGACTACGACAGCGTATTTATCACACTCGATAAGATGGACAAGATAGGAGTGGAAGGCGTTGCAAGTGAGCTTGCACAGGATGGCTATCCACAGGAAAATATTGACAAATATCTTGATTTGTTTAAGCTTTTGGAGCAGACAAGGGATGTCACTGAGGGTGTAAAAATACTTTCAGAAAAGCTCGGTGAATATTTAGACGAAGAAGTGGTTACAAATATGACAGAGATAGCTACTGCTGTCAATGCCACAAAGGGAGCAAAGTTTGAGCTCGTATTTGACCCTACACTTGTTCGTGGAATGAGCTACTACACAGGAACTATTTTTGAGATATCAATGCCTGAGCTTGGAGCAGCCTGTGGCGGTGGCGGACGATATGACAAGATGATTGGAAAGTTCACCGGAAATGATGTACCTGCCTGTGGTTTTTCAATCGGTTTTGAGAGAATTATCCTGCTTCTCATGGAGAGCGGCTTCAAGATTCCTGAGAGTCCAAAGAAGGTGGCTTATCTGGTTGAGAAGAAATATCCGGCAGACAAGCTTGTTGATGTCATGAACCAGGCAAAAGACGCAAGAGCAAACGGACAGCAGGTGCTTGTTGTGCGCATGAACAAGAACAAGAAATTCCAGAAGGAGCAGCTTATGAAAGAGGGCTACGAGGAGTTTGTTGAGTTCTTTAATAGATAGGAATCTGATAAGCAGCAGATTAGCTGTGCAGCAGCGGTACCAAACAGATATTAGAATAAATATATAGTAGAAATATAAGGAGCATAAAATGGCAGAATCAATGCAGGGCTTACATAGAAGCCATAGATGTACAGAGGTATCAAATGCCAATATCGGTGAGAAGGTCACCGTGATGGGCTGGGTACAGAAGAGAAGAAATTTAGGAAGTCTCATTTTCGTAGATTTAAGAGACAGAAGCGGAATACTTCAGATAGTATTCGGTGAGGAAAATGTAGGTGCAGAGGGCTTTGAAAAGGCAGGCACCTTAAGAAGTGAGTTCGTCATCGCAGTTGAGGGAACTGTTCAGAAGAGAACAGCTGCTGTCAATGAGAACTTAAAGACAGGTGATATCGAGGTTATCGCTACATCAATCAGAGTGCTTTCAGAGGCACAGACACCTCCATTCCATATTGAGGAGAATTCAAAGACCAGCGAGGACATCAGACTTAAATACCGTTATCTGGATCTTCGCCGCCCTGATATCCAGAGAAATCTCATGCTCAGAAGCAATGTGCTTCGCGTGATGCGTGACTTTATGGCAAACGAGGGATTTTTGGAGATAGAGACACCAATCCTTTGCAAGTCTACACCGGAGGGCGCCAGAGATTATCTCGTGCCAAGCCGTATACACCACGGACATTTTTATGCGCTTCCACAGTCACCACAGCTCTTTAAGCAGCTTCTGATGGCTTCAGGTTATGACAGATATTTCCAGATTGCACGATGCTTCCGTGATGAGGATCTGCGTGCAGACAGACAGCCTGAGTTTACACAGGCAGATATGGAGCTTTCATTCGTAGATATTGACGATGTAATCGAGGTAAATGAGAGACTCTTAAAGCACCTTTTTAAAGAGGTCATAAATGTGGATGTTGAGATTCCGTTTAAGCGTATGCCTTGGCAGGAGGCTATGGACAGATTTGGTTCTGACAAGCCTGATACACGTTTTGGTATGGAGCTTTGCGATGTTTCGGATGTGGTAAAGGACTGTGGCTTTGGAGTATTCACAGGAGCTCTTGAAAACGGTGGCTCTGTCCGCGGTATCAATGTAGAGGGACAGGCAAAGATGCCTCGTAAGAAGATTGACAAGCTTGTAGAGCATGCAAAGGGCTGTGGAGCAAAGGGACTTGCTTATCTGTGCATCAATGAGGATGGCACATACAAGTCATCATTTGCCAAGTTTATGACAGAAGCTGAGCTTGATGCACTTGTTGCAAAGATGAACGGAAAGCCGGGAGATTTACTCCTTTTCGCAGCAGACAAGAATAAAATCGTATGGAATGTACTTGGAGCACTTCGTCTCATGCTCGGAGCTGAGCTTGGCCTGATTGATGAGAACAAGTACAATTTCCTCTGGGTAACAGAGTTCCCACTCCTTGAGTGGTCTGATGAGGAAAACAGATTTATGGCAATGCATCATCCATTCACCATGCCTATGGAGGAGGACTGGGACAAGATAGACTCAGATCCGGGCGCAGTTCGTGCAAAGGCATATGATATCGTACTCAATGGTACAGAGCTTGGTGGAGGCTCAGTGCGTATCCATCAGGATGACATCCAGGAGAAGATGTTTGAGGTGCTTGGTTTTACAAAGGAGCGTGCACATGAGCAGTTTGGATTCCTGCTTGATGCATTCTCATATGGTGTACCGCCACACGCAGGACTTGCCTTCGGTGTTGACCGTATCTGCATGCATATGCTACATACAGACAATATCAAGGAGGTTATTGCATTCCCTAAGGTAAAGGACGCTTCGGACCTCATGTCAGAGGCACCCGGAACTGTAGATCCAAAGCAGCTTGAGGAGCTTGGAATAGCTATAGCTGCAGAGGAAGATGAGGAATAACACTATAATATGAATTTGAAAAAAAATATTTTCAATGCGATTACCATAATACTGCTCGCCGCACTTATTGCGGGGGCAGTATTGCTTAATAACAGGATAAAAAAGCTCGAGACACAGACGTCATACACATCAGACAACACATCGGTGATACTTTCCGATGTGCAGACCATGCAGGATGATATCAAGTCCACCCTTGAGGAGGAGGCCAGCCTCATAACAGACTGGGATATTTCCTTAAAAAGTGCAGACTTTACCGATAAGACATACACAGTCTCTGTCTCGGTGGTGCCAAAGGAGTACACAGAGGATACAAAAACCAGTGTATTTTTCGGTACAAACGAGATACCGCTCGAGCTAGACGGCATCAAGTATACGGGCGAGGCCACACTTCCACTGTCTGAGGACTATGCAGGCAATGTGACATTTCTGTTTGTTGACGGAAATAAGAGAAGTACAGAGGTGCTCGATAAGTTTGAAGGTGTGACATCAGTGTTCAAAAATGTAGCATCCGGCATACTTGCCGATAAACCAACCTTTGACAATGGCAGCATAAAGCTTGGCACAGATGTAGATGTAGCGGTCATGGGAAATGATTACTTTGACTTTAACAGTGTGCAGCTCGTAGTTGCAAGCTCAGATACAGAGCTAAAGACATACGATATCAGACAGCTGTTGGCAGAAAACGGCACAGACAGTGCAGACTCTGCAGACACAGACTCCATCACATCCGCCTTAAGCCGGAAGGATGATGCCAAAAAAGATGGCTCAAAGAATGACACGGAAAATGATACATCTGATGCCTCAAAAGAGGACGACGGTAAGCTCCATAGCCTCGAAGGCACATTCAAAATCGAAGACTTAATCCCTGTCACAGCCGCAAGCAATATCAAAATATATGTCAAAGCAGTATCGGCACAGGGCTACACCTTCACATATGACCTGTTCGATGGTACCGTAAATCAGGACATTACAGACTTTGAAACCACAGCCGACATATCCGGCGGAGACTACACAGTAACCGACCCGTCCGGCAGCAAATATGAACCATAAGAATATGATATAAAATTAAGCTCATTTCGCATAAGTGAAATGAGCTTTAAATTTAAAAAGTAAAAAGTGCCGGCAGCCTCACCCTTCTTTTTTACTGAGCGGCAGCGTAAATATAAACTCAGTTCCCACACCCTCAGTGCTTATCACATTTATATTCTCACCATGCGCCTGCACGATTTCTTTAACTATAGACAGGCCAAGTCCCGTACCGCGCTTATCCTTTCCGCGGGATAAATCACTCTTGTAGAAGCGTTCCCAGATCTTAGAAAGGCTGTCCTTCGGTATACCGATACCGTGATCCTTTACTGATATAAACACCTTTTCATTTCTGATACTCGTCTCAATCTTGATACTCGAATCATTATTTGAAAACTTCACAGCGTTGTCTATCAGGTTGTAAAGAATCTGCTGGATTTTGACCATATCACCGCGCACGAAAAGCTCTTTTCCGGTGAGCAGCAGGTCAAAGCTTAAGCCCTTTTCACTGCATTTACCCTCGAAGGTAAGGATTGTCGTGCGGATCATTGTATTGATGTCAAAATCAGCAATATCCAGGTGTATGCCGTGATGACCGAACTGGTTCAGATCAATAAGACTCTTGGTGAGCTTATTAAGCCTCTCGGTCTCAAAAAGTATGATGTTTAAGTATTTATCCTGCATCTCAACAGGGATGGTTCCGTCCAGCATAGCCTCCACGTAGCCCTTTATCGAGGTAAGAGGGGAGCGAAAGTCGTGTGACACGTTGGAAACAAACTTGCGCTGATCCTC
>OKUN01001142.1_pt1 | contig 10664 bp, 9 predicted proteins | sample 1606581 | NCBI WGS metagenome assembly OKUN01 (sample SAMEA3882509, study PRJEB24775) | human gut metagenome | biome: human-associated habitat; feature: intestine environment; material: feces | place: Netherlands | collected 2009/2010
TGACAAGCTGAGTCACATACGGACTGTGATAAGCATCTCTTTTTTCCTTCACCATGCCACTTACACCATAGACAGTCTCTATGTCTTCCTTTTCCATAAATTCATATTTCTTTGTTTTCATACCACAAAGAATAAAAATCATTACTGCAATTGCAATTAAAACAATCAAAACACAGATTCCTATTCCAGCCGCTGCATTTTCACTGATATGATAATCTGGCATCTCACTCATTGTTCCTGCTGTTTTCTTGCAGCATCTTCCTGCCGCTTCTTCTCTGCTTCCTGAAAAATTCTGTCCGCTTCTTCCTTCCGTTTTCTTTCTTCCTCTGCAAAGAAGGAAAGACCCTCTTTTGTCGTTACGAATCCGTTTTCGCTGCTCAAGTTATCTGTGAGTGTCACGAGATACGAAATCTTGGAACGGATAACTGGATGCTGCTTTAACGTGTAGGTTTTTCCAATCTCCAAGCCCGTGACATCCAAAAAATGTTTTACAACCGGTTCAAATAGCTTCTCAGCATATGCACCCTGTTCTGCTTCCATCTGCTTCGTTAAGCGTTCGTATTCATTCTGATACGGAAGATTGGTCAGCATAGGTTCTTTATAAATACAGACATCCATGCGTTTTATCCCATGAATCTTAAACAGTGCGACAATTTCAGGATACTTGGTTTTCGGAAACCGGCAGTAGTACCCGATAAACTTCCCTTTTACTTCTCTTATGTACTTGTTGTATTTGTCTGCTTCGGTTATATACACCTTTGCATACCAAATCAGTGCAGCCGCAAATGCAATCGCAAGAAGGAAATGTACCTGCCAGAGACATCCAAATCCAAATACTACGAAAAAGAATACTAATGCCGCTCCGATTGCACTACCCTCATCCTGAATCTGGCGGTTTTTCTCTACCTGATACAGCCCAACAAATAGTCCTGCAATAGAGAGGAATGTAGCGGATCCCAGACAGTTCTCAAACCATGCCTCTGGAAGCAGGAAATACAATGGAATTAACAGCAGCATTGGGCCGAATATCCAACAGATCAGCAACCCAGATTCCCTTGCAATCTTATCCTGTTCGCGTCTTGAAAGCGTGTTATATCCTTCGACAGACTTCACCGCCTGTCTTGTATTCATCATTTCTTTTAACATCATCTATCACCTGTAATTTATTGATCATTTTAACATCGGAAAATCATTTTAGTTTTACATAGATATCTTCATTGTAACAGTCCATAATCGGAAAGACACCGCCTCAATCCACCCATCACATCACTAAATACGATGCCGTACTGTGCAGCTTTGCTGCAGTCCATCCAGAGATTGTGCACCAGAGAACCTTCTTGTACCTGCTGCCTGCTTCCTGTGATCTGCAAAAATTCCTTCGTAATCTCATACATGGACTGTGTTGTCTCGCTTCCAAAATTGTAAATTCCACCCGGAAGCTTTATCACACGTTCCATATTCTCGCACACTTCACGCAGATAAGTGATCCCACGATACTGACGTCCAAAAGTAAACGTCTCTTTTGCATTGAGAACATTCAATAGATAATTGCCCTTCGGTGAAATGTAGTCATACATCCATTCTGCCCGCAGCAGCACAGAATCCGGCTGTCTGTCCAACACCCGCTGTTCCATTTCCAGTTTATGCGCTCCATAGATATTCGCAGGTTTTGCCTCATCCTCCCGATATGGTCCGTCGCTCTCGCAGCCACGGTACACCTGATCTGAACTGAAACAGATCAGTTTTTTTCCGTCTGATGCTTTCGCCAGATAAACCGGAAGAAGTACATTTGCATAATAGGACTCTTCCGGATTTTTCTCACAGATCCCCACATCCGAAATTGCAGCTGTGTGGATGATCACATCTGCTTCGCTCTCCTCCACGATCTGCCTGATCTGTTTTTCGTTCATTCCCTGAATGGACGGCGCGGCAATTGCTCCTTCTAACTCTTTCATCAGGCATGTGCCCACAAAGCCGTGTGCTCCGGTAATCAATATTTCCATTTTGTTTTCCTCCTCATTCTTTTTAATGCATCTTCAACCCAAAGTCTTGATTTTCCTCCTCACAAAATATTCCAGATAATATGCCTCTTCAAATTATTTATTTCAGGGAGATTTATGAAAAAAAGTTTTGCATCACCAATGATGGTGTATCAGATTTTATCGGCACTATGCATACCATCTTTCTAGCAGATTCCCAGATAACTTCCCAGTTTCTCAAACTCTTCCGGATTAATGCAGTTCGGTATTTCCACATCTGCAATCTTTTCCCTGCACTCCTCATAATCCATCCAGCAGACTTCTGCGACTTCCGACTCTTGCAGTTTCAGTTTACCAATATCCACCGGCTGTCTGTATACAAAATCATTACTGAACTCATTATCCCGGAATATTTTTCCAGCAAAAGTTGTCCCAAACTTCACGAGTGTTGTTCCGAATAGTTCCAGCTGCTCCGGCTGTGCAGACAATCCCAGTTCCTCCTCAAACTCCCGCAGTGCACTCTCCATGACCCCATCTCCGGCACTGATATGCCCGGCAGAAGAGATATCATAGCAGCCGGGGTACGAATCCTTGTTATCGCTCCGCTTCTGAAGCAGTACATCATATCCGCTCTTATCATTTTCCCGCACGATCCAGATATGAACAGTTCCGTGCAGTGCGCCTTCACGATGTGCCACACCGCGTTCTTTTACTACGCCTGTTTTACTTCCATCCTCATTTAAAATATCGAAAAGCTCCAACTCTTTTGCATCCAGAACTGCCTGCTCCAGAATATCCTGCTTATTGTATACAAGCTTTAAAGAAAAGAACTCCTTCTGCTCCTCTAACAGACGGAAGAAAATCCGGTCGCCTTCCCAGAGATTCAATTCCGGAATCTGGTCTTTTTCTACCCATTCCAGCACACCTTCGTTGCAGTCGATTGGTGTTCCCTCGAATCCATCTGCTGTAAAAAGTGACATGTATTCTACGGTATCTTCCCCCAGAACAAAAGTTATAATACCACGATATTGCCAGGAAGTCAGGGTATAACCTGTTTCCTCCCGGACTTCCCTTAACATGCATTCTTCCGGGCTTTCTCCCCACTCAAATTTTCCTCCGACACCGATCCATTTATCATGATTAATGTCATTTTCCTTTTTGATCCGGTGAAGCATCAGATATTTGTTATCTTTTTCGATATAACATAAGGTTGTTAATTTGTTCATCTGTGAAAATACCCCTGTCTCTTTTCATTTAATTTTAGCTTATCACTAAACCAGGGGATATTGCAACCTATACGCTGTGAGCACTGCTCATTGCTTACGCATAGTATTTTGCCTGTGCGCTCCAGAGTTCATAGTATTTGCAGTTCGTCTGTTCCACGAGTTCCTCGTGTGTGCCCTGCTGCACGATCCTGCCCCGGTCAAAGACAACAATCTCATCGCAGAACCGGCAGGAAGAAAGCCTGTGGCTTATGTAAACCGCTGTCCGGTCTCCTACGATCTCATTGAAACTGCTGTACACCTCTGCTTCCGCGATCGGGTCTAAGGCGGCAGTCGGTTCATCTAAGATCAGGAATGCCGCGTTCTGGTACAGTGCCCTTGCAAGTGCGATCTTCTGTTCCTCGCCACCGGAGATGTTCACTCCGTCAGCATCACAATCCTTGTAAAGCCAGGTGTCCAACCCCTTTTTCATCCGGTCGGAATGTACATCAAAGCCAGCAAGCTTCAAGCATTCCTGCACCTTGTCTGCATCATACTCTGTAGATGCCGCCACATTCTGACCTAGTGGAAGGGCAAATAGTTTAAAATCCTGAAAGACAACCGAGAATACAGACATATATTCCTTATACTTGTATTTCTTAATGTTGATTCCATTTAACAGGATCTCGCCTTCTGTCGGATCGTAAAGACGGCACAAAAGCTTGATAAACGTTGATTTTCCAGAACCGTTCTCCCCGACGATCGCTAATTTTTCCCCGATACGGAATTTCAGATTGACATGGTCTAACACTTTTCTGTCTGTGCCTGGATAGCAGAAGCTGACATCCTTAAATTCCACTTCGTACTGACAGTCATTTCTTTTTTCCACGGTAAGGCTTCCCTGATACATATCATTCGGTGTATCCAGAAAATCAAAGGTTTTCTTTAAAAATTCCCGGTTTGTATTCACTTCACCAATTGCACCCAAAAATTCCTCCAGATTATGGCTTAAAGCCGTCACCGCACTGATATACTGTGTCACAGCACCGATTCCAAATGCACCTCCGTATGCCTTTAAGCAGACAAGCAGATACACCAGACCACTGCAGAGCCGTTCTGTCATATTTGCAGCCGCTGCCAGAACTCCTACTTTTCCTTTTTCCAGACGATCCATCTCGGTTCCGATTCCCCAGACTTTATTTTTCTCATAAAGTCCCATAGCAGCCGGGATCTGCTCATAAACACGGATATCCTGCTCCCGTTCCCGTTCTCCTGCCATACCTGCCATGAAACTCCAGACACGATTTCCAAAAGTTGCACGCTCAGAAAGCTCTGCAATCATGTTCTGTGCCCGTTCCACAATTCTCGATGCCAAAGTCGTAAATCCCAGTATTCCAGCAAGAAACACAATCGCAAAAAGAGGGCTGTTCATCCACAAAAACGCGCTTTTCACCGCTTTTGCCTGAAAAAAACTCACAGTGAGCATCAATGCTCCGGCAATACCGGCAATTGCCTGCAGCATCCTTTCCAGAGTAAAGACAACCATACACAGCCCAAATCTGCTCCACCGGTTAATTTGTTCAATCTGTAATACTTTATCCTGAATGACGGCATCATCCACTTTTTCAAAATCCAGTGACAACATTTTTTCACTCAAAATGTATCTTAATTTTTCTAATATGCGGTTCCGTTCTACTGTGTAACGGTTCTTAAAATAATGGTAAATCAGTCCCAACAAGCTCTCGATTCCAAGTAAGAGCAGTACCAGATTGCGTAGAACAACCGGATTTTTCGCTCCTGCCAGTTCCGTAATGATCTGTGCCGAAAAATAGATCCTGGCATAAGGAAGCACTGCACCGGTGATCACGTAGAAAATCAGCGCCACTAACATTCCCGGCGACTCTCTCCACCAGATTCCGATTGCCCTTTTATTCATCCCAATTGTCTCACGCATCGAATGCAGCATCTTCCATTCCTCCTTCCGTGTAATACCTGCTCTGCACCTCATACAGATGTGCATATTCTTTTCCTGCTTCCATGAGTTCCTCATGCGTTCCCATCTCCGCAATCCCACCTGCTCCGATTAAAATAATGCGGTCACAGAACCTTGTGGACGCAAGACGGTGCGACACATAAATAGAAGTGGAACCCTTTGTCAATTCATGATATCTCTCGTAGAGATCGCTCTCTGCGATCGGATCTAATGCCGCCGTCGGCTCATCCAGCACGATCACCGGAGCATTTCGGTAGAGTGCCCTTGCAAGCATGAGTCTCTGTGTCTCGCCTCCGGAAAGCTCGTATGCATCCAGATGAACCTTCCGCCCCAGTTTTGTCTCATATTTCTCTGACAGTCTTTCAATGTTTTCTTCCAGACCTGCATCCTTTACTGCCGCCTTCACGCGAGAAAAATCAATCTCATCCACGCACTGTGCCACATTTTCTGCGATTGTTCCCGGCAGAATGGAAAAATCCTGAAAGACTGCGGAAAATAGTCTGTAATACTCTTTTCGGTTATATTTTCGGATATCCTCGCCATTTAAGAGCACACACCCATCTGTCGGGTCAAAAAATCCACACAAAAGCTTCACCAGTGTTGATTTTCCAGCTCCATTTCTTCCCACAACCGCAAGCTTTTCCCCATTTTGTATCGTAAGATTTAAGTTGTGTAACGTATCCTCCGATGCCCCCGGATACCGGAAACTCACATTTTCCAATCGAAGCTCATACTGTCCTGCTGCATTCTTTGGAAACGGCTCCCCATCTTCAAACCGGTACGGCTCCTCGTAGGAGATCAGTTCCATCACGTCAGAAATCCCAACACCTGACTGCCTGATCTGTGCCACATTTTCCATGATTCCCTGCACCCAGCTTGTAAAACCGCTCACCGCGGAAAAATATAAGATAAACTGTGGGGCATCCATATTTCCTGCAAGCACCTGTCCGATCAGATATGCATATGCAACTCCATTCCTGATCAGTGCAGAAAAAATGTTCACACAATCTGCCATAAAATGATGGTTTCCCAATGCCCTTTCAAAATGCATGAATATCTCATAATTCTGCTTCATCGTTTTTAACAGCCATTCCTTCATATGAAGAATCCGGATATCTTTTGCAGAGACCGGGCTCCACGCCTCACCTCTCAGATACCACATGCTTTGCCGCGCATGGTCATTTTCTGCCCTGTTGTTCTGCAGCCATACCACAGACCTCTGTGCCGCCAGATAACTGACAACTGCTGCAAAGATTGTGACTGCCAGAATAAGCACATTCATCCTTTTCATGACAAACAGGTACGCAAGGAATCCCAAAATACAGAACACAAGCTGATTTAACTGTATCCATATAATCTCCGTTGCACTGCTGTTGCTGTTGGTTGCCTGGTTAGTGCGCTCTTTCTTTTCCTGAAAATCTTTTTTTCCAAGGTTACAGTAAGATGTTGCGCCAATTTTTTCCGTGATTGCTTTGCAAAGTGACATGCGGATTTCTATCTTTCCCTGATAGGTTGCATTGTTTATGTATTCTTTCAGTCCGGTAAGCAACAGGATTCCACTTGAAAAGAACAGGATAGTTGTCACTAACTCTTTCAATGCGATCTGCTCCTCAATATCGCGCAGTAATACCGGTGTCACGTATAATTCGAGCAGCTGTAATATAAGTGCCAAAATTGCGTCTACAACCAGCCATACCAGCACAGCCGGAGCTTCTTTTACCGCCTGCCGGATCATGAACCTGATCGTTTGGATGACGCCGTATTCTGATTTGTGGTTATTCATTGTGGTTCCTCCGTGAATGTGAAATTTCTAACAGTCTTTACTATAGTACAAAGAAAAAAAGATGCATGTTTCAGGGACGAACTGCATCTTTTCTGGGACGAATTGTATTATTCCTGTGGCAGCAAAATCTCCGTTGTGAAAGCTCCGTCTTCGCTGTTGCGGCTTAGATAGCCGCCATAGCGTTCCACAATATCATCGATACGGACAAGTCCGAATCCATGTCCCTGTCCTTTTGTGGTGTGGAATCTGCCACTGATTTTTTTCTGTTTTTTCGTTGCGGTAAAGTTGGTGAAAGACATGTAGAGCTGGGTATTTTTCATGTCCATGTAGATGCGGATCATGCGCTTCTCTTCCGGCAATTGCAGGCTCGCCTCAATCGCATTGTCGAAGAGGTTTCCAATGATAATGCAGAGATCCATCTCCGATGTTTTTAATGCGACCGGTACATGGGCATCCGCCACGACCGGAATATGTTTTGACTTTGCCAACGAGATCTTACTGTTTAAGATGGCATCGGTCATTTTGTTCCCAGTCTTGATCACGGTATCCACGGTGGACAGATCCTCGTCTAACTCATCAAGGTATTTGCTGATCTGTGCCAAGTCACCGTCTTTCGCATAGCTTTTGAGTACCTGGATATGGTTTCTATAATCATGCCGCCAGCCACGGATCTGACGGTACATGTTCTCCACCTCCTGATAGTGAGTCTGAACTAACTCGCTCTGGTAGGCGGCTAATTGTCTGTTAATGTATTTGGATAGCAGGGACATTGTTTTTTATCTCCTCGGGCAGTTGTTCTTTTATTTCAATTTTTCACGTATCTTAAAAATATTTTATAAACGCCTCATTCAGCTTCTTATAGCTTCCTCTTGGAACCGGAAGTTTCTCCCCGGTGTTCAAAATCAGCTCCGTCTTGCCAATACGTCTCACATAATTGAGATTCACCAGATATGACCGCCCCACGCGGACAAATGCTTCATCCAGTTTTGCTTCCAGCTCTGACAAAGTGCCACGCACCTCGTAATCATTATCCGCATGGATGATATTATAATTCCGGTTTGATTCGATAAAACGGATCTCCTTGAGCGGAAGCCTAAGAACTTCTCCGACACTTTCGACGAGAAGCACGGCATCCGCTGTCTTCAAACGCTCTACCGCCCGATCTAAAACACTGTCTATTTTCTCCTGCGACACGGGTTTTAACAGATAGTGAAGTGCCTCCACATCGTAACCTTCCTGAATGTACTCCATGTACCCAGTCACAAAGATGATCTGCATCTGGCGGTTGTGTTTTCGGATTTCTCTGGCAAGCGCGATGCCGTCCATTTTCTCCATCTCGATATCAAGGAACAAAATCTGCGTCCTGTCATATGCCTGTTCAAATAAAAACTGTTCGCTGCTTGCATATTCCTGAATTTTTGTATGATGAAAAGTCTGGCGGAGCCATCCCTCCACCAGACTTTTGATATACGCTCTCTGTTTTTCCTCGTCGTCACAAATTGCTATTTGATATGTCATATTAGCAGATTTCCACAAGTTCGATCTTGAAATTCAATTCTTTTCCTGCCATCTCATGGTTTGCATCAAACGTAATAATTCCGGCTTCCTTTGCCACAACCGTAACCGGGAATGGCTGTCCCATCTCATTCTGAAGGTAAACCTGCTGTCCTTCTTCCAGTTCTTCTGCACCCGGCAGCTGGCTGATCTCCACATGAAAGATTGCATTTGGATCAGGCAGACCGTATGCTTCTTCCGGCATCAGGTGGATGTCTTTGATCTGTCCGATCTCCATATCTGCCACTGCACGGTCGAATCCTTTTATCATCATACCGGCTCCGCACACGAACTCTAATGGCTCACCGCGGTCATAAGATGAGTCGAATTTTGTTCCATCGTTAAAGGTTCCTGTATAGTGGACTTTTAATGTCTTTCCTACATTTGCTCCCTCGATCTTGCTGCGTTCTCCACAGCCGCATCCACAGCCTTCTCCGCTCTCTGTTCCTTCATGGGAACCGCATCCGCAACTGTGATTTTCCTCTGCATCATGATGTCCGCATCCATGTCCCTCTTCATGATCTCCACAGGTATGTCCCTCCCCATGGTGGTCACAGGTCTGTCCTGCATCTATAAGTTTTCCATTTAAGTAATCTTCGACTGCTTTGTCAGTATCTCCGGATGCACCTGAGCAAACTTCAATCCCCGCCTCTGTAAGGGCATTGATTGCACCGCCACCGATTCCTCCGCAGATCAACGTCTTCACGTTCCTGTCGGCAAGTACTCCGGCAAGTGCGCCATGTCCTACTCCGTTAGAACTGATCACCTCACTGGAGATCACTTTATTATCCTCTATTTCATACACTTTAAAATTCTCTGTTCTTCCAAAATGCTGAAAAACCTCTCCGTTATCATAAGTTACTGCAATTTTCATACTTTCTTTTCCCTTCTCTTTCTTAATTATAAATAACTGACAAGCCACTCTTTTTATTATAACGGATGCATCTGCTTCTGGCAACCTGCCAGCCTCACGCTTCCTGTCGGCGCTAAAATATCATTACTGTGGATCCATAGCTCGTTCCAATCATAAATTATCCTGCTTCAAAAAGTATTTTTTAATAGCCTGCTCCTTTAATCCTTCCCCGATCACAATGATCACTTCCTGCCCCTTCTCGATCGGGTTCATGGTAATTCCATTATGCGTTGCATTCAGCTGTATCCAGCTTCCATCCTCCTTCTGCAAAAAACCTTTTACACGGAATACCTCGCCGCATTCCCTGTCATTCATCAGTTTTCCCACAGTAGTCTTTAACTGTTCCTCCGTCATTTTCACATTCATAAAATAGACAGATTCAAACCCTTTTTTCTCTTCCATATCCAGTTTGCGGTAGCTCTCCATCTGATAGCCGCAGCTAATCAGCCGGTTGAAATCTTCTTCATTCAGATCCAGTGTGCTTTTGCGCAGCACCTCTTTGTCCACCCTGCGCGGACACTTTATCTGTTCCAATGCACGGTTTAGGTGTGCGACCGTGGTGTCTGCCTGCTCCGCTGACACTTCATCCGCATGACTTAAGATAATCTCTCCTGCATTCGCCACCTCCGAAGCCAGAATATATTCTGCCTCCTCAGATAAATGCTCTTCCAGATTTGCATCCACAATCGCAATCACATTTCCCACCTCATACCAGCGGTCTAACGGTTCTTCCCTCAGCGCATCAAAAAATTCGTCCACATCAAAAATACCGGATGGCTCTACTATGACACGGTCATAGCCACACATTCCCATTGCAATCAGTTTTGTCTTAAAACGTCTTCTGTGACAGTCCGCGTCACAGCCACCGGAAACCATTTCCAACTCGCAGTTGTCTCCCATCAGATCCTGTAACAGCATCATATCAACATTCACGGCTCCAAAATCGTTCTCAAGGATTCCGATGTTCTGTCCTTTGGCAATGAGATATTCTGCATATTTTTTCAAAAAGGTTGTTTTTCCAGCTCCTAAGAAGCCTGTGATTAAGTCTATTTTTACCATCGCTACCGCCTCTCTACTACCCATCAGGCTATTTTCTTTCAAGAATTGCATTAAATACAGAATACACTATATAGTGGGACAGATTTTATTCCCTGCACCATACCGAAATTTCTTGGTGAAATTCTGATTGCGTATGCAGGCGCATATTTTTCCATGTAAACCATCATACTTTTTGCTTTTA
>OKUN01001155.1_pt1 | contig 10524 bp, 10 predicted proteins | sample 1606581 | NCBI WGS metagenome assembly OKUN01 (sample SAMEA3882509, study PRJEB24775) | human gut metagenome | biome: human-associated habitat; feature: intestine environment; material: feces | place: Netherlands | collected 2009/2010
AAGAAGTTGACGTTGTGATCGATGAAAAAGATATCCGTATCGATGTTATGCGTGCATCTGGTAACGGTGGCCAGTGTGTCAATACCACAGACTCTGCTGTACGACTGACTCATTATCCGACAGGAATCGTGATCTACAGCCAGACTGAAAAATCACAGCTGCAGAACAAGGAAAAGGCATTTCGTCTTCTGCGTTCCAAATTATATGAACTGGAACTGGAGAAGCAGCATTCTGCAGAGGCTGAGGCAAGAAGAAGCCAGATCGGTACAGGAGACCGTTCTGAAAAGATCAGAACATACAATTATCCACAGGGTCGTGTTACAGATCACAGAATCAAGCTGACACTTCACAAATTAGATTCTATCATGAACGGTGATTTAGATGAATTGATCGACAGCTTAACAGCAGCAGATCAGGCAGCAAAATTAAGTAACATGGAAGAAGAATAATACAAAGAGATTTATAAGGGGTCAGGTGATCAAACCTGGCCCCTGCATATATTTAATTGAGGTATACAAAATGAAAGATGGATTTATCAAAGTTGCAGCCGCAACACCAAAGATCAAAGTGGCAGATCCTGCATACAATACAGAAGAAATTTTAAAGATCATCGATGAGACAGAAAAAAATGGAGCAAGTATTCTGGTATTTTCTGAATTAACGATCAGTGGATATACATGTGGTGATCTATTCTTGCAGCAGCCACTTTTAACAGAATGTAAAAATCAGCTTTTAAGAATTGTGAAAGCAACTGAAAATAAGAGTATGTTAGTTGTTGTAGGATGTCCGATCGTTATAAAACAAAAATTATATAACTGTGCGGTTGTGATCAGTGATGGCAGTATTTTAGGAATCGTGCCAAAAACACATTTACCAAACTATTCAGAATTTTATGAATTACGTCATTTTACATCTGGAGAAGGATTAGAAGAAGATCTTTGGTTTGGAGAAGAATTTGGTTATGTAAATGTAGCCGTGAATCAGTTATTCAAATGCAAAGAGATTCCAGAACTTGTGGTAGCATGTGAAATCTGTGAAGATCTCTGGGTACCACTTCCACCAAGCACATATCACGCAATGGCAGGAGCAACGGTGATCTGTAATCCATCTGCAAGTGTAGAGACAACAACAAAAGAATCTTATCGAAGAAGCCTTGTATCAAATCAGTCAGCAAGATTGTTAGCGGCTTATATCTATGCTGATGCAGGAGAAGGAGAATCCACACAGGATGTTGTATACAGTGGACACCATCTCATCTGTGAAAATGGTTCAGTTTTAGCAGAAGCAAAACGATTTACAAATGAGATTATCTATGCAGATATCGATGTGCAGAAATTGGCAGCAGAACGAAGAAAGATGACTTCTTTCCCAGGAGGCCAAACAGATGATTATTTTGAACAGGAATTTTCACTAGAAGTCAAAGAAAACAAGATCACAAGAACATTCCCGAAAGCACCATTTGTACCAGATAATCAAGATGAAAGAGATAAACGATGCGATGAAATCTTATCTTTACAGTCTATGGGACTTAAGAAACGTCTGGAACACACAAACTGCAAACATGCAGTCGTAGGAATTTCAGGTGGATTAGATTCCACATTAGCAGTCTTAGTTACAGCAAGAGCCTTTGATCTGTTAGACATTCCAAGAGAAAACCTGATCTGTGTGACAATGCCATGTTTTGGAACAACAGACAGAACTTACCAGAATGCCGTATCCCTGATCAAAGAATTAGGAGCGACACTCAAAGAAGTAAGAATCGAAAAAGCAGTCCGCCAGCATTTTGCAGATATCGGGCATGATGAAAATAACCACGATGTAACTTATGAAAACTCTCAGGCAAGAGAAAGAACACAGATTCTGATGGATATGGCAAACCAGTACAATGGTATGGTCATCGGAACAGGAGATATGTCAGAACTGGCACTTGGCTGGGCTACCTATAATGGAGACCACATGTCTATGTATGGCGTCAATGCGGGCGTGCCGAAGACACTGGTAAGACACTTAGTGCAGTATTACGCGGATACCTGTGGACAGGAAGAACTGTCGAAAGTACTGAAGGATGTGCTGGATACGCCGGTGAGTCCGGAACTGCTTCCGCCGGTAGAAGGAAATATCGCGCAGAAGACAGAGGATCTTGTGGGTCCTTATGAGCTGCATGACTTCTTCCTTTACAATATGCTGCGCTGCGGCTATGCTCCTGCCAAGGTTTACCGCCTTGCAAGGATAGCATTTGAAGGAAAATATGATGATGAGTTTATTCTCAAATGGCTTAAGAACTTCTATCGCAGATTTTTCGCACAGCAGTTCAAGCGCTCATGTCTGCCGGATGGACCAAAGGTAGGAACAGTGGCGGTCTCACCGAGAGGAGACCTAAGGATGCCTTCGGATGCGTGCGGACGTATCTGGATGGATGAAGTTGATAAGCTGTAATAGTAAGAGGAAAACAATGGGAAAGACACATAAGAAAACTCATAGAAGGCAGGAAAGCATAGAACGTGCAAGGCACAGTGACAGGCGCATGAAAATAGGCGCAATAGTCATTTGTGCAGCGATAGTCATAACAATATTTGTGGCTGGGGGCATGCAGCTTTTGGTTCCTGATACAGAAGCAGCGGTAAGTGCTGATAATAAGACACGCTCAGGGAATGTTGATGTGCAGAAGAATAATAATTCACTCACTGCATCTAAAATGGACTCAGTAAAAAGGCAAAACAGCTCAGAAGATGATGTAAACGCTGCGGAGGAAAGCAGCGAGCCTGACAAGGAAACGAAGCTTGATGAGATACTTCAAAGTGCAGAGTATCCGGTGCAGCTAAAGGAGCTTGCGAAGAAGAATGATGAGGCAATTGACTTCATATATGAGTATCCTGAGGAGCACTCGAAAAAGCATGACATTGATCTGACTGCAGAGGCTTCGCAGGATACAGTACCTCTATTGCAGCAGTGGGATAAGAGATGGGGCTATGAAAAGTACAGCGGCAATTATTTTGCGGCGAGTGGCTGCGGTCCGACTGCACTTTCGATGGTTGTATTATATCTGACGCATGATGCACAGGCATCACCTCTTGCAGTGGCAGAGTATGCAAAGGAGGCCGGCTACAGTGTGGACGGCTCCGGAAGTGCATGGGATCTTATGAGCAAGGGCTGCAGGCACTACGGCGTAAATGCTAAGACTATAAGGGAGGATGAGGATACATTTAAAGAAAGGCTTGATGAGGGCAATCTGATAGTCGTAAATGTAGGTCCGGGAGATTTCACAGACAATGGACATTTTATGGTGATCACAGGCTATGATGATGAGGGCTTTACTATAAATGATCCAAACAGTATCATTAAGAGCAATACCCACTGGCAGTTTGAGAGGCTGAGTTCGCAGATCAGGGCTGCGTGGAGAATGTTTGTGTAGATAATAGCAGCACATGCATTTATGCTGATGTTTGTGATGCATATGGAAAAATTAAAAAATAAGAAATAATAAAACCTGCTGTGTCATGCTTGTCTGACACAGCAGGTTTTTTATTAAATTCATGAATAATCATAAATGAGGGGCAAAATACCTTTTGACCCCTCATATCATTAGTATAGTGTACTAAATTTATACGGACTAATAATAAACAGTAAAGTATGGTATGCAGATTATAGCAATTGAATACCATGCTCCTCACATTCCTTAATTGTCTCCTCAGGCCACAGTGAGCTCTGTACCTCACCGATATGAGCCTTTCTGAGGAAGAACATACAGATTCGTGACTGTCCGATTCCGCCTCCGATAGTATACGGAAGCTCCTTGTTGAGGATAGCCTTCTGGAATGGAAGCTTAGCACGCTCAGGACATCCGGCCTTGTCAAGCTGCTCCTTCAGAGATTTTTCATCTACACGGATACCCATTGATGAAAGCTCAAGTGCGATATCAAGAACAGGATAGTATACGATGATATCAGCGTTTAAAGCCCAGTCGTCATAGTCAGGGGCACGTCCGTCGTGAGGCTCTCCGTTTGCAAGCTTGTCACCAATCTGCATTACACAGATTGCACCCTTTGCCTTTGCAAAATAATACTCGCGCTCCTTTGGAGTATTGTCTGGGAACATTTCCTCAAGCTCTGATGTGGTGACAAAGGTGATATCCTTTGGCAGAATCAAATCTATGTAGTCGTACTGTATAGCCATGTACTGCTCGGTCTTGCGCAGGCATTTGTATACTGTCTTTACTGTTTCCTCAAGGAAATCTAAGTTTCTGTCCTCCTTGCGGATGACCTTTTCCCAGTCCCACTGGTCAACAAATATAGAGTGGATATTGTCAGTCTCCTCATCACGTCTTATGGCATTCATATCTGTGTAGATGCCCTCGCCGAGAGAAAATCCGTATTTCTTTAATGCATATCTCTTCCACTTGGCAAGAGAGTGAACGACCTCAGCCTCCTTGTCACCCTGCTCAAGGATGCCGAAGGTAACAGGTCTTTCATATCCGTTTAAGTTATCGTTTAAGCCTGTGGTAGGATCAACGAAAAGCGGTGCTGAAACACGTGTCAGGGAAAGACGCTGTGCGAGCATGCCCTGGAAGAAATCCTTAACAGTCTTGATGGCAAGCTGTGTATCGTGAAGATTCAGTGCCGAAGAATAGTTCTTTGGTATTGTTAATTTGCTCATTTTCGATTAAACCTCGTTGTATTATTAATTTTTAAATAAAATTCCTTTAACTTGATTATTATATCACAATTTTTCTAGAAAGATAGTCCATAATATGATAAAATTAGATAGTTTAAAGAGAAACAATATCGTTTTACCTTATTTTTACGTGTTTAAGGTGTTAATGAAAGGTAGTAGATTTATATGAGAAAAAGAGATATGACCTTTGCTTCGGCAGTGCTTGAGGCAATAGATGCGCTTTTAGCTCTTGCGTATATAGGCTTACAGATTTATTATGGAGTGTGCTATCACATACAGGTATTTAAGTTTGTGGCCAATATACTTGTGCTTTTGCTTGTATACATTGCAATCACATGGCTGCAGCATTATCCGGAAAAGCTCAATCACATAGCAGCGGAGCTGTGTGTGGGCAATATCAGAAAGTATTCACTCAGGCTTTTGACGTTTGTAAAGCTTGTTTTTACTGCGGGGCTTTTGGTGCCATGCGTGTGTGATGCGTTTGGAATAGCAATCCGCGATGTATACAGCCTCATTATGATAGGGCTCATCCTTGTGGTGTCGGCATATTATGAGTACAGGATATTTCAGGAAATAAAGTCATTGCGGAAATAATATAGGAGAAATAAAATGCAGCTTAGTATAGAAGAAGTTAAAAAGCTGGATAGTAACAGCTATCAGATAATAGATATAAGAAGTGAGGAAGAGGTGGCGCACGGTGCCATAAAGGGAGCACTCAATATTCAGGCAGAGGAAATAGAGTCCGATGAGAGGGTGCCGCATGATAAGAAGCTTGTCATAGTCTGCAGCCGTGGTAAGACGAGTGTGGATGTGGCAGAGTATCTCACAGAAAAAGGTTTTGATGCGGCAAGCTTAAAGGGCGGCTATATAAGCTGGCTGCTTGATGCCATGAAAGAGGATGAGGTGGCAGAGCGCGATATAAAGGCGGATGTGGAGCAAAGCATCAGAAAGAAATTTAAGAAATCCATCTGGCGCAAGTTTACAAAGGCGATAAATACCTATGAGCTTGTAAAGCCGGGGGATAAGATTGCGGTGTGTATCTCGGGAGGTAAGGATTCCATGCTCATGGCAAAGCTTTTTCAGGAGCTTAAGCATCACAACAAGTTTGATTTTGATGTGAAGTTTCTCGTCATGGACCCGGGCTACAATGAGGCAAACAGGCATGTCATAGAGGAAAACTGCAGGAACCTTGGCATCCCTGCTACTATTTTTGAGTCAGATATATTTGATGCTGTATATGATATCGAAAAATCGCCATGCTATTTATGTGCGAGGATGAGAAGAGGACATCTGTATGCATTTGCAAAGGAGCTGGGCTGCAACAAAATTGCGCTCGGACATCACTATGATGATGTTATCGAGACGATACTCATGGGCATGCTCTACGGTGCACAGGTACAGACCATGATGCCTAAGCTTCACAGCACAAACTTTGAGGGCATGGAGCTTATCAGGCCTCTTTACCTGGTCAGGGAGGACGATATCAAGGCATGGCGTGATTACAACGGTCTGCATTTTATACAGTGTGCCTGCAAGTTTACAGATACCTGTACCACCTGCAATAATGAGGAAAACCGCTCAAAGCGTGTTGAGATAAAGCAGCTCATCGCTAATCTTAAAAAGGTGAATCCTTTTGTCGAGGCAAATATATTTAAGAGCGTGGAGAATGTAAATCTGGCTACGGTTGTAGCATATAAAAAGGATGGCATAAAGCACAGCTTCCTAGATCACTATGATGAATAAGACAGATATATTTCAGGAGGGCATTGTATGGCAGATATCATGGATTATATTGACTGGCGTGGAGACATAGGCTTTGATGAGGTGCATGTAAATGAGGTGGACGGACTGATTTTTTCGCAGCTTATTTATGTGCAGATGAAGCCATATATGCCGGATGCAAAGAAGTCATACCTTACGATAAAACAGCTTTCAAGCCTTTACTGCGCGGACCACAGTGATGATGAGATTGAGCAGATGCCTAATCTTTTCCGCCATTCCGCGAGGCTGCTTCAAAAGCTGGCGCACTCAAGGCGCTATGCTGACTGCATTTTGAGATATTATATATACGATATAAGTGAAAAAGAGGAGTCGCAGTTTTCTGCGGTTACGATAGAACTGCCTGACGGCACATATTTCATTTCCTACAGTGGTACAGACCATTCCGTGGTCGGCTGGAAGGAAAACTTTAATCTAAGCTATCTCGATGAGACACCGGGACAGAACAAGGCGAAAAAATATTTAAAGCAGGTGGCAGCATATATATGCAATGATGATAGGGTCATAAATGATAAAGCTTTATTAGATGATGAAAATATCAACAATAAAAGCATCAATACAAGAAAGCTGTGGATAGGCGGACACTCAAAGGGTGGAAATCTGGCAGTGTTTGCCGCCATGCATGTGGATAAAGAGGTGCAGGATGTCATTATTAAGGTGTTTAATTTTGACGGGCCGGGCTTCAATCACAAGATGATATATACGGCAGGCTACAAAAGAATTTTTGACAGAATAGAGACATTTCTGCCGCAGTCGTCTATTGTTGGCTTATTGCTTGAGCATGTGGACGATTATGAGGTGGTAAGAAGCCGTAATTCGGGGCCGCTGCAGCATGATGCTTTTTCATGGGAGATAATGGGCGGAAGTATCATAAAGGCGGATGGGCTGGACAAAAACAGTGTGCGCCTTGACAAGACACTCAGAAACTGGATAGGCAGCATGGATGAGGCGCAGAGAAAGCAGTTTGTAAATGTGCTTTTTTCAATAGCATCGGACTCCAATTTTGAGAACCTTGACCAGATGTCATTTAAGCAGCTCATTGAGATGATAAAGGCTGCCGATGAGCTGTCAAAGGCTGACTGGAGCATGCTTAAGGATACAGTAAGACTCCTGATTTCTGCCGGTGTCGGCGTGGTCAGGGATGAAAAGGAGAAATAAATGTTAAATCAGTTTTCAAGAACACAGCTTTTGCTTGGAAAAGAGGCGATGGATAGGCTAAAGGGCGCAAGAGTCGCAGTATTTGGAATAGGAGGAGTGGGCGGATATGTCTGCGAGGCACTAGTCAGAAGCGGCGTGGGAGCGATTGACCTTATCGATGATGACAAGGTGTGTCTTACAAACCTAAACAGGCAGATAATCGCAACCCGAAAGACCATAGGAAAATACAAGACAGATGTGATGGAGGAGAGGATTCATGATATTAATCCTGATGTCAGTGTCGTGACGCACAGGTGCTTCTTTTTGCCGGAAAATGCTGATGAATTTCCGTTTGAAGAGTATGATTATATAGTTGACGCGGTTGATACGGTCACAGCAAAGATTGCGCTTGTCATGAAGGCACAGGAGAAAAATGTCCCTATCATAAGCAGTATGGGAGCGGGAAATAAGCTGGATGCAAGTGCATTTAAGGTGGCTGATATATATAAGACCAGCATGTGTCCTCTTGCAAAGGTTATGCGCCATGAGTTAAAAAAGCGTGGTGTCAAGAAGTTAAAGGTTGTCTATTCAACTGAAAAGCCAGTGCGTCCATTGGAAGATATGAGCGTAAGCTGTCGTTCTCACTGTGTATGCCCTCCAGGAACAGAACATAAGTGTACCGAGAGAAGAGACATTCCAGGAAGTGTTGCATTTGTGCCGCCAGTGGCAGGACTGATTTTAGCAGGAGAGGTCATCAAGGATCTGACCAAAGATACAATTGTTCGATAACTAGAAAATCCCGTCAGCTTTTTTGCTGGTGGGATTATTTTTTATCTCAAAGTCGCAAGCTCAAAAGTCGATCCTACTTATACGATAAGGATTTTTAAAGAAAAAGGGGGCGGGTCTCGGGTCGTACACGTATCACTACGCATACCGTGTGCAAACAGAAAATAAACAGAAAGATGTGTAAAACATATCAAAGATAAAAGAATTAGTTACCTTGACCGATTCCCACCCCTGCGAATAAATGGGCAATTATTGTGCCGTTTCCGAGTATATGAGTGAACAGAAAAATATAAATATCCGCAACAAGCGCGCGACGTTCGACTATGAGATTCTGGAAGAGTACGTTGCGGGCATCGTGCTCGTTGGTACCGAGATTAAGTCCATCCGTGCGGGCAAGGCTTCGCTGACCGATTCGTTCTGTTATTTCGACAAGGGCGAGCTGTGGATACGGGGTGTCAACATCGCCGAATACGGGTGGGGCACCTGCAACAACCATGCGCCGCGCCGCGACCGGAAACTGCTGCTCAACCGCCGCGAGCTGGACAAACTCCAGCGTGCGGGGCAGGACAAGGGCCTCACGATCGTGGGGCTGCGCCTGTTCCTGAACGAACGGGGGCTGGCGAAAGTCGTGGTCGGGCTTGCCCGGGGCCGGAAGACCTATGACAAGCGCGAATACCTGAAGGAAAACGATGCCAAGCGTGAGATCGACAAGGCGATGAAAAATTACAAACGATGATACGAGCTATTTTCCTCGATGTAGACGGTACGCTGATCAGTTTCAAGACCCATGAAATACCCGCCTCGGCACGCGATGCGCTGGTGCGGGCGCATGCGCGGGGTATCCGGCTCTTTATCGCTACGGGGCGTGCGGCGAACGACCTCGCTCCGCTCGAGGGGATTCCCTACGACGGCGTGGTGTCGCTCAACGGCGCACGGTGTGTGGCTGCCGACGGGCGTGTCGTAAGCCAGCACTTGATTCCGCGGGCCGATTTCGAACGCGCCATGGAACTCTCCTTGCAGATGGGATTCCCGCTGGCGCTGGAACTGGAGAGCGGCGTATTCGTCAACCGAGTGACCCCCGAGGTGGAACGGCTGGCGCATATGGTCGCGCATCCCGTGCCCGAGCAGACCGACCTCCGTGCGCTTTTCGAGCGGAGCGAGTGCTGCCAGATGTGTTTCTATCTGGATACGGAGGCCGAACGGCGCGTCATGGCGCAGTTGCCCGGGCTTGCGGCGAGCCGGTGGTGCCCGATTTTCGCCGACATCAATGTCGCAGGCATCGACAAGGCCACGGGTATGAGGGAATTTATGTCCGCCTGCGGATTACGGGCTTCGGAGGTCGCGGCCTTCGGCGACGGCGGCAACGACGTGGCGATGTTGTCTGCCGCGGGGGTGGGGATTGCCATGGGCAATGCCTGCGACGAGGCGCTGAACGCCGCCGACTACGTGACCGCTACGGTCGACGACGACGGCATTGCCCGGGCGCTGGAGCACCTGGGTATTTTGGACGATTGAGTTTGAATTTATCGAAGATATGAGCTTGATTCTATGTATCGAGACCGGTACGGACGTTTGTTCGGTCGGTATTGCAAAGGACGGGGAGCTGCTTTCGCTGCGCGAGAGCGACGAGGGGCGCGACCATGCCCGCAAGGTCGGCGTGTTCGTCGACGAGCTTTTGCGCGAAACGGGCATTGCGCCCGATGAACTGGATGCCGTGGCCGTGGGCAAGGGCCCCGGCTCCTATACGGGGCTGCGGATCGGCGTTTCGTTCGCCAAGGGGCTGTGCTACGGGGTGCGTAAGCCGCTGGTGGCCGTCGGGTCGCTCGATGCGCTGGCCGAAGTGGCGCTCGAAGACTACGAAGCCGGAATTCTTTCCGTCCCCGACTGGGAACATGCCTGCCTTTGCCCGATGGTCGATGCCCGCCGCATGGAGGTCTATGCGCAGGTATTCGATACAACTGGCAAGCCCCTGAACGAAGTTTCGGCCGAGGTCGTCGACGGGGAGAGCTTTGCGCACTTCCGTTCGCAGGGGAGGCCGTTCGTGATCTTCGGCAGCGGGGCCCGCAAATGCGCCGGGATACTGCCCGACGCCGTGCTTGTCGAGGTAGCCCCTTCCGCACGCGGGCTTGCGCGGCTGGCCCAGCGTGCGCT
>OKUN01001158.1_pt1 | contig 10481 bp, 10 predicted proteins | sample 1606581 | NCBI WGS metagenome assembly OKUN01 (sample SAMEA3882509, study PRJEB24775) | human gut metagenome | biome: human-associated habitat; feature: intestine environment; material: feces | place: Netherlands | collected 2009/2010
GCTCGTCGCGGTCCGCGGCGCGCAGCGGAATACCCGACAGGCGCAGCATGGCCAGCACGTTCGTGTAGGCCAGCTCATATTCCAGCGAGAAGCCGATGATGTCAAAATCGGTCAGCGGGTCCTTGCTCTCAAGGCAATAGAGCGGAATGTCCAGCCGTTCCATCTGCTCCTTCATATCGGTCCAGGGCATGAACGCGCGCTCACACCACCAGTTTTCGTGGCGGTTGAGGATGTCGTAGAGGATCTTTTCGCCGAGGAACGACATGCCGATCTCGTAGGTATCGGGGAAGCAGAACGCCATGCGCACATCGACCCTGGACTTATCCTTATAGACACAGCCCGGCTCGCCGCCGGTGTACCGGCCCGGCTTCTGCACAAGGCTTAATGCTTCTTTAAATTTCGGGGAAAATTCCGCCATATTGGTGAACCATCCTTAGCTTTTTAGTGTATCACTTTATTGTACCCTATTTCCGGCCAAAATGCAACAGACACGCGGCAATATGCGCACCGTCCAGGCCGGGCAGGGGCAGCAGATTGCTGGCGCCCACCAGCAGATTGCAGCAGGCGAACCAGTAGCCACCATAGGTATAGGCCGTGGTGCGCATGAAGGCCAGCACTGCCGCACAGGCCAGCAGGTTGACCGCCGGGCCCGCTGCAGCCAGCAGAAGTTCCTGCAGGTTCGTCATCGGCAGGCCGCGCAGCCGCAGGCAGAGGCCGAAGGGCGAGACCTCGATTTCCGGCCAGCGCCGCCACAAAAGGCGGTAAGCCAGCGCGTGGCCGCACTCATGCAGCACGGCGCAGCCCAGCCCTACCCGCAGGATGCCGCTGCCGTCAAACGCCAGCAGCAGCGTTAAGGCCGCAAGGGTAAGCAGCGGCTGCTTCCAGCGGATCTTTGCGCGGCTACGACGCATTCTGCAGGGCCTCGGCGGGGTCATAGCGCAGACCGCGGTGCAGGATCTCAAAGTGCAGGTGCGGGCCGGTGGCGTTGCCGGTCTCGCCCACGGTGCCGAGGATCTGCCCCGCGGTGACGCACTCCCCCGCCTTTACGAACAGATACTGCATGTGCGCGTACAGCGTCTCGTCGCCGTCGGCGTGGAGAATGCGCAGGTAGTTGCCGTAGCTCTTATGGCTGCCCGCCATGCGCACCACACCGTCCGCGGCGGCCAGCACCGGCGTGCCCTGTGCCGCAGCCAGGTCGTTGCCGATGTGAAAGTCGTCGCCAAGGCCGCCCATCGGATCGGTGCGCCAGCCGTAGCCGGAGGTTTTACGGCTCTGCCCGGGCAGCGGGAATTGCAGTGGAAAGCCGGGCGTGTAGCTGTCCGTCCTGGCGTAGGCAGGCGGCGACGGCTGGCCGTGAGCTGTGCGGGCGCTCTCCGGCGTGGCGGGCAGGGTGAAGTCCTCCCACATGCTGCGGGCGGAGTCGGCCAGCTCCCCGGCGGTCTGCTCGGTAAATTTCAGAAGGTTGCGCTCCTCGCCCAGCAGCAGCGATTGCTCGGGCTGCATGGCCGCCGTGAACGCGCGGCGCAGCTCCGGGTAAATCGGCCAATCCAGCGCCCCGGCGGCCAGCACAAGGCCGATGGCAGCAAGACAGAGAAGGATCTGCGCCCATAGGACCAAATCCTCCTCGGAACCGGCGCGGCGGGCAGGCGGCCTCGGCGGCTCATTTTCCGGCAGCGGCGCGGCGTTTTCCCACATGGCGTACACCTCCCGTGTTTTTTATACACGGTATGCGGGCGGGGGAAAAAATATCCGCCCCGAAGGGCGGATGCATGCTTACTTGCCTCCCTCGGCGAGACAGACTCCCCCGATACGGGGGAGGTGGCGCGCAGCGTCAGAGGGGGAGCGGTGGCCCGCAGGGCCGGAGGGAGCGAGCCTTGCCGCGACCCGAAATATTTCGGATTGCCGGGAGGTTCTCTCCCCCACCCGCTGCGGCGGGAGCCCCTCGCAGAGGGGGCCAAGGACCTTTTACACCCCCAACGTCTGGCGGAGCATCTCCAGGCGCTCGTTCAGCAGCTTTTCGGGCTTGGTGAAAAGGCCCAGACCGTTGACATCCAGCGTGCATTCCACGCTGGTGGCGTCACCGCCGCCCAGCAGCAGCGCCGTAAAGGTGCCGCTGATCTTGCCCTTCTGGAAGTTGCAGCTCAGGCACCGGGGCTTTTCCTTGCGGGTAAAGACGATCTGAGTTTCGCTGCCGTCGGTGTTCTTTTCGGCAGCCTTCAGGCCGTCGTCGCTCTCCTCATAGCTGCTGACGTCCCTGCGCCAGCCGTTGAGGGTCGGCTTGGTCAGATACAGCCACACCTTGTTGGGGTCACAGGCATAATTTGCGGTTACTACACAGCTTTTCATGGTTTGGGTTCTCCTTATTTTTTCCCGCGTCCGAACAGGCTTTGCAGCAGACCTGCACGTTTGGGGCGCAGTGCCGCACGCTGCCGGGGTACGGGTTTTACAGCGGCCTTTACGGCTGCCGCCTTGGGCTTGGATTCTGCTTTTGGTTTCTCGGGCTTGTCCGTCTCCTGCACGAAGCCGTTCTGGAAATAGCCGAACATCGCCATCTGACTGTCCACCGGGGGCTGACCCTCGGCGGGGCGCACCTTCACATAGGTGCCGTCCGGCTGCATCTCGCGGGCATTGACGGTGTCGCGCAGCTGCAAATCAAGGATGCCGCGCAGCTTTTTGGCAATGGCCGGGTCATCCACGCGGACGCCGACCTCAACGCGGCGCTCGGTGTTGCGGGTCAGGAAGTCTCCGGACGCAATGTAAATGCGCATGGCCTCGCCGCTGCCGAAGCAGTAGATGCGGGAGTGCTCCAGATAGCGGCCCACCAGGCTGCGGATATGCACGTTCTCGGTGCGGCCCGGCACACCGGCACGCACGCAGCAGATGCCACGCACGATCATGTCCACACGGACACCCGCACAGCTGGCCTCGCTGATCTTGTCGATGATCTGCGGGTCGTTGATGGAGTTGTTTTTCAGGATGATGGACGCGGGCTTGCCCTGCATGGCCAGCGCGATCTGGCGGTCCATTTCCTCGAGCAGCACGGTCTTGAAGCGCAACGGTGCGACCAGCATCGTGTCTGCCTCGCTCGTCAGGCGCTGCAGGGCCATGTTGTTAAAGACGGCGCTGGCCTCCTCGCCGATCTCCTGCCGGGTCGTGATGAAGGACAGGTCGGTGTACAGCTCGCTTGTCTTTTCATTATAGTTGCCGGTGCCGATCTGCGTCAAGTACTTATATTGGCCGTTGACGCGGCTGGTGATAAGGGTCAGCTTGGAATGGACCTTGTAATCGTCAAAGCCGTAGAACACGGTGCAGCCCGCGTCCTCGAGCTGCTTGGACCAGTCGATGTTGTTCTGCTCGTCAAAGCGGGCGCGCAGCTCGACCATCGCGACGACCTCCTTGCCGTTCTCGGCAGCGGCGATCAGGGCGTTCACGATCTGGGAGTCGCTGGCCATGCGGTAGAGCGTCATTTTGATCGACACAACGTCGGGGTCAGCGCCCGCGCGCAGCAACATCTTGATAAACGGGCGGATGCTTTGGTACGGGTAGGCCAGCAGCACGTCATGCTTGCGGACCTCGGTGTACAGGTCGTACCCTGCCGGGGCCTGCATGGGCTTTGCCGCGGGATAGAACAGCGCCGTGTGGCCGCCGTCAGCGGAGATGCGCCCGGCCAGCTTGAACAGCGCACCGGAGTCGAGCGGCGACGTCTGGGTATAGCAGCGATCCGCGGGCACGACGAGCTTGTCCCGCAGGAATTTGACGATCTCCTGCGGGGCGTCCGGCCAGAATTGCAGGCGCACAGCCGCGAGCTTACGGCGCTTTTTCAGCAGCTCGCTCATGACATCGCGGAAGTCGACGTCGTGATCCATCATGCCCTCGTCCACCGTGATGTCCGCGTTGCGGGTCACGCGGAACAGGCACTGCTTCTGCACCGTGCTGGCGCTGAAAATCGTCGCGGCATAGTGGGCGATCAGCTCTTCCACAAAGGCAAAGCAGGTCGTCTCGCCGTCCTTGACAAAGAGCACCCGCTCAAACTGGCTGCTGACCGGCACGATGCCGTAGCTGATGCCCTCATTTTTGGAGTGGAGCTGGGCAATATAGTAAATGTCCTTGTTGTTCAGGAATGGGAACGGGTGGCGGGAATCGACGATCTGCGGGCTGAGCAGCGGCAGCAGCTCGCGCTGGAAGTAGGTTTTCCAGAAATGCTCCTGCGGCTTGGCGAGCTTGGCGAAGTCTACCTTTTTGTAGCCCTCCTGCGCCAGCGCCGAGACAAGGTGCTGGAAGTATTTATCGCATTTTGCCTGCAATTCCGCCACGCGCGGCGTGATGGCAGCGATCTGCTCCGCCGCCGTCATGTGGGTGACGTTGTCGGTCTTATTGTTTTTGAGCAGCGTCTGGTCGTAGAGCGAGCCGACACGGACCATGAAGAACTCGTCCATATTGCTGCCGAAGATGGCAGCAAACTTGATGCGTTCGCCCAGCGGCACGGTCTTTTCCTTGGCAAGGGCCAGCACGCGGCTGTCGAAGTCAAGCCAGCTGAGTTCACGGTTGATGAAGATGCTTTCCGGCTTTTTTTCCAAGTGTATCTCCTCCTAATGATTGGCAGCGGCCAGGCCCACCCAGCTTTCTGTCATGCGCAGGGATATGCCCTTGACCGCAGCGGCGTCCGCCAGCGTGGCAAACGGGCCGTGCGCCTCGCGGTAGGCTACGAGCGCAGCGGCCTTCCGGGGGCCAAGGCCCGGCAGGGCGGTCAGTTCCTCCGCCGTGGCCATGTTGATGTCGATGAGGGTCGGTGCCTCCGGCGCGGCAGTGTGTACCGCCGCCGGGACATACGCAGCGGCAGGGCGCTGCGGCTGCCAGACCGGAGCAATGAGGAACAGCGCCCCCGCCGCGATGAGCACCGCGGCCAGCACGGTCAGCACTGCCAATCTGCGCGTGGTCTGCATGGCCGATTCCTCACTTTCCGCCTGTTGAATTTTAATTATAGCATAGTATCCCAAAAAATGCAGCCGATTTTGCGGAATTTTACACAAAATATACGATTTGCAGACATCAGCGGCGGCGCGCGCCGGGCAGCGGCCCGGCATCGACCATGATGACGTCGGTGCCGATGGTGCGGATGCTCTCCCACGGGAGGATCAGGTCATCGTCGCAGCCCAGCAGGCCGAAGCAGTGCGCCCGCCCGCGCAGAATGACCGATTGCAGCTGGCCGCCGTGCTCGTCAAAGACCACATCGTCGATGCGGCCCAGGTTCTCCCCGGTTTTCAGCTGGATGACGTCCTTGGCTGACAGATCGCGCAGGGTCATGGCGTGCCTCCCTTTCCGGTATTTCCGGTCTATTCTATGCCGGGAAAGTGAAATTGTTGCCTTGCCCTATCGCCCCGGGGCGTGTATAATAAATAAAACACACACTGCCCCGCAGGGAGGTTTTTATGTACAAGAATATTATTTTTGATTTCGGCGGCGTTGTCGTCAATTTTAATCCCAAGGATTTTCTGATGGACCACTTCATGAACCGCCGCGCCGAGGAGGAGACCTACGACATCGTCTTTGGCAGCCAGGAGTGGCAGGATCTGGACCGCGGCATCATCACCCGCGAGGAAGCCAATAAGATCATGCTGGAGAAGGCCGCCCACGCCAACCGCGTGTTTGAGGTGCAGACCTGCCTTGACGAGTGGTTCACGATGCTGGAAACCAATAAGACCACCGTGCAGATCATGCGCAAGCTGAAGGCCGCCGGGTACCGCCTGTACTACCTGACGAACATCCCGACGGACGTTATGGACGAGCTGCGCCAGCGGGAGTGGTTCTCGCTGTTTGACGGCGGCATTGCCTCGTGCGATGTACACCTGTGCAAGCCCGAGCCGGAGATTTTTACAACGCTGATGCAGACCTGCCACCTGGCCTACGATGAGTCGATTTTTGTTGACGACAACAAGGCCAACGCCCAGGCTGCGTACAATCTGGGGATCACCGGCATTTTGTACAAGAACCCGAAGTCCTTCACCCGCGCACTGGGAGCCTGCGGGATCGAGGTGGAATAGCAGAATGTAAAACGGCAATCCGGATGGGCTGCCGTTTTTGTGTGCAGAGAATGCAGGGGCGAGCATTGTTCGCCCGCAGGTCATGTGCGGCAGTGGCCAAACTCCCGGGCGGATATGGAATCCGCCCCTACGTTGTAGGGGTCGATGCTCGCCATCGACCCGGAAGATCCGTACTGCCGCAAGGCTTCAGCGGGCGAACAATGTTCGCCCCTACAAAGCATTTTTGATAATTAAAGCTCAGTTCGCGCAGATCTGCTCCTTGATATGGTTGAGCGCGGCCTTTTCCAGGCGGCTGACCTGGGCCTGGCTGATGCCGATCTCCTTTGCCACCTGCGTCTGGGTCTTGCCGTTCAGATAGCGCAGGGCAATAATGCGGCGCTCCCGCGGTGTGAGTGCCCTGACCGTGTCGCGGAACATCATGTCGCTGATCCAGCTTTCCTCGCCTGTGGCGTCGCGCAGCTGATCCAGAAGGGCAAAGCTGTCCTCGCCGTCGGAGTAGACCGGCTCATACAGGCTCGTCGGCGTCACAGCGGATTCCAGCGCCATAGCGACGTTCTCCGGGCTCTGGCCGACCCGGGCGGCGATTTCGGAGAGCTTCGGCTCGCGCCCGTTCTGCTTTTGCAGCTCCTCCCGCGCCTGCATCGAATGGTAGGCCAAGTCGCGGATGGAGCGGCTGACCCGCACGGCGTTGTTGTCCCGCAGGTAGCGCTTGACCTCGCCGACGATCATCGGCACGCCGTAGGTCGAGAACCGCACGTTCTGCGCCGGGTCAAAGTTGTCGATGGCCTTGATGAGCCCGATGCACCCGACCTGAAACAGGTCGTCCATGTTCTCGCCGCGGCCCGCAAACCGCTGTACAACGCTTAACACCAGCCGCAGATTGCCCTGCACCATCTCCTGCCGGGCCTGCCTGTCCCCCGCCCGGGCCGCCTTGATGAGGCGGCTTTTTTCGGCCTCGCTCAACACGGGCAGACGCGCCGTATCCACACCGCAGAGCTCTACTTTTCCTGCATACATCCTGCTGACCCCCAGTTTTTATTTACCGGGAGTATGGGCGGGTATGCACGGCGGCAAACCGGTAAATTTTGCACACGGCGCACCGCCGCGGCATAGCATACGGAAAAGGAGGGATTTTTATGGTAGATTCCCTGTGGTTTGTCCTTGCGCTGGTGCTGCTGGCCGTGGTGTCGGTGGCGCTGGTGCTTGTGCTGGTCCTGCAGCGGGAGGAGGCGCACTGCGGACGCGAGACCCGCACCGAGTATCTACAGCCCAACTATGGGGAGACCGGCGGGTTCCGCGTCTCGTCCGCGCCCAGCAATGAAACCATCATTCCCTACCGCTACTGGCTCATTGAGGGGCAGGTCTCGGAGATCGACTACGACATTGTGCCGGGCCGCCGCATGAGCCTGCGCACGGCCAGGACCGGGCAGATGCTTTACCCCGTCGGCTTTTTTGACCTGGCATTTGAGGATGTACAGCAGTACGACATTGACGGTGTCACCGTGACCCAGCGCCAGAACGCCGGGCGCATCACCGGTATATCGTGGACGCGGGAGGGGTACGAGTACCTGCTGTACTCTTTGCAGCCCGAGATGAACATGATCGCCGGGCTGGCGGTGGAGTTTGTGACGAATACCCGGGCGGAGGCGGTGGTGTAAAAGGTATTTCCATATAGAGGCCGCACCTGTGCAGTCCGCGGCTTTCCGGGGGCTCCTGCTGACGGGCAGGCCGCGGGCCGGGTATGCCCGGCCCCTACGGGGCTGCAGATTTTTTATCCCACTGCCTCCAGCTCCCGGCGCAGGCGGCGGATGATGCGCTTTTCGAGCCGGGAAATATAGCTCTGGGAGATGCCCAGCGTGTCGGCGACCTCCTTCTGGGTGTGCTCCGTCTCGTGGTTGAGACCGAAGCGCAGCTCCATGATGCGGCGCTCCCGGGGCGACAGCCGCCCCACCGCACCGCGCAGGGCGGCGCACTCGGCGCTGCGCTCCAGTTCCTCGCCGACCTGCGGGTCGTCGCTCGTCAGCACGTCCATCAGCAGCAGCTCGTTGCCGTCGGTGTCGGTGTTCAGCGGCTCGTCTATGCTGGCGTCCTGCCGCCGGTTCGAGCTTTTGCGCAGGTACATTAAAATCTCGTTTTCAATACATCGGCTGGCGTAGGTTGCCAGCTTGATGTTTTTCGTCGGCTCGAATGTGTTGACTGCCTTGATAAGCCCGATAGTGCCGATGGAAATCATGTCCTCGATGCCCGCGGTGGGCGTTTCAAACTTTTTGGCAATGTACACGACCAGCCGCAGATTATGTGTGATGAGCAGGTCCCGTGCCTGCGGCTGCCCCTGGGTCAGCGCATCCAGGGCGGCGCGCTCCTGCTCCGGCGGCAGGGGCGGCGGCAGGGTGTCGGCCCCGTTGATGTAGTGCAGGTCCTGCGGCGCGGCCAGCCGCAGCCACAAAAGGTACAGCTCCTTGAGCATAGCAATTTACCCCCTTACATAAAATCGTTTCCGTACAGTGCCTCGTAGGCGGTGCTGCCAAAGCTGCGCGGCGCAAACACCACGGCGCTGCGCCCCAGCCCCAGCACGCCGTTTTCGGTGATCAGCCCAATGCCCTGCACTGCAAAGCCGGGCAGCAGGCTCCTTTCTGCCGCCGTGCCGCAGGGCACCAGCCGCAGCCGCGTGCCGGGCGGCGGGTCGGCCCGGGTGGCCCCGGCAAACCACTGGTCCAAAAAGGTGTTGACCGCGTCCGGCAGACGGGCCTTCGCATCCGGGTAACTGACGACGAGCACCGGCAGGCAGGTGACGGGGTCGCGCAGATGGCAGCCGGTGTCAAGCGCCGCGCGCAGCCGGACGGGCTGGCCGCAGAGCTCCAGCTCCAGCCCTGCGGTTTTGGTGGGTGCCTCCCGCCGGGTAAAAATCCGCAGGCCCAGTTCTACCGCTGCGCAGCAGGCCCCGGACAGTGCCAACAGCAGCAGCGGCGAAACACGCAGGTATACCGTCAAATTTGCCGTATCCGCCACGCGGGTGCCGGTGCGCAGGATGACGAGAAGGACCGCCCCCGCCAGCGCAATGTTCAGCGCCGCGTACCAGCAGGCCGCCGTCACCAGCCGCCGCCTGCTCCGCCAGCCGAACGCTGCCGCCGTGATGCCCAGCGCCGTGGCGGCCTTGTACGCGACCTGTACGGGGTACGGCTGCTCGGGCGCGAACAAAATCAGTGCCGAGAGCGCCGCCAGTGCGCTGCCCGCCAGCATCCGGGCAAACGGCGCACGCTGGCCGCTCAGCGCCCCCGCCGCCAGCAGCAGAAGGTACGCTGTCAGGAAATTCGTCAGCAGCAGCACATCGAGATACACCACCGTCTTGATACGCTCACCTCCCCTTTTTGCCGCCATGCTACCACTATATGCGCCGGTTGGGGAGAAAATCCGCGGACGGTGGGATGTGCGAAAAGCTGACAAGATGAATGCCTTCCCCACGGGGGAAGCCAAACCAAACAAAAACGCCCCGCTGCAAACCACAGCGGGGCGTGAAATGTTATTTATGCGATTTTACTTGGATGCGCAGGCGGAGCAGCTGGCGCAGGAAGCGCAATCGGGGTGCTCCTCGGCCCAGATGCGGTCAGCGGACGGAGTCCACTGGTCAGCGTAGGGGCGGCAGCGGCGGAAAACATCGTCCGTAGATTCCGGCTGCTGCATATCGGTGCTGTGGGCGCCGGAACGCTTGACCATCTCACCCAGCAGCTCGGGGTTCTCGAGCATCGGGCAGGGGCGCAGGTGGTTGTGGTTGAAGGGCTGGCCCTTGTGGTACTCCTTGAACAGCGGCTGCTGCAGGCACTCCAGCAGGCTCTTGTCGTGGATGTTGGCGTTGGAGTAGTGGATAAAGACGCAGGGCTCAACGTCGCCTGCCGGGTTGATGTGGGCATACTGGCGGCCGCCGGCAATGCAGCCGTCGATGTACTCGCCGTCGTTCTGGAAGTCGATGCAGAAAATCGGCTTGCCGCCGGTGTAGCCGCGGATCTCTCGCACGCGGTGGATCATATACTCGCGCTGCTCGGCGTTCAGCATCAGGTCAACGTTTGCACCGTCACCGATGGGCATATAGTGGAAGTACCAGTTGAAGCGTACACCGTGGCTGATGAGCATATCCATGAACTCATCACTCGTGACGGCCTTGTAGTTGGCGCTGGTGTAGCAGATGGAGGTGCCGAACAGCAGACCGTTCTCCTTCATCAGGTCCATGGCGTGCATGACGCGGTCATAGACGCCCTCGCCGCGGCGGGCATCGGTGGCATCGCCGATGCCCTCGATGGAGATGAAGAAGGCCATGTTGCCGACTTCCTTGACGCGGTCACAGAAAGCCTGGTCGATCAGCGTACCGTTGGTGAACAGGTGGAACACGGAGTTCTGGTGCTTGGCGGCCAGCTTGAACAGATCCTCCTTGCGGCAGGTCGGCTC
>OKUN01001160.1_pt1 | contig 10468 bp, 6 predicted proteins | sample 1606581 | NCBI WGS metagenome assembly OKUN01 (sample SAMEA3882509, study PRJEB24775) | human gut metagenome | biome: human-associated habitat; feature: intestine environment; material: feces | place: Netherlands | collected 2009/2010
AGTCCGTTGCCTTACCATTTGGCGATAGCCCTATGTGTCTTAGCAAGTCATTTCTCGCTTGCGACATGTTGTATTATATATCAATGCATATATAAAAGTCAACCCCTTTTTTCAAATTTTTTTAAAAATTTATTCAATTTCTGTGAAGCCTTGATTTTTCGGGGAAAAATTAAGATTTCGCTTTTCTTTTTCCTGTGCATTTTGAGATGAATGTGTTATAATCAAGCAAAATATACGGAATCGCATAGGTCGCTGGCGGGAAGCTTTTGGAGTTTTTTTCGACACACTCTAAGGTAGTAGTGCCAGAAACTTTTTTACTTTATAAGAAATTACTTCGCTTTGTTCCTGTGAGTCTATGGTTACCGTATAAAATTTTTATAATTAAACAGCCTGTCTGGAGCCTGTTTAAAATTATTCAGGTAATTGGTTCTCAGACTGGCCTCATTAATAAGGAGAATAAACATGAGAGCAAATAACCTGACTCTGCTCACGGATCTCTATGAACTTACCATGATGCAGGGGTATTTTAAGAACCCAACTGACCAGACTGTCGTATTCGACATGTTTTACCGTGATAACCCATGCGGAGGCGGTTTTGCTATCTGTGCAGGACTGGAGCAGGTAATTGAATATATTGAGAATCTGAGATTTACAGACGCAGATATCGAATATCTTCGCGGTCTTTCCATTTTTGAGGAGGATTTTCTGGAATATCTTCGCTCCTTCCATTTTACCGGCGATATTTATGCCATCCCGGAAGGCACTGTTATTTTCCCAAGAGAGCCAATGGTGAAAGTGGTAGCACCGATTATGGAAGCTCAGCTTGTGGAAACTGCGATTTTGAACATTATGAACCATCAGAGCCTGATTGCTACTAAGGCAGCACGTGTCTGCTATGCGGCGAAAGGTGACGGAATCATGGAGTTCGGTCTTCGCCGTGCCCAGGGACCGGATGCCGGTATTTTTGGAGCCCGTGCAGCTGTGATCGGTGGTTGTGTCGGAACATCCTGTGTGCTTACTGGTCAGATGTTTGACGTGCCAGTGCTTGGAACCCATGCACATTCCTGGATCATGAGCTTCCCGGATGAGTATACTGCATTCAAGACATACGCAAGAATGTACCCGGATGCATGTATCCTTCTGGTAGACACTTACGACGTGCTGAAATCCGGTGTTCCCAATGCAATCCGTGTATTTGAGGAAATGCGGGAGGAGGGAATCCAGCTGAAAAAATATGGTATCCGTATCGACAGCGGTGACCTTGCTTACCTTTCCAAAGAGGCATATAAAATGTTATCGGCAGCTGGTTTTGATGATGCGACCATTTCTGCATCCAGTGACCTTGACGAATATCTGATTGAGAGCCTGAAAGCCCAGGATGCCAAGATCAATTCCTGGGGCGTTGGAACACGTCTGATTACTTCCAATGATAATCCGGCATTTGGTGGTGTATACAAGCTGGCAGCAGTGAAAAATCCTGAGACAGGTGAATTTGTTCCGAAGATCAAGCTTTCTGAGAACACCGCTAAGGTAACAAACCCTGGAAACAAGACAGTATATCGTATTTACAGCAAGTCCACAGGAAAGATTAAAGCTGATTTGATCTGTCTTGCTGACGAGAAGCTGAACCCAGATGAAACTATGGTAGTATTTGACCCGGTTGACACCTGGAAAAAAACTAAGATTCTGGGTGGTACTTACGAGGTTCGTGAGCTTCTGGTTCCAGTTATTAAGGAAGGAAAACGCGTTTATACGTCTCCTTCAGTAATGGAACTTCGCGCAATCTGCCAGAAAGAACAGAGCACTCTCTGGGACGAGTCCAGACGATTCTCCAACCCACAGAAGGTTTATGTGGATCTTTCTCCGAAGCTTTTTGAGGTGAAGAGAGAGCTGATCGAGGAGATGAGCCGTAAGGATCTGGAGTTTGAGGAAGAGTAATTTAATAAGAAAATAAATGGGGCGATGTATCAGCGGAAACGATACATTCGCCCCATTTTTTGTTGAAATTAACCAGAAAAGTGCAGAAAAAAACATAGTGTACAGAATGTAAAAATGGTAAACTGTAGGAAAGGAAATTTTTTACAGGAGGAGTGTATGAAAAAAAGAAAATCCATTGGTCTGTGGGTGGGAATCTGTCTTCTGTTTCTGGGAATATTTGGCAGTGTAAATGTTTTTGCCGCAGTGACAGAGGGAGAAGCTGGGGAAACACTTACTGGGGAGTATGCAGTGATTATTAATACAGATACATCTGATTCGAGGAGCGCAGGCACACTGATCTTTGATGACAGTGGAAGTACTGCGTCAGTTTCAAGTGGAAGTGAGCTTCCCGCAGCTCAAAGCCTGGCCGGGCTGAATGCAGGGAGCACCGGCTCAGTCACTGCGCTGAATGAAAAAAGCGCCATTTCGTCCACTGCGTCGGCAGATGAGACTGACGATGGTATATCTGTTCAGGCGGCGACTACCACTTATGCAATAGGAGAAGAAAAATATATTTACAGAAGCAATGGCAGCGGCAAGACCTATATATGCATTGGGATTGGTGAACATTGTTATATCTGGATGGACAAAAATATGAAAGCGGATTATGATGCCGCTGGAAAAACATCTCTCATAGCATCAGACATGGCGAGTATTTATGACAGACAGCCCTATCAAATCCTGAAAACACTGGCAGGAGGCGATCTTCCCTGGGAAGATGGATCCGGCAAGCTCTCTATTGTGCTGGAAACCTTAAGCGGCGCAAGTGGTCAGTTTCAGTATGATGAGGGAATTACAGCAATTCATATCAACACTCCGGCGGCAGCATCCTATGTCTCCGGTGAAATGACCAGAAGAAACGGTCTGCTGGTTCACGAGGGACAGCACGCAGTATTCTGGCTGAAAACAAAATTCAATGCCTCCGAGAAATATATGTGGATAAACGAAGGTCTTGCAGTAACGGTCATGGATTATCTGTGGGGCGGTACGGACACAAATGGCTGGATGAACGGAATTGCAGGAAGTACCGCTATTCGTAACGGCTCTTCCTTGATGTATAAGAGTTATCGCGATGATATTGCCCAGGACTATGGAATGCCATACCTGTTTGTCAGATACGTAATTGACCGTATGGCAGGAAGCTATGAGCCTATGGCTGTGTTGCCGAGATTTTATACAGTAGATGCTTCCTCCCTTACCTGTGAAGCTTATCTGGAGAAGGTAACAGGAATTCCGTTTAAAACACTTCTTTCAGATTTTTATACAGCTGTGGCAGCAGGAGAAGCTTCTGGTGTATACAGTTTTCCAGGTGATCGGATAGCTGCAAAAAAGGCATCTGCATTTCCGGTATTTTCCGGCGACAGTGGCTCAAAATATTCCATTCCGGCAGCGTCCGCAATCCTTGTGAAACTGAAGAATGGAAAATTTACAGTTCCATCTGATGGGGAAAGCGGAATTGTTTATCGTGTAATAGGAAGCCGGACTTCATCTGTGAAACCGGCTGGTGGAAATGGTACAAGCAGCAGTCCTTATCAGATTGATTCTCTGGATGATCTGAATTTGATCGAGGAAAATCAGGGCGCATATTATCAGCTGACCTCAGATATTCAGACACAGGGAAGAATTAATTTTACCATCTCTTATTTTGGCGGAACGCTGGACGGAAACGGACATACGATTTATGGATTGAAAAAGCCTTTGATAGCCATGAATCAGGGGAAAATCAGGAATCTGCGCGTAGTTGCAGATTTTGATGATGATATGCAGAACGTGCAGGGCGTCATCACACAGTACAATGAAGGAAATATTGAAGACTGTATGGTGACAGGAACAATCAGCGGATATATGGGCGGAAACGGAGCTGTTGTATATCCGGAATTTGGCGGAATTGCAGGTGAAAATGCACTTGCCGGAAGTATTTTTGGCTGCACATCAAAGCTGAATGTTAATTTGACAATGGCTCCTATGAAAAGCTGGGTAGGTGGAATTGCAGGTCTGAACATTGGTACTATAAGCAAGTGTGTCAGCACCGGTACGATTAGTGTTACCCAGACAAACGGAAACGAATATCCGGTCTATGTGGGCGGAATTACGGGAGAAATCCAGAAGTTTGGGGGCATGGGCGGTGTGCTCAAAGAATGCCTTCATGCAGGAAAAATCACAGTAACTGCGACAAACAACTGTGTAGGACAGATGTGCGGAACTGCTGCTGATAATGTACTCAGCTCTTCTTACGGTTTAAGCGGACATGTGCTGAACTGTTATGGAAAGAGTGGAGAGGGGAATCTTGTCGGCGGAACTGCTGCTTCCATTGGATCAGGTGGACTTCTCACAGAGGCACAGATGAAAGATTCCAAATCTTACGTGGGTTGGGAGTTTGGAACTGACTGGAAGATTTCAGAGGATGGTTTGCCAGAGCGGGTGGAGAATCCGGAGATTACTTCATTGGAGGTAAAAAACAACTGGACTTCCTGTTACGTGGGAGAAAAACCGTGGTATTGGGGCAGGCTTTTGATAAATGGTACAACTTATTCTGAGATTAAAGCCGATATGATAAGCGGATTTGACAGTTCTGCTGAAGGAACTACTCATGTTTATGTAGAATATAAGGGAAAACAGGTTGTCTATTCAATGGAAGTTGTCGCGCCGAAAACCAGTGATATCAGCAGTATTGTAATATCAGGACAGCCGAAGAAATCTTATGTGGAAGGAGATGTATTCAATCCATCCAGAGCCAGTATGTATGCAACGATTGGTGGCCGTGCAGCTTATATTTACAGTGGATTTACCTATGACAAAACAGGCCCACTGAAAACCTCGGATACTCAGGTTACTTTTGATTACTTCGGAGCAAAAATACCGTGGGCGATTACGGTTGCAGCGAATGCACCAGCGGCTTTGACTATGCTTGCAGCTCCTGATAAACTGAATTATGTAGCTGGAGATAAACTCAATCTGACTGGAGTGAAGCTTCAGATTACATATAGCAATGGAAAAGTATCGCCGGTTATTACAGGGGCTGATCTGAATACTTATGGAATACATTTGGCGCTTGGAAGTGGAAGCGGTTCATCGGCAATTGTTGATAATGGCAGAATAATAGAGTCATCAGATAATGGAAAAGATCTTATTGCTTATGCGTCTGATAAGCTGCCGGGAGAATATGGTGCCGTGATCGCTGTGCTCGGAACAATGAGCGTAACAGAACCATTGGCGATTACAGATACTGAGCTGTACGCAGTTACAGGAACTGGAAAAGAGCAGTGGATATATTCAGGCTTTGTTACTGGTGGAAGTGGTAAGTATGAAACTCAGGTTGTTTCTGAGAATTTACCGGCTGGTTTAACTGTCTTTGCGGTTCCTGGCGGAGGCTCTTATGGAAGTAAATATTTTACTTTTTCCGGAACTGTCACTGCACCAGTGGGAATTTATGAGTCACAGTATAAAATTGTGGATACAGGAACAAAGACAATTTTGCCAGTTACAATAAAAATTATAGTGACGGCTTCTAATGAGGCAAGATTTTATAGTTTTGTACTTAACAAGGCGTTTAATTCCCAGTTAAAAGAGGATGTTGTTGGGAAAATTGATAATGAGAACCGTAAGATTACGCTGCGGTTGCCAAAAGGAACTGATGTTACCAGACTGGCACCGAATATTGATTATGGTTCTGGTACAGGAACAGCGGTAGCAGATGAGTTTACCAGTGGCAGATCTCATGATTTTACAAATCCGGTACAGTATGTTCTGACAGCGCCAGATGGCGTAACGAAGATAACATATACGGTTACAGTTGTTTTTTACGATGAAACGCAGGGTGGTTCCGGGGAAACTGAGCATACGCATACCTGGGATGCCGGAGTTATAACGAAAGAGGCTACCATTTCGAGTACAGGAATTAAGACATATACCTGTACTGTGTGCCAGAGCAAACGCGAAGAGGAAATTCCGAAGTTGGTTGTTTTACCGACGAATACGCCAGTACCAACGAACACACCAGTGCTAACGGCAACGCCAACGAATACGCCAGTGCCGACGAACACGCCGGTGCCAACAGCAACGCCGACAAACACACCTGCGCCGACTGGATATAAAGTGGGCACAACAATGAAACATCCAGCGACAAACGGATATTATAAAGTTACCGCCACAGACACGGTAGAATATATAAAACCGATAAAGAAAAAGGTAAGCACTGTCACAATTCCAGACAGCGTAAACCTGAAGGGCGCGAATTACAAAGTAACCTCAATAGCCGCCAAAGCATTCAAGAGCAATAAATACCTGAAAAAGGCTATCATAGGAAACAATGTAATCCAGATTAAAAGCTATGCCTTTTATAAGTGCACGAAACTCTCTTACGTACAAATCGGCGGCTCAGTAAAAGCTATCGGAAAACAAAGCTTTTATGGTTGCAAGAAGTTAAACGAAATGAGAATCTACACCTCCCGCCTGAAAGCCAAATACGTAGGCTCCAATGCCTTCAAAGGCACTCCATCCAGGATGAAAATCTACGTCCCCAGGAAAAAGGCAAAGAGCTACAAAACGGTTTTTGTAAAACGAGGCATAAGCAAAAAGATTGTAATAAAGAAGATGTAATATTTGTTTGCGTTATGGGGAGGTCTTGTATGAAATACCGAAGCAAAAACGGTTTTACACTAGCGGAACTATTGATTGTAGTTGCAATTATTGCGGTATTGGTTGCTGTTTCAATCCCGATTTTTAATGGACAGCTGGAAAAAGCACGCAGGGCAGTGGATATGCAAAATGCGCGAATTATTAAGTCGGCATTGACGAATGCATATAATGAAGGACGAATGGATATTCCAAAGAAAGCTGTAGGACAAGAAAATTCAGGCTGTGGTGTCTGGGTTGTGATATGTCGTAGCACAAGTGAACTGCCAGACGCATATACTTCAGATATGTTAAATGGAAAAAGTATCTATTGTGGAGCAAATTCCGGAGTTACAGTAAACGGTGTAAAAAGCAATAATTGGAAGTCGTATAATACTGGTGTTGAAGCCGTATTAAAGGAGGCCGGTTTAAATTGTGATACTCTGAAAATTAAAAGCAGAAACGATAAGGAGAAAGGCTGGGATTGGATTGTTATAGAAGTCGGGTTTGCAAAGGAGCAGTTTTACTCACGTATTTATAGTGGCTTTAAAGGGGATAAATCGGGTATGGAAGTTGTAGAAGCTGGATCTTCAAACATCGAAAAAGCAATAGGCGGATCAAATTAATGTAACAAGAGAATATATAAGGGACTGTAATAGATGCGTGCTGCGTATGAAGTGACATTCATCTGTTATAGTCCCTTTTCTCTTGACATTTTTCCACGTAATGTGCAAAATAAACCTATAAAGTTCAAACAATTTCAGGAGAAATTATATCATGAGACAGGAGTTTTTACACTTAAAGGCACCGGAAAACTGGAGTTAGAAGACACTTTCCGGCCAGGATGCCCTACGCAGCAGTAACCCATTCTGCATAAAAACAACCTTCTAAAATGGGGACTGTCTGAATGTCGAAGATTACCAGATTTCCATAAGAAATGGAACAATTTGTACTGACAGAACAAGAGTATTATAAAAATATGAATTAAAAAGAAAGCTGTGAAACAAAATGAAACGAATTGATTTTGAAAATGGCACGGTAACCAGAAACATTTTCAGCGCTGCAATCCCCATGCTGGTGGCACAGATACTCAGTCTTTTATATAATATTGTAGACAGAATCTATATCGCCAGAATCCCTGAAGTGGGAACTACAGCGCTTGGCGCAGTCGGTTTATGTTTCCCGTTAATCGTGATTATCACTGCCTTTGCAAATCTGTTTGGCAGTGGCGGCGCTCCTGTTTTTTCTATAAACAGAGGTATGAAAGACAACCAGAAAGCGCAGGAAGTGATGAACACTTCCTTTACTATGGTGTGCGGAAGCGGGATCATTCTGATGATAGCTGGTATGCTTTTTGCAAGACCTCTGCTGGTACTTTTTGGAGCATCTGAGGATGCTTTGGTTTATGCATATCCCTACATGATGATCTACCTGATCGGAACGATTCCATCCATGATCGCCACAGGAATGAACCCGTTTATCAATGCACAGGGATACGCGACAACTGGTATGTTTTCTGTAGCAATCGGTGCAGTTGCCAATCTGATCCTGGATCCATTATTCATTTTTGTGCTTGGTTTCGGAATCAAAGGAGCTGCCATTGCGACTGTTCTTTCCCAGTTCCTATCAGCTGCTTATGTACTACTTTTTCTTGAAAAAAGAGCGGAAATGAAAGCTCGTCTTTTGAAAAAAACAGAGCTGAAAAGCTGCAAAGAGAATGCAAAAAACATTGTCAGTCTTGGTACTGCAGGCTTCATTATGCAGCTGACAAACAGCCTGGTAACCATCTGCTGCAACAATGTTCTGGGGGTTACCGGAGGGGATGTTTACATATCTGTTATGACTATCGTATCCAGTGTCCGTCAGATGGTAGAGACGCCGATTTATGCTATAAATGAAGGAACATCACCTATCCTGAGCTACAATTACGGGGCAAAAAGACCGAAGCTTGTCCGCAAGGCAATGGTCACTCTGGCAGTAATGGTTCTGGTTTATACAGCAGTAATGTGGAACGTGATTATCTTTGTTCCGGATTATCTGATTGCCATTTTCAGCTCCGATAAGCTCTTGATAAAGGATGCAGTTCCGGCATTGAAAACCTACTTTGCAGCCTTTATTTTTATGGATCTGCAGTACATTGGACAGACTGTTTTCAAGTCTTTAAATAAGAAAAAACAGGCCATTTTCTTCTCGCTTTTGAGAAAAGTTTTTATTGTAGTTCCGTTGACATACCTGCTTCCCTACGTGTTTAAAATGGGAACTCACGGAGTATTCCTGGCAGAGCCGGTATCTAATGTAATTGGCGGAAGCCTTTGTTTTGTTACAATGCTGCTGACTATATTGCCGGAGTTAAAGAGGATGGAGAAGAAAAACGGAGAGGCGGACCGTCCCATGGAGTACTTTAAAACGAGGTAAAAATATATGGAAAATACAATTATAATCGCGATTGTAAGTCTTCTCTGTATCCTGGCTCATGTCCCCACTCTGATCCTGCGAATTGTTCCGTTTCACGAAAAAATCTCAGATAAAGACAGGATCAGACTGACTGTAATCTATGCAATTGGTCTGGCTGTGGACTTCGGAATCTGCATGTGGGTGGGAAATTACCGGAAAATTGACGTGCCGTTTTATAAGATAAATCTTATTGCTTTCTGTATTGTAATGGCTGCTGTAAATATCTGGCTTGTCCCTGGATACACCAAGGTGCATTTGTTTGTATTTGGAATTGTGGCAGATATTGTCATGATTGCACTGTCAATCGGAGCTTATGTCAGTTCACTTTTGGGAATGCAGGGAAATGCGATTGGAATTGCAGAAACCAGCGCAATTGCAATTGTAGTGTATGCGCTTCTATATCCGCTGCTTAGCAGCCTGCTCCGTTATACAGTAACACCATTCCTTGAAATTGAATGCCAAAATTATTGGGAGACCTTATGGTTCATTCCTATTGCCATGTTTTTTTCCAGTATTTTTTCAGAAGGAGTGGATGTCTACACTACCACTTTTCCACAAATGTTGAGTAAATGTCTGATCGGCGTCGCCACATTGCTGATTTGCTTTGCGGTGTCTTATGATCAGCAGCATTTTCTGAATGAAAAAGAACTGAACCGGCAGATCGATCAGCAGAAAGGCTACTATCATGCGCTCACGGAGCAGGTTCTGGCAGAACGTGAAGCACGCCATAATTTCCGTCATCAGGTAGCTGCTATTAAAGGTTTTCTTGATAAAAATGATATGGAGGGCTTGCGGGGATATTGTGATGATCTGGAACTGGAAGAGATGGGAAAAGTAACAATTCCATATACAGGAAACGCCGCGGCAGACGGCGTCCTTTATCATTACGGCTGTATTGCCAGGGCGAAAAATATCGAGTTTTCCGTATGCTGCTATCTGAAAGATATTGCTATTCCGGACACTGATTTTTGTACGATTCTGGGCAATGCCCTGGATAATGCGGTGACTGCCGCCGGTCAGTATGATGGAAAACGCTTTATTGAAGTTGCTACGGAGAAGAAACACGACATGCTTCTGATTACGGTAGACAATTCTTTTGACGGAATATTATTCCAGGAAAATGGGAAAATTTACTCAAAAAAACGGCAAAACAAACAGGAAGGAATCGGCATTCTTTCCATGAAAAAACTTTGCGAAAAACATGGCGGAGCCAGTCGCTTCGAAGCGGTCGGCAACAGGTTCCAGGCCAGCTTTATATTGAAAAGTGAGGTTGAAGATTAAAAAATGGTTAAAGTTGATTTAATTACAGGCTTTCTTGGCTCAGGAAAAACGACTTTCATAAAGAAATATGCTGCATGGCTGATGAGTCAGGGGCAGAATATTGGAATTCTGGAGAATGATTTTGGTGCAGTGAATGTGGATA
>OKUN01001163.1_pt1 | contig 10442 bp, 9 predicted proteins | sample 1606581 | NCBI WGS metagenome assembly OKUN01 (sample SAMEA3882509, study PRJEB24775) | human gut metagenome | biome: human-associated habitat; feature: intestine environment; material: feces | place: Netherlands | collected 2009/2010
CACTATATTTTTATCCATATTTTGCTCTTTGTTTTTCTTCTTTTCTCCCTTGCCATCAATGCATATCGTATGGAAAAGATATTACGAAGCCTTCATCTGAAACGAAGGATCTTCCTCGATCAATTCAATAAATGCTTCTGCGACATCCGGATCAAACTGCGTGCCTTTTCCTTTTTCTAATTCCCCGATCGCATACTCCACGCTTAAGGCATCCTTATAAGCCCTCCGGGACACCATTGCATCAAAGCTGTCACACACTGCCAGAATTCTTCCCAGGAGAGGAATCCCTTCTCCCTTCAGGCCCCTGGGATATCCCTTGCCGTCATACCTCTCGTGATGTGACACGACCGCAGGGATCACATAGTTCATATTCGGAAGATAGTGGATCATCTCGATGGACTTTTGCACATGGCTCTTCATGATCTCATATTCTTCATTCGTAAGCTTTCCCGCCTTTTTCAGGATACTCTCAGGAATCCCGATCTTACCGATATCATGTAATAATCCAGCCACCTTTACCGTCTGGATATCATCTCCCGGCAGTCCCAGCTTCTGTGCCAGCAGCACCGCATACTGTGATACATTGGTAGAATGCTGGAAGGTAAAAGAATCCTTCGCATCGATGGCTGCCACCAGTGCATACACCGTAGGTGCCACCTGTTCATATCCGGTCCCTTTATTCCTGCGCTCCTCGTCAATATTTCCTTCATATACCTGGATCCGGTTCTTGCCGTTTTGCTTTGCATAAAAAGCTGCACGCTTAGCTTTTTGAAAAAGATCCGGTGCATCCGACGCAAGTCCCGGATACCATGCCACGCCGACACTGAAGGTGATCGGCTGCATGACCTGTGGTTTGTCCAAGCCATTCTCCTGCACTGCATGGGTCAGCTTTTCCGCCAGTGCCACCAACGTCTTACTGCCAGTCTCCGGCACAGAGATCAGGAATTCATTGGAGCCGACGCGGAATACTTTGCCGTTCTCTGCATTTTCCTGCAATTTCTTCGCACACCATTTTAAGATCCGGTCTCCGGTCTGCTCTCCGTACAGATCGTTATACAATTTAAAATTGTCCATATCCATATACAGGAAGCCTCTCGCATCTCCGAGAGCGCCCTCCTTATGCAGGCATCTGTTGCAATAAGTGCGGTTGTACAGGCCTGTCAGTTCATCGTGAATAGATACCTGATATACTCTTTCATAGGCATCAATATTTTTCAGGCTTCCGGATGCAATATTCGCCAATTGTCTTATGCAGTCCACTTCCTGATAATTGAGCTTATTTGCCCGCATCCGCTCCATATAGATAAACCCGCAGATCTGATTATCATATCTTAAGGTTGCGATCACTGTCCGCTCCGGCATATTATCCTGTTTCACCAGATCACAGATTGTGTCTACTTCTTCCTCACTTAACGGAATGTGTCCACTCTGTACCGCTTCGTGATACCCTTCTCCATTCGAATTCTTCTCGAAGATCCTGGCTTCACATCCGGGGATTGCATCGCCCAGAATATCATGCAGTGTAGCAAACAGCTCTCTGCGGCTCAGAATGGATGCCGCCCTGTCCTGAAATTGCCGGATTCCTTCCAACATATGCTTCTGCTTCTGATATAGAATATTCTCCAGCCGCTTCCTGGCAAAAAGGATCACAAGTACTGTCCATCCCGACTGCAGGGCAATGCATAGGATCAGCCTCTGCACTGCAGCCTGTCCAAGGCTCCCTGTCACGATTTCCAGATTATAGGATAAGATCACCACCGGAATCGCTGCTACGATCACTGCCAGGAAATACACCGCACCTACCGTTGCCCGATACGAAAAATCAAACAGATACTGCTTGTACATGATATATACCATGCATATTGCCATCCCCACACTGCCCAACATATCAAAAGGAAATACACTTCCAGGCAGCATGCAGAGCAGATTTCCACCCAGAATACATACCGTTCCAAGCAGCAGCGGAAACAGCTTTTTACGCAGCTCCACATTTGTTCCTATCTTACAATGTGCCAGATAAGTGGCATAGATCATTACTGCGATCTCCATGGCAATGAGAACACCGGTTCCGACCGTTGCATGATACACATAAACGAAGGTGCCATCCGCGCGGTTCACAAGCTCCGGTGCCGGCAGGATAGTACCACTCCTTGCATTTCCCAACACCAGTGCCAGCGTCAGCACACCATAAATGTAGATCAGGGCATCATGCTCCGTAATCTCCAAAAATCCAAACAGAAACACATACATGAACACCGGGATCATCAAAAGACCAAGCAGGGCGAAATTATGCCAGAAAGTAATTCCGGGAAATATCCCAAGTCTCATAAGGCTCACACTGCCCGTCCAGATCAGGCAGGCGGTCAGCACCAGCCGAAGACCGCGGATTGTCCGGTTCCTCATGGTATGGAAAAAACAGAACAACAGAAAAAGGGAGCAGCAAAAAGCTCCCAACGGAATACCAATATAGAGGTTTCTATTCCATATCGTATCCAGAAAACTCTCCATACTTAATTTTACTCCCTCATGCTTTATTCCCTTACACAGGAACGTTATCCCCATTCGTCCCATATCCTCTATACAGCTAAGAGTTTACCACATTTTTCTTTTAAAGACAACTGTACATCCAGTATTCTCTGATTCTCCGATCCCCGGAAGGCCAGCCGCAGATTCTTCCTCTCCTCGATAAATTCTCCATCCACGATCACATCCAAAAGCGGCAGAAGCTCTGTGATCACCGGATCTCCTTCTTCCATCCAACGAAGCAGATCCCTGTCAAAATGATATCCCGTATAGCACCAGATGGTCTTCTGCGGATATTGCTCTCTTACTTTCTTCACCAGAGAAAGTACGGCTCCTCTGTTCTCAGGCTCCATGGGTTCCCCTCCCAGTAAGCTCAAGCCCCGGATATAGTCCGGGGCCAGTGCCTGCAGAATCTCTTGCTCTGTTTCCTCTGTGTAAGCCTGTCCGTAATGGAAGTCCCATGCTTCGCTGTTAAAGCATCCCTTACAATGATGGGTACAGCCGCTGACGAACAGCGACACTCTCACACCGGGACCGTTTGCCACATCTGTTTTCTTGATCGTTGCATAATTCATAGGACATTTCCTTCCCTTGTACTATCTGCACATTACAGATGAAGAACTCTTGCCTTGATCTCCTTGGTCTTGCCGGCATTCCAGAAGTTCTCTCCCAGATAGCCGCAGGTCCTTCTGGTGACATTCATCTTCGCATGATCCTTGTTATGACACTGGGGACATTCCCACTCCATGTTATCATTGATCATGATCTCACCATCATAGCCACATACCTGACAGTAATCGGATTTGGTATTGAACTCTCCGTACTGGATATTGTCATAGATGAAGCGGATCACTTCCTCGATGGCTTCCACATTATTGGTCAGGTTCGGGACTTCTACATAAGAGATAGCGCCTCCCAAAGATTTATTCTGGAATTCACTCTCGATCTTAAATTTTGTAAATGCGTCGATCTTCTCCCGTACATCCACATGATAAGAATTTGTATAGTATCCTTTATCGGTGACATTGGAAATATCACCGTATTTTTCACGGTCGATCCTTGCAAAACGGTAGCAAAGTGTCTCTGCGGGAGTTCCGTAGAGACTGAAAGCAATGCCGGTCTCCTCTTTCCATTTTGCGCAGCGATCCTTCATGTAATCCATGACGCGCAGGGCGAATTCCTTGCCGGGCTCCACAGTCTGGCTGCAGCCCTTCATCAGATAGGTCATCTCATACAATCCGATATATCCCAGAGACATGGTGGAATAACCGTTGTGCAGGTATTTGTCGATGGTCTCACCCTTCTTCAGACGGGCGATGGCGCCGTACTGCCAGTGGATGGGGCTCACATCGGATACCACGCCCTCCAGTGCCTTATGACGGCACATCAGTGCTTCATAGCACAGCTCCAGACGCTCATCCAACAGTTTCCAGAACTTCTCCTCATTTCCTTTTGCCAGGATACCGATCTGGGGCAGGTTGATGCTGACAACGCCCTGATTAAAACGGCCTTCCCACTTGTACTCTCCGTTTTCATCCTTCCATGGAGACAGGAAGGAACGGCAGCCCATGCAGGAAAATACATTGCCCTCGTAGTTCTCACGCATCTTCTTGGCAGAGATATAGTCGGGGTACATTCTCTTAGCGGAGCACTGTGCGGCCAGCTTGGTCACATAGTCGTATTTTCCGCCCTTTAAGCAGTTATTTTCGTCCAACACATAGACTAACTTCGGGAATGCGGGAGTCACATAGACACCCTTCTCATTCTTGGTTCCCTCAATGCGCTGGCGCAGGATCTCCATAATGATCTGTACGGTCTCTTCCACATATTCGTCGTTCTCGTCAATATGCAGGAACAATGTCACGAACGGAGACTGTCCGTTGGTGGTCATCAGTGTATTGATCTGGTACTGGATGGTCTGTACGCCGGATTTTAATTCATCGTGCAGACGCATCTGTACGATCTTATCCTTGGCTGCCTGATCCAGGGTATCTCCGAACTCGTCCTCCAGCTGTTTTGCAAATTTTTCCCTGCTCTTACGCAGATATTTTCCCAGATGCTTGATATTCACACTCTGACCGCCATACTGATTGCTGGCTACGGCTGCGATGATCTGGGTGGTCACGGTACATGCCACCTGGAAACTCTTGGGAGATTCGATCATTTTGCCGTTGATGGAAGTACCGTTGTCCAGCATATCCTTGATATTGATCAGACAGCAGTTGAAGATCGGCTGGATAAAATAATCCGCATCATGGAAATGCAGCACACCGTTGTCATGTGCCATGGCAATATGCTCCGGCAGAAGCAGACGTCTGGTAACATCACGGGACACTTCACCTGCAATATAGTCTCTCTGTGTGGATGCCAGTCGGGTATTTTTATTGGAATTCTCCTCTGCCAGCTCCTTATTCTCATTCCGGATCAGTTTTAAAATAGATTCATCCGTGGTGTTGGATTTGCGGAGCAGACTTCTCTGGTAACGGTATACAATATACTTCTTCGCCAAGGTATATTTGTTGTGCTCTACCAGATGTTCCTCGATCATATCCTGAATATGCTCCACGGTTTGGGTCTGTCTGCCCTCCTGCTGCACATCCTCCAGGATCTCTTCAATCAACCCCTCACTGGCACGATACCGCTCCTCCACTTCGTTGTTCGCCTTATGGATCGCTTCCCGGATCTTGTCCTCTTCATAAGGCACTACTCTGCCGTCTCTCTTCTGAATCTTCATTGCTGTTCCCTCACTTTATATCATTCCCATCGAGATGCGAATTCCTGCATAAGCCGAAAGAAAAGCCGCATCGGAAGCAAGTTCCCGATACGACTGTCTACGCAAATCATAGCATGTTACTAGATTTTGTGTTTCACGATTCATTTCGCATCTACATCTTGTATATTTATTATAGTGAGGAAATCCGGAAAAAGCAAGTACCTTTTTTAAAACATTCCTCTTCCACCATACCCTCCGAAGCACAGGCCGCCACCACCGCAGCACAGATTGCAGAACACGTTCGCCAGACAGATTTTCAGGCACAGGTCATTCCCACTCGCATTGGGATAGCCATAAGCTGCCTGTCTGCTCTCATACCATTGTCCGCCGCTTTGAAGTCTCTGCAGAAGCATCTGGTATTCCATATTCTGAGGCTCCAGTGCCACTGCCTTACCTGCATGCTCCAGTGCTGCCACATTGTTACCAAGTCCCATATGGGCCATGGCGCTGTAATAATACCATCTGGCCGTCTTCTCATGCTCTCCCATGCCATCCAGGGTATTTCTGGCCTCTCTGTAATAACCGTTTCTGAGATAATTACCGGCTGCCCGCAGTCTCGTCTCTTCCTCATATCCGGAAGTCTGCTGCTGCCAGCCTGCCTGCTGCCAGAAGTCTCCAAAGCCCTGGCTGAATCCGCCATAACTCTGTCCTTCTGTCCGTTCCTTCATGATCTGCTGATACGCCGCCTGAATCTCCTTGAACTTTTCTTCCGCCTGAGCCTTGTTGGGATTATTGATATTGGCATCGGGATGATATTTTCTGCTCAGGATCTTATATGCTTTTTTGATTTCTTCCTCGGAAGCATCTCTACTCACTCCCAGGACACTATACGGATCATAAGTCATTTCCTGTTACCTCGTTTACACTGTCTTTTTCCCGTTTTTCCCGTACGATCTCATAGCGGCACCATACTCCGGAATACAGAATATTCCGCAGAATATCCACATTCTGTAAAATAGGAAGCTGCTCAAATTCCTTACAGCATTCAGACATCATCATGGTCAGGATCTGTCTGCATTCTTCTTCAAATCCGGGTTCTTCATATCGTTTCTTTAGCGGATTATAAGTCCCCTTCTTAATGTCCTGCTCTACATCTTCATAGGCGTCCATGAGGTAAATGAACTTTCCCAGAAAAAATCCAAGTCTCTCCAAATTATCCTTCCACTCGTCTTCGCGGCAGGATACGATCTGTGCCATGACTTTTCCAAACAGTCCCGCCATGGTATCGATGTCCGCATCACCCTGCTTTTCCGCATCCACAAAATCCTGCATGGCCAGAGAGATGCTCCTCACTTTATCCGCATAGAGCAAAGGCTTTTTCCGGCACTTTTTCCCCAATAGATAACTGTATGCCAGTCCTTTCAGACTATGCTCATCCTCCCAGTCATCCTCTGCCTTATAGCAGGCAAACAACACCGTCATGTCCGCCACATAATCGGTAAAAAGATTTCTTCTGATCTGATGCTTTTCGAAAGGATGTGCCACACATCTGCACTGTCCTACGACATCTTCCGGTTCATACAGTCCGGTGAGCAGCATCAGAATAAAAGTCATATCATAATTCAGGGAAAGCTGCCCCAGCACACCATAGCGCTCCTTCAGGCTCTGGCATAATCCACAGTAATAGGATCGATACACATCATACTCCTTGAATTTCATCTCCGACTGATTGACCACAACATATCCGAACATCTGACTCACCATCCTTTCTTATTTTCCGGTTTTACTTATTTTCCATTTGTAATCCTGCCTGTCCTGTCAGGTCTTGCGGATAAATTCCTCTCCGCATTTTCTGCAGTGGATCGCAATCTTTCCTTTGTGTCTGGGCACCCGGAGCTTCTGTCCGCATTTCGGACATTTAAAGATCTTATAATCCCTGTGTCCGGCAAAAAGTTTCTTCCGGCGCTGCCACCAGCTGCGCACCTTCATTTCTTTTTTGAGATACCATTGGTTCTCCGCGCTTCTCTTGCTCATATTTCTGGAAAACATCCGGTAATAGACATAGACCAACAGGGCAAGAGCCAGCACATAAAATATTCTCAGACCAAAAAAAGAGAGCGCCAGGCAGACCAAAGCTACAATCATCAGAAACTGATTGAAGCGGTCATTGCCATAACGCCCCCACATGAAACGCTGTAACTTCTCTTTCATGAAGTACCACCTTTCGTCTGCCACCATGCAGGGGATACATTATCCAAATCTTTCAGAGCCTCGTTCGCGAAGCCGGCTCTGAACATTACCTACATTATGGTCTGCCGAAAAGTAAAAAGCAATTAACTAAATATAAACTTTTGTAAAAGAACTATTATTTATTATTCCGATCCTTCTGCCACAGCTCCTGTGCACGCACGTCCCATTTTTTTGCATACTCCGCACATTTCCCACACAGATGCTCCACGGATTCCGGTGACTGTAAGTCGGTGGAATGAGCTTTTGTTTCATGTACCATGCGCTGTAAGATCTCCGGATTCTCCAGCATCGGGCAGGGTTTTAAGTGATTACAGTTAAACGGTTGGTTCTCACGGTACGCCATGAACAGAGGCTGCTTCAGTGCGGTCAGCAGGTCCACCTCCTTGATATTGGCACCGGAATAATGAATGAATACACAGGGTTCCACATCCCCATTGGGATTGATATGACAGTAGTTTCTGCCGCCTGCGATACAGCCGCCCACATATTCACCATCGTTCTGGAAGTCAAAGGCGAAGATGGGCTTACCGCCCTTCATGGCACGGATCTCACGGATGCGGTGATACATATACTCTCTCTGATCCGGATCCGGAAGCAGCTCACAGGATGCCTCATTTCCTACCGGCATATAATGGAAGTACCAGCTGAATCTGGCTCCCTTTTCAATGATCATATCCAGGAATTCATCACTGGTGACTACCTTATAATTTTTGCTGGTATAGCAGATAGAAGTACCGAAGATCAGACCGTACTGCTTCATCAGATCCATGGCATGCATGACCTTATCAAACACGCCCTTGCCACGGCGCAGATCGTTTACTTCATTGAAGCCTTCCAGGCTGATAGCTACGGAGAAATTTCCTACACGCTTCATATCCTGGCAGAATTTTTCATCGATCAGGGTGCCGTTGGTAAATGCATGGAAGCCACAGTCATCGTGTTTCTCGCACAGACGGATGATGTCATCCTTACGCACCAGAGGTTCGCCACCGGTGAAAAAATACAGATAAATGCCAAGCTCCTTACCCTGGGTAACGATACGGTCCATATCTTCAAAGCTTAAGTTCAGGCGGTTGCCGTATTCTGCTGCCCAGCATCCGGTACAATGCAGATTGCAGGCACTGGTGGGATCCATCAGGATCAGCCAGGGAATATTACACTGATGCTTGACGCGCATCTCATTGATCTCTTTTTTGCCACAGAAGGCAGCCTCAAAGCCATAGTCCAGCGCAGACATTTTGATGACGTGGGGATCTACTTCATTTAAGATGCGGTTCACATACTGCATCCATTTGCTGTCCGGTTCCCGGATCATACGTCTCGCCGCATCGTAGCTTTCCTTCGAAAACGTATTTCCCATAAATTTTTCGGACAGATCCACCAGCTTTAAGAAAGCTTTTTCCCTGTCCTCTTCATCCTTGTTCACATACTTTAAAATTCCGTCGATCGCTGCACCGAAAGCAGCTCTCTCTACCTTGTGTTTTACGTCTGCCATATTATCTACCTCTCTTTCGTATTTTTACATAAATATCCCTGTTTCTAGCTGTAATAGCGGAACAGCACATCGATCCCTGCCAACAGGAAGATGATCGCACCACTGATCAGCACACGGCTTCTCCCGTGACATCCGATCCGGTATCCAGCATAGATACCGGTAACCACGGCTAACGCAGCCATGATCGCCAGCTGTATGATCTGTACGGTTACTCCGGTGTCTAAAAATCCCATGCCGATTCCCGACAGAAAAGAGTCCACACTGGTAAGCATGGCCCAGACACATAGCTGCTTCCAGGCAAATACATCCTCCCTGCGTTCTACCGGATCCCGCATCCGGGATGCCCGTACGATCAGCCAGATCGCGATCAGGAAAAAAATAACAGCGGAGGCTGCCCGGAACAGTCTCTCTGTCCGCTGATAATTCATGGCTATATAGGGAATCTCCGAGATCAGGCTTCCTAATAGCATCGCTCCGCTCTGCCAGCCGGTGAACAACAGAGTCATTTTCAGGATCTGTTTTTTATCCAGTTTAGAAAGCATTGCACCTTTATATAATGCATAGGTAAGAACATCCAGGGAAAGTCCTACCGATACGATCAGTATTTCATACCACGCCATCCATATATCTCCTTTCTGCGATTATGATATGCTATTTCCGGACATATAGTAAGATACAACCCCGGCACAGCGTTTTTCCTGCTTTGACATTATTCCGATAAATGTAAATAATCCGCGACATTTTGCGGAAAGTGTCGTTTTGGGTTGAGAAACGGTAATTTTTTGTTTATAATATTTCTATCTTGGTTCTTTTTATGGGAAAAGGAGTCATGTGATGAAGACAAAGGAATTATTGGCAGACAGCTTTCGGACACTTGTGCTTACCGTGCCTTTTCAGAAGATATCCATCAAAATGATCACGGATGGTGCTCATGTGATCCGCCCGACTTTCTATAATTATTTTCAGGATAAATACGAAGTGATCGAGTTCTTGTTCGACCGGGATATCGGCAGCAAGGTCGAAGTCATGATTGAAAATGACATGGAACAGGAAGCTATTAAACTGATGTTTATCTGCTTTGAGAAAAATAAGGAATATTACCGCAGACTTTTTGAGATCACAGGTCAGAACAGCTTCGGAGAATTTTTTGCCCATTACTGCGAAGAGACTTTTTTCTGTATTCTATCCAGACATCCCATGAAGAAAATGCCCTGCGATCTGATCACTCCACAGTCGCTGGCGCATTATAATGCCCTATTACTGATCGAGATCCTGAAGCTTTGGCTCTCTTCTCCCAAGAATGTGCCTGCGGAGAAGATTTTCGAAGCTTATCAGTACATAATGCGGACGCCGATCCTGGACATGATCCAGTATCCGGAGATATAAAAAGACAGGTCTTAATGACCTGCCTCAGACTGTAGACAAAGCTCCTTCCTGTGAGGGAGCTTTTCTTGTGTCATG
>OKUN01001172.1_pt1 | contig 10369 bp, 8 predicted proteins | sample 1606581 | NCBI WGS metagenome assembly OKUN01 (sample SAMEA3882509, study PRJEB24775) | human gut metagenome | biome: human-associated habitat; feature: intestine environment; material: feces | place: Netherlands | collected 2009/2010
GTAATCTGATTAATCATAAATGAGGGGCAAAATACCTTTTGACCCTCATATCATATATATTATCACAATCCATGTGATTCTTCCATGAAATTTTACCGTGGTAATAGGTTTTTGTGATGATGATATGATACGTTTGGATAGTTTATGAAAAAATAACAGAATAGTTTGAAAATGAAAATATTTATATTGACCGACGGTCGAAAAAGTGATACTGTAATGAAGTAACAAGTTGACCGATGGTCGAAAAAGGAGAATTGATATGACTTATGCAGACATGTTTTCAAAGGTAAAGGGACTGTTTATGGAGTCTGATGTGAGCGATATAAGCGAGCATCTTGCTTTTCAGTTTAATATAACAGGAGAGGCAGAGGGAATTTTTTATGCCGAGGTAAAGGACGGTGTGCTGGCAGTGGAGCCGTATGAGTATTTTGACAGGGATGCGATTTTTATATGCAGCGCTGAGACTCTTTTCAAGCTGGCAGATGGAAAGATTGATCCGATTCTTGCATTTACAACAGGTAAGCTCAAGGTGGAGGGAAATATTGATAAGGCACTTCGCCTGAAGCAGATTATAGACAGTAAGAAGGCGTAGGTGATTGAGGATGAAGTTGGGAATAATTGCAGGTGTTTTAGGCGGTATTGCTGCAGCAGAGGCAGGCGGCAGTGCTTATTTTTACAGGAGAACCATGATGCGCTACAATGCCAAGAAGGAGCGCACGATGAAGATGTCCGGGGTTGACTGGGAGAGCTATTACAGCTTTATGAAGCCGCGCGGAGAGTGGATGAGAGCACAGACTCATGAGGATGTGTGGATTAAGTCTGATGATGGATTAAGACTGCATGCCACATATTTTCCGGGGATAGATGGAGGTAATCCGGACAAAGCCGTCATATGCTTCCACGGCTACACAAGTGAAGCTATGTCTGATTACAGCAGCATATCCAATTACTATTTAAAGAAGGGCTATAGCATGCTGCTTGTAGATGCGAGAGCGCACGGACAAAGCGAGGGCAAATTCATAGGCTTCGGCTGCAAGGACCGCTATGATGCGCTTAAATGGATTGACTGGATGATTAAGAAGGCAGGCAATGACATTAGAATAGTGCTGATGGGAAATTCCATGGGAGGTGCCACTGTGCTTATGGCTAGTGGGCTTAATCTGCCAGAGCAGGTGAAGGGAATTGTGTCAGACTGTGCATTTACCTCGCCTAAGGCGGTATTTACACATGTGCTTCACAGCATGTACCATCTGCCGGCTTTTCCGATGATTCAGATTGCAGATTTTGTGAACAGAAAAATGGCAGGGTATGGGCTTGATGAATGCAATGCTGCAAAAGAGGTGCAAAAGGCGAAGCTGCCTATTCTGTTTATCCATGGTGATAAGGATACATTTGTGCCATGCAGCATGTGTGATGAGCTTTATACAAGCTGCGCGTCACAAAAGACAAAGCTGATAGTAAAGGGTGCAGGACACTGCGAGAGCTATTACAAGAATACGAAAGCTTTCGAGGACGCACTTGATAAATTTTTGAAAGGAGTTATGAGATGATGAAGACGAGAAAAGGACACAATGTATATCCGATTACGGTTGCACAAAAATTTCATTTGTACTATGCAAAGTACTGTCCGAATATGGCTGTGCTCAATATAGGTACAAGTCTGACAATCGGCACTGAGCTCGACTGGAACGTGCTAAGGGATTCAATCAACTACGCGTATGCCAGAAACGAGGCCATGCGTATCCGTTTTACAAGGGATAAGGATGGAGAGTGCTATCAGTATATTGCGGATGTGGATGAGGATTTTAAAGAGAGAACTGTCGATTTCAGGGATTTTACTGATTTAACCATGGAGGAGGCAGAGAATGAGATGCAAGGCTGGACACAGGTGCCGTTTGAGTTTGAGGACTCTCCTATGACCAAAATCGTGATGATAAAGATGCCGGATGGATTCAATGGAGTGTACTTCTTAGGTCATCACATGGTGGTTGATGCGCAGTCACTTATTGCATTTTTAAAGGATATTATTGAGATATACTGTAATGCCATGTACGAGGGAGTACCTTTTCCTAAGGATATGTGCTCATACATTGAGCAGATAAAGAAGGATCTGGCATACGAAGCCGGAAGTAAGGCACAGCTTAGGGACAGAGAGTTCTTTGAGAAGCTTATCAGACAGTCGGAGCCAATCTATAACGGAATCGACGGCACAGCAAAGCTTGATGCGGCAAGAGAACTGATGCATGATAATAAGCTAAGGAGTGCATTCAATGCATCGGATGATGTCACCTCAGCGCTTGATATCTTTCATCTGGAGGCTGAGCCGACAAAGCGTCTTATGGATTTTTGTGAGAAATATCATGTTTCGCTTGCGTGTCTGCTTCTCATGGGAATCAGGACGTTTTTCCAAAAGGAAAACGGCTTCGATGATGTCTCCGTAAATAATGCCATCGCCAGACGTGCGACACTCAAGGAGAAGAGGTCAGGCGGCACACGTATTCATTCGTTTCCGTTTAGGACGAGCTTTTCAAAGGATGTACGCTTTATTGATGCTGTGTATACCATCAGGGATAAGCAAAACGAGCTGTTCCGCCATGCAAACTACAACCCGACAGAGTACTTTGCACTGCGCTCAAAGACGTATCCGCAGCCAAAGGCGGGGCTTACATATGAGCCGATGTCGCTTACATATCAGCCTATGACCTTAAAGGAAAAGGGCTTAAAAGACCTCGGAGATATAAAATACAAGACTAAGTGGTACCCGAACGGCATGACTACACAGGCTATGTATCTAACGGTAATGCATCGCCCGGAGGACAACGGACTGGATTTCAGCTTCGAGCATCAGGTCAAGGCAGTCTCAAGAAAGCAGCTTGAGTATATGTACTACTATCTGTGCAAAATCATGTTCAAGGGTGCAGAAAACCCTGAGCTTACAATAGGCGAAATTATAAAATTGGTGTAGTGGATCAAGAAACGTATTAGGTAAAAGGAGATTATTATGTTTGATGAATTAGTGGAAATTATCTGTAATTATGTTGATGTTCAGCCGGCAGATGTGCACGAAGAATCACGTTTTATGGAGGATTTGGGCTTTACGTCATTTGATTTCATGAGCATGCTCGGGGAGATCGAGGATACCTTTGATGTGGAGATTGAGCAGACAAAGGCTGCAGAAATCCGCACAGTACAGGAAGCTATCGATTATCTTGAGACATTAAAAGACGCATAATCGGCGCAGATAGGAGAAAATATGTTATTTCACACAATTCCTGAAATTCTTTCATATGCAAAGAAGACTTACGGTGCGGATGACGCGATAAGATGGAAGAAATCCAAAAATGAGATAGAGTCAAGAACCTACAGTGAACTTAAGAATGATACAGACAGCTTTGCCAATGCCATCGAAAAGCTTGGCAAAAAAGGACAGCATATCGCTGTAATAGGCCCTTCATCATATAAGTGGATAGTATCCTATCTGGCAATCACAGAAAGCGGAAGTGTTGCGGTTCCAATCGATGCATCGCTTCCGGCAGCGGATATATGTGAGCTTTTGGACAGAGCCGATGTGAGGATGCTTATATTTGATGAGGCACGTTCGGATGTGGCTGAGGCCGCAGCTAAAAGCTGTCATGATATAAATGTGTATGTATCTATGAACAGTACAGAGCATTGTCCACAGGTGCTTTCGTTTAATGGGCTTATAGATGACAATAGGGGAAGCTACGAGTCTACTGTGGCAGAGGATGCGCTTTGCACTATCATGTTTACGTCTGGAACCACCGGAAAGAGCAAGGGAGTCATGCTGACGCAGAACAACCTGGCTGAAAATGCCACATGCCTTGACATGAAAATTGGACCGCACACTGTAATTTTGTCTGTGCTTCCGATACACCATGCATACTGTCTGAGCATGGATATTCTGAAAGGAATTTCACTGGGTTCGGTAATATGCATCAATGATTCCATCATGCGCATGGCAAAAAATATACAGCTTTTTACTCCCGACATGATTCTTATGGTGCCTCTCATGATTGAGACATTTGCCAGAAAGCTTGAGGAGGTAAGGGCAGCAGGGCTTCCTGCAGAGCCGGTCCGTAAGAAAATATTTGGAGAGAGGCTTCATACAATCTGCAGTGGCGGTGCGTACCTAAATCCTGATTATGTTGATTTATTTGCAGAGTTTGGTATCACCATATTGCAGGGCTATGGCATGACCGAGTGTTCTCCGGTCATAAGCACCAATCTAAGCTGGGATATCCGCAAAAACTCGGTAGGTAAGCTGATGCCAAACTGTGAGGCAAAAACAGTTGACGGTGAGCTTTTAGTCCGTGGTACAAGCGTGATGCAGGGATATTATAAGATGCCAAATGAGACAGAGGAGGCACTGTCGGATGGCTGGCTTCACACGGGTGACTTAGGCTATGTGGACGATGACGGATATATTTATCTGACCGGCAGAAGGAAGAACCTGATTATCACCAAAAACGGTGAGAATGTGTCACCGGAGGAGCTTGAAAACGCTCTGAGCGTAAATCATCTCATAAAGGAAATCATAGTGCGTGAGTCTGAAGGAGTGATAGAAGCTGAGATTTTCCCGGACAGCGAGTATGCTCAAAATACCGGCATCGCCGATATAAGGGCAGCACTGCAGGTGCTTATCGATGAGTACAATGTGAATGCACCTGCGTACAAGCGTATCTATAGCCTTAAAGTGAGGGAGAGTGAGTTTGAAAAGACGGCTTCACGTAAGATAAAGAGAAGCTGATATATAAAGAGGAAGCCGATGCATGTGGCTTGCATCGGCTATATATGAAAAAGATTAGTATGAGTATTGCGTAATTAATATGTTATGTTGCTTTTGTTTTGTATCTTTCGTTTATGATGTTAGTATACAAATCAATTGTGAAAACCGTGTGTTTTGAATTTCACTTTTCTGTAAACAAAATATGAACAAAGTGTGCAGGCCTAAGGTACTACAAAAAATCCTTAGACAATATCATGATTTTGTGTATAATTATAGTATCGGTATTTGTTAGTGCATATAGGATAAGATTTTATGCATAATCAAACAGCGATATTATTTTTTTACAAGGGGAAAAAGATGAAATTATTAAGTTTTGCAATCCCATGTTACAATTCAAAGGATTACATGGAGCATTGTATAGAGTCCATCCTGCCGGGTGGAGATGATGTGGAGATAATTATTGTTGATGACGGTTCAAAGGATGAGACAGCAGCGATAGCTGACAGATATGCAGCCGAATATCCTGACATAGTAAAGGCTGTACACCAGGAGAACGGTGGACATGGAGAGGCTGTAAACACAGGTCTCAAAAATGCCACAGGCAAATATTTCAAGGTCGTTGACAGCGATGACTGGGTGGATCTCGATTCATACAAGAAGATACTGGACAAGCTAAGGGAGTTTGAGCAGGAGAATACACAGATTGATATGCTTCTTGCCAACTATGTCTACGAGAAAGAAGGAGCAAAGCGTAAAAAGGTTATGCGTCAGACCGGCTTTCCGCGCAATGAGATATTTACCTGGAGTGATATAAAGCATATTTATAAGGGGCATTACATACTGATGCATTCGGTAATATACAGGACAGAGCTTTTGAGAAGCTGTGGACTTGAGCTGCCAAAGCATACATTTTATGTGGATAATATCTATGTATATAAGCCGCTTCCGTATGTGCGCACGATGTACTATCTGGATGTGGACTTCTACAGATATTTTATCGGTCGAGATGACCAGTCGGTCAATGAGCAGGTGATGATACGCCGTATTGACCAGCAGATTCGTGTAAATAAGATTATGTTTGACGATGTCAAATTGCATGAGATAACAAATGAGATGTGCAGGAAGTATATGTACAGCTATCTGGAGATTATTACGACTATTTCTACTATTCTGGCAATTATCTCAGGCACCGATGAGAACATGGCTAAGAAGGATGAACTGTGGGCATACATGAAGGAGCACGATGAAGAAACCTACAAGAAGCTGCGCCATGGCGTCATGGGACAGTTAATGAACCTGCCGGGCAAGGGAGGCAGAAAGGTAGCTATCGGTGCGTATAAGCTGTCACAGAAGGTTGTTGGATTCAATTAGACGGATGTGAAATAAGGAGTATTATATGGATGAGGTATTATCATCAATTAATTAAAGTAAAGACCACAGAGCAAAACAGAGCCTCTGTGGTCTTTTAATATTGCAATTAAATTATTCTCCAAGTGTGAGCATGGTATCTATGCAGGCCTTGGCCTTTGTTCTTATATCGTCAGGCAGTATGATTTCTTCTCCGCCTGCTCCCTTAACACAATTGTATACATCCATCAGGGTAGTGAGCTTCATATTGTGGCATACGCAGTCCTTTGAGAGCGGATAGAAGCTCTTTTCAGGGCACTCATACTGTAAGTGCTGCAGTATGCTGTTCTCAGTTCCGATGATAAATTCCCTGTCTGTGCTGTTTTTAGCATAGTCAATGATGCCGGTGGTGCTTCCGATATAGTCTGCAGCCTTTGAAACCTCAGCAAGGCACTCCGGATGTACGAGAAGCTTTGCAGCAGGATGAGCCGCTTTTGCTCTCTCAACATCTGCTATTGACATGCGCAGGTGAGTAGGACAGCCACCATGTACAAATTTGAAGGTCTTTTCCGGAACCTGTTCCTCAACCCATGCGCCCAGATTGCAGTCAGGGATGAAAAGAATCTTGTTATTGTCAATATTTTTAACAATTTTTACAGCGGATGAGGATGTGACGCACACATCGCATATGGTTTTAAGCTCTGATGTGGTGTTTATGTAGGCAACCACTGTATAGTCAGGGTTTTCGGCCTTTAACGATTGTAAGAGCTCTACATCGAGCTGCTCCGCCATAGGACAGCCGGCTGAGCTGTTTGACAAAAATACATGCTTGTCAGGAGATAAAATCTTGCAGGTCTCTGCCATGAAGCGGACACCGCACATGAGCACATTCTTCTGTGGTGCTGTGGCAGCCTGCTTGCTGAGTCCGTATGAGTCACCTGTGAAGTCAGCAACCTCAAGTATCTCGTGACTCTGATAAGCGTGAGCTAATATACAGATATCATTTTCCTTCTTTAATCGGATAATCTCATCCTGTAATTCTCTTGTTGTCATCATAATATAATATACCTCTTGAAATTCCTAGTGTGATTGAAGCACAGTTATATCAATGTAAGCTCCTTTTGGATTTTACATAAAGAACCGGCCAAAATAAATAAGTTACTTGTCATTATACTTAGCTGTAAACCAGCTGTCAACACAAAAGTTTTACAGGTGTCTTGTCAGTTGTAAATTTTAGTGTTATAATACGCCCATTACAGTAAATCGCATCCAGGGGTATGTTGCTAAAGAAGCGGCTACATTGGTGGATGCAGGTAAATAAAAGAGGTAACATATTATGAATACAGATGTACTTATTGTGGGAAGCGGCTGCTCAGGTCTTTATTGTGCGCTTAAGCTTCCAAGAGACGTAAGAATTACACTGATAACAAAGTCAGATCTTGAGAGCAATGATTCATATCTGGCGCAGGGCGGCATGTGCATGCTTAAAGAGCAGTCTGATTTCGACAGCTTTTTTGAGGATACCTTAAAGGCCGGCCACTACGAGAATGACAGGGAGTCGGTTGGGATAATGATAAACTCATCACCTGAGGTGGTGAAGGATCTTGTTTCATACGGAGCAGATTTTGCGAGAAATGATGACGGCTCACTTGCCTATACGAGAGAGGGAGCTCATTCACACAACAGAATTATTTTCCATGAAGATGTGACCGGAAAAGAGATAACAAGCACATTGCTTGCACAGGTTAAGAAGCTTTCAAATGTGACACTCATGGAGTATACGACGATGGTTGATATCATCGAAAGGGACAACAAATGCTACGGCGCTATCATCAGAAAACAGGATGGCACGCTGGAAAAGGTGACAGCGGCATACACTGTCATGGCTTGTGGCGGAGTTGGAGGACTGTACAGATTTTCAACAAATTTCAGACATCTGACAGGTGACTCGCTTGCCATTGCAAAAAAGCATGGCATAGAGCTTAAAAACCCAGACTATGTGCAGATTCACCCAACGACCTTTTACATGAAAAAGCATGAGGACAGAAGCTTTCTCATTTCAGAGTCCGTAAGAGGCGAGGGGGCTAAGCTTTTAGACAAGAATATGAACAGGTTTGTCGATGAGCTCTTACCAAGAGACGTGCTGACCGGCAAAATCCGTGAGCAGATGAAAAAGGACGGCACAGACTTTGTCTGGGAGGATTTGCGTACCATTCCAAGGGATGAGCTTGTATCACATTTTCCAAATATCATTGAACATTGCAAGGAGATGGGATATGATGTCTTCAAGGAGCCTATTCCTGTTGTTCCGGCACAGCACTATTTCATGGGCGGCGTCAAGGTGAATCACCACAGCCGCACATCCATGGAAAGTCTCTATGCAGTTGGAGAGACCGCTTGCAACGGAGTGCACGGAAGAAACCGTCTTGCAAGCAATTCACTGCTTGAGAGCCTGGTATTCGCAAAGCGTGCGGCAGGACAGATGGCGGAGCTTGGCTTTGTAAATGATGAGATAGCAGCCAAAAAGGCCGCAGATAGCATCGACCTCGCAGACTACAGCGATGAAAAAGCTGTAGAGAGAGAATACAGGAAGCTCGCCATGGAGGCAATAGAGGGACGCACCGGTGCACAAGACATGAATGCCGAATCAGGTGTCGTCTACATTCAGGCATAAAAGCAAGTTTTAGCCTTTAAGCGAGTGGACAGCCAAAGGCTGGCCATACGAGCAATATCGGAAATTATAGACAAGCTACAGTCCGTACATCATAGAGGCGATTTTAATGGCGGTAATAGCTGTAGTAACCAGGTTTCGCACTCGTAAATCTGCGAAGCCGGAGAGTACACAGTGTGTTCCGAAGAAAAATATGAACTGCCACGGGGTTCCATTAACGCAGTTAATGCAAACAAGTGGCAAATTATAAAGCACTATCCAAAAAAATCCCGTGGCTGACTTCATATTTTTCTGAGGAATATACTGCGTACTACCCCGGCACCGCACAGCATAAAAAGTGCGAAACCGTAATAAATAATAATTTGAACGAAAGGAATCTAAATATATGTACGATCAGGTAACACTGGGTCTCAACGTAGACCCATTCATATTAAGCGCATTAAAGGAGGACATCACAAGCGAGGACGTATCCACAAACAGCGTGATGCCACATCCACAGGCAGGAGAGGTGGATTTAATCTGCAAACAGGACGGAATCATCTGTGGACTGCAGGTTTTTGAGAGAGTTTTCACACTGCTTGATGCAGATACAAAGGTAGAGTTTTACGTAAAGGATGGCGATAAGGTAGAAAATAAGCAGCTTATCGGCAAGGTTTACGGGGATATCAGAGTACTCTTGTGCGGTGAGAGAACTGCGCTCAATTATTTACAGCGCATGAGTGGAATTGCCACATATACCAGTCAGGTTGCAGCACTCTTAGATGGCACAGGCATCAGGCTTTTGGATACCAGAAAGACAACTCCAAACAATAGAATTTTTGAAAAATACTCGGTCAGAGTCGGCGGTGGAAACAACCACAGATACAATCTCTCGGATGGAGTGCTTCTTAAGGATAACCACATCGGAGCAGCTGGCGGCGTAAAAGAGGCAATCGCCATGGCAAAGGCCTATGCTCCGTTTGTCAGAAAGATTGAGGTTGAGGTAGAGAGCTTTGATATGGTGAAGGATGCGGTTGAAGCCGGTGCCGACATTATCATGCTCGACAACATGTCCACAGAGCTTTTAAAGCAGTGCATCGACTACATTGACGGCAGAGCCGAAATCGAGGTTTCGGGAAATGTTACCAAAGAAAATATTGAAAGAATAAAGGGTCTTGGTGTAAACTATGTATCAAGTGGTGCGCTCACACATTCAGCGCCTATTATGGATTTATCACTTAAAAATCTACATGCAGTATAGATTTTAGATTGCCGGTCTCACTATGCTGTGACAGTAATGTTTTACGGAAAGGAACGAAAATGAACGGTGATGAGAGAAGAAAAAAAATAATAAATATTCTATCCTCGTCAAAGTCGCCTGTGGCGGGAGTTGCGCTTGCAAAGGAGCTTGATGTGAGTCGTCAGGTGATTGTGCAGGACATAGCACTGCTTCGAGCAAACGGAGCCGCGATTTTTTCGACAAACAGAGGATATCTGATACAGGCGGATAAGCAGTATTCGAGAGTATTAAAGGTGGTTCACGAGGATGATGAAGTAGAGGAGGAGCTTTCGACAATAGTTGATGCCGGAGGCCATGTGAAGGACGTATTTGTATACCACAAGGT
>OKUN01001175.1_pt1 | contig 10345 bp, 7 predicted proteins | sample 1606581 | NCBI WGS metagenome assembly OKUN01 (sample SAMEA3882509, study PRJEB24775) | human gut metagenome | biome: human-associated habitat; feature: intestine environment; material: feces | place: Netherlands | collected 2009/2010
CGCCCCGGCAGGCCGTCAGCCCAGCCCGGGCGCACGCTTTGCGCCCAACTCTGCGCCCGGCCACAAACCCAAAAACAATCAACAGAAAGAGAACGCAACGTGGAAAACTGGAAAGAAGAAAAAGTAACCCTGTTCCCCCGCCGCCTGTTCCTGCGGCTGGCTGCACTGGCGCTGGCCGCTGTGCTGGCGCTGGGGCTTACCGCCTGTGACAGCAGCGGCGGACACATCGTCAAGCCCTCCACCGGGGCAAGCCAGCCCTTTGAGATGCACTTCATTGACGTAGGGCAGGCGTTGAGCGTATTGGTAGAGTGTGACGGACAGTTCATGCTCTACGACGGCGGCAATGTGGACGATGGCAGTCTGGTGGTATCCTACCTGCAAAAGCAGGGGGTGGAGCAGCTGCAATATGTGTTCTGCTCCCACGCCCACGAGGACCATGTGGGCGGGCTTGCCGCCGTAATGGCAAAATTCCCGGCGGGGCACGCTTACAGTCCGGTGACCGAGAGCAGCACCAAATGCTTCAACGATTTTGTCAAGTACACCCGGCAACAGGGCTTGCAATTGGAGGTGCCCTCCGTGGGCACCGTCTGGCCGCTGGGCAGCGCCACCGTCACCATGCTGGGCCCGGTAACGCAGTACAGCGAGACCAACAACACCTCACTGGTGCTGCGCATCGACTACGGCAACACCAGCTTTCTGTTGACCGGCGACATGGAAAATACCGCCGAGACTGACCTTGTAAACAGCGGTGCCAACCTGAAAGCCGATGTGCTGCAAGTAGGGCACCACGGCTCCAGCACCAGCACCGGCTACCTGTTTCTGAACGCTGTTCTGCCGGAAATGGGCGTCATCTCCTGCGGCGCAGGCAACAAGTACGGCCACCCGCACGAGGAGACGTTAAGCATCCTGCGGGACGCAAAGGTGGACGTCTACCGCACCGACCTGCAGGGCACCATCACCATTGGCAGCGACGGCCAGAACTTCACCGTGGGCACCGAGCACTTTGTGCCGGACAGCCAGCTGAACCCCACCGACCCGTCGTCCTCCAGCACTGCGCAGCAGGCCTACATCGGCAACGTGAACAGCAAAAAGTTCCATCTGCCCACCTGCGCAAACCTGCCTGCGGAAAAGAACCAAATCCTCTTTTCCAGCTATGACGAAGCCATTGCCGCAGGCTATACCCCCTGCGCAAGCTGCATCAAATAAAAATATTTTTATAAAAAGAAAGACACCGGCGGCCTGCAAGGCTGTCCGGTGTCTTTCTTTCATAATCGTTACTGTGCAGCGGGAAACTCCTTCTCCCGCTCTTCTTTCAGGATGGCAGTGGCGCGCTGCATGGTAGCAGCGGCGCGGCGCAGCTCTTCGTCCCCAAGCTCGGCACGCATCCGGCGGTAGCAGCGCTGCAAAAGCGCCTGCTCCTCCGCCATCAGCTCCACCGCCTTGCTGGAAAGCTCCACATAGGTGCGCCCGGCCTCGCGGTCGGTTTTCCATGTTACAAAGCCGCTGTCCTGCAGCTTCTCGATGCCCTTGGAAAGCTCGGTCACCCGCAGCCCCATGGCGGCGGCAAGGTCGGCAAGATAGAGTTTTTCGCCGGGGTGTTCCTCCTGCTCTACCTTGATATAATACAGGATGAGATAATCTGCCCGCTGGATGGTGCTGAACACCTTATCCACGTTAAGCTCGTGGAGAAAGAACCATTCCCCCTGATGCTGCTGCAATTCTTCCATGCTGATGCCCTCCCTTTATGCCCGCTGGCTGCGCGGGATATAATCATGGGTGCCGCCAAGGCTCTTGTAGGCCGGGCGGATGATCTTGTTGGCGCTGAGCAGCTCCTCGATGCGGTGGGCGCTCCAGCCCATGACGCGCGCCACGGCAAACAGCGGGGTGTACAGCTCCATGGGGATGCCCAGCATCTCGTACACAAAGCCGCTGTAAAAGTCCACGTTGGGGCTGACGCCCTTGAAGATCTTGCGCTCCTGCGCGATAAGCTGCGGTGCCATCCGCTCGATGCGGGTGTAGAGGGAAAGATCCTTATCCCGTCCCTTTTCGTGGGCCAGCTGCTCCACATAGCCCTTGAACACCACCTCGCGCGGGTCGCTGAGAGAGTAGACGGCGTGCCCCATGCCGTAGATCAGTCCCTTGCGGTCGAAGGCCTCGCCGTGGAGCAGCTTTTTCAGGTAGGCTTCCAGCTCCTCGTCGTCCTCGATGTCGTGGAGGTTGTCCCGGATGTTCTGCATCATGTGCATGACCATCAGGTTAGCACCGCCGTGGCGCGGGCCCTTGAGGGAGCACAGCGCCGCCGCCATGGCCGAATAGGTGTCGGTGCCAGAGGAGGTGACCACGCGGGTGGTAAAGGTGGAGTTGTTGCCGCCGCCGTGCTCCATGTGCAGCAGCAGGGCAATGTCCAGCACGTGGGCCTCGAGGTCGGTGTACTTCTGGTCGGGGCGCAGCATCTTCAGCAGGTTTTCCGCCGTGGACAGGCTCGGGTCGGGACGGTGGATGTACATGCTGCCGCCGCACTCATAGTAATTGTAGGCGTGGTAGCCGTAGACCGCCAGCATCGGGAAAACGCTGATGAGCTTGATGCACTGTTCCAGCTGGGTCTGCAGGTCGGTCTTGCCGATGTCGTCATCGTAGCTGGCCAGCGTCAGAACGCTGCGGGTCAGCGAGTTCATCAGGTCGTGACTGGGGGCCTTCATGATGACGTCGCGCACAAAGTTTGTCGGCAGGTCGCGGCATTTGGCAAGGCAGGCGGTGAAGCTCTCGAGCTGCTCCTTGTTCGGCAGGTCGCCGAGCAGCAGCAGATAGGCCGCGCCCTCAAACGCATAGCGCTTGCCGCGCAGACCGCGGATCAGGTCATAGACGTTGTAGCCGCGGTACCAGAGCTTGCCCTCGCAGGGAACCTTCTGGCCGTCGCGCTCCTCAAAGGCGTCGATGCGGGAAATGTTCGTGATGCCCGCCAGCACGCCCTTGCCGTTTTTGTCGCGCAGACCGCGCTTGATGTCGTATTGGGCAAACAGCGTGGGATCAATGCGGTTGTTGGTGACACATTCCTCGGTAAAAATGCGGGCTTCCTTTTCAATGGCTGCGTAGTCGCTCATGGTGACGGCCTCCCTTTCCCTTTCTTGTCCGTGTGTGGTAAACACTTTGTAGCAGCGGCGGGCTATTCTACAAATCGTATAACGCATAAATCTATTATACAAGGAAATTGGACAGTCTGTCAAACAAAGTTTTTGTGAACAAAATGACAAGGTTGTAGGGGCGGCGTCCTCGACGCCCCGCGGAGGGGTCAAGACCCCTCCCTACAAGGCCACAATAAATGGGGCGACAAACAAAAAGGGAGAGGCTCTCCCTCTCCCATGAAACGTGATTATACTTTTACTCCGCCACCAGCACCGTCACGCTCGTCGGGGCCAGCTCCAACGCATCCCGGAAACAGGGGCCGAAGGGTGTCACACCGGCGTGGACGCCGTCGCTTACTTTGCGCCAGGTACCGGCGGGCAGGCTGGCCCACTGGCGGGTGCGCTCGGGGTAGTAGACAGCCAGCTGACCCGCCGTGGCCGTGCCGTCGTTCTCCGGCACAAAGCCGATGAGCCAGCCCGGCAGCGCCAGAATAAACGGCTCCGGCTCCCCTGCCGCACCGCTCAGCCGCGGATAGGCGCGGCGGATGGCCAGCATGCCGCGGTAAAACGCCGTCAGCGCGGCAAACTCCGGGCGGTGGGCGCGGGTCCAGTCCAGCCGGTTCGTGGCCAGCGGCCCCTTGTAGCTGTTGTGGTCGCCGTACTTGGTGCGGCCCCACTCCTCGCCCGCCTGCATAAAGGGCAGACCCTGGCAGGTCAGGTAGATGCCCGCCGTCATGCGGTTCTGTGCCAGCAAATCGGCGTCGGGGCAGTCGTAATCGCCGCGGCGGCCCACGGCGGCCAGCTTGTCCCAGAGCGTGTAGTTGTCATGGGCGGAGACGTACTGCACGACCTGCCCGGCGCGCTTGGGCCAGAAGCCGTGTGCGCCGCTGCGCCACGCGCTGATCGAGTGCAGCACATCGTAGCCATGCTGCGGTGCGCCGTTGACATAGCCCGCGTTGGCCGCGTCAAAGACGTTGCCCTTGATGCAGTCCCGCGTGTCATCGCAGAAAAATCCGATGCGTTCATGCAGCGCGTCGAGGGCGCGCTTGTCGGCGGGGCGTGCGCCGCCTTCAAGGTTCGTGCCGCCGCCCATCCAGGGCTCGCCGTACAGTAAAATGCTCTCGCCGCCGGGCAGACTGTCCAGCGCGGCGCGGATGGCGTTCATCGTGTCCACGTCTTCCAGCGCCATCAGGTCAAAGCGGAAACCGTCGATGTGGTAGGCTGTGGCCCAGTACAGCACCGACTCGACCACGTATTTGCGCACCATCGGGCGCTCGCTGGCCAGGTCACAGCCGCAGCCGGAGCCGTTGGTCATCATGTCGTTGGGCCAGCGGCGGTTCCAGTAGCCGGGCACGGTGCGCTCCAGATTGCTCTCGCCGTGGTAGGTGTGGTTGTAGACGACGTCCATCACGACGCCCAGCCCCGCGCGGTGCAGCGCGGCGACCATGGCGCGGCACTCCTTGACGCGCACCTCGCCGTGGAACGGGTCGGTGGCAAAGCTGCCCTCGGGCACGTTGTAGTTCTGCGGGTCGTAGCCCCAGTTGTAGCCGCCGTCGGGGCGGGACTCGTCCACCGTGGCATAGTCGCAGATGGGCTGTAATTGCACATGGCTGATGCCCAGATTTTTCAGATAATTCAGGCAGGTCGGGTGTTCGCCGTCGTTGTCCAGTGTGGTGTCATCGGGCGTGAAGCCCATGAACTTGCCGCGCCACTCCGGTTTTACACCGCTGTGCCCGTCAGCGGAAAAGTCCGCCACATGCACCTCCCACACGCTGCGGGCGTGGGCCGGGATGTCGGGGCGCCGGTCATGCTCCCAGCCGTCGGGGGCGGCCTGTGTCAGGTCCACCACCATGCCGCGGGTGCCGTTGGCCCCGGCGCTGCGGGCGTAGGGGTCCACGACCTCATGCACGCGGCCATCCGGGAAGTAGATGCGGTAGATGTAATACGTCCCGTGCAGGTTGCCGGGCAGCACAATGGCCCAGACGCCGCCATCGCCGCGGCGCATTTCGTGTACGCCCAGCTCTTTCGCGCCCGGCTCGGCGTCGGTGCCGGTGGCATACAGGCAGACCACGACCCCGCAGGCAGTGGGAGCCCACAGCTTGAAGGTGGTTTCCTCCGCCGTTGGATTTGCGCCGAGGTCGCTGCCGTGGTAATAGGGCAGCTCACAGGCCTGATGCCAGTTCATGAGTGATCGCTCCTTACAAATAGTCTGCATTTATTGTAGCAGGTGGAGCGACAGTTTGCAAGGGAAACGTTTCAACGCCCAGCGGAAACCTTTGCATCCGGTATCCCATGTAAACAAGCCATACACAAGCAAAAATCCCCTGCCCGTGCGGACAGGGGATGCGGTTGCTTATAGAGGTGAATTACTCGCCCAGATGCCAGATGTCCTTGTTGTACTCGGCAATCGTGCGGTCACTGCTGAACAGGCCGGCCTTGGCAATGTTGATGACGCACTTCTTGCGCCAGCCCAGCGGGTCGCAGGCGTAGTCGCTCAGGGCCTGACCCTTGCGCACCACATAGGCGTTGAAGTCGGGCAGCGTCTGGAACCAGTCCTTCCAGACCAGCTCGTCGTGCAGGCGGCGCAGGTTTTCCTCATGCCCGGCGGCCAGCATCTCCGGCCCGACGAGGAAATCGACGGCGCGGCGGATGTTGGGGTCACCCTCCACCCACTGGCTGGCCTGATAGTCGCCCATCTCATAGCGGTGGATGACCTGATCGGACGTCTGGCCGAAGATATAGATGTTCTCATCGCCGACCTGCTGACAGATCTCGACGTTCGCACCGTCCATCGTGCCAAGCGTCAGCGCACCGTTGAGCATGAACTTCATGTTGCCGGTGCCGGACGCCTCCTTGGAGGCCAGCGAGATCTGCTCCGACAGGTCGCAGGCGGGGATGAGCTTCTCAGCGGCGGTGACGTTGTAGTTTTCCACAAAGACGATCTGCAGATACTTCGACACAACCGGGTCCGCCGCAATGACCTTAGACAGGGTCAGCAGGGCGTGGATGATGTCCTTGGCAATCGTGTACGCCGGGGCGGCCTTGGCACCGAAGATGCTGACCAGCGGCGTGGCGGGCAGATGCCCGGCCTTGATCTCATGATACTGGTGGATCAGGTAGAGCAGGTTCAGCTGCTGGCGCTTGTACTCATGCAGACGCTTGGACTGGATGTCGAACATTGCATCCGGGTCAACGGTGATGTTCTGCGTGCGGTGCAGCCAGTCGGCCAAAGCGCGCTTGTTCTGCGCTTTGACGGCGGAGAACTGCTGCAAAATATCGACATTTTCCGTGTAGGGCAGCAGTTTTTCAAGCTCGGCGGCGTCCTTGCGGAAGCCGGAACCGATGAGCTTTTCGATCTCGGCGGTCAGTGCCGGGTCGCACTCCAGCAGCCAGCGGCGGAAGGTGATGCCGTTGGTCTTATTGTTGAATTTTTCGGGGTAGAGCTGGTAAAAGCCGTGCAGCTCGCTGTTTTTCAGGATTTCGGTGTGCAGATGGGCAACGCCGTTCGTCGAGTGGGTGAAGTGGATGTCCATGTGGGCCATGTGAACGCGGTCGTCCCCGTCGATGATGGCCAGACTCTCGTCGGTGGTGCGGGTGCGGGCCAGCGTGTCGAGCTTTTCAATGATGGGCATGAGCTGCGGCACGACGGCGTCCAGATAGGCGCGGGGCCACTTTTCGAGCGCCTCGGCCAGAATGGTGTGGTTCGTGTAGGCACAGGTCTTTGTGACGATCTCGACGGCCTCGTCAAAGTCGATGCCCTTCTCCCCCAGCAGGCGGATCAGCTCGGGGATAACCATGCTGGGGTGGGTGTCGTTGATCTGGATGGCGGCGTAGTCGGCCAGATCGTGGTAATCACAGCCGCGGGCGGCACACTCGGCCAGAATCAGCTGGGCCCCGGCGGAAACCATCAGGTACTGCTGGTAGACGCGCAGACGGCGTCCGGCCTCGTCGGAGTCATCGGGATACAGGAAAAGCGTCAGGTTTTTGTCGATGTCGGTCTTGTCGAACGTGATGCCGTCGTGGACGATGCTCTCATCAATGGTGTCGAGATCGAACAGATTCAGCGTGTTCGTGCGGCCCTCGTAGCCCGTGACGGCCAGCTTGTACAGACGGGCGCTGTAGGTCTTGCCGGCCAGCTCGACGGGATAGACCGTATCCGTTTTTTCCGCCCAGGAGTGGGCGGTCAGCCACGGGTCAGGCAGCTCGTTCTGGACACCGTCCTTGAAGGACTGGTGGAACAGGCCGAAGTGATACCGCAGGCCGACACCGTCGCCGGGCAGGTTCAGCGTGGCGAGGGAGTCAAGGAAACAGGCGGCCAGACGGCCCAGCCCGCCGTTGCCAAGGCTTGGCTCCGGCTCGACCTCCTCAATATCGGACAGTTTTTTCCCGGCAGCGGCCAGCGCGGCGCGGGTGTCGTCGTACAGCCCTAAATTGATAAGGTTGTTGGACAGCAGCTTGCCGATCAGAAACTCGGCGCTGATATAGTAGAGCTTGCGGCCCGTGACGGGACGGACGCGGGCGGCGCTCTGTTCGCGGACGATGTCCAGCAGGGCCAGATAGATTTCCTGATCCGTGCAGGCGGTCAGGGGCTTGTTGGTTCTGGCTTCCATCGAAGCAGTCATATTCATAAGAGGTTCCCTCCATTCGTGTATGGGCTTCTTGGGTACAACTTGGTTATACCACACAAAACGTGCATCTGACTTGCAAAATACCCGCAACTTATGGTACAATACTATCATGCGAGGTGAAAATATGGCGAAACAAGAGCGTTTACGCGAAGCAAAGCAACACGGGGCCGCGTGGTTCCCGTTCAATATCTACCCGTGCACGATCCCGAAGGACTTCCCGCAGGTGGCGCTGCACTGGCAGGACAGCATGGAGCTGGTCTTTGTCAAAAAAGGGCGCGGCATCGTGCAGGCCGGGCTGACGACCTACACGGCACAGGCGGGCGACATTTACGTGTTTGCCCCCGGCGTACTGCACGCCCTGCGCCAGCTGCCCGGCGAGGCAATGGAATATGAAAACATCATCTTTGAGCTGGAGCTGCTGGGCGGCGCCGGTGACATCTGTGCCGAGAAGTACCTGCTGCCGCTGCAGAGCGGACGTCTGGCTCTGCCCATGCGCCTTGGCCCGGAAGACTGGGGCTACAACTGGGCGGTGCGGTGCCTGCACGCGGCGGAGGAATTCAACAAGATCAAAGACGTGGGATATGAACTCTGTATAAAGGGCGAGCTGCTGCTGTTTCTGGCGGCGCTGGTGGGCCGCACCGGAGACCTGCCCCCTGCCGATACCCCCGATACCCGGCGGCTGAAAACCGTGGTGCAGCTTGTGAATGAGGGCTACGCGGGGGCGCTGCATGTGACCGACGCAGCGGCGGCCTGCGGATGCAGCCCCAGCCATTTTATGCGCTGGTTCAAGAAAATGACCGGCCAGGGCTTTACCGAATACCTGAACGAGCAACGCCTGAACGCCGCCGCCGATGCCCTGCGCAGCGGCAGCGACACCGTGCTGGCGATTGCGGAGCAATGCGGGTTTGAGAATTTGTCCTACTTCAACCGGCTGTTCAAAAAGCGGTACGGGATGACACCGCGGGAATACAGGGGGAGAAAATAAAAAAGGCTTCCCCCGCGGGGGAAGGTGGCCCGAAGGGCCGGATGCGGGGCGAGTCTGCGGCGAAATCCCGTGAACGGGTGGCTGCGGAAGCTTTGCCCTCATCCGTCCGCTTCGCGGACAGCTTCCCCCGCGGGGGAAGCCTGAAATTATGCCTTTTTGCTGTAATCCCGTGCGCCGTAAATCGCCGTGCCGACGCGGACGATGGTCGCGCCCTCGGCGATGGCGGCGGCGTAGTCGTGGCTCATGCCCATGGACAGAATGTCCATCTGTGCCCGGTCATAGTGCCGGGCGTCGGCTCTGGCCAAAAGCTCCCGCATCTGTGCAAAAAAACGGCGGGTCTCGGTGTCGTCGGCGTCGGCGGGCGGGATCGCCATCAGGCCGCGCAGACGGATGTGCTCCCTGGCGGCGGCAGCCTCCAAAAGCGGGAACAGGCTGTCGGCGTCCACGCCGCTCTTGCTGGCCTCCTCGCCAATGTTGATCTCGACGAGAATGTCCTGCACCAGCCCCAGACGGGCCGCGGCGGCATCGATCTTATCCAAAAGGCGCGTGCTGTCCACGCTCTGGATCAGCGCGGCGCGGCCTACGACCTTGTTGACCTTGTTCGTCTGTAAATGCCCGATGAAGTGCCCGGGCTTGCCGTTGTAGGCGTTCGCGTCGGTCTTTTCGACCAGCTCCTGCACATGGTTTTCACCGAACAGGTCAATGGGCAGGTCGGCGCTGCAGCGCACCTCCTCCACCGTGCGGGTCTTGCAGGCGGCGCAAAGGCGCACCTCTGCCGGGTCGCGGCCTGCGGCCTTGGCGGCAGCGGCCATCGTCTCACGGATCTTCGCGACGGCCTCGGCCATCTGCTGCTTCTGGGCTTCGGGAATCATCGCACTTCCTCCTGACTGTAAACGGCGCGGGAACCGCCGATGAACGGCGGACGGGTGCGGGCACAGAGCAGAATTGCCTGCCCGATGTGGTCCATCGACAAGCGCACCGGCACAGCCACGCGGCGCAGGTGCATACCGATCAGCGTGCCGCCGATGTCCATGCCCGCGGCGGCTCTGACCTCCTCCACAAGGACGGGGTCGTTAAAGCGCTGCCAGCAGTTCGTGGCCCAGCTGCCGCCCGCGTGGGGCTGCGGAATGGCCGAGACGATCTGATAGCCGTTGGCCTTCGCGGCCTCGCGCTCAATGACGATAGAACGGTTCAGATGCTCACAGCACTGGGCGGCCAGATAGACGCCCTGCTCCTGCAATGGCGGCAGCACGCCCGCCAGCACGGCAGCGGCAGCCTCCATGCTGGAATCCTTGCCGATGCGCCCGCCCATGATCTCGCTGCTGGAGCAGCCGACCACAAAAATGTCCCCGGTCTCAAGATGCGCAGCCTGCAGCAGTTCTTCCGCAGCCTGCCGCGCCTGCGCCGTAAGTTTTGCATAATCCACAGGTAATGCCCCCTTTGGTTACTATTATAGCAGGGGTGTCAATAAAAGAAAAGCCTTCCCCCGCGGGGGAAGGTGGCCCGCAGGGCCGGATGAGGGCGACCCTGCGGATGCTGCTCATAAATGGGTGGCTCAGACTGTCGAGAAACTCTTGTAGGGGCGAGCATTGCTCGCCCGTGCCCGTTTG
>OKUN01001182.1_pt1 | contig 10288 bp, 9 predicted proteins | sample 1606581 | NCBI WGS metagenome assembly OKUN01 (sample SAMEA3882509, study PRJEB24775) | human gut metagenome | biome: human-associated habitat; feature: intestine environment; material: feces | place: Netherlands | collected 2009/2010
TTTAGTGAAACCAAGGAATCTAAGAAAGAGTATCTGTCTCGTATGGCAATTCTGCTTGATATTATCAGAAATTTCCCTGATCTGAAAGCATCTCATCCGCTGCTTATGACAATGGATGATACCGATTTAAAAGAATTTGAAAACTACCTTTGCCTTGTAGTGTATAAGGATGTAGAGAGAACAAATAAGATGGTAGCGACAAATAATTCCTTGTTAGATTATAAGGATGTTATTTTCAGCTATCTGATTATGGATGTGATTTCTAATCTTCACAAGTATAACAACCCGGCATATGTTGGATATGCACAGGGGTATTCTTTCGACAGCTTTATTAGGGCATATGCCAAAAATGCAGTTAGGCAGGCAATTTCTGAAAAGACAGGATTGAATAAGCATCAGCTGGCAAAGGCGAACCATGTGAAAAAGACAATCCGCCTGGTAGCGCTTGCAAAGAAGATCAGCATGGATTGTGTGACGATTGATGATATTTTTGAATATCAGGGAAAAGTGGGTGACAGCCTGTGTCTGAAAAAGGAAGTCATCAGCGAAGTTCTTGGATATATGAATACACCGGTACATAATGACGGAATGGAAGAATTTGATGTACCGTATATGGATTCAGAATATGAAGAATCTGAAAAGAATGAGACAAAGGAACTATTAAGAGCATTCTTTGATAACCTGCGTAGTGCACAGAAGTATATCTTTTTGCAGAGATGCCAGTCCAAAGAAGAGGGAGCCACAGTAAAGCAGATGGCAAAGAATGAAAGACTGATTGCTCTTTGTCTGTTAGATGAAGTTAGTAAAAGGAACATTACGGTTGGTAATTTGTCTATCATGAGACCCAAGGGGAAGACAGATGCACCACAGATAGAAGAAGTATTTGAAAACGTACAGTATGTAAAACTGGAATTCATTGACTATATGTACAGGGATGCAAAGAAAAGATTGATAGGATACATTAGAGATCATGGACTTAGACAACAGGATCTGGAAGGCTGCCTTGGAGATCTTTTGGATGAAGAATGGTATAAGATAAATATGTAATGGGAAAGTGCTTCGGTTTTGGAATCGGAGCACTTTTGACGTCTGATTGACGCATGGGATTTTCAGAGAGTGACGTCAGAATGACATTAGGGAAAATAATCAAATACACTGACTACATGGTGTTTTGTGTAAGAGTGGCGGAATTATCATACTTTATGGAATAGAGCACAGATAATCGTGGTACTGGTGGGTCTTGTAGTGATCTTTAAAGAAAAGATTACGGAGATCGTTAATTCTATTTTCAGTAAAATTACCAGCCAGACGAAAAAAATATAAGAGCATGACCTTATGAAAGAAAACGGATACATGACAATATATCTTGCGCTTACACTTGGTGTGATGATTTCACTGTGCCTTGCGTTGATAGAAGGTTGCCGGTACCGGGGGATCTGCCTGGAAACAGAATGTGTTATGGACATAGGAATGGATAGTATTCTGGCGGAATATCACAGAGAGTTATTCGCACAGTATAATCTTTTCGCAGTAGATTGTTCCTATGGAACCGTGCATGGGACGACAAAATTGACAGAAGAACACCTTCTGGAATATATGAATCACAATTTTTCACTGGAAGATATTTTCCTCGATAAATTTCTGTATCGTGATTTTTTTGCGCTGGAAGCAGAAAAAGCAGAAATGACAAAGGCTGCTTTTGTGACCGATGGGGATGGAGAAGTCTTTCGCAGAATGGCGGTGGACGCAATAGAAGATGATGTCGGCATCGGACTTTTGCAACAGATAAAAGAATGGGTGAAGACCATAAAATCCCGTGGACTGTTGGAACGCAGTGTAGAAGAAGAAAAACAGACCGTGGATGCGCAGATCCGGGAATACGACGGAAGAGAAACGGCTGACGGAAAAGTAATTCATATCGAAAATCCCACAGAGGCATTGGAGGAAAAAAAGAAAAGCGGAATACTTTCACTGGTGCTTCCCGAAGAAGAGATTTCAGATCGCAGAATAGAAACAGAACAATTCATAGAAGCGAGAGAGGAACGAGATCAGATCAATCGGGGAAATATTGCGCTACAATCCCAGACGGAATGGGAAAAAGAGAAGGAAAGAATATTATTTCATGAGTATCTGCTGAAATATATGGGAAGGTATAGTACTGAGAAAAAAACCAGTCCGCTGTGGTATCAGGTGGAATATATCATCGCAGGAGAAGAAAGTGACCGGGAAAATCTTCGTTATGTGATAAACAGGATATTTGCGATCAGGGAAGCCGCAAATGCCGCTTATTTGTTCGGAAGTGAAGAAAAATATGCGGTTGCGGAAGTTTTGGGTGAAGCGCTGGCAGCAGTTATGATGGTTCCGGAAATAGGAGAATTGTTTACAATCTCATTGATACTTGGGTGGGCATTTGCGGAGAGCGTGTATGATGTCAGAACAATGCTTGCCGGAGACAAAATACCTTTACTGAAAAGTGACAGCACCTGGCACTGTGGATTACAGACGATATTACAGGGAAACCTGACGGATGAGGGACGTTCCGGAGATGCGGATGCTGTGACGGATCTGGGTTATGAGGACTATCTGAGAATATTTTTGCTACTTTGTGATGAAAGAACCGTCACCTACAGAGCAATGAATATTGTGGAGCAGGATATCAGAGTTACCCCCGGAAATCAGAACTTTTGTCTGGATGCATGTATTGCGGAACTTCAAATGAATGTAAAGGTGAAGAGCCGATATGGATATAGTGTTGAGATAGAACGCCAGAAATCCTATATAACGTCCTTCGAAGCGGCGACGGGTATGTCGGAGTAAAAAGGAGGTGGGCGGTGATGTCCTCTTTATGGGAACAATGCAAAACAACTATGAAACAAAAACACATGAGACCTTCTCCGAAAATAAGAAATATTCTTAACCCATGTAAAAAAATTCTCCCCGCAAAATTATCATTAGTCATTGAATACATAAAGAGGATATCACTGCCCATGCTCCAAAGGACCTGCGTCAGGGGAAGTATGACGGTAGAAGCAGCGCTGGTGCTGCCCCTGTTTTGCTTTTTTGTGATTTCTATGGGTAATGCCATAGAAATCATAAGGCTGCACGGAAATCTGGAAGTGGCATTGTGGAATGCCGGGCGGCAGATCGGTGTCTACGGTGCATTACCGGAGGGGCAGCAGGGTTCTGCAGATCACAGACTGGAGGCAGTTGCCGTATCTTATACTTATGTCAAGGAACAGATCGAAGAACAGCTGGGAGAGGAATATCTGGAAATGTCACCTTTGGACGGAGGAAGTGATGGATTACAGTTCTTGGAGAGCAATATTGAAGGTGACATTTATACAATCAATATGACTTATAGGATTGCGGGAATATCTCAACTGTCAGGATTCAAAAAATTTCGAATGGCCAATCGTTATTACGGCCATATGTGGAATGGGTATGAAATTCCGGAGCCGGAAGACGAAGAGTATATATATGTTACGGAAAACGGCAGAGTATATCATACGAACAGAGAATGTACGCACATTCGGCTGTCCGTCCGTGTGGTGGAAGCGACAGAGGCTCTGCGGGAGTACAGACCATGTGAGAAATGCACAGACAAAATACCGCATCCGACAGGAGGACTGCTATTTTTCGTTTCGGAAAACGGAGAATGTTATCACAGCCGGCGGGATTGCCCCGGATTAAAACGGACAGTACAAAAAATTCCCAAAGAGGAAGCTTTCAAATATGAAGTGTGTAGCAGATGCAGGGGAAATAATTCGAAAGATAGGTAAAACAAAATGGTATTTTGGGTGGAAAAAATCATATGGAGTGTTTATCTCGGAAAGATAAGCCTGTGTGATATTCGGAAAAGAACAATTCCGGTATGGCTGCTGTTTTTAGGAAGCTTACTTGTCATAACAGATATCTGCATAATGGGCTGGAAAACAGGGATTATTGTAGAAATGGTACCGGGGATAATATTGCTTCTCCTGACAAAGATGACGGAAGCAATCGGCATGGCGGACGGCATTGTATTGATCCAGTTGGGAAGTATATGCAGAGATGGACAGGCATTGCTTATATTTTGTCTGAGCCTTATTTATATATTTCTGTATTCTATGATTCTTTATATGCTTAGACGGGATCGAAAAAGGCGTATTCCGTACATCCCTTTTTTATTTTTGGCTTATTTAACCACCTGGATGATATAAAACCGGAGGAAATGTAATTATGAAAAAAGAGTCTGATGCGTATTTTACAGTAGAAGCTGCAATTCTTTACCCGATAATTCTGTCAGTTATTTTATTAATGACCTATTTGTTGCTTTTTCGATATGACAGATGCCTGTTGGAACAGGATATAGGAAAAGCGACCGTTCTCAGCGGAAGTAAGTGGACACTCACAAAAGAGCAGCTGAATGACTATATGCAGAAGAAAGCATTGCATTTTGACGAGGAGAAATATATTGCGTGGGAGAATGAGGACCCATTGTGGAATCTGGAAAAAAACGATGTCATTCTTGAAAAAACAGGACGACTCAGATATCCTTTTGCCGGTATGGGAACGCAAGAAAAATATTGGAGTGCCAAAGCTTCTTTTCAAGTGGATAGGATTTCGCCGGTATTTTGGCTGAGAAGAAGCAGAAATGCACAGAACAAAAGGGATAATACGGAAGAAAATAATTAAGAAGGGAAAGTTTAGCTATGATAAATACAGAATATATTCGAAGCCTGAATGCAAACTATGAAAGAATGGCTCTGGGAGAAAAGCCAGAGGAAAAAAGATATCAATATTGTATGATCAGCCGGGGAGGAATCAAGGGATTGCTCCCATGCAGCCTGCGATATATTGATGGAAATGCCTATCTGTATTATGACATTACATCTAGACAGAATATAGCACAGCTTTTTGATAAAAAGGTGATAAACAGACAGTGGCTGACTGATTTTTTGTGGAGCATGAGAAGAGTCCGACAGGAAATGTCCCGTTTTTTATTGGAGGAGAGCAATATCGTATGGTTTCCGAATCATATCTATCAGGATTTGGAAAAGAATGATTTCTATTTCATATACATTCCTTATTGCAGGCAGGAGACCGGTTTTCATGAATTACTGGAATACCTGATAGAACATATTGATTACCAGGATGAAGAAATGGTGGAATATTTGTATAAGGCATATGAACAGTATGAGACGGCCGGAGAAGTGTATCTGCAGCAGAAAATTTATGAAGATGCGGAATGCCTGCGGATCTCCGGAATCGATCCGACAGAACATACAAAAGAGGAAATGATACAACAAAAGACGGAGGATATTTTGCCGGCAGAAGAAAAAATAGAGAATAAACGGGAAGAAAATCGAACGACAGGTGAGAAAAAGAGTTTATTTGCATTATGGGAAAACCGCAAAAAGAAAGAGAAACAAGAAAGGGAAAATTATAGCAGAAATCTGCAACTGACCATGAACGGATATGCGGTAGCAGAGGAAACGGCATATGAAGAGGAAGATATGGGTCGGACTGTATATATGGGAGAACAGTCGGCAATGCGTGAAATAAAACATCGATTGCTGACGGAAGAAGGATCACTGATCGCAACATTGGACCAGGAAGCTTATACAATAGGCAAGAAAAGGGGAGAGGCGGATCTGGTACTGGAGGATCTGTCGATCAGCAGACTTCATGCCAGAATTGTAAAAGAAGAAGACGGATATTATCTGGAAGATATGAATTCCACGAATGGAACTTTCAAAAACGGGCTTCGCATGCAGCCTTATGAGAAAAGAAAATTGGAAGAGGGTGATGAGATAACCTTTGGAAAAAGGACATTGATATACCGTTGATATAAGTATGACATCCTTTTGGTTGACGCAATGCCGGAAACAGTGGTACATTTTAGATATTGATATTAAGGATGATCATTTCCGGAGGAACAGGATAGATGCAAAAAAGACAGAACCTTCCTATTGTGTGCGGAACACTTGTGGTAATCAATGTTATTGTGTATCTGATATGTACTTTTACGGGGGATCTGTTATATAATATAGGCGAACTGGACGCAGTAGCTGTGTTGCGGTATGGGGAGTATGGAAGAATTTTATCATCCACTTTTTTACATGCGGGCATAGAGCACCTTTTTAATAATATGGTAATCCTGTTTTTTCTGGGAGCAATGATAGAAAAAGTAACAGGGCATTTACAGTTTTTGATTCTGTATTTATTATCCGGGATCGGCGCCAATATTTGTTCTCTGATTTATAAGGTGATAGCAATGGAAAGAATTGCTTCGGTAGGGGCAAGCGGTGCGATTTTCGGCTTGGACGGAGTGTTGTTGGCATGGATTTTACTGGATCGGAGATCTATGCCGGATGTTACACCCAAACGAGTAATACTGATGATCGCGTTATCTCTTTATAATGGATTCACGGCGCAGAACGTGGACAATGCAGCGCATGTGGGCGGGCTTTTGACCGGTTTCCTGGCAGGGGCATTGCTCTGTATGATAAGAAAGCAAAAAAGAAATCGAGAGGTGTAGACTTGAATATCAATATCTATTACGGAGGACGGGGGATTATTGATGATCCTACCATTTATGTCATCAACAAAATGCAGGAAGTCCTGGAGGAGCTGCGTGTACACGTGGAGCGGTATAACCTCTATGACGGCAAGACCAATATTACAACATTGCCGCAGACGCTAAAAGAAGCAGACGGTATTATCCTGGCAACTACGGTGGAATGGTACGGTATTGGCGGCTATATGCAGCAATTTCTGGATGCCTGCTGGCTATATGGTGATAAGGAAGCCATTGCCGGTATTTATATGTGTCCGGTAGTAATGTCTACTACATATGGAGAGAGGGAAGGTAAACTGAACCTGGCTACGGCATGGGAGATTCTGGGTGGACTGCCCTGCAGTGGAATCTGCGGATATATAGAGAATACTGTGTCTTTGGAAATGAATGAGCAGTATGGCCATATTATTGAGAAAAAAGCGGAGAACATGTATCGCACCATCAATCAGAAACTGGCCAGTTTTCCGGCCAGTAATAAGGTGATGAGACAGAAAATTACAATTCCGAAATCCATTAATCTTACGCCGCAGGAGACGGAGCAGCTGTCGGAGTATGTGTCGGATGACAGTTATGTGCAGAGGCAGAAAGAGGATATTCAGGAGCTTACCAGCATGTTCCGTGGAATGCTGGATAATAACGGAGCAGATGGTGAAGAAGAATATCTCAGTGAATTTAAGAAGGCATTTGTTCCACAACCGGGTTTTGAAGCAATTTATACTATTATAATAGAAGAAAAGAAAGCACCTATGTGGATTGCAGTGAATGGGACCTCTGTGGAATGTGGCTACGGAGAAACCGAAAAACACGATGTTGAGATGTCCATGAACCGAGCTGCAATGGAAGATATTATAAATGGAAGAATGACTTTTCAGAGAGCATTTATGTCCGGCGTTATGCAGCGCATGAAAGGGGATTTCCGTATTTTGAGAACCTTGGATCAGGCATTTCCGTTTGAGGAAAAGGATAGATAAACAGATAGGAGCGAGAAAGATGAAAAAAGAGGATTGTATTTTCTGTAAAATTGCGAATGGAGATATTCCTTCCAAAACATTGTACGAAGACGAAGATTTCAGAGTAATTCTGGATCTTGGACCGGCAACAAAGGGTCATGCTCTTATTTTACCCAAGGAGCATGCGGATAACTTATATGAATTGCCGGATGAGACAGCATCGAAAGTATTTGTCCTTGCGAAGAAGCTTGCGATAAAAATGAAGGAAAAACTGAACTGCGACGGCTTGAATATTGTTCAGAACAATGGAGAAGCAGCTGGACAGACAGTACAGCATTTTCATATGCATCTGATTCCCCGCTATGTGAATGACGGACAGAAGATTTTATGGACACCGGGAGAGAGCACACCGGAAGAACTGGAAGAGGTTTGTAGAACAATTACAGAATAACATGGTGAGAGTATGAGAACAGTAGATGTGAGCGTTTTGGTGCAAAATATCAGTGAAATGTGTATCGAGGCCAATCATTATCTGTCGGAAGATATGAAGACTGCTTTTACCGAGGCACAAAATCGGGAACAGGCTCCTTTAGGCAGACAGATTCTGAGTCAGCTACAGGAAAATATGGAAATTGCAGAGAAAGATATGATTCCTATCTGCCAGGACACCGGTATGGCCGTGGTGTTTTTGAAAGTAGGTCAGGACGTTCATTTTGTAGGCGGAAATGTGGAAGATGCTGTGAACGAGGGAGTTCGCCGCGGATACGTGGATGGATATCTACGTAAATCGGTGGTAAGAGATCCGATTTATCGTGAAAATACCAGGGATAATACACCGGCAATCATTCATTACAGTATTATTCCCGGAGACCGCATTACTGTCACTGTTGCACCGAAAGGTTTTGGAAGTGAAAATATGAGCCGGGTGTTTATGCTGAAGCCGGCGGATGGAATAGAAGGTGTGAAAAACGCAATCCTTACAGCCGTAAAGGATGCCGGACCGAATGCTTGTCCGCCGATGGTGGTGGGAGTGGGTATCGGCGGCACTTTTGAAAAATGTGCTTTGCTGGCGAAGGAGGCTCTGACCAGACCGATTGATAAACACTCTGAGATCCCTTATGTAAAAGAACTGGAGGAAGAGATGCTGGAGAAGATCAACAGAACCGGCATAGGTCCCGGTGGATTGGGAGGGACAACAACGGCACTTGCGGTAAATATTAACACATATGCAACCCATATTGCCGGATTACCGGTTGCGGTAAATATATGTTGCCATGTGAACAGACACGCAGTCAGAGAAATCTGATATCCCGGATGAAAAAGCAATGGAGAAAACAGTATGGACAGATACGTAAATGTACCACTTAGTGAGAAAGATGCCCACTCATTAAAGGCGGGGGATTATGTATATTTAACAGGCACAATATATACGGCAAGAGATGCAGCGCACAAGAGAATGCAGGAGACTCTGGACAGAGGAGAAGAACTTCCGCTGAAAATGGAAAATAATGTGATCTATTATATGGGACCGTCTCCTGCCAGAGAGGGCAGACAAATAGGATCTGCAGGACCGACCACAGCCAGCAGAATGGATAAGTATGCACCGAGACTTCTTGATCTTGGACTGAAAGGAATGATCGGAAAGGGAAAAAGGTCAAAGGAAGTGGCGGATGCGATCGTTCGCAACGGAGCTGTTTATTTTGCTGCAGTAGGAGGCGCAGGCGCATTATTGTCAAAGTCAATTACCTCGTCGGAAGTGATTGCTTATGATGATCTGGGCACAGAAGCTATTCGTAGATTGACGGTCAACAATTTCCCGGTAATCGTAGTCATTGATGCACAGGGTAATAATCTATATGAGACGGCGACGAAGGAGTATTGCCGGGAGTGAGGCAACTGGAGATAACATATGTACAGAATTATATTAATGGTAGTAAGACTTTTTTATAAAGTACCGTATTATCTGATGCGTATCTGGTGGTTGGGAACCCGGAAGAACTTCAATCTGGAAGAAAACTATGCATTTATTAAAAAAGTAACTAAGGCAGCCAATCGGGCCGGAAGAGTAAAAATAGAAAGCTATGGGCTGGAAAATATTCCCAAAGAAAATGGTTTTATTTTTTTCCCGAATCATCAGGGAATGTTTGATGCGCTTGTTTTTCTGGAATCCTGTCCGGTTCCTTTTTCTGTGGTATATAAAAAGGAAGTCAGTAACGTAATACTGTTAAAGCAGGTATTTAAGGCTTTGCATGCAATTGCAATAGACAGAGAAGACATTAAACAGTCTCTTCAGGTAATCAATCAGATGACCGAAGAAGTAAAGAAGGGAAGAAACTTTCTGATTTTCCCGGAAGGAACCAGAAGTCGCATGGGGAATCAGCTGCTTCCGTTTAAGGGAGGAACATTCAAAAGTGCGGTCAGGGCTAAATGCCCCATTGTTCCCTGTGCTCTGATTGATTCATACAAACCTTTTGATGAAAAGTCCATAGCCCCGGTAACTGTAAAATTGATTTATCTGAAACCGATCTGCTATGAAGAATATAAACAATTAAAGACTCCGGAAATTGCAGATCTTGTAAAATCCAGGATTGAAGAAGCTATTAAAGAATATTTATAAACAATATCTACAATTAATAAAAAAAGCAATTGACAAACACATAGACCTTATGTATAATAATTTTTGCGTCACGAAATGACGCCAATAACATATTGGTAGAGACGATGTTCAGATCATGGAGAAATACTCAAGAGGCTGAAGAGGCGCCCCTGCTAAGGGTGT
>OKUN01001187.1_pt1 | contig 10244 bp, 7 predicted proteins | sample 1606581 | NCBI WGS metagenome assembly OKUN01 (sample SAMEA3882509, study PRJEB24775) | human gut metagenome | biome: human-associated habitat; feature: intestine environment; material: feces | place: Netherlands | collected 2009/2010
GGAGCAGGGACTTACTGTTACATATCCTGACATCAACGAGTTTAAAGAAAAAGTTCAGGCTAAGTACATGGAAAACGAAGATATGATCAAAGACTGGGATATGGATCTTTACAACGAAATCCAGGCTATGGCTGATACAACAACCGCAGAAGAGTAAAGCGAATTGTCGTGACAACAGGCAAGACATAGTGATCAGCTATGAATTGACAGCAAAACTTGAGACATCTGTCTGACTTATAACAAAGAAAAGTCCCAGGCTGTGTGTACGGCCTGGGCTTTTTAACAAAGAACAGATTTTTTGCCTGTCTGCACAGGTGAAACCTTTTGCAGTAGTGTCTGCAAAAGGGAACAAACCGATGGCAGAAAAGTGAATCTGAGAGGAGAGGAAACTGTGGATAATTTCAAAAAGATCGGGAAAAAGATCGTCGATTTCCTTGGCGTTTTTATCCCAAACATTACGTTTTTGGTAATTTTCCTTACCTTTATGGTAACAATCGTATCCAGATATTTTTTCAAAACCCCTGTAACATGGAGTTATGAGGTATCTGTTCTGGGTTACATGTGGACCATGTTCTTCGGCGTTGGTAAGGCAATGGAAGCTGATGAACACGTAGTATTTGGTCTGGTTTACGATGCTGTAAAACCTCGTACCCAGTTTATTTTTAAAGTAGTTTACAATACATTTCTTTTAATCCTGCTGGTAACCTGTTTTGTACCGTGTTTCCAGTCCATGGTTGGAAAGAAAATGGTAACAGGAGTTCTGAAGCTTCCATATACAGTTGTTTTTGCACCATTTATGTATATGCTGGCTGAGATCATCGTCAGAACCTGTATCAATATCAAAAATGCATTTAAAGAATACAAGGAAGGAGGAAAAGAATCATGAGTATGCCGATTATTATGCTGTTTGTGGTTATGGCGATCTGCTTCATAATCCGTATGCCTGTTTCTTTCTCCATGCTTGCAGCTTCTATTACATATTTTCTGCTTGCAGCTCCGGACAAACTGGGCCAGGTATTTACCGTTATCACTGGTAACATGTTTGCAAACTATACCATGCTTGCAGCGCCGCTGTTTATTTTCATGGCAAATGTGCTGAATGAAGGTGAGGTAACGGACAAGCTGTTCTCTTTCTGTAATGGTCTTCTTGGAAGATTAAAAGGTGGTACAGCACAGGTTAACGTATTTATTTCCCTTATTTTCTCAGGTATGACCGGTTCTGCTATCGCAGATGCTTCCGGTATTGGTCTGATGGAGATCGACCAGATGAAAAAAGAGGGATATGATGCAGAGTTCAGCTGTGCCATTACAGCCGCTTCTGCAACGGTAGGACCGATTTTCCCGCCAAGTATTCCAATGGTTATTTACGCTATGTTATCCGGTGCTTCCATTGGTAAGCTGTTTATGGGAGGTATGGTTCCTGGCGTTTTACTTGCCATTCTTCTTATGATCTATGTTGCGTTTATTTCTCATAAGAGAAATTATCCGGCTGGTGTGGTCATGAGCAAGAGAGAGTTCCTGAAAGCTACATTGCAGGCTCTTCCGGCACTGTTTACAGTTGTTATTCTTCTTGGTGGAATTTATTCCGGTATCTGTACTCCTACAGAGGCTGGTGCTGTTGCTTCTGCATACGCACTGATCATTTCTGCACTGATTTACAAAACACTGGGATGGAAAAAGCTTTGGGGTATCATAAAGAAATCCGCTGCCAACACAGCTACACTGGCTCTCCTTTGCGGAACTTCCATGCTGTTCTCTTATATTATCTCTCTGGAGCAGGTTCCGAGAGTTGTTGCAAGCCTGGTTATGGGAATCACAGATAACAAGTACATTTTCCTGTTTATCGTAAACATCGTATTCCTGCTTCTTGGCTGTGTACTTGATGTAAGTACGATCCAGCTGGTATTCGTACCAATGGTTCTTCCGCTGGTACAGGCTATGGGTATTGACCTTGTTCATTTCGGCGTTGTAATCTGCCTGAACATGATGATCGGTCTTTCCACACCGCCATTTGGTATGCTGTTGTTTATTGTTTCGGGACTTGGAAAAACGAAGATCAAGGGTGTTATACGTGAGATTTTGCCAATGGTACTTATTATGATCGGGTTGTTGTTCCTGGTTACTTATGTACCGGATATTATTATGTTTATACCTAACAACTTCATGTAAAATATGAACTTGGGTAGTATGAAAGGGACTGTTTTGCAGTCCCTTTTGTTGTATCATTGGCTACACGGACGCATTTTCGCAGCTGATATTCCACGCGGGGCGGTGCAACACTGCGGCGAGCTAACTGCTAACTACGACTAAATCGTTCAGGAGAGCCTTCACGATTAAGTCTTCGTAAGCAGTGGATCTCGCCTCCGTTAAGGGCGCACCTGGAAATGCCCCGCTTAGGAATATCAGTTGCGAAAACGCTGTGTATTGGTAACGAATGGATACAATAAAAGCGACGGTGCTGGTGATGATGGAATAGGGAATTTAGAACAATAATGTAATGTGGGACTATAAGAGGAGGACATAAGGATGGGCACATTGGATAAGGTAAAGGGATTGGTTGAGAATCCGCCGAAGGAGTATCGGAGTGCTCCTTTCTGGGGGTGGAATGACAGGCTTCAGAAGGAGAATCTGGGAGAGCAGATAGAGGGATTTAAGAAGGCGGGGATGGGGGGATTTTTTATTCATTCCCGTGAAGGGCTGGAGACGGAGTATCTTTCCACAGAGTGGATGGAGGATGTGAAGTTTTGTGTGGATAAAGCCCGGGAAAATGATCTGGAGCTGTGGATATATGATGAGGATAAATGGCCGTCGGGGGCTGCAGGAGGTAAGGTCAGCAGGGTAAATCCAGCGGAGTTTACAGCCAGGGCACTGACGATGGAGTGCGGGAAAGCCGGGGAGCTGGCGGTACCGGCGAAGCTAAGTACCGAGGAAGAAAGGATAGTTACCGGGGACTCGGATTCGTTAATGTGTGGCGGGAATCGAGGCGTGGACGAAAATTCCATGTCTGGCAGGAACGGCGGTGAAGATTTAGCAGTGGAAGAAACTATGGAGACAGAGTTTCTTCAGGGTGTTTATGTGATTCAGACGGCGGCGGACGGCAGATTTATTAAGAGGATGAAAGAATATCTGACTTATGAGGAAGCTGCTGGAGCTTGCGGTGTTGATGAAGAGATTCTGCTTCTGCGCCAGGAGATTTCTGGTAAGAGTGAGTGGTACAACGGCTTGATGCCGCCAGATAATCTGAATCCGGAGAGCGTGAAGACATTTTTGAAGTTGACCCATGAGCATTATGAGGAAGTGTTTGGCGGAAGTTTTCCAAAAGAGGTGAAAGGATTTTTCACAGATGAACCAAACTGCTGTGATTTCTTCAGCGTTTTCCATGAAGGCAGACCGTGGATTCCGTGGAGTATTGGATTTACAGAGTATTTTATTGAAAAGAGAGGATATGATCCGCAGGAGAAGCTGCCTTACCTGTTTTTCGATGGGGAAGGGGCGGAGAAGATTCGTCATGATTATTGGAAGACAGTGGCGCAGCGTTTCGAAGAAAGTTATATGAAACAGGTTTATGAGTGGTGTGATAAACGGGGACTTCGTACTACGGGACATATTTTATATGAGAACGACCTGGGCTATCAGACTCGTGTGTGCGGTGCGGCGATGCCTCAGCTTCGTTATCTGCATAATCCTGGAATTGATCTTCTTGGCGCACAGACGGATGAGTATCTGACTGTGAAACAGTGTGCAAGCGTGGCACATCAGTATGAACGTTCCATGACCATCAGTGAGGCTTACGGCTGCACTGGCTGGGAGCTGGATTTTTCTACTCAGAAATGGCTGGGAGACTGGCAGTTCGCGCTTGGAATTACGAGACGTTGTCAGCATCTTGCCCTGTATTCCATTACTGGCTGCAGGAAGAGGGACTATCCGCCGGTTTTCAACTATCAGAATACCTGGTGGGATGACAATGATAAGATGGAGAATTATTTTGGTCGTCTGGCGCTGTGTCTTTCTCAGGGTGAGCCGGTGCGGAAGGTGCTGATGATCCATCCGATTTCCAGCATCTGGACCGAGTGCCGCAGTGACCGGGCGGAGGATTTCAATCATCTGGAAATGAATATGGGATGGCTGGATGAGCATATTACTTCTTTAAATCGAAAAGGTGAGTATTATAACCGGATCGCAAAAGCGCTGACTGCAGGGCATGTGGATTTTGATTTTGGAGATGAGATCCTGTTGGAGCAGGACGGCAAGGTTGAGGATGGAATGTTTGTGGCAGGAAAGTGCAGCTATCAGGTGGTTGTGGTTCCGGGAGTGAGCAATCTGTTTGCAAACACGGTGAAGCTGTTGAAGGAATTTCTTGCAGCTGGTGGAATGGTGATCTGGCTGAAGCCGTATCCGGTGATGATTGAAGGAGAACGGATTGGTAGTAAGCAGATCTGCGTTGCTAAGAGATGGGATAAAAAAATAGACAGTGAAGATGTAAATGAAGAGAAATCTGACCGCAGGAAAGTGTGTGGAAAATATGGTGATATCCGGGATGTTTTAGATGAGGAAGCATTTGTTCATACGGTTGAGCATGAATGGGAGCTGACGGAAGCTGTGGCGAAATGCACCGGAAAAGATTTTACTGTGCGAAATGCCAGCGGCGCAGAGGATGGTGAGATTCTTTCCATGCTGAGAAAGACAGAAGATGGACATATTCTTTTCCTGACAAATCACGATCGGAACAATGCACATCAGGTTTACATAAAACTTGACTGCGGGAACGCTGTGGAAGAGCTTGACCCGCTGACCGGAGAAGTTTGTGAGGTGGAAACTGTTGCGGATGGAGAGGGCGTTTGCTTTACCAGGACATTCGAGACGGGGATGAGCCGAATTTATTTTGTGAAGAAAATAATAGGGGCTGGACAGATTATTAAAGAGATAAATAGTGTTGAGGACAAATGTGGAATTGAGGAAGATACTACCGTTGTGGACTTGGCCGCTGTTTCTGATGGCGTAAATGCGGTGCATGAAATGACAGTGAGCAAAGCTGCCACATTCCCATACAGACATCCGCATTACACAGATCCCGTATTAGCTACATTCGGTCCGGACGCGAAATTAAGAAGAACTATGGAGAATGTGCTGACGATAGATAAATGTACTTATGAGCTGGGGGTTGCTTCAGCAAATAAAATTTGTGACGGAAATGCTATGGTGGAAGATAAAGATCTTGACGCAATTGTAGAGCAGGTATCAGAATTCAGACATGGCAGCAGACTGTCAGAAGCAGGAAGCGTCTGTGAGTCCGCAGAGATGGAAATCTGGCAGGCGCAGAAGGAAATTCGTGAGAAATTGCGCATGCAGCAGGTTTACTATAACGGTGCACCTCAGCGATATACCTGGGTGGATCAGCCACATCCGGCAGATGGAACACCATTTACCATGCATTTCCGGTTTAATGTTGCAGAAGACATTTCCAGTGAATGCAGTTTTGTAATTGAGAAGCCTTATGGTCTGGAAGTTTACTTCGATGGCGTGAAATGTGCGCAGACCGGCAAATGGTTTATTGACAAAGACATGCGTTGCTTCGGACTTCCTGCTTTGAGTAAGGGGGTGCATCGGATTACCATAAAAGGCAGTTACGACCAAAAGCGGGAACTGGAAGATGTATTCGTAATTGGAAATTTCGCCGTAGATATGTCTGGCAATATTTCCAGGGAAAAAGAAATTCTGCATACTGGTGATTGGAGCATGCAAGGTTATGTAAACTATCCTGGCGGTATGATTTACCAGTACAAGGTGCCACAGTTGATTTCCGATAAGCAGGTTCTTCTTCATTTGGGTGAGTGGAGAGGTACCCTTCTGAAAGTCAGAGTAAATGGTAAGGAAGCTGGTTTTCATTTCGAAAAGAAGAACTGTGTCACAGATGTAACTGGTCTTTTCGAAAAAGAAGAGAATACTCTGGAAATTGAAGTTTCAGGAAGTCCAAGAAACATGTTCGGCCCATTCCACCAGTCTTACACCGGCTGCAGCCGGATCAGCTGGGCTGATTTCCGCACCGAGGGAATGTTCCATACGGATGGGAAGGTGCTGAAGCCTTATGGTATGATGGGGCAGAGTTATATTTGTGAGTATGAAGAGCAGTAAAAAATAACAGGAGGATTTATCATGATTGCAGATTACGCAGACAAACTGAATACATATGAGGAATTTAAAGATTACGCTGACATGGTTCAGCAGTTTATCAAAAAACAGAAAGAGGAGAACCTTCCAGAAGGCAGATACGACCTAAAAAACGGCATTTTTGCCTTGGTTCAGAAATATACCACCAAGCCACTGGAAGGTGCACAGATGGAATCCCATAAGAAATACTGTGACCTTCAGTATATTGTAGAAGGTACTGAAAAAATCTATTGGGCTTCTCTTCGCAAGCTTACTGTGGAGGATGACCGTACTCCGGAAGCTGACATTATTTTCTATAAAAGTGGTCCGGAGCAGGGATACACTCTTCTGGAGGCTGGAATGTTCGGCTTCTACGCTCCTGAAGACGGACATATGCCCTGCATTGCCGTAATCGAACCACAGCCAGCAACGAAGATCGTGTTTAAGATTCCGGTGAAAGGTTGACAGTTTGAAAATAAAAGAGAACCATTAAGTCTTGAGTTACTGATTGACAAGCTCTTTCCAGAAAGCGTATACTATAGCGTGTTAAAAGCTTTTAGATACACAGGAGGAAAGAGCTATGAAAAACAACAATAGTATCAAAACCGTAGTTGCCATCGGTATCGGTGCAGCACTGTTCTTTGTGCTGGGACGCTTTGTGGCGATCCCTAGTCCGGTTCCGAATACAAACATCAGTCTTCAGTACGCAGTACTTGGACTTCTTGCAGCAATGTATGGCCCGGTTGCAGGCGGACTCATTGGTTTCATCGGGCATACACTGATCGACCTGTCCTGGGGTGGAAGCCCATGGTGGAGCTGGGTTATCACATCTGCATTTGTAGGTGTTGTGATCGGTCTGTTCGCCAAGAAGCTTCAGGTTCAGGAAGGCGATTTCGGAAAAGGCAAAGTTGCCGTTTTCACAGTTGCAAACGTGATCGCACATGTTGTAGGATGGGTAGTTGTTGCACCTGTACTTGACATTGTAATCTATGCTGAGCCGGCAAACAAAGTATTCGCACAGGGCGCATTCGCTGCAGTTTCAAACACCATCACAGGTGTTGTAGTCGGCGGTCTTCTGATCCTGGCTTATACAAAAACAATTGCAAAGAAAGGCTCCCTGGATCAGGAATAAGTTGAAAGGGAAATTTGTAAAAGACCTTGCTATGGGGAAACTTGTGGCAGGGTCTTTTTTGATGCATAATTTTATTGGATCCAAAAAGTAAATTTCGCAAGATTTATGCAAAATAAGATAAACTTTGGTAAGAAATTTTATTGTGGATTTAAGAAATTCGTGTTATCCTTTTGAGATGGTGTAAGGTGTACACTTATAGAGATGCAAATTGTTAAGTGGTTCTGAAGCAGTCACATTGTTTACAAATTGACGATGGATTCGCTTCAGGATATTTGATTTTGAGGTACTATATGACAGAGAAAAAATCTCCTATTATTTCTTTCAAAAACTTTTCTTTCCAGTACCGGGCACAGAAAAAGCCTACGCTGAAGGAAATTAATCTGGATATTTATCCTGGCGAGCGGGTGTTGATCGCAGGTCCTTCCGGCTGTGGAAAAAGTACTCTGGCAGGCTGCATCAATGGCCTGAATCCTTTTTCCAATCCAGGAGAATGCAGCGGGGAACTTATTGTGGATGGTGTGGATGCGCCGAAGAGCAGCATTTTTCAGCTCTCTGCACATGTGGGCACAGTGCTGCAGGATCCGGATGGTCAGTTTATCGGGCTGACGGTTGGCGAGGATATTGCCTTTGCATTGGAGAACAGCTGCATGCCGCAGGATGAAATGCATAAGATCACCCGTCACGCGGCAGAGTTGGTTGGAATTCAGGATCATCTGGATTACGCGCCCCACGAGCTTTCCGGAGGGCAGAAGCAGCGCGTCAGCCTGGCGGGGGTAATGGTGGATCAGGTGAAAATTTTGTTGTTCGATGAGCCATTGGCCAATCTAGATCCAGCTACAGGTAAGCAGACTATTGAGCTGATCGACGAGATTCAGGAAAAAACAGATACTACGGTGGTGATCATTGAGCACCGTCTGGAGGATGTTTTGTGGCGAGATGTGGACCGTATTGTTCTTATGGGCGATGGAAAAATTCTGGCAGATCTTCACCCGGATGAGCTTTTGTCCACCAGACTTCTGGAAGAAAACGGAATCCGAGAGCCTCTTTATCTTACTGCACTGCGTTATGCAGGTGTGGAACTTGCTCCTGCGAAGAAACCGGCACATGTTGATTCTGTTGTGATAGATAAGGCAGACCGGAAGAAAATGACAGACTGGTTCTGGTCCCGCCCGGCAGCAGAGGCTGAGAAAGAACATGAGCCGCTGCTTGAAGTTAGAAATCTTACCTTTGGTTATGAGAGAGGCAGGCAGACCTTACGTGATGTTTCTCTTACAATCCAAAAGGGTGAAATGGTCAGCATTGTAGGGAAAAACGGTGCCGGGAAATCTACTTTTTCCAAACTGGTCTGCGGCTTTGAGACACCAGATTCCGGTGAAATTCTTTTCCAGGGAAGGAATCTTCTGCAGGAAAATATCCGCCACAGAGCCAAACATATTGGCTATGTGATGCAGAATCCCAATCAGATGATTTCCAAGACTATGATTTTTGATGAGGTGGCACTGAGCCTTCGCAATATGGGAAAAAGCGAGGAAGAGATTCGGGAAAAAGTGGAGGAAACTTTGAAAGTCTGTGGACTTTTCCCATTTCGGAACTGGCCGGTATCGGCGCTTAGCTTCGGGCAGAAGAAGCGTGTGACCATTGCCAGTGTGCTGGTGCAGGATCCGGAACTGATCATTCTGGATGAGCCGACTGCGGGACAGGATTTTCGCCATTATACAGAGATTATGGAGTTCCTTCGCGGGCTGAATGAAAAAGGGGTAACAGTTGTGATGATTACTCATGATATGCATTTGATGCTGGAATATACGCCCCGGGCACTGGTTTTTGCAGATGGCAGGCTGATCGCGGATAGAAGCGCGGCAGCAGTTCTTTGTGATCCACAGCTGATCCGTCAGGCGGCACTGAAGGAGACAAGCCTTTTTACCCTGGCGAACCAGCTGGGAATCAGTCCGGCGGAAGAGTTTGTGCAGCGTTTTATTGAGGAGGACAGGGAGGTGCGAAGCCATGGCCGCTAAGACAGTGTTGAATTATCTGCCAAGGGAAAGTGTGATACACAAGCTGACAGGTACCACCAAACTGGCGTTTTTCCTGCTTTTTACTTTTGCAAGTATGATCACTTATAATACGTGGGTACTGCTTGGGCTGTTTGCGGTGAGCCTGGCGGCGTTTAAACTGAGTAAGATTAAGTTCCGCGAAGTGCGGTTTATGATGATTTTTATGCTGGTATTTCTGGTGTTGAATAATCTGTTTATTTTCCTGTTTGATCCTAACCAGGGAACGACGCTGTATGGCACCAGACATGTGCTTTGCCACCTGTTCTGGCGGTATGATCTGACTGCAGAGCAGCTGTTTTATATGGTGAATATTTCTCTGAAATATTTTGTTGCGCTGCCGGTTGCGATCTTGTTTATTTCTGCAACGAACCCAAGTGAGTTTGCTGCTAGCCTGAACAGTATTGGAATTTCCTATAAAGTGGGTTATTCTGTGGCGATTGCGCTTCGATACATTCCAGACATTCAGCGTGACTACCACAGCATCAGCCAGGCTCAGCAGGCAAGGGGCGTAGAGCTTGGAAAAAACGAGCACTTTTTTGCCAGACTCAAAAACTCGGTAAACATTTTGCTGCCGCTTATATTAACAAGCTTAAACCGAATCGATACGATCTCAAATGCAATGGAGCTGCGTGGTTTTGGTAAAAATAAAAAGCGCACCTGGTATACAAAAAGACCATTTGCAAGAAGAGATTTTATTGCAATTGCAATTGGCGTGGTGCTGCTTGCCGTTAGCTTATTCGTGACAATCCGGTTTGGAAGGTTTTATAATCCATTTGTGGGCTAATTGATTTTAACAATAATAGCAAGGATTCTCCAACATCTATAGGTGGCGAGATGAATTGCTATTGGAAAATTAACGGCAGTGGCGGGCGGAGAGCCTGACGTTAAACGATTCTAATTCTTACCAATTA
>OKUN01001190.1_pt1 | contig 10199 bp, 9 predicted proteins | sample 1606581 | NCBI WGS metagenome assembly OKUN01 (sample SAMEA3882509, study PRJEB24775) | human gut metagenome | biome: human-associated habitat; feature: intestine environment; material: feces | place: Netherlands | collected 2009/2010
CGGCCGCTACGGCAGTTCCAATAACACCGGCTACGTTAGGTCCCATAGCATGCATAAGAAGGAAGTTTGTTGGATCCTCTTCTGCACCGACCTTCTGAGATACACGGGCAGCCATAGGAACAGCGGATACACCGGCTGAACCGATAAGTGGATTGATCTTGCCTTTTGTAAGGAAGCATAAAAGCTTTCCAAAAAGTACTCCGGCAGCAGTTCCCACCATGAATGCAATAAGACCAAGGATAACGATCTTGATTGTGCTCATATTAAGGAATGACTCTGCGCTTGTAGAAGCACCTACTGATGTACCGAGTAAGATAACTACAATGTACATAAGGGCATTGCTTGCTGTCTCCTGAAGCTGACGTACTACACCAGACTCACGGAAAAGGTTTCCAAGCATGAGCATACCAACGAGTGGTGCTGTAGTTGGAAGCAGTGTACAAACAACGATAGTAACTACTACAGGGAAGAGAATTCTCTCAAGCTTGCTTACAGGACGAAGGTTCTGCATCTTGATCGCACGCTCTTTCTTTGTAGTAAATAATTTCATAATTGGCGGCTGGATGATAGGTACTAATGCCATGTACGAGTACGCTGCCACGGCGATAGGTCCCATCAGACCTGTCTGACCTAATTTTCCGGCAAGGAAAATAGATGTAGGTCCGTCAGCTCCACCGATGATAGATACGGCTGCTGCTGCCTTGTCATTAAATCCGAGAAGGATTGCAAGGAAATAAGCTCCGAAAATACCAAACTGTGCTGCAGCTCCGAGTAAGAAGCTGATAGGGTTTGCGATAAGCGGACCAAAGTCTGTCATAGCTCCGACACCGAGGAAAATCAGTGAAGGAAGAATTGACCACTCATCAAGTGTATAGAAATAATAAAGTAAACCACCTACTCCATTGCTTGAGTGCTCAGGACTTACAATAATATCAGGATAGATATTAACAAGGAGCATACCAAAAGCAATAGGTACTAAAAGTAAAGGCTCAAATCCTTTTTTAATAGCCAAAAACAGGAATACACATGCTACGGCAATCATAACATAGTTTCCGACTGACAGATTAAAAAAGGCAGTCTGATGTAGGAGGTTTGAAAGTGTTTCACCTACGTAACTCAAATTAGTTTACCTCCTGGAATTAGTTTAATGTTGCAAGTAATGCACCTGACTCTACTGAATCACCAACAGCAACATCAATGCTTGCTACTGTTCCATCCTGTGGTGCAACAACAGGTGTCTCCATCTTCATGATCTCAAGAATAAGAAGTGTATCACCCTTCTTTACTGCATCGCCAACCTTAGCCTCGAGCTTAAATACCTTTCCGGCAGCTCCGGCCTCAACCTTGATGCTTCCTGCTCCTGCAGGTGCAGCAGCCTTTGGTGCAGCGGCAGCAGGTGCTGCAGCTCTTCTAGGTGCGCTTGCTGTGCTAGGTGTGCTTCCTGTCTCTTCTACTGTAACATCGTAAACATTTCCGTTAACGGTAATTGTATAGTTTTTCATCTCAAATGTCCTCCTAAATTATCTTCTATTGATTGAACGGACTACAAAGCCCTCTGTTGTAGTACCCTCGCTTGCTGCTATAGCTGCTGAGATAACAGCTACAAGCTCTGTATCATCTGTAAGGTCTGTAGCAGGCGTTGCTGCAACAACAGCCTCTTTCTTTTCAGGCTCGCTCTTAGCTTCTGCCTTCCTTGGCTTATTGCCGATAAGAGCAATAAACTTGAAGCAGTAAATGATAAGAGAGATAAGAATAAGTACACAGAATACAATACTCATTGAAATTACTGTGTTCTGTCCTGCCTTAGCAAGCTTCTGTCCCATTGTCTGAACAGGAGTAAGTGAGATACCTGTTACCTCCATGGTAACCGAATCATATACTAATTCGTATGTTACATCCTGCTTGCCAAATGTAAGTGTCATGTCGGTAGTGAGTGTACCACCTGACTTAGTTACTGTAAAATCCTTGCCATCAGTTGCATCCTTTACGTCTCCGTATTTGTCAACCAGATCAAGCCATGATGAAACGGCATCAAGCTCAGCGTCGATATTTTTCATTGAAACGCTTGCTCCCGACTGTCCGAGTGTGTTGTAAACAACCTCACCCTCTGTCATGCCTGTCTTCTCCTCAACTCCCTTGACACTCTTCTCATAGCTGTCATAACCGCCACAACTATCTACGAGTGCAATGTAGTTCTGGATGTTGCTAAGGCTGTCTGTTGCCTCAGTATGAAGCTCGTCTGTTGTGTATCCGCCATATGTCTTTTCGGCATTGTCAGAGCCACATGCTCCAAGCATACATACAATCATAAGAAGGCTAAGGATATATGTTATTTTTTTCTTCATAACAAAATGCGCCTTTCTATTATTTAGTTCCGTGTTTCTTCTCTGGTGCATCTACATATTTGGTGTAAAGCATCTCAAAAGCACCTACAAGATATTTTCTTGTGTCAGCCGGATCAATGATGAGGTCTACATATCCTCTGGCTGCTGCTGATGAAACAGAAGACTGAAGCTTCTCGTAATCAGCTGCCTTCTCATCAATTTCCTTTGCATCAGCGCCCGGATACATAATCTCAGCTGCAATCTTTGAATCCATCATACCAATCTTTGCATCAGGGTATGCATAAACCATATCAGCTCCGATTGACTTAGAGTTCATTGCAACATATGCGCTTCCATAAGCCTCGCCTGTAATCAGGTTAACCTTTGGACATGTTGCACTTGAGAATGCGTATGTCATTCTGGCAAGAGCCTTTGCAAGCTTCTTCTCAGAGCACATGCAGTTCTTGAATCCGTTTACATTTGTAAGTGTAAGTACAGGAATTGAGAAAGCATCACAGAATGATACAAACTCAGCTGCCTTGTTGCAGCCCTTTGCAGTAAGAGAAAGTGCAAACTCCTCTGCCTTCTTGCCCTCAGCATCATATACTGTGCTGCAGTTTGCAACTGCACCGACTGTCATGCCGTTTAATTTAACAAAGCCTGTTACCATATTCTTGGCAAAGTCTTTCTTTGTCTCAAAGAATACATGATCATCAGAAAGCTCTGATAAGAGGAATCTTGGATCAGCCTTCATATCAGCCATGCTGTTACATGCTCTGTTGAGATCATCCTCACATGAGTCTGTGTATACATCTCCCTCGTTGTTGAGCGGAAGCATGCTGACAAGAGCTCTGATATCAGCGATAATATCATCCTCTGAACCGATTCCGTCTACACATCCATTGTTCTCACTCTGGAATGAAGCTGCTGCTGTATCGCATTTCTCAACGCGGTTACCCTCTATTGCATCAGGAGTATTAACAAACATTCTGCCCTTAGACTCTTCGATATAAGCGAAATCACAAAGAGCCGGTACGACAGAAAGTCCGCCACCGCAGTTACCGAATACACCACAAATCTGTGGAATAACGCCACTTGCTGCAACTTCCTTGGCGTAAATAAGACCAAATCCGTCTAATGCATCAACTGACTCCTGAAGTCTGATACCACCGCAATCGATAAATCCGATAACAGGTGCGCCCATTTTCATGGCCATATCATATACAGAAGCAATTTTCTTTGCATGCATCTCGCCGATTGTTCCGTTAAGAACTGTTGCATCCTGGCTGTAGATAAATACAAGATTTCCATCAATCAGACCGTGTCCGATAATAACACCATCTGAAGGAGCTTTTGCTGCAGTAAGGTTAAAATCTGTACTGCGAGCTGTCACAAGAGAACCAATTTCCATGAAACTGTTCTCGTCGACTAACTTAGCAATACGCTGCATTGCCAAGCTTTGATTGTTACTACTCATTTTATATCCTCCATCTATAAAAAAATAAAATTTTTCGCTAGTATGATAATAGACTATTTCTAAATTTTTTTCAACTAATTTGTTAAATTTTTAACCTTATTTTTTGTTCAGAAAAAATTTCCTATATTAATTGTAAAATTCTTGAGAAAATTCTTGCAAATTTTCTTATTCTTCTTGTTGTTTTCTATATATTTTAAGTCAATTGTGTTTCTATCCTCTTTTTTTACCGCCAAAGTTTCTTTTCCTGCTTCCTGTTTATCCGTTATATCTTCGTCAGCTGCCTGCTTATCCGTTGTCTGTGTATCACCGGTCTGTTGTGTTGTTACACAAGCAGCATCACAGTAAGAATCTTCGGCAGCATCTGAAACCGCATACTCCACCAGACTCTTTGCATCAGCCCACTTATAGTTTTTATTGTTTGGCCACCCACAGCCCAAGAGAGAAAGGCACATTCTCCTTCCATCCTTTTCAACTGCTGCGACATAGCAGTAGCCTGCCTTTGTGGTAAAGCCGGTCTTTCCCGATATGCAGTAGTCCGTCTCCGTAAGGAGCCTGTTGTGATTGTTAAAAACCATCTGACCTCCCTCTGTCTCAAACGTGTACTGCATAGTCTGTGTTATCTCAAGAAACTGTGTTGATTTTGGTGATTTCCACGCACAATAAGACATTATAACACACAAATCTCCCGCTGTGGAGTGGTGAAAGCTTATATCATTCTCAGCATCCAGCCCGTTTGGTGTAATAAAATACGTGCCGAGGCACCCTATCTCATTTGCTTTTTCATTCATAAGCTTTGCAAAGCCCTCCGTCGAGCCGCCCACATGTTCCGCAATCGCATAGGCACAGTCATTGAACGACTCAAGCATCATGCCATAGAGTAAATCCTTCATATTATAGCTATTCCCGGCCACAAGTCCAAGCTTGACCGCAGGCTGTGATGCGGCATTTTGTGAAATCGTAACAGTATCATTTATATCAGCTTTTTCAAGTGCCACAATACACGTAAGAAGCTTCGTGGTGCTGGCATTTGCCATGCTGTCTCTCATATTTCTGCCATATATAAACGTCTCGTCATCCGCATCATATAATGCCGCTGAAACAGCATGAAGCTTTGGCTCATTTACGGCTTTGTCTGTATTTTTAGCAACAGTATTTTCAGCCGCCATAAACACACTTTTCTTTTCCAAACCGGGCATTTTTTGCTTTTCTAGTGTCTTAAAACCAAGCAAACAGCTGACAGTACAAATCAACACACAAATGAAAACTATTAAAGCTATTTTCGACTTATATTTTTTCAAAAAAATAATCATATAATTACCTCCATCGGTAATATATATGATTATTTGCATGTCCTTATTATATGAAATGGCAGCTTACGCAATACACCTGCACTACACATCAAGCTTCACGTGCATCTCCTCCTCTGCCTCCTGCTTAAACTCCTCAACCTGCACAGGGCTTAATACCGGCAGCTCGTCGATAGACGAAACCCCAAAGCTCCTTAGAAATTCCTCTGTGGTTCCAAACAAAAGCGGCCTTCCCGGAGCATCAAGCCTTCCAAGCTCCTGCACCAGATTGTACTCGACAAGCTTGCTTATGGCATGTTCACTTGACACACCTCTGATTTTTTCTATTTCAGCCTTTGTTACAGGCTGCTTGTACGCTATGATTGAAAGAGTCTCTAAAAGCACATCCGTAAGCACCCTCTTCTTAGGCTGCTTTGCAATGCGGATGAGATATTCATACATCTGTGGCTTTGTACACATCTGATAAGCCCCATCAAGCTCTATGATATTCATACCTATATTTGAAGAGCTTCTATACTCCTTAATCAGCTCGTCAAGCAGCTTTTTTGTTTCTTTTTCATTTAATTGTATTGCATCGGCTATCCTTCCAAGCTCCACGGATTCTCCCATGGTAAATAAAATAGCCTCTATTGCAGCTTTATAATTCATATATCATCAAACCCTCTTTATGCAGCAATCCTTGACTCAATCCGGATATCATCAAAAATATGCTCCTGAACGATAGTTAATTTGCCGGTCTTCATAAGCTCCAGTATTGCAAGAAATGTAACTATGACTTCCACTTTGCTTGACGATGCAGTAAGCAGCCCTCTGAAGCTGAAGTGCTTGTGTGAGGCAGCATAGTCTGTAAGATATTCCATCTTTTCCTCTAAGGAGACCTCTTCCTTTTCAATCTTTCCAAACTTCGAGCGGACCTTATCTATCTTTTCTTCCTGTCTCTTCATTATACTTTGAAAGATTCTGTTTAAATCAGAAAGACGGATATCTCCGACAAGCTCCTCAAGATTAACAGGCTCCTCATATGCAAGGACCTCATCAGGTATGTCCTTCTTCTTATACCACACCTTGCCGGCATCCAGCTGGCGATCCTTAAGCTCATTTGCCATGCACTTGTACATCTTGTACTCAAGCAGCTGTTGCACAAGCTCTGCTCTTGGATCTTCCTGCTCCTGCTCTTCCTCCTCTTTCTTTGGGAGAAGCATCTTTGACTTTATGTCGAGGAGCGTAGCTGCCATCACGAGAAACTCGCTGAGCGTGTCCAGGTTATCCTTTTTCATCTGGTCCACATACTCCATGTACTGCGCTGTAATCTCGACAATCGGGATATCATAAATATTTACTTTATTTTTCTCTATCAGGTATAAAAGCAGATCAAGCGGTCCCTCAAACACCTGAAGCTTAAAAGTCATATCCATAATTTGTACTCCGTTAATCCCTCAAAAACTGTGCCATAACGTAATTGGCTACATCCTTTCCTCTCTCCGATAAATAGATATGCCCGTCCTTTACCACGAGCAGCTCCTGTTTTTTCAAGCTGTCTATCGTATCCTTGTAGATTGCATCTATCGAAATACCAAATGCCCTCTCAAAGGCTTCTCTTGTGACCCCCTCATTCATACGAAGTCCAAGAAACATAAACTCTGCCATCTCATCTTCTCTTGTAAGAAGTTCCCAGTTTTTTTGAATTTTTTCTGGTGCACTGCTGTTTTTCAGATATTCCTGCATATCGGAAGTATTGGAAAAACGTTCCTTTCCCAATAAGGAAGCCGCTCCAAGCCCAAGCCCCAGATAATCCTTTCTCTGCCAGTATCCTTCATTATGTCTGCATTCACACCCTGCTTTTGCATAGTTGGAAATCTCATACTGATGATAGCCATACTCTTTCAGAACTACAGCAACATCTTCATACATGCGGTACTCCGTATCTTCATCAGGCAAATCCAGCTTTTTTCTGGAAAAAGGGGTGCCCTCTTCAATAATAAGACTGTATGCCGAAATGTGCTCCGGGCCAAGTGCCGCCACCATCCGAAGGTTCTCTATCCAACCTTCATAACACTGTCCCGGAATGGCAAACATCAGATCCACATTTATATTGGAAAAGCCAGCCTCTCTTGCCATCTGAAAGCTTTCCAGAAACTGTGCATAATTATGAATTCTTCCAAGCATAGCCAGTTCCTTATTGTTTGGCGACTGTAAGCCAATGCTGATCCGGTTAATTCCGTATTTTCTGTAAATAGAAAGTTTCTCAGGCGTCAATGTTCCAGGATTTGCTTCAATCGTTACCTCCGCATCCGCCGAAAACAAAAAATAATCTCTCAGCCCCTGTAAAAGCTTTTCCATTACATCACATTCCGGCACAGAAGGTGTTCCCCCGCCAATGAAAACTGTATCTACCGGACGTTTTTTCAGATTCTTTGAAACCGTCTCCATTTCCCGTAAAAGTGCATAAATATAAGCTTCCTGCCCGGCCCTGGTAGAGGGACCTGACAGGAAGTCACAATAATCACATTTCTTTATGCAAAACGGGATGTGAAGGTACAATTCCAAACCATTCTTCTTTGTTCCCATTCTGATTTTCTCCACATTGTTTATTTTCTTCTGTTTACAATGCTGTTTCTGTAAAATTAATCTCCACTACCGGTCTCAGTTTCTTCATCTGTTGAATTTCCAGTGGCATCACTGCCGCTGTCAGACGAATCTGCAGCAGTCTGCTCTTCTGAAGAGCCGCTCTTACTGCTGCCTGCAGCCTTTCCCTCTTCTTTTTGAACCAGATACTCATTCACCATAGTCACGCTTCCGCTTTGCGCTACCGCATCTTTATTTACCTGGCGAGGTACCGGCGTAGGTGTTGCTGTAGGAATCGGCGTGATCTTCATTACGCCCTGCGACTCTGCGTCTGGTGCTTTCACCGTTTTCTTCCCACATGCACAGCTGCCTGCAAAAATTACGATCACCAGCAGGATCACTGTCAAAATCCCGCCCTTGATCCACTGTTCCCTGTCTTTTTTATAACTTCTCTTTATTCTTCTTGTCAGAATACGTATCTTAGCTTTCATCGGATACCTCCGCGTCTGATGCCAGCTGGCATATATCTTATGTCAATCAGTCACACTCAGACACCTTTATTTGTTGCTTTTCACCACAGGATTGACAACAATTAATTTTCATCCAGTTTCAGTACGCTCATAAATGCTTTCTGCGGAATCTCTACGTTTCCAACCTGGCGCATTCTCTTCTTACCTTCCTTCTGTTTTTCCAGAAGTTTCTTCTTACGAGAAATATCACCGCCGTAGCACTTGGCAAGAACATCTTTACGCATAGCCTTAACCGTCTCTCTGGCAATGATTTTGCTTCCGATTGCGGCCTGGATTGGAATTTCAAAGAGCTGACGCGGAATCTCATCTTTCAGCTTCTCGCACATCTTGCGGCCTCTTTCATAAGAAGTATCTGCATGCACAATAAAAGAAAGGGCATCCACTTCTTCTTTATTTACCAGAATATCCAGTTTCACAAGCTCACTTCTCTCATAACCACAAAGTTCGTAATCCAGAGACGCATATCCTCTGGAACGAGATTTCAGGGCATCAAAGAAATCGTAAATAATCTCATTCAATGGAAGCTTATATTTCAGAAGAGCTCGTGTCTCTTCCATATATTCCATGCCAAGATACTGACCACGGCGCTCCTGGCAAAGATCCATAATGGCACCGATAAATTCTGTAGTTACCATAATCTCAGCATTCACGATTGGCTCTTCCATATATTCGATCTCAGATGGATCTGGAAGATTGGTCGGATTTGTCAGATCAATCACTTCGCCGTTTGTCTTGTGTACTTTGTAAATAACGCTTGGAGCTGTAGTAACAAGATCCAGGTCATATTCACGCTCCAGACGTTCCTGAATGATTTCCAGATGAAGCAATCCAAGAAATCCGCAGCGGAAACCAAATCCAAGAGCAACAGATGTCTCCGGCTCATAGAATAAAGAGGCGTCATTTAACTGCAGTTTCTCCAAAGCATCACGAAGATCCCCGTATTTCGCTCCGTCAGCCGGATAAAGGCCGCAGTAAACCATTGGATTTACCTTCTTATATCCAGGCAAAGCCTCCTCGCAAGGGCGGCTATTGTCTGTAATAGTATCACCAACACGAGTGTCTCTTACGTTCTTAATGCTGGCGGTAATATAACCTACCATTCCAGCTGTCAGTTCCTCACATGGAATAAACTGCCCAGCTCCAAAATACCCAACTTCCACAACTTCTGCCACAAATCCAGTGGCCATCATACGGATGGTTGTGCCTTTGCGGACTTTTCCATCTACCATTCGGCAGAAAACAATGGCACCCTTATAAGAATCATAAATGGAGTCAAAAATAAGCGCCTTCAGCGGTGCATCCGGATTTCCTGCAGGTGCCGGGATCTTAGCCACTACCTGCTCCAGAACCTGATCTACATTCAGACCTGTTTTTGCAGAAATCTGCGGTGCGTCCTGGGCTTCAAGTCCAATCACATCCTCAATTTCATTGATAACACGCTCTGGCTCTGCACTTGGAAGATCAATCTTGTTGATAACTGGCATAATCTCAAGGTCATGGTCTAATGCCAAATATACGTTTGCAAGTGTCTGTGCTTCCGCTTTGCGAATATCCTGTTGCCGCTGTTCGTACAACTGTACCATGCGCAGAGATGTTCTCGATACCACTATAATAGGCAAGGCTCCAGACTGCCCTAAAAGCATCCTCGCAAAGGATAATAATTCCTCGCCTTCTCTCGTGACTGTAACCCCTTTGTTAGACCTTATAAATGCAGTCACTCCTTATTGAAACTGATATCCGGATTTATCCTAAAAGTATTCCCCATAACCACGTTGATACAAATGGCTATAAGAAAAACATAATAACACCTACTGAACCACATAACAAATAAAAATCATTAATTTTTGAATCTGATAAAGCGCGCTTTGTAAAGTTTTCTGTCACAAAGTGTACGATAAAGTAGCCGATCAAAGTACCGATGCTATTTGTAATAATATCATCTACATCAGTTGCTCTTCCTGTAAAAAGTTGAGATATTTCAATAAAAAACGTTGCA